>ERZ791905.42-NODE-42-length-171944-cov-23.386866_pt1 | contig 171944 bp, 140 predicted proteins | sample MGYA00510147_ERZ791905 | MGnify/ENA primary metagenome ERZ791905 (study PRJEB30046, sample SAMN00792084) | human gut metagenome | study: EMG produced TPA metagenomics assembly of the A metagenome-wide association study of gut microbiota in type 2...
AGAGCATAACCTTGCCAAGGTTAGGGTCGCGAGTTCGAGTCTCGTTTTCCGCTCTAAGCAAGAAGGTCAATGTAGGGATACGTTGGCCTTTTTTATTCCCTGTCGGGAAAGTGGAATTAAAAATAGTCAATGAAACATGATAGGGATTGTGAAACTAGTGTTATCTTTGTTCTGTTTGAAGGAGTTCCGATAGGGAGCAGGAGGGAGGATGAACACCTATTATTAATTGATTATGAATAGAACACTTTTGAAAAAGGCTGCTCTATGTTGCGGTCTGTTAATTGCTTCGCCATTCATCGCATTCGGGCAAATTCATGAAGGAGGGCACCGTCCTGATTGGAATGCCATCGATACCATCTCGTTTTTGTCATTCAATGATTTTCATGGCGCATTTGTGAAAGACCGCAATGTTCCCGGAGCCGCAGAATTGGTTCAGGCAGTTTTGGACGAGAAAGCAAAGAATAAGAATACTGTCGTTGTCTCTGTGGGAGATAACTTCAGCGGCAGCTATTTCTCCAGAATCACGCGCGGGAACCCGTTGCCGGAGATGTTTAGGGAAATGGATGTCAAGATGTCGGCAATAGGCAATCATGAATTTGACTGGGGATTGCCTTACTTGGTTGATACAGCAGCGGTATGCATGGATTATATCGCAGCTAATATTGTAGCAAAAGACGACCATGCTCCATTGGAATGGCTGGAGCCTTGCAAGATGGTGGTGCAGCCACTTAAGAATGGCGGCAGCGTAAAGATTGCTTTTGTAGGATTGACAACTACGGACACGGCTGTGAAGACACGGTCTGAAAATATTAGAGGAATTGATTTCGTAAATCCTGTGGATGCGGCACGCGTTCAGGTTGCGACCGGTCTTAAAAAGGAAGGGAAAGTGGATATGGTGGTGTTGCTGATGCACATTGGCACGGACATGTCTAATCCCGATGTGATTGAAGAAGAAAATGCAAAGCGGCTTCCTTGGATAGAAGGTGTGGATGCCATTATTTCCGGTCATTCGCATAAAGTGGTGCTGGCTGAGGTGAATCATCTTCCTATCATCCAAGCAGGTGTAAATGGCACTCATTTGGGGAAACTGAATTTTGAAGTGAAACAGGATGCAGGCAAGTATACTATTCAGTATATTGGCGGGGATACCATTCGTGTAGCAGGAAAGGGTAATTCGGTTATTGACTCGCTGGTGAACAAAGAAATGGATAAATATGGTTTTGAGGAGGTACTCACGATGGCTGAGAATGATTTAATCCATGACCGTAATATTAATAAAAAAGATTATACTACGGTGGGAGCTTATGTGACGGCATCTTATGCAGATACTTTCCGTAAATATTCTCAGATATCGAAGAAATATGGTAAGCAGTCGGTTGTCGGGGTAAATCATTACGGTGGTTTACGTGCAAGTATATTGAAAGGGGAGGTGACAAAGCTTCGCGCAGGGAATGTGTTACCCTTCCAAGGACATTTGCTTGCGTTCCATTTCTCCGGTAAGGAGTTGAAGAAATTGTTGGCTGATGGTCGTATTAATAAGAATGGCTTTTTGCAGACATCTCATTTGGCTATCGGTCTGGCATCGGATGGAGTGACTGTTACTTCTGTCACTGATTTGGTTACAGGGAAAAAGATAAAGGATACAGATAAATGTATTGTTGTGCTGGATTCTTTTATTACTGATGGTGGAGATGGTTACGATGCAGGACTATTTCAAAAACCAATTAAAGAATTTAATGATTTGAATCTTGAACCGACTGTTGTTTTTATTGACTATTTACGAAATTTGGGGGGAACTGTTTCTGTGGGAAAAGCTCCGTTACCTGAGGTTGTCATTGAAAAGGTACGATAATTCAATCCGGTAAGATTCTGATTGTATAAAATGAAACTTGCTCAAGCAGAAGACCGTTTATCTTCATTGCTTGAGCAAGTTCTTTTTCTGAGCCTTATTTATAAAACTTCGTTAGTAAAACCTTATCCGCAATGAAAATATCTGTTTACTAAGGCCAACATTGCTTCAGGATTGTCTTTCAGTTCGCTACGCAGAATTTTATCATTGTAACTTTGTAGTTTGTTGATAATTCCATCAATCATGGCCGGACTGAATACATTATATTTTTCAAATATCTCACGTTGTTGTTGCAGACATTCAGCGGAAGCAGTACAACTGTCGGGCAGTTGTGCCAATGCTTTTAGTTTGTCTGCGTTTTCTTTTTGGTGAATATTTACGTTTACATAAGTTTTTTCTGCTATGTCCAGTGCATTCTCCAGCTCAAAACCATGTCGGCAAGCTACGGCCAGTCCGGCAATTAATTGATAGAGGTCGGCCGAGCCATCCGGTGAACGCATTTCTACTGTCTGCTTTTGAGTGGTATCATAATTGCTTTGGCTTTCCAACGGATTTGCAGTTATGCACATATCTGTTTTGGCAGCCCATCCCAAAGGTACCCGGACCAGAACAGAACGGTTGCGGTCTCCCCAGCAAATGTTTGTGGGAGCTTCCTGGTGTGGAACCAGTCTGAAATAAGAAGTTGGATTTGTATTGCCAAAAGCGGTAATTGAAGGGGCTGTAATCATCATTCCGGCAATGGCTTTGCGAGCTGTCTCCGACAATACCCCGTCTTGCAACATCTGATTTTGTCCGTCTTTCATGATGCGCATATGGATATGCAATCCCGAACCGGCTTTTCCGGTTGTGATTTTCGGTGCAAATGTAATATCATAACCATTTTTATAAGCCAGATTGCGAATGATCCATTTGGCAATCATCAGTTGGTCGGCAGCATCTTCAGCCCGAACCGGCAGAAATTCAATTTCATTTTGTTCGTATATCATTCCGTTCAGGGTGAAATTGCCTACTTCGGAATGTCCGTATTTGATTTGTCCGCCGGCTTGTGCAATATAAGCCATGCACTGTGTGCGGAAATCATTAAATTTAGCATAGGGGGCAGACTCATGGTAGCCTTTCTGGTCGGTTGCCGGAAACATTCCACTATCAGGGGCAATTACATAATATTCCAATTCTCCCATTGCCTGAAACTCCATACCGGTGACATTGGTAAAAGCTTTGCATGCTTTTTGCAATGTATGTTCAGGAGAGCTTTCCAATGGTTCGCCATCTTTATTAAAGAAAGAGCAAAGCATGGAAAGAGTTGGAATTTCGGCAAATGGATCAAGGAAAGCCGTGCGGAAACGTGGAATTACATAAAGGTCGCTACTTCCGGCTTCTATAAAGGGAAAGAGGCTGGAACCGTCTACTCGTTCGCCACATGTAAGAATGGCATCCAGATATCCAAGGTTGTTAATTACAAAATTAAGAGTTTTCAAACGTCCGTCTCCTGCCGGATACATAAAATTAACCATACGTATACCGTTCTCTTGGATATAGTGTATGATATCTGCTTTGGTAAATTCAGCACAAGGTTTACCTATAAAAGCCACTAATTGGTTGGGATTCATTTCTAATTCTTTATTCATAGTATGTTGTTTCTTTTAGTGTGTTCTAGGGTTAATGTCCCAAAGGTAATGAAAAGTTTTAAATCTCTATCAATATATGTAAGCTGAATTCTGCTTATCGAGCCAATTTATATGATGGCCGGACGCTGAAGTCCAATTGAGATAGTCGGGATAGGCTTCACTTACTCCTTTTCCTTCTATAGGATATCGCCATAAATTGTTGAGACTATTATTTGAGGAAGGGATATCAAGTGCCCATGGGTAATCATTATCCATGCGATAATAATATCCTTTTTCGGGCATTGAGCAGTCATCGTCTTCCTCTCTTCCGAATAAAGATATATCCATTTTGCTTGTTGGAGCTTTGTCAGTCAAATGTATTTCGTGATTTCTGTTGACAACATATATGAAGGGATTGAAATCTTTAAAAGAATTGAGTCCTATATTGCTTTTTAAAGTAATATAGACATTTTGTTTTGTTCCTGCTATTTCTGCATTTCCTTTTTGTGTATTGATAAAACCGCCGTGTCCTCCGAATGCATCCTTGCGGGTATCTTCATAAATGATAATCGTTGCTTTCGTTTCGTCTTTTTCTATGTTGCCTCCTGTAACATTTTCTATATTATTGGTTTCGATAGGCAATTGAATACCAAAACCGCTATTATATGACGCTCCTAAAGCCCTTGGTATAAATGTTAAACGAATAGCCTTTACATCTTTATCATTGTTTCCTTTTATTAAAGAATAAGAATAACCAGTAACGAAATCATTGAAATCATAATCTCCCTTTTGCGGCCAATTGTCTTCAAATGCTAATGTGCCGCTGATGGAAGAAACATATTCTTCGGGGGCAACCGGTATTTCATCTTTGGGTTTCATAATAGGATCGGAGGTGACTTTGAACAAAATATCATTGTAGTCTTTATCATTATTTTCATTCTCATCATTATGCTGACGATTTTCCATACCTACAATGTTCATTTGTGCTTCTTCACACCAACGGGTAATACCATTTGTGTAGTTCCCGGGAAAGTTGCCAATTTTACTATTGAGGATAGAGGTGGAAAAACGATAATTTCCTATCATTTTATAGTTACTGTAATTCCCGATAATTCCATTGCTAATCATGACCCAGCCTATTTTAACTCCTTCGGGAAAGGTATCGACATATTGATTGCTTTTTTCATCCCAATACAATAATTGAATTTTTGAACCGATAGTTGCCGATGCAGAGTTTGTCAGTCTTTTTGTATTAGTATTTGGATAGATGATGGTTTTGTGTATCGTTTGGGCATCATCGGCTGTCAGATTGCCGGTATAGGTATAGTAACACAGGGCATTTGCCACATTATTATTATTTATGCTGAATCCTCCGTCACCGATTAGTGTAACCCATACGTGTGCACCTTGAAAAGTTCCTTCTGTATTGGCTGGAGGAGTTATCTCTAAATCTGTACAATAATTCTCTCCAAAATATTTTTCATCTTCTACGGTAACTCTTTCCGGGAAATAATTGGAAGCCAGCGTTATTTCTTTTGAAGTCAAAGTATTTCCGGCTTCAATCACTTCTTTATCATTTGATTTGCCATCATTGATAATTCCTCCACTGGCACCATCGGTGAGTTGAAAGTTGTAAAAAGAGTATAGATTAGTAGATGCTTCTATCACTTTAGCATTTCTTCTTCCGGTAAAAACGCCTTCTCCTCCGGCTCGTGCTTTGGCGGATTTGGCATTGACACCGGTAGTGGTGAAGGTGATATTCATATTATTCTGAATCTCGCAGGTCTGAATCATTTCAAAACTTGAGACAGGAGTATAAACATAAAGAGTGGTTGCTGTATTAGGTACAGCGAGTGTCGCTTTTATAGTACCGCTTTCTGCCGTTTTGCCCGAATAAAGAGGAAAGATATCCGTTCGGCGGTCTCCTTCTTCTGTATAAGGATTTTCCAAATAGACGTAAAATGGAACGTCAGGTATTGCCGAACCGCTATTGGAACGAGTTGTGATTTCCAATTTCTTTTCCGATATCATTCCGAAATCAAATGATAAATCTAATTCTTCTTCTTTGTCTCTGTCTGAAAGATTTAGATTATTCTTGTCTAAACAAGAAGATAATGATATGCATGTACATACCATATAAAAGATGACCCTGTTCTTCATATATTTATTATTATAGATGTTGGCAAATTTAAGTAAAAATCTAAATAAAAGCTATTTGTTTTCTATTTTTTGTCTTTTTGTTTATAACTTTGCTCTCCAATTTTAAGGTATAAAAAGAAATGTTATGGAACCGATGCACAAAATAAATAAAGTAGAGGTCCGAAATTTACAGATCGAAGATTATGCCCAGTTATCGCAATCGTTTAAACGAGTATATGCCGATAAAGATGTTTTCTGGACACATGAACAAATTGAAACGCTGATCAGGATTTTTCCTGAGGGGCAAGTAGTAACGGTAGTAGATGAGAAAATCGTGGGATGCGCTCTTTCCATTATTGTCGATTATGACATGGTGAAAGGAGATCATACTTATGCCAAAGTAACAGGAAATGAGACTTTCTGCACTCATAATCCGAATGGGAATATATTGTATGGCATTGAAGTTTTCATTCATCCGGATTATCGCGGACTGCGTTTGGCACGCCGTATGTATGAATACCGCAAAGAGCTTTGCGAGAAATTAAACCTGAAGGCGATAATGTTTGGCGGACGTATTCCCAATTACCATAAATATGCCGATACGATGCGGCCGAAGGAATATCTTGACAAGGTTCGTTCGCGTGAGATTTATGATCCGGTACTGACTTTCCAGTTGTCTAATGACTTTCACGTCAGACGTGTCATGAAGAATTATCTTCCTAATGATGAGGAATCTAAGCATTGCGCCACGTTGTTGCAATGGGATAATATTTATTATCAGCCTCCTACACAGGATTATGTAGATAAAAAGACAACTGTTCGTGTCGGATTGGTGCAATGGCAGATGCGTCCCTACAAGACATTGGATGATGTGTTCGAGCAAGTGGAATTTTTTGTTGATGCCGTATCTGATTATAAAAGTGATTTTGTACTTTTCCCCGAATATTTTAATGCACCGTTAATGGCTAAATTCAACCATTTAGGTGAAGCACAGAGCATCCGCGGGCTGGCGCAATATACGGAAGAGGTGCGTGATCGTTTTATCAACCTGGCAATCAGTTATAATATTAATATCATAACCGGAAGTATGCCCTATGTAAAGGAAGATGGCGGACTGTATAATGTGGGGTTCCTTGTCCGTCGTGACGGTACTTATGAAATGTATGAAAAAGTACATGTCACTCCGGACGAGATAAAGAGTTGGGGACTGTCGGGAGGTAAGATGGTGCAGACTTTTGATACCGATTGTGCCAAGATTGGTATTTTGATTTGCTATGATGTTGAATTCCCCGAACTGTCGCGCATTATGGCAGACCAGGGTATGCAGATTCTATTTGTGCCTTTTCTTACGGATACACAAAACGGATATTCGCGTGTGCGTGTTTGTGCACAGGCCCGTGCTATTGAGAATGAATGTTTTGTCGCTATTGCAGGGAGTGTAGGTAACTTGCCGCGTGTGCATAATATGGATATTCAGTATGCACAGTCGGGGGTATTTACTCCTTGTGACTTCGCTTTCCCCACAGATGGTAAACGTGCAGAAGCTACTCCGAATACGGAAATGATCCTTGTTTCAGATGTGGATTTGGACTTGCTTAACGAATTGCATACTTATGGTAGTGTGCGCAATTTGCGCGATCGCCGTCATGACTTATATGAGCTGAGGGTAAAAAAATAAGTTTTTTGTATGAGCAGGTATATAATGCCTGCCCATACAAAAATGAATATTATTGTCGGAGGAAGTGGTATTCAATGATATTGTGGAAATCTGTACTCAGGGAGTTTCCGGCCATTCTATGACAAAAACCGTTTTCCCTTTTTGGCTTTCCTGTAAATAGAAATTGCCTCCGTGTTTTTTTATGATTTGTTGACACAGACTGAGGCCGATTCCCATTCCTTCTGTTTTTGTGGTGAAGAAAGGTACAAAGATTTTCTCTTGTAGTTCGGGAGGGATTCCTTTTCCGTTGTCCGTTATATAAATGCGTAATTTTTCGCATCGGGTGAGGTTGATTTCTATTTTTCCTCCGATTTTTCCTTCTAAAGCTTGGATGCTGTTCTTAAGAAGGTTCAGGAAAACTTGTGAGAGTTGTTTCTCGTCTCCTTCAACTGTTATGTCGTTTGGGATGCTGTGCAGGGTGAACCGGATGTGCGCTGTCTCGAAGTCCGATTGTAAGAGTATCTCCAGGTTGTGGAGTGCTGTTGTCAGCGAGAATGTTTTTTTTATCGGATCGGGCAGGTAAGAAAGATGGCGGTAAGATGCTGTAAATTCCATCAACCGTTCACTTTGCTCACGTATTACATTCAGACCGCGTGTTACTTTTTCATCGGTTTGGGGACGGGCAGAAAGTGTTTGTGCCAGTGATACGATGGGAGCTATGGTATTCATGATTTCATGAGTGAGCACACGCGTCAGTTTACTCCATGATTCACTTTCTTTTTCGCTCAACTCATTGCTGATGTCTTTGATGGCAAGCAGGGTTATTGTTTCCGGTTCCAGTTTCATATAGTTTAGAGAGAGTGAAAGCTGCCGTTTGCCAATGGAATGTATGACAGTCGATTTTTGTACCGTATTTTGTTGAAGGAAATCTCTTATTTCGGGATAAAGTTGTTTTAGTTGTCGGACAAAAACCAGTTGTTCGAATCCTAAAAGTGAAAGTGCCGTGCTGTTTGCCAGTATGATTTTTCCTTCGGAGTTCCATGCAATGATACCGCTTGGTATTTCTTCCAGTAAAGAATAATAAAATTTTTCCTGTTTTTGGCTGTCGGATTTGGCAGTGGCAAGCAATTCGTTTATACGGTTGAGAGAACGACTGAGCGCATTCATTTCCCTATCTCCGGAATATTCATTGAACTGTATCATGTTTTCTTTGTCTTCTATGGCATCGAAGAAGAGCTTGAGTTTGGCATTGGATTTGTTTAGCCGTTTTACGAGGGCTCCGGTTATGAAGAAGGAAATTATTATTATCAAACATCCTATAATAATCCCGGTGTGAGTGACGATCAATACCAGCCCGGTTCCGGCTACACCCAAAATCAAAAGGACATAACAGAGGATGACGATATAGAGATGACGGCTGAAGAACATACTATATCAGAGTTTGAATCGTTTAATTTTATTGTAGAGTGTCTGGCGGCTGATGCCCAATTGTTCGGCTGTTGCGGTCAGGTTACCGTCATTTTGCCGGATAGCCGTTTCAATGGCTTGGCGTTCCACTTCTTCCAAGTTGGGGACTACTGTAGATAGTTGAGGGCTCCATGTCTGTTTCACAAAAATATCTTTGGGGCGGATTACGTTTCCTTCACATAGAATAATAGCTTTTTCAATGGAATGTTGCAGTTCGCGGATATTGCCGGGCCAATGGTAGGAACGGAGCTTTTCTAATGCGTTTTCATGCAAAAAAATGTCTTTCCGTCCGTATTTGTTGGCATAGCGGCGAATAAAGTAATCTATGAATAAAAGTATATCATCTCCGCGTTCCCGCAAAGGGGGAAGTTCTAAATGGATGGTATTCAGTCTGTATAATAAATCTTCACGGAAACGACCGGATTCTATTCTTTCCTGAATATTAAGGTTGGTAGCCGAAATCAGTCGTATGTCTACGGGGATAACTTTGTTGCTACCTACCCGTGTGATATTCCTATTCTGCAATGCCGTTAACAGTTTTGCTTGCATTCCCAAAGGCAGGTTACCGATTTCGTCCATAAAGAGGGTACTTCCCGAAGCTGCTTCGAATTTTCCGGGTCGGCTTTCGTAAGCATCGGTAAAAGCCCCTCGTTCGTGCCCGAAAAGTTCACTTTCAAACAGCGACTCACTGATGGCTCCCATGTTGACTGTTACCATTTCTTGTTTCCGGCGAGGAGAAAGGTGGTGGATTTCGCGTGCCAGCATTTCTTTTCCGGTTCCGTTTTCGCCGGTGATAAGAATGTTGGCATCGGTGCGTGCTACCTTGATGACCATTTTCATGAGTTGTTGCATGGCGGGCGACTGACCGACAATCATTTGCGGCTTATGACCTAGGATAGGGGAAGGTACTTTGCTTTTCTTTCCGTTGCCGAATGCTTCTTTTATCTTGTGCACAAGGGTTTGATTATCCCATGGTTTCAGTAAAAAGTCGGTAGCTTCATTTTTCAGTGCTTTGACGGCCAATTCCACGTCCCCGTAGGCAGTGAGCATCACGACGGGAAGGGTGGGAGCGATTTCTCGGATGCGTTTAAGCCAATACAAGCCTTCGTTGCCATTATTGATGCCGGCAGAAAAGTTCATGTCGAGAATGATGACGTCTATCGGTGAAGTATTGAGTATGGATATGATTTGGTTAGGATTACCGGCTGTTTTAATTTCGCTGAATTCTGTTTCCAATAAAAGTTCCAGTGATGCCAGTACTCCTTTGTTATCGTCTACAATTAAAATAGTTCCTTTTTCCATCATTAATTTGCTTTCGGGGATAAAGATATTTGCTTTTGCTTGTTCCTCCAAATGAGGTGTCTAATAATTGGACGTTTTTGGAAGATAATTTAATAGTTTCTCCTCTTAAATTCAGTTTTATAGTGAAGCGTCGGTGTCTATAACCTAAAATACATGGTAAAAGTCTGCTCGTGATCGATTTTTATTCTTTTTATAGGAGTGGGAGTGTCCATGAGTTGGACGCAACAGCGTCTAAGAAATGGACAGTATTTGGTAATTCTAAATTTATATATTGTTGATAATTAATAGTTTGATGCTTATGGCATGCCATTTGCTTTACTTTATCCGTCAAAGTAAAAAAAGTATGAAAAATAAAATGATAATTGTGTGTGTATTGTTAGGGTTGGTTTTGCCTCTAGATGGGCAGACCACGCTGGACGATTGTATACATTATGCTTGGAAACATAATCTCGAATTTAAAAACACACAGATAGAAGTGCAAGAAGCCCATACTGATTATGTGGCAGCTATGGGAAAGTTTATGCCTAGCGTATCTGTACAGGCAGAAGTGGGCAGGCATATAGGCCGTTCTATTGATCCCGGCACTAACGGGTATACTTCTGACTCTTACAATCAGGGAACAGTGGGCATGGATGTTACCCTTTCCTTATTTGAAGGATTTACTCGGATCAACCGTTTGCGCTTTACCCGTTTGGTGCAAAAGGAAAAGGAGTGGAGCCGTCTGGCAAAACAGAATGAGTTGGCTTACCAAGTAGTCGAGGCTTATTATAAGGTGGTATTGGATGAAAAACTTTTGCAGTTGGCCGAAGAGCAGTTGCTTTTGGGCAAACGTTATTTAAAGCAGACCGAGACGTTTTTGACATTAGGCTTGCGGTCTGCTTCTGATCTTCAGGAAGTGAAAGCGCGTCATCAGGGAGATGTGTTCCGTTATAGTTCGTATGCAAAGAACCGGGAGATGTCGCTTCTCTATTTAAAAGAATTGATAGGGATGAAATCATCCGCGGAATTGGCTGTTGTGTGTGCGGATGAAGATAGTGTGTTGGCATTGCCTGTTACGAATGCCGATGAACTTTATTGGCAATCTACACGTGTCTTGCCGGATTATAAGAAAAGGGAAATGTGGGAACGGATTGCGCGTAAGGAGTTGGCTATTGCTTCCGGACAGTTTAGTCCTACTATTTATGCCCGTTTTTCGTGGGGGTCTGACTTTTATAATTCTTTATTCTCTTTACACCAGATACGTGACCATTGGAATAAATATATTGGCGTAGGAGTTTCGTTCCCACTATTTACCGGTTTGGATCGTTATGCTTCTTTAAGAAAGAAAAAATTGAACGTAGCGCGTGTGCGTAATCGCATTGAAGCAAAAAACAACAACTTGCGTATTGAGACGGAGCAAGTCACTTTATCATTGTACGCAGGATGGGAAGAGCATCGGCAGGCTATGCTGCAAGTACAGGCCGAAACACAAGTCTTGAAAGAGACGGAACGTAAATGGGAGGAGGGACTTGTTTCAGTCTTCCAGTTGATGGAGTCACGCAATCGTTTGCTTTCGGCAAAGGCAGAACAGGTGCGGACAAGGTTGCAGTATGAGTTGGCTTTGCGTTTGGCTGATTATTATCGGACTGGCAGTTTTTAATAAAAATAATATATGGATACACAGATTGAACATAAGAAAAGGTTTACTCCGAAACAAATTTATGGTGGGGTGGGCGTTGTTTTATTAATAGTATTAATTCTTTATTTATTCTTTCGCGATACCAGTTCTTCCATGACAGTGGAAAAGAACCGGATAACCATTGCTACCATCAAGGAAGGTGAGTTTAATGATTATATTCGTGTCATAGGCCAGGTACTTCCCAGCCGTATGATTTATCTGGATGCTATTGAAGGAGGAAGGGTAGAGGAACGTCTCTTTGAAGAGGGAGCCATGGTAAAAAAAGGAGATGCTATCCTTCGTTTAAGCAATCCGTTGCTTAACATTGGCATCATGCAAAGTGAAGCTGATCTTGCTTATCAGGAAAATGAGCTCCGTAATACCCGTATTAGTATGGAACAGGAACGGCTGGCCCTGAAACAGGAACGTATCGGTATACATAAAGAGTTTCTTACAAAGAAACGGCGTTACGAACAATACAGGCGTTTACTGGAAGAACAACTGATAGCTCGTGAAGATTACCGGTTGGCAACTGAGGAATATGAAGCGGCCCGTGAACAATTGCTTATCTTAGACGAACGTATCCGTCAGGACAGCCTGTTTCGTCTGACGCAGATCGCCAGCCTTGACGAGAATATTCTAAATATGAAACGCAGTCTTACTTTGGTACGTGAACGGTTGGAGAATCTTAAGGTGAAAGCACCGATAGACGGACAGGTAGGAAACCTTGAAGCCCAAATAGGCCAATCCATTGCGGCAGGCGAGCATATAGGGCAAATCATCACCGCCGACTTGAAAGTACAAGCATTAATTGACGAACATTATGTGGAACGGGTGGTTCAGGAGTTGCCGGCCGATTTCACACGTGATGGTGAAAATTATAAGCTGGAAGTGACTAAAGTATATCCTGAAGTGAAAGAGGGACAGTTTCGTACCGATTTTCGTTTTACTATGGGACGTCCGGAGAATATCCGTGCCGGGCAGACTTATCATGTCAATCTCCAGTTGGGCGATCCGGTGAAGGCTGTTCTGATTCCTCGCGGTGGCTTTTTTCAGACAACCGGAGGTAGATGGGTGTATGTTGTCGATGAAAGCGGTAAATTTGCTGTTCGTCACCCCATTCGCATCGGACGGCAAAATCCGCAGTACTATGAGGTGACCGAAGGGTTGAAGCCCGGGGACCGGGTGATTGTTTCCGGATATGAATTGTTTGGCAATAATGAAAAATTAATATTGAAATAAGTCTGCAATATGATCAATTACTTTTCGCAAGTGATACGTAGCCAGCGGGTTAAGAAATCCCTGGTATTGGTAAATATAATAGGATTGTCTGTCTGTATTGCAACAGCATTACTCATTATACTTTATGTATGGTCGGAGTTGAGCTACGATTCATTCCATAATGCCGGGCGTGTATATCGTGTCGAAAGTCGGTTGTATGAAGGCGAAACGCTTACAGATAACTGGGCAACTACAGCTTATGGGCATGCGCCCACAATGGTGCGCGAGATTGCCGGCATTGAGAAGTATGTTCGTGTGACGGCACAAGATCGCGAACAAGTGGTGAATTATTTTGATAGAAGGTTTGCCGAAGAACATTATTGTTACACCGAACCTGCTTTTTTTGAGATATTCAATTTTCCGATAATCAAAGGGAATAAGACCGGACAACTGGTGCGTCCTAATACGGTAGTATTGACTGAAAGTGCGGCAAGCCGTTATTTCGATGGTGAAGATCCGATAGGGAAGGTGTTGACTTTCAGTACGTCTTCATCGCAACAAAATTTTGAAGTAACCGGTGTGATAGCGGATATGCCTGTTCGCTCTCATCTGAAATACGATTTTTTACTTTCATATAGTACGATTCCTAAAGAACGGCAGGACATTTGGTACATTCATGGAGTTTATACCTATGTTCGTTTGATGCCCGGAAAGCATCCGGCAGAGATAGAAGATGCTTTTCTCAGGATATCTGATAAGTATAAAACCGATGCATTGAAACATAAGACTTGGGCTGTGGAGTTGATACCGCTGAAGGATATTCACCTCACTCCGCAAAAAGCCTATGAGAAAGAAGTAAAAGGGAGCCGGACTGCGGTTTTTATACTATTGGTGATGTCCGTTGCTTTGCTACTGATAGGTTGGGCAAATGCTTTGAATCTGACAGTGGCGCGTTTTTTGGAACGCGGACGTGAGTTCGGGTTGCGCAAGGTTTTTGGTGCTTCGCATTGTCAGATTATCATCCAGGGGCTTCTTGAATCTGGTTTTATGAATTTGTTGGCTACACTGATAGCCTTTGGCTGGCTGGAACTCCTTTTACCTCTTGTTTATCGTTGGGTAGGGCAAAACTTTGGGACGGATATACTGATATTACCCGCTTTTTGGGGAATTGTAGTCGGAGTTGTTGTTATCGGAACGTTTGTCGTAGGGCTTTACCCCTCGTGGCTGATGGTTTCTATACGTCCGTCGGAGATTATGAGGGGAAAACTGTTGCATGGCAAACGTGGCAACCGGATAAGGAAAGTACTGATTGTAATTCAATTTTTGATTTCTTTTGTTCTGATTGTCGGCACGTTTACAGTAGTCCGGCAGGTTCGTTACATGCAAAGTAAGGCTTTCACCGATTCCCATTCACGCATGTTGGTTATTAAGTACCCTTCGTTTACCGAGGGATTGGCACTGCGTATGGAGAGTTTCACCAAGCGCCTGAAGCAGCGGGCGGACATAAGTCACGTTACTGTTTCGGGAGCTGTTCCCGGGGTAGAGGTGGCCAATTATTTCACCAACCGCCCTTACGGAAGCGACCCTTCGCAGGTGAAACTGATACAGATGTTTGCTGTAGATTATGACTATTTGCCTGCTTATCTGCCCGATCTGATTTGTGGACGGTGCTTTTCTGAAGATTTTGGTGGCGATCTCAATCGGATTGTGCTCAACGAGGAAGCTGTCAGGTTGTTAGGCTATGAGTCACCCGAAGCTGCATTGGGACAACAGGTTAAAATGGAGGTGGTGGCTGATCCGCTTGAGATTATTGGGGTGGTGAGGAACTATCACCAACAGTCGCTTTCCGTGGCATATAAGCCCATTATCTTTTTTATGAAAGAACGAGTACCGTTTATTGAAACTCCTTATATTTCAATCCGCCTGACAGGTGAGGGAGAAGATAGTGTTTTAGCAGAGATTAGGCAACTGTATCATGAATACTTTCCGACTTCTTTATTCTCTTATTTCTTTTTAAATGATTTGAATACTTTCCTATATAAATCAGACCGTAATTTCGGTTGGATATTTGCCGGTGCTGCTTTGCTTGCTGTGTTTGTGGCATGTCTTGGATTGTGGATTGTAACGCTGTTTTCAACCTTGTCGCGCTTGAAAGAAGTGGGTATCCGTAAAGTACTTGGCGCAAATAAAAGCAGCCTGTTCTTTGTCTTAACTAAGGAGCTGATGCTACTCACTGTATTGGCATCTATTATTGGCATTCCTGTATCGGCAGTGTTGATGGAAGGCTGGTTGGAAACATATGCTTTTCATATTTCGTTGTCTTGGTGGATATATGCAGTTACTTTCGTATTGTTGCTGATGATTGCATTTCTTACTGTCTTCCAACAAGTATGGCGTATAATTCGCCTGAAGCCGATGCGTATTTTGAAATATGAATAACAAATAAATATTGAACTGATTATGATTAAAACTGAAAAACTGACAAAACTCTTCACAACCGAAGAAGTGCAGACAAAGGCATTGAATGAAGTTACCTTGCAGGTGGAACAAGGGGAATTTGTTGCTATAATGGGGCCTTCGGGATGCGGTAAGTCAACCCTGCTGAATATTTTGGGTACACTCGATTCTCCTACTTCCGGATCTTACTCTTTTGAGGGGAAGCAGGTGGACAAAATGAACGAGAACCAGCTTACTGCCCTTCGGAAAGGCAACCTCGGTTTTATTTTCCAGAGTTTTAACTTGATTGATGAACTGACTGTGTATGAAAACGTGGAGTTGCCTCTTATTTATATGGGTATCAAAGCCGGAAAACGTAAAGTAAGGGTCAACAAGGTACTCGAAAAAGTGAATTTGTTGCATCGTGTCAACCACTATCCCCAGCAACTGTCCGGTGGGCAGCAGCAACGTGTGGCTATTGCCCGTGCCGTAGTGACGGATTGTAAATTGCTTCTTGCCGATGAACCTACTGGCAACCTGGACTCAGTGAATGGAATAGAAGTAATGGAGTTATTGAGTGATTTGAACCGCCAAGGAACTACTGTCATTATCGTTACCCACTCCCAACGGGATGCAATGTATGCACATCGTGTCATCCAATTGCTGGATGGGCAAATTGTAGCAGAGAATATTAATCGTCCGATGGAAAAAATAACACCGGTTAAAAATGAAACCCTATGATAGGAAATTATTGGAATAGTGCCTGGCGGAATCTGATGAAACGGAAAAAGTTCAGTTTCATTAATATATTCGGGCTGGCTGTCGGTATGGCATCGGCATTGCTGATTCTTACTTATGTGGCCTTTGAATTCAGTTTTGATAAAATGCATGCGAAGCATGACCGTATCTACCGTGTACAAAGTACATTTTACGAGGGAGAGGTGCTGACCGATTATTGGGCAAGCAGCTCTTTCGGATATGGTTCGGCAATGCAGGAGAATCTTGCCGGAATCGAAGACTATACCCGGATTGCATCTTTGTTCCAGCCGGAACAACTGGTGAAATATGGAGAACTGTGCCTGCGTGAAAACGAAATAGCCTATGCCGATCCCGGCTTTTTCCGTTTGTTTGACTTCGAACTGTTGAAAGGTGACCGTGCTTCTTGTCTTTCTATGCCCGGGCAAGTAGTGATAACCGAACGCATTGCCCGTAAGTATTTCCGTGATGAAGAGCCTATGGGGAAGATACTTGTTTTTAACAGCAACATAGGAAAGGTTTCCTGTGAGGTGACCGGAGTGATGAAGGAAATGCCATCCAATTCACATATACATTATAATTTCCTTTTGTCGTATAAGTCATTGCCTAAATGGGTACAAGAGTATTGGTATAAACACGAAACATATACCTACGTTTTACTGGATTCGCGGGAACGGAAAGAAGAGATTGAACGCGCTTTTCCCGGGATGGCGGAAAAGTATAAAACGGAAGAGGCTTTGAAGAATAAGACATGGGGTGTCTGTTTAGTTCCATTGGAGGATATTCATCTCACACCGCAGTTGGGTTATGAGGCCGAACAAAAAGGGAACCGTTCGGCTATCATCGCATTGGTTTTCGCTGCTGTGGCTATACTGGTTATTGCTTGGATTAATTATATCAACTTGACTGTTGCCCGTTCGATGGAACGTGCCAAGGAAGTGGGGGTACGACGGGTAGTGGGGGCTTTTCCGCAACAATTGGTCGGTCAATTCTTGTTCGAGGCGTTGGTGATGAACCTTATTGCCTTTGTGATAGCTGTGGGGCTGGTCGAAATGCTGCTTCCGGCTTTTAATTTGTTGGTAGGGCGGACAGTGAGTTTCTCTGTCTGGCTTACAGGATATTGGGGTTTGTCCGTATTTTTGTTGTTTGTGTGCGGTGTTTATGTTTCGGGTTACTATCCGGCACGTGCATTGCTCCGCAAAAAGCCTATTATGTTATTAAAAGGTAAGTTCCAAAATGGACGTTCGGGAGAACGTACCCGTAAATTGTTGGTGGTTGTGCAGTATACGGCATCTATGATTTTGCTATGCGGCACATTGATTGTATTTGCACAACTTAACTATATGCGCCGTCAGTCGTTAGGAGTAAGGACCGACCGGATTCTGGTTGTGAAGTTTCCCAGTCCGACAGAAGGAATGAAGATAAAGATGGAAGCAATGCGTAAAGCGATAAGAAAGCTTCCGTTGGTGTCGAAAGTCACTTGTTCGGGTTCGGTTCCGGGAGAGGAGGTTGCCATGTTCCTGTCCAATCGGCGAACGCATGATGCCTTGAAACAGAATCGGTTGTACGAGATGCTTAGTTGTGATCCTGATTATATGGATGCTTACGGGTTGGAACTTGTAGCCGGACGTGGCTTTTCGGAAGATTATGGGGATGATGTAAATAAATTAGTTATCAATGAAACGGCAGCACGGACATTGGGTTATACAGATTATGAGAGTGTCATAGGTGAAGAAATATCTGTTGAGACAATAGAGGAGCCAATGCAGGTGATTGGGGTAGTGAAAGATTATCACCAACAGGCATTGAATAGAAATTATACACCTATTATGCTGTTCCATAAAGATAAGATAGATTGGATTCCGCAACGTTATATCTCTATTGTAATGAAGCCGGGTGATTCGTTGGAGCTTGTATCGCAGATATCGGAAATATGGACAACTTATTTTGCTGATTCCAGTTTCGATTATTTTTTTCTCGACCAGTTCTATGATCGTCAGTATCGTCAGGATGAAGCTTTCGGAGTATTGATGGGAGGATTTACAGGGCTGGCCATCTTTATTTCTTGTTTGGGGTTATGGATTTTGGTTATGTTCTCTTGTGCTGTGCGCACAAAGGAGATGGGCATTCGCAAAGTATTAGGTGCTTCACGGTTGAATTTGTTCTATCAGTTAGGTAAGGACTTTTTTATTCCTATCCTGATTGCAATTGTGATAGCATTGCCCGTGGCGTGGTTCAGCATGAATGCATGGTTAAGCCATTATGCATTCCGTACAGAACTGAAAGCTTGGTTTTTCTTGCTTCCGGTGGTGTTGATAGTGCTGATTTCGTTTTTAACTGTGGCGGGGCAGACCATTACAGTGATCTACAGTAAGCCGGCGCGCTCGTTGCGATATGAATAACAGATACAGGAGTCTTTTATCTTAATAAATCTATATTGAAAATGGACTAAATGTGCAGATTCGGGTCAGTCCGTTATTTAATGTTTGTGGAATGGTGGAAGAACAAAAAGCTATTATTGGTTGTTTGATGGTATTCTATTCTTTGATTTAATCGAAAATAGAGCTGAAAAGTAACAGATTTATATTACCTTTGCCGCCTAAAATTAAAGAAAATGAAATCGGATATTGAAATAGCACGCAGCATTGAGCTGACAAAGATTAAACAGATAGCCCGCGAAACCGGAATTCCTGTTGAACACATTAGTAATTATGGCCGATATATAGCCAAAGTAGATGAAAACCAAATTGATGAAGAAAAGGTACGAAAGAATAATTTGATTCTGGTAACTGCCATCACTCCGACTAAAGCCGGTATCGGGAAAACAACAGTTTCTATCGGATTGGCATTGGGATTGAACAGGATTGGAAAGAAGGCCATCGTTGCTTTGCGCGAACCTTCATTGGGGCCTTGTTTCGGTATGAAAGGCGGAGCAGCCGGAGGAGGATATGCCCAAGTCTTGCCAATGGATAAGATCAACCTTCATTTTACGGGAGACTTTCATGCGATTACCTCTGCTCACAACATGATTTCGGCCTTGCTTGATAATTATCTTTATCAAAACCGGGACAATGGATTCGGTTTGAAGGAAGTGTTGTGGAAAAGAGTATTGGACGTAAACGACCGTTCTTTGCGTTATGTCGTTACCGGATTGGGACCGAAAACAAATGGTATCACACAGGAGTCAGGATTTGATATTACTCCGGCCTCAGAGATAATGGCGATTCTTTGTCTTGCCAATGATGAAGATGATCTTCGCCGTCGTATTGAAAATATTCTGCTTGGCTTTACATACGATAACAAACCTTTTACGGTGAAAGACTTAGGGGTGGCGGGAGCAATCACGGTGCTTTTGAAGGATGCTCTTTCACCTAATTTGGTGCAGACAACCGAACATACGGCTGCTTTTGTACACGGAGGTCCATTTGCCAATATAGCTCATGGATGCAATTCCATCCTTGCAACCAAGATGGCAATGACTTTCGGTGATTATGCTATTACGGAAGCCGGCTTTGGAGCTGATCTCGGTGCAGAGAAGTTCTATGACATTAAATGCCGCAAAGCCGGAATTACCCCGAAATTGACTGTGCTTGTTGTTACGGCGCGCGCCTTAAAGATGCATGGCGGTGTTCCTCAAGACAAGATAAAGGAACCTAATTTGGAAGCTCTGCAAAAAGGTATTGCCAATATGGACAAGCATTTGCGTAATTTGGAGTCTTTCGGACAGACGGTACTTGTTGCCTTCAACCGTTATGGTGACGATACTCAGGAAGAAATAGATTTTCTTCGTACCCATTGTGCAGAGAAAGGTGTTGCTTTTGCTGTCAATAATGCTTTCACTCAAGGAGGAGAGGGTGCAGTGGAACTGGCGGAACTTGTTGTAAAGACTATCGAAGAACAGCCTTCCGAACCATTACACTTTGCTTATGATAATGAAGACAGTGTAGAAACGAAGATTTCAAAGGTGGCGTCTCATCTTTATGGTGCGGATATTATTACTTACAGTGCCGCTGCGCGTAAGAAGTTGAAGCATATTGAAGAACTGGGATATGCTCATTTCCCTATTTGCATTGCGAAAACACAGTATTCATTCTCTACAGATCCTAAACTTTATGGTGCAGTGGAGGGCTTTGAATTCCATGTGCAGGATATTGTGATGAATGCCGGAGCAGAGATGTTGGTTGTTATAGCCGGAGAAATCATGCGTATGCCGGGGTTGCCGAAAGAGCCGCAAGCACTTCATATTGATATTGTAAACGGAGAAATAGAGGGTTTGTCATAATCCCTTTTCTGTGTTTTGGCTTTTATTTGGTTATCAATTTAATCTTCTCTTAGCACAGATTGATACAAAACGCTTCTATGCTTTTGTGCAATCTGTGCTATTCATTAAATAATTTCATCCACAGTTCTTATGCAGGAAAAATTATACTACTTTTCTTTTTCGTCCCGATATTGCTGGGGAGATACTCCAAGATGAGCTTTCACATATTTACCGAAGAAAGACTGATTGGGGAAATTAAACTCCTCTGCTATTTCCTTGATGGACTTATCTGAATTTCTCAGTTGATATTTAATGTGCTCCATGGTATATTCGTTAATCAATGTCGACGGATTTTTACCGCAAGCATCTTTGATGACTTTAGAAAGATACTTGGGAGTGTAGAACAGGGCATCGGCATAATAGCTCACCGAGCGGTGCATTCCATTGTCTTTCGATAACTTTTCAATGAAACGGCGAAATATGTATTCATGCTGTTTCGTTTCGTTTTTATTCTCTGTTTCATCTTTAGGAACTTCTCTGGTGACAATTGCGATAATTTCACATAAGATGGACGAGAATATATATTTCATGGACTCTCTGTGATAGGGATGAGGTTCACTGTTAATCTTAGTCATTATCAAATCTTCATAGTATCGAAAGATTATATACTTATTTCCCTCTACATGCTTGATTGGATTATTGCGCAGATAAGTGGCTGTGTTCCATTCATTTTTCCCCATCTTGAAGACGCGTTGCAGAAATTGAGTGGAGAAACCGATGATGCTTATTTTGTGTTGAGGACTCAGCATGGTATGGCTGATGATGACGGACGGTAGCCCGAAGATGAGGTCGTCTTTTTGCAACTGATAGGTTTTATCATTCATATCCAACTGAATGCTGCCTTCCAAACAGGAAATCAGAAGAAAGCAATTCAGCCTCACCGTTCCGTTGCTGTAAGGGACATTCTCTAAACTGTTTATCACCATAAAGTCATCGTCTACATAGTTTACAAAGTTCTCGTTTGTTTTAAAGTCCTCTATACTGACATTTTTTATTATTCCTTTTTCCATACTATTCCTTTTTTAGTTGCTACAAAGTTGGTGAATAATAGGATAATCAATGTGTCCCATAATGCGTAAATACTGTCCGATATTTCCCTGTTATGCAGTGATTTATTATTAAAAAAGATGAATGGAGAAAATAGAACATAATCAGAGGAATATAGGTCACTCGGTCTTTCCGGCTTTGGTCTACTTTTGTTGTCAGTTTTTTAATAAAGACAATCAATATGATAACAGTAAACAAAAAATGGATGCGACTGATGGGAGTAATCGGTTGCACATTGTGGATGTCCTCCTGTAAACAAGCACCGGAGGCACAAACTAGTGCTAACTATGCAATAATGAAAGTAACTACTGCCGATAAGGAATTGTCTACTTCCTATTCGGCAACGATTCGCGGGCGGCAGGATATTGATATTTATCCGCAAGTATCGGGCACTATCGAACGACTCTGTGTTTCTGAAGGTGAAAAGGTACGCAAAGGGCAGTTGCTTTTCATTATAGATCAAGTACCTTATAAAGCGGCGCTGACAACAGCCCTTGCCAATGTGGAAGCGGCTAAGGCAGGACTTGCTACTGCAGAATTGGCCTATACCAGCACAAAGGAACTGTATGTCCAAAAGGTGGTTTCGCAGTATAACCTGAAAACGGCCGAAAACAATTATCTCACTGCCAAGGCACAACTCTCGCAGGCACAGGCACAAGAAGTGAGTGCCCGAAACAACTTGTCGTATACTGAGGTAAAGAGTCCGAGTGACGGAGTGGTGGGCGCATTGCCTTTCCGTGTTGGTGCATTGGTGAGTCCCGGCATACAACAGCCGTTGACAACGGTTTCCGATAATTCAGATATGTATGTTTATTTCTCGATGACCGAGAACCAGCTTCTTTCCCTGACCCGTCAGTACGGTAGCATGGACGAAGCGCTAAAAAATATGCCTGAAGTGGAACTCCGTCTCAATGATAATTCAATATATGATGAGCATGGAATTATTGAATCTATCAGCGGAGTGATTGACCGTCAGACAGGTACGGTAGTGGCGCGTGCCGTTTTTCCGAATGAGTCAAGATTGTTGCATAGTGGCGCATCGGGCAATGTGGTCATTCCCAGTGTCTATAAAGATTGTATTGTTATTCCACAAGGCGCAACAGTGCAGATGCAGGATAAAACAATTGCTTATAAAGTGGTGGATGGCAAGGCTGTCTCTACATTAATATCTGTAGCCGGTATCAATGACGGACGCGAGTATGTCGTGCTCGATGGATTGAAGGCGGGTGATGAGATTATTTCCGAAGGTGCGGGTTTGATACGCGAAGGAACGGTGGTTAAATAAGAAGGAGAATAAGAATCATGAAAGGAAATATATTTATAAAAAGGCCGGTAATGGCCATATCCATTTCTATTCTGATAGTGGTGATTGGATTGATTTCCCTTTTCTCATTGCCCGTAGAGCAATATCCCGATATCGCTCCTCCCACTGTGCAGGTATCTGCTACCTATACAGGTGCCGATGCCGAAGCTGTGATGAATAGTGTAATCATGCCATTGGAAGAAAGCATCAATGGTGTGGAGGATATGATGTATATCACTTCTACTGCTACGAATGCAGGTACGGCTACCATCGAGGTGTATTTCAAACAGGGGACAGACCCCGATATGGCGGCCGTCAATGTACAGAACCGAGTGTCCAAAGCGCAGGGGTTGCTGCCTGCCGAAGTGACGAAAATCGGTGTGACGACGCAGAAACGCCAGACCAGTTTCTTGCAGATCAATGCATTGGCAAGCACCGACGGACGTTATGACAAGATATTCCTGGGAAATTATATGGATATCAATGTGATTCCTCAAATCAAGCGTGTGGAAGGAGTAGGAGATGTGATGATGCTGGGAGATACGTACAGTATGCGCATTTGGTTGCACCCGGAACGTATGGCACAATATGGTCTTGTGCCTTCGGATGTAACAGCCGTATTGGGCGAACAAAATATAGAGGCACCTACCGGTTCGTTGGGTGAGAATTCAAAGAATGTGTTTCAGTTCACCATGAAGTATCGCGGACGACTGAAAAGCGTGGATGAATTCCGGAATACCGTAGTTCGTGCACAAGCCGACGGTTCTGTGCTCCGTCTGAAAGATGTGGCAGATGTGGAACTGGGTACACAGACCTACAGTTTCAGCAGTGAGATGGATGGCAAGCCGGCTGTAATGTTTATCGTATTCCAGACGGCCGGATCAAATGCTACCGCCGTGAACGAATCGATTTCAAAGAAGATGAAGGAAATGGAAAAAGATTTGCCTCAGGGTACTGAGTTTGTCAACATGATGAGTTCCAATGACTTCCTTTTTGCTTCTATACATAATGTGGTGGAAACACTGGTAATCGCCATTATTTTGGTGGTTTTGGTTGTGTATTTCTTTCTTCAGGATTTCAAGAGTACACTTATTCCATCCATTTCCATTATTGTATCGTTGATTGGAACCTTTGCTTGCCTGATGGCTGCGGGCTTCAGTATCAATATCCTGACGCTTTTCGCATTGGTGCTTGCTATCGGTACGGTGGTGGACGATGCCATTGTGGTGGTGGAAGCTGTCCAGTCCAAGTTCGATGTCGGATATAAGTCTTCTTATTTGGCAACAAAGGATGCCATGGGAGATGTGACGATGGCTATTATTTCATGTACCTGTGTCTTTATGGCAGTATTTATTCCTGTTACATTTACAGGAGGAACTTCCGGGATTTTCTATACCCAGTTTGGTATCACGATGGCAACCTCTGTGGGTATTTCCATGATTTCGGCTCTGACTTTGTGTCCGGCGCTTTGTGCTATTATGATGCGTCCGTCGGACGGAACTAAAAGTGCGAAGAGTATCAACGGACGAGTGCGTGCTGCCTATAATGCTTCGTTTAATGCCGTATTGGGAAAATATAAGAAAGGAGTTCTTTTCTTTATCCGCCATCGGTGGATGGTATGGGCTTCACTGGCTATCACGACAGTACTGCTGGTTTATTTCATGGGTACTACCAAAACAGGCTTGGTGCCTCAGGAAGATCAGGGCGTTATCATGGTAAACATTGCTACTTCGCCGGGCAGTACCCTCGAAGAAACGAATAAAGTAATGAATAAATTGGAAGATATCTTGAAAAAGACACCTGAAATAGAGCACTATTCACGTGTGGCAGGATATGGATTCCTTTCCGGTCAGGGAACTTCATACGGTCTGATTGTGATTCGTCTGAGAGACTGGAGCGAACGAAAGGGTAACGAACATACATCAGATGCGGTGGTGGCACGGCTTAATGCGCAGTTCTATCAAATTAAGGATGCGCAGATATTCAGCTTCCAGCCCGGTATGATTCCCGGATATGGTATGGGTAACTCCATCGAACTGAATCTTCAAGACCGAACAGGCGGTGATATGACTACCTTCTATAACTCGGTGATGCAGTTCCTCGGTGCACTCAACCAGCATCCCGAAGTAGCGATGGCTTATACGTCATACGCCATGAACTTCCCGCAGATATCGGTGGATGTGGATGCAGCCAAATGCAAACGTGCCGGTATTTCTCCCTCGACGGTACTTGATGCATTGGGCAGTTATTGTGGTGGCGCGTATATCTCTAATTATAATCAGTTTGGAAAGGTATATCGTGTTATGATGCAGGCTTCGCCCGAATATCGTCTGGATGAGCATGCCTTAAATAATATGTTTGTACGCAACGGCTCGGAGATGGCACCTGTCAGTCAGTTTGTTACTCTGAAGAAAGTGTTAGGACCTGAAGTAGCCAATCGCTTTAACCTCTATAGTTCTATCACTGCCAACGTGAATCCGGCCGAAGGCTATTCTTCCGGTGAAGTGCAGAAAGTGATTGAAGAGGTGGCGGCGCAGACTCTGCCGACAGGTTATGGTTATGAATATGGCGGTATGGCGCGTGAGGAATCAAATAACGGTGGCGGAAAGACACTGTTCGTTTATGCTGTGTGCGTATTGCTTATTTATCTGATTCTGTCCTGTCTCTATGAAAGCTTTCTTGTTCCATTTGCCGTCATTCTGTCCGTGCCTTTCGGACTGATGGGAAGTTTTCTGTTTGCGAAACTCTTTGGATTGGAGAATAACATCTATTTGCAAACCGGTGTGATTATGTTGATTGGATTATTGGCAAAGACGGCCATCCTGATTACAGAATACGCTATCGAACGCCGCCGCAAAGGTATGGGTATCGTAGAATCTGCTTATTCTGCTGCGCAGGTTCGTTTACGCCCTATTCTGATGACAGTCTTGACTATGATTTTCGGTATGCTTCCGTTGATGTTTTCTACCGGTGCAGGTGCTAATGGAAACAGTTCATTGGGCACCGGTGTTGTGGGTGGTATGGCTGTTGGAACACTGGCATTGCTTTTTGTTGTTCCTGTTTTCTATATCATCTTCGAGTTCTTGCAAGAGAAGATTCGCAAGCCGATGGAAGAGGAACCCGATGCGCAAGTTTTGTTGGAAAAGGAAAGAAGTCATGCGGAACAGAGTACTTTTGGCAATGAAAAAAAGAAATAATGTAAGAAGAATATGAAGAAAATACTATTACTGACTACCGTTACTGCTTTGTTGAGCAGTTGCGGTATATACACCAAATATCAGCCCGAAACGACAGCCCCCGATAATCTTTATGGTGAAGGAACGGCGGCAGTAGTCGACACCGCTAATCTGGGCAATGTGGATTGGCGTGAATTATTCACCGATCCGCGATTGCAGGAACTTATTGAGCAAGGATTACAAAGCAACACCGATTACCTGTCTGCACAGCTTCGTGTAGAAGAGGCGAAAGCCACGTTGCTTTCTGCTAAATTAGCTTTTCTTCCTTCATTTTCTCTTGCTCCACAAGGTACAGTGAGCAGCTTTGACAAGCAAAAGGCTGTGCAGGCTTATTCTTTGCCCGTTACCGCCAGTTGGGAACTGGATATTTTCGGTCGTATGCGTAATGCCAAGCGTCAGGCAAAGGCTTTGTATGCTCAGAGTCAGGACTATCAACAAGCGGTTCGTACTCAATTGATAGCAGGAATAGCCAATACTTATTATACCTTGTTGATGTTGGATGAGCAACTCTCGCTGACTCAACAAACCGAACAGGCATGGAAAGAAACTGTTGTCTCTGCACGTGCCTTGATGGAAGCGGGACAATACAATGAAGCGGGAGTTTCACAGATGGAAGCAACTTATTATAGTGTTCAAACTTCTATCCTCGACTTGAAGGAACAAATTAATCAGGTAGAAAACAGTCTTGCGTTACTCCTTGCCGAAACGCCTCGTCATTATGAACGCGGAACATTGTCTGCACAGCATTTTACGCAAGACCTTTCGGTAGGTATCCCCATGCAGATGCTTGCCAATCGTCCCGATGTCCGTTCGGCAGAACGTTCACTGGAAGCAGCTTTTTACGGAACAAATCAGGCACGTTCTGCGTTTTATCCTTCCATTGTGTTGAGTGGAAGTGCCGGATGGACCAATTCTGCAGGAAGCATGATTGTTAATCCCGGCAAGTTCCTGGCTTCGGCTGTCGGTTCACTTACTCAACCATTGTTTAACAGAGGTCAGGTTATTGCTCAATACCGCATATCAAAAGCACAACAGGAAGAAGCTCGTCTCTTTTTCGAACAGGCTCTTCTGAATGCCGGCAGTGAGGTAAATGATGCTTTGACTGCTTGTCAGACAAGTCGCGAGAAAACGGTATTATTTGACAAACAGATAGTATCTCTGCAAAAGGCATTGAAAAGTACTTCCTTGCTGATGGAGCATGGGACGACAAACTATCTCGAAGTCTTGACTGCCCGACAGACTTTGCTGAGTGCGCAACTTTCGCAAACAGCTAACCGTTTCACCGAGATACAAAGTGTGATTAGTCTTTATCAGGCGTTGGGAGGAGGAAGAGAATAGGAAAAATATACTGTTATCTTCATAGCGATGAAGGCTGAAAGGGCTGTTCGGAAAGTGATTTTAGAACAGCCCGCTTTAAATACCAAGGTCTTTTCTACCTCTGTCTTTTCTCCATCTTCTCTTTCAACAGAGATTTTCATTTTTACTGTCACTGCTACTAATTTGAATGGTGGAAAATTAGAGCTGAAGGATATACGTCGGGTCACTTATTATTCTTGGGGATTTAAATATCATATCACAAACAAAGGGAAGAATAAGCCGTTTCCCGGGGGCGGGTAAGGCCTTTTTAACGGAAGATTATTACAGTCTGCGGCAATGGACTGTACAGTCTGCTACAGTGGACTGTACGGTCCACTGCAACGAACCATACAGTCCGCTGCCGGAGACTGTAGTAATCCGACGGACAGACAGGCATAATCGAAAGGACGAAAACGCTTGGTCCGGCTAATGAAACGGCTTAGGAAACTCAAAAACGCATGCAGGGGTTGAAAACCGGAGGAGACAACATCAGGGGACAGGTATTTGATTGATATGTTAAATCTCCAAGAATAATGACTGACCTTATACGTCATTTCCCGGTGTGGTATAAGGAACGAGGATTACCGAAAGCATACAAAGTATATCTTGCAAGGATTTGTCTTCTGCAAGGTCGCATGTGGAAATCTATAGTTTAAAGGAAGGTAAAAATATAGATAATTTAGAGTTAGACGAGTTGATAACTGATTTTACTGTAGGTCCTGATGGTATGATTTATGGATATAATCCATTTTCAGAGGAATATCTATTCATGTTTTGTAAATCTTCTGAATAAGATAATCTTTGCCTTTCAAATGAACTCTTGCATTGTATTGATATTAAAAACAGTCCATGTCCTTACTCTGAAACAGACTTTGACATGGGCTGTTTTATTTTATTGTAGGCGGCAGACTGTAGCCGCCTATAATTGGGGGATATTTACTCAAACTTTCCGTAGCGGGTCGGCAAAAGTTTGCGGTCGCCCAACGTATTATCTACTCTCGCTACATTAATCCAGAACTTGTTCTCGCGTACTGTTTCTATAGGATAAGCAGCCTTTTCGCGGCTGTAGCTGTGATTCCATTCATTGGCAACTACTTCGTATTCGGGATGCGGAGCGTTGAGCAATACATTGTCTTCCTTGTCTGCTTTGCCTTCTTTCACTTCTTGAATTTCTTGCCAGATAGTCTGCATTACATTCACAAAGTTATCCAGTTCCCACAGACTTTCACTTTCGGTCGGTTCGATCATCAAAGTACCGTGTACGGGGAACGACAGGGTAGGTGCATGATAACCGTAGTCCATCAGGCGTTTGGCAATGTCGTTTTCGCTGATGCCCGATTCCTCGTGCAGGTAACGGCAGTCCAAAATCATTTCGTGACCTACGAATCCTGTCGCTCCTGTGTAAACAATGCCGTAAGTGTCTTTGAAACATGCAGCCAGATAGTTGGCGCTCAGGATAGCAGTCTTGGTGGCACGTGTCAGTCCTTCGGCACCCATCATGCAGATGTAACCGTATGTGATGGGCAGGATACCTGCACTGCCGTATGGGGCAGAGGAAACTTCGTAGGTGCTGTTGCCGAAAATGGAGTGTCCCGGAAGGAACGGAACCAGATGCTCGGCCACGCACACCGGACCTACGCCGGGACCGCCGCCGCCGTGAGGACTGGCAAAGGTCTTATGCAGGTTAAGGTGGCAGACGTCTGCACCGATAGTGCCCGGATTGGTCAAACCTACCTGTGCATTCATGTTGGCGCCATCCATATATACTTGTGCACCGCACTTATGAATAATTTTACATATCTCAGCTATTTCGGGTTCAAAGATTCCGTGGGTGGACGGATAAGTAATCATCAGTGCTGCCAACTCATCTTTGTGTTCTTCTGCTTTGGCACGCAGGTCTTCTACGTCTACATTACCTTTGTCATCGCAGGCACAAGTGACGGTAGTGTAACCGCATTGTACAGCCGATGCCGGATTGGTTCCGTGAGCCGAAGCGGGAATCAGTATTTTGTTGCGGTGTCCTTGACCGATGCTTTCCAGATATGCGCGGATGACACGCAGACCGGTGTATTCGCCTGCTGCACCCGAGTTTGGCTGGAGAGTGATTCCTGCAAATCCGGTGATGACTTTCAGCTGTTCGCTCAAGTTATTGATGAGCATCTGATATCCTTTTGCTTGGTCTTCAGGAACTAACGGGTGAATGGCCATCCATCCTAAGTTGCTCAGAGGAAGCATTTCTGAAGCGGCATTCAGTTTCATGGTACATGAACCGAGCGAAATCATGGAATGCGCCAAAGAGATGTCTTTGCGCTCCAGGCGTTTGATGTAGCGCATCATTTCTGTTTCGGTGTGGTATTTGTTGAATACCTCGTGTGTCAGGAATGAAGTGCGACGGCGCAAGTCGCGGTTCAGCGAAGATGCTTCGGGAATGTCGGTCACTTCCTGCATGGTTTCTTCGGCGGCAATAGAGAAGATGGAGAGCAGGAGATTGACATCTTTCAAATCGGTTGTCTCATCGATGCTGAAGCCTACGTCACCATTGTCGTAGTAACACAAGTTTACTTCCTTACTCAATGCAATTGTGCGGAGCTTTTGTGCCGATACGTGGTCGGGAAGGCTGAAACGCAAGGTGTCGAAGAATATTTCGTTGTGCTGCACATAGCCCAGACGAGCCAAGGCTTTGTTCAGCCAAGTGGCGATGCTGTGGATACGTTTGGCAATGTTCTTGATTCCTTCTTGGCCGTGATACACAGCATAGAAGCCTGCCATTGTAGCGAGCAATGCCTGTGCGGTACAGATGTTGGAAGTTGCTTTTTCACGTTTGATATGCTGTTCTCGGGTCTGTAAAGCCATGCGGTAGCAGATTTTGCCATACTTGTCTTTGGACAGGCCGATGATGCGTCCCGGCATATTGCGCTTATATTCGTCGCGTGTGGCAAAGTAAGCTGCCGACGGACCTCCATAGAATAGAGGAATACCTAATCGCTGGGTGCTTCCGAATACGATGTCTGCTCCCCATTCGCCCGGAGGCAGGAGCAGGGCAAGACTCAGGATATCTGCATCTACTGCCACTTTACAGTTGGCTGCATGTGCTTTTTCTACAAACTCGCGATAATCTTCCACGCTGCCGCTGGCATTCGGATATTGGATAATGCAGGCAAAGATTTCGGGAGTAAATTCCAGTTCTTTGTAGTTGCCTACCTGTATTTTCATTCCTTGCGGAATGACGCGTGTCTGGATGACTGCCAGATTCTGTGGGAAAATGCTTTCGTCCACAAACAATACATTGGTGCCTTTCTTTTGCTGGTCACGGCTGCGAAGTCCGTACATCATGGTTGCCGCTTCTGCTGCTGCTGTCGCTTCATCCAGCAGGGAGCAGTTGGCAAGAGGCATAGCCGTGAGGTCGGATATCACGGTCTGGAAGTTCAGCAACGCTTCCAGGCGTCCTTGCGAAACTTCTGTCTGATAAGGAGTATAAGAGGTGTACCATGCAGGATTTTCAAACACATTGCGTTGGATAACGGCAGGAGTGATGGTGTCATACCAGCCCATGCCGATATAAGAGGTGTAAATCTTGTTTAGAGAGGCCAACCCTGCAATGTGTTCGGCGAATTCGCGTTCGGTCATCGGGGCTGCCAATGCCAATGGTTCTTTCAAACGAATTTTAGACGGAATAGTCTTGTTAATCAGTTCATCAAGGCTTTTCACGCCTATTTTCTCCAACATAGCGGGAAGGTCTGCTTCCTGAATACCGATATGTCGGTCGGCTAATAAATCTGTTTTCATGGTTTAATAATAGGTTTATATTTTTAATATCGTATTTGCTGTCCACAGGTCATTCCGAGTCGGTTTTCCGGTATTCGGAGTAATTTCCGGAACAGCAGGATTTATCTTCTCTTTATCTGAAGAAAGGATTGTTTTTCTTCTCGATTCCAATAGTGGTCGGGTCGCCGTGTCCGGGGTAAACTGTAGTATCGCCGGGCAGAACAAACAAACGGCTGCAAATATGTTCACGCAACTCGTCGAAGTTTCCTCCGGTGAGGTCTGCACGGCCGATGCTTCCCTGAAACAACACGTCGCCGCTAAACAGGCAGTTCTCTTCTTTGCAGTAATAAACGATGCTGCCGGGGGAATGACCGGGTACGTGGATTGCTTCCAACTTGGTGTTTCCGAAGGTGATGACATCTCCGTCGCATACATATTTTCCTAGTGGAACAGGTGGTTCGGGCAATTGGAAACCGAACATCCGTGCTTGTGCATCTGCTTGGTTCAGCCAAAATTCGTCTGCTTGGTTGGCTTCCGCCTTTAAACCATATTCTTTCAGCAGAAAAGGATTACCGAAAATGTGGTCTAAATGCAGATGTGTGTTCAGCAGATGTTTCACGTTCAGTCCGTTGTCATCGATATATTTCTTCAATGCCTGCTTCTCTTCTTCGTAAAAACAGCCTGCGTCGATGATAACCGCTTCCTTTGTCTCGTCCGATAGTATATAACAGTTTACCGGAAACATGTTGAACTCGAATCTCTTTATTCTCATGGCGCTTTAATCTATTATAATTTAACCGTTGATGGTAACGTAAACTACTTTCTTGGTCTCAAAAAAATCTTCGTCGAATTCCTCTTTCAAGTCATATATCACAGTTTTGTGCTTCACAGGCATTGTTTCCTGTCCCAATTCTCCTCCTTTCAGGCAAATCAGTCCGTTGGGAAGCGCATTGTGTTGCTCTTGTGAGATGTTCTTGCGGATTATTTTTATCAAATCTCCCAAAGGCATGACTGCGCGGCTTACGACGAAATCGAATTTATCTTTTTCTTCTTCGGCACGACAATGGCGGAAAGTGACATTGGTCAGTCCGATGGCACCGGCCACTTCGGTCGCTACTTTTACTTTCTTTCCGATACTGTCTACCAAATGAAAGTTAGTTTCGGGAAAGAGGATAGCCAAAGGAATGCCCGGAAAACCGCCGCCTGTACCGAGGTCCATAACGTGTGTGCCGGGAGTGAAGTTTATCACTTTGGCAATGCCCAACGAATGGAGTACGTGGTGTTCGTAAAGGTTGGTAATGTCTTTACGTGAAATCACGTTGATTTTGCTGTTCCAATCGGTATATAAATCATACAGGGCGGCAAATTGTTCTTTTTGCTTCTCTGTGAGGCGGGGAAAGTATTTCAATATTAATTCCATTCTGTTTCTTAGTTGTTGGTTTGATGTATCATGTATTTTTCTATTTCTGCATAAGGCAGTGAAAGAACAATGGTTCCCATTGCATAGGGAGCGATATCATATTTGTTGTATAAGAACGATGCTTCGTTTTTCTCCAACAGGAAATTGTCGGGCACATACATATTGGTTGAATTCAGTATTCCTTCATTTTGCAGGTCTTCCAAGGATTGAATATTGCTGTTATCCAGTTTGGTTGCCATTTCTTTTATCAGTTTTTCCAGCAACATTTTACTCATTGGAGTTTCCGAACCAGCCATAAATACATCTTTCAATGTCAGTCGTTTACCGGTATTCTTGTCAAAGTTTAGCCAGTTTTCCCATTGGTTGGGATGTGCTCCTCCCGAATATTCGAAAGTGACAGCTGTATAATTCAGAACACCTTCTTTGCCATCTTTGAATTGAGTGGTTAGGCTGTATTCGTAATTGTACCACGAAGGGAGTTCGTCTTTTGAGGTACCGTTCTTGATATCTTCCTTATATAAATCCGCTACACTGTTACGGTATTCGCGTACATACACATTCTTAAACGAGTCTATAGCAGCCTGCGGTTCCATTTCGGCATACTTCTTTCCTAAAATAGTGGACTGGACAGTGTGATTAATTTTATGTGCAATGGTGTCATTGCCATTTTTTTCTGCTAAATAAGCGTAATCAATAGTCATTTTGCAGGCAGGAGAGGTTGTATTATCTTCCAAATGTACATCCTCTTTCAGATTTATATATTCTATTGTACTGCTATCAATTTGTTTTTGTCCGTTACATCCTGACAATAAAAAGCAGGAGACAATATATGTTGTTGCAACAGACATCATTATATTTCGTCTTTTCATGTCTTTTTGTTAATTAATATGGGTATTCTGTCTAAACTTTCTCCACAAATATAGAATAACTTCGTGAATTGTCCTCTTAAAAAACGAAAATATATTTGTCTTTTGGCAACTGAGTTGCATGAACTTTTTCCTAAATTTGTCCGTTGAATGATAGATAGGAAAAAAGAAAAAGATATATGAGCAAGATTACAAAGAAAGTATATCCCGTCATGGGGATGCATTGTGCGGCGTGTGCCAATAATGTAGAAAAAATAGTAAAGAAACAAGAAGGAGTAGAGGATGCATCGGTTAATCTGGCTGCTGCTGTCCTGACTGTGGATTTCAATTCTGATGTCGTTTCACCGGAACAGTTGAAGGATGCAGTGATGAAAATCGGTTTCGATTTGATAATCGATGAAGACAACTCTATGGAAGAACAGGAAGAAGCAGAACATTCCTATTATGAACAACTACAGCGAAAGACTGTAGTGGCGTGGATATTTGCTTTGCCGGTAGCTTTTATGGGAATGTTTTTTATGGATTTTCCGGGCATAAACTGGTGGATGCTTGTGTTGTCATTGCCTGTGCTGTTTTATTCCGGACATGCTTTTTATGTTAACGCATGGAAGCAAGCTAAACATTTTACCAGTAATATGGATACTTTAGTGGCACTGAGTACTTCTATCGCTTTCTTGTTTAGTCTGTTCAATACACTCTATCCTCGGTTCTGGTATGAACAAGGATTGGAGCCTCATGTATATTATGAAGCTGCAACAGTGATTATTGCTTTTGTACTTGTAGGAAAGCTGATGGAAGAAAAAGCGAAAGGAAAAACTTCTATGGCGATTCGTAAATTAATGGGGTTGCAACCGAAGACGGCCCGTATTCTGCGCGATGGTAAAGAAGAGGATATTCTTATTTCTGAATTAAAGAAGGGCGATAAGGTAAGTGTACGTCCGGGCGAACGTGTTCCGGTGGATGGACTTATTGTAGAAGGAGATACTTTTATAGATGAGAGTATGATAAGCGGTGAACCCATTCCGGTAGAAAAAAAGTTGAATGATAAAGTGCTTGCCGGTACGATAAACCAAAATGGTGCTTTTGTTATGAGTGCAGAGAAGGTGGGAAGAGAAACGGTATTGGCACAGATTATCCGCATGGTGCAGGAAGCACAAGGTTCAAAGGCTCCCGTACAACGCATTGTAGATAAGGTTACTGCTGTTTTTGTACCGACGGTACTGGCAATAGCTATTCTTACTTTTATTGTTTGGATGATAGTGGGTGGGGTGGATGATTTCTCTTATGCGATGCTCTCGGCTGTTTCTGTATTGGTTATCGCCTGTCCCTGTGCTTTAGGATTAGCTACGCCTACTGCTTTGATGGTTGGTATAGGTAAAGGAGCTGAAGCTCATATTCTGATTAAAGATGCTGTGGCGTTGGAGCAGATGCGAAAGGTGGATACGGTAGTACTTGATAAAACCGGAACTGTAACAGAAGGTCGTCCGACAGTGACAGGTTGGTTGCATGATGCCGGTTGGGTAAACGAGCATAAAGGTATTTTGTATGCAGCGGAATTGAAATCCGAACATCCGTTGGCACTTGCTATTGTAGAGGAATTGAAGAAGGATGGCAATAAGCCTGCCATTATAGATTCTTTCGAAAGTCGTACGGGGCGCGGTATTGTTGTGACTCGCGGAGGTAAGACATATTGGGCAGGCAGTCATCGTCTGTTAAATGATTTCGGCGCAAAAGTATCCGATCTGCTGAAAAGTATGGTGGAAGAATACGAGCGTAGTGGCAAGAGTCTGGTTTACTTTGGCGAGGAAAGTACGTTGTTGGCCGTTATTGTCATAAGCGATAAGGTGAAGCCGACATCTATTCAGGCAGTGAAACAGATGCAGGCAGAAGGCAAGTATGTTGTGTTACTGACAGGTGACGGACATCTGACAGCACAAAATGTGGCGGGAGAAATTAATGCCAACCGTTTTATAGCCGAAGCTTTACCTGATGATAAAGAAAATGTGATTAAAGAACTACAGCGTGAGGGCAGGGTGGTTGCCATGGTCGGTGACGGAATCAATGATTCGCAGGCCTTGGCCCGTGCCGATGTGAGTATTGCGATGGGTAAGGGTACGGATATTGCAATGGATGTAGCAATGGTTACATTAATGACCTCAGATTTGCTGTTGCTCCCAAAGGCGTTTAAATTATCTCGTAAAACAGTAAGGCTGATACATCAGAATCTTTTCTGGGCATTTATATACAATTTGATTGGTATTCCTATTGCAGCAGGTATCCTGTTTCCGATGTATGGCATCTTATTGAATCCGATGATTGCCAGTGCTGCCATGGCTTGCAGTTCGGTTAGTGTGGTGTTAAATAGTTTAAGCCTAAATTGGCGGAAACTGTAAACTGTTTTTTTATTATGAGGCTGTCCAAAAAGCTAGACTGCTTTGTTATTTCGGACAATGTGAAGAATGACAGAGCAGAGAAAGATAGTGCAATATACCTTTGGAGACAGTCTCATAATAAAACAATAAATCAATCAGTAAGGTGTCGTTCGTCCTCTTTGTACTTCTATACGGATACCGAAATTACCATTCTCCGATTTCATCTCGAAAGCACCGTTAAAGTTATTCTTTTCCCACGGCAGTGCACTTGGGTTTCTAACTTTATTACCATCCGCATCATATTCTCCATAGGTTGTTATTTTCCATCCGTTTTTGAGTTTGAAAGTAGCACTTTGCAGGGTAGGAGGCATAGGGCCGAAACCATAAGCTCCGAATCCATACATTCCGAAGCCGGAATATCCACGTGAGAATATTGTAGCATTTTCTTTTCCGTAAGTGATATTCGGGTCAAGCTGAAACAGTTTATAATAATCTTTGGAGCTTTTCACACTGTGGGCGTCATAAGTGAGCTGTGGAGGTATCAGACGCATGGGGGTTGCTATTTTCATCCCCATATCCAGAATAAAACCGTCATCATATATTTTGTAATTATCCATAGATATGCCGTGGATGGTGTCGGTCGGTACTTCCGACTGTGCAGAGGCCGCCAAAGATAGTAAATACAATGAGACGGATAATATAAACTTTTTCATAATTCATAAACATTCTGTTGTGACAAAGATAACTCTTCTTTCTGTAATCCTGTAGACACTTTCGTAATTTTTAGGAATAAATAGTTGTGTTATTCTCTTTGTTGTATCTCCTCTTTGTAGAGTCTTTCAAAGATGCTTCTTAATTTGTTCTCATCTGTCAATATAGCACGCAACTTTTCCAACTGGTAGGCATTGGAAGATTGGGGTATCCATAATTTTAGGTATCCTCCGTAGGCATATTTGCTTCGCAGGTGGGCAACGGCACGCTCGTATTGTGCTTCTTCGTCCAGTTCGGGATAGTTGGATAAACCATATTGGATGGCACGGCGCAGACTCACCTCGGGATTGATAATCCGGTCGGCTTCTGCCACAATTTTCCCATACATACTTCGAGGAGCCTGTTTGTTTGACGCACGATGGTCTTCCACGGCTTCTTTCATGGTTTGTAGTTGTGCTTCACTAAACCATTTCCGTAGTTTTTCGTCGGCTGCCAGAATCTTTCCCGAAATCAGGTGATGGAATTCCCGCCCTTCGCATAAGCCCAAATCATGGTAGGCTGCAATGGTATATACCATGGCGGGCTCTACTTCATAATATTGTGCCAGCTTCATGCTTTCTTCTATTACTTTTTCGGCATGATTCAGACGATGAGCCTTGTCAAAAGTCGCATATTGGGGAAGAATGTTTATTTCGATATATTCACGTAGGTCTGTTGGTATTTCTTTATTGGATAATGCCATATTCTTTAGCTTGTTTGGAGTTGCAAATATACGATAAATATCTTTTCTTTGCAGAAAATAATGAATGCTTATGTGTGTTACTTTATCTACTGCTGATGATTTTGAAGAACTTACCGAGCTGTGGGAAGCGTCGGTGCGTGCTACTCATCATTTTATCCCCGAACAATATATTCTGAAGCTCAAACCGTTGGTGTGGAGTGTTTATCTTCGTAGTATGCCTGTTTACACGGTGCGAGGACCGGAACGGATAGAAGGCTTCATGGGGATAAACGGTGATATGCTGGAGATGCTTTTTGTGCACCCTCAAGCTATGGGAAAGGGAGTGGGGAAGAAATTACTGAAGTATGCCATTAACTCTTGTCGCGTGCGTTATGTTGATGTAAATGAACAGAATGAACAGGCTTATGGCTTTTACCGTCACTTAGGATTTAAGGTGATAGGCAGAGATGCTACTGACGCGTCAGGTGAACCGTATCCTATATTACATTTAAAATTAAAGGAAAACATGAAAATAGAAAATTGGGGAACAGTACCTTATTCCGAGGCTTGGGAAAGGCAGACTGTGCTTTTCAATGCATTGGTGGAAGCAAAGCAGGAAGGAAAACCATACGAGAACAGAATCATTTTTGTGGAACATCCACATGTCTATACGTTGGGGAAGAGCGGAAAAGATGCGAATATGTTGTTGGGTGAGGCACAACTGCAAGCCATTGGTGCAACGCTTTATCATATCGACAGGGGGGGAGATATTACCTATCATGGTCCCGGACAACTGGTTTGTTACCCTATTTTGAATCTGGAAGATTATCATTTGGGTTTAAAAGAATACATTCATGTATTGGAGGAAGCGGTGATTCAGGTTTGTGCTTCGTATGGTATAGAAGCCGGCAGAGTAAAAGGAGCGACAGGCGTATGGCTTGCCATCGGAACTCCCCGGGAACGGAAGATTTGTGCTATGGGGGTGCGCAGCAGTCATTTCGTTACGATGCATGGACTGGCATTGAATGTCAATACGGACTTGCGTTATTTTGGGTATATCAATCCATGCGGATTTATAAATAAGGGAGTGACTTCTTTGCAGAAGGAATTGGGCAAAGAAGTTCCGATGGAGGAAGTCATAGAACGTCTGAAGCAGGCATTGCGCACGCTGTTATCATAATGTGTCAAAAGTGTAGTAACATTTTAAGAGTAGCGCTTCGGATAGCGGAGTATGATACTCAGCAGGGCAAATATTCCGATGGTAACCGGATAGTATAAATACTCGATTACGCTCAATGGTGACAATGCTGCCAGTTTGGAAGCTATTAACATTTGTGCTCCATAAGGAATAATTCCCTGGATAACACACGAGAAAGTATCCAATATGCTTGCACTTTTGCGCTTATCCACTCTGTAGCGGGTAGCTATGTCGTTTGCCAACGGTCCTACAGTGATGATAGCTATTGTATTGTTTGCCGTACAGAAATTGGCAATACTCACTAATGTTGCAATGCATAATTCTGCACCTCGTTTGCTATTTACGTGTTTGGTGAGTTTTTGGATAATATAATCCACTCCACCGTTAAAACGAATCAGTTCCAGCATACCGCCTGCCATGAGTGTGATGATAATTAAATCACCCATTCCTGTGATACCTGTTCCCAGAGAACCAAACCAATCGAAGAAATTGATGCTTCCGGTCAGTATTCCGATGATTCCTGTGGCGGCAATTCCCAAAATGAGCACTAGGGTCACATTCATACCGGCAATGGCTGTTCCCAGCACCACCAGATATGGAGTAACTTTTACCCATTCCACCGACTGTATTTGGGGAGTAGTCATAATATCCATTCCTCTGAAGATATAATAGCTGAATACAATCAATGCTGCCGGCAAAGCAATCATAAAGTTTACCCGAAACTTATCACGCATGGCACACCCTTGGGTACGTGTGGCTGCAATGGTAGTATCCGAAATAAAAGAAAGATTATCGCCGAAAAAAGCACCTCCCACCACAATACCTACCATAAAAGCCAGGTTCATGTCTGTTTTTTCGGCAATGCCTACCACTACGGGAACTAATGCTACAATAGTCCCTACTGAGGTTCCGATAGAAATGGATATAAAGCAGGCTGCTAAAAAGACACCTGCCAATAAGAGGTTGTCAGGCAATAAATGGAGCGTCATATTAACAGTTGCATCGATGGCGCCTATGTCTTTTGCACTTTGGGCGAAAGCGCCTGCCAGAATAAAAATCCATATCATTAACATGATGTTTTTATTGGCTGCACCAATGGAGTACTGCAACATTCGCTCGTTCAGGCTCAGTCCTTTGGTAATGCAGATGGCATATACCGAGGAAATCATGAATGCAACAGTTATGGGAACTTTATAAAAATCATCTACAATGATAGAGGTTACCAAATAAAGACACAGAAATACCAGTAACGGACTAAGTGCCCATAGACTGGGTTTATTGGTTATAGGGGTTAATTTTTCACCGTTCATGAATTTCTATTTTTATAAATGGGGTGCAAAGTTACAAAAAAGACTGTTCTATACCTCGTCAGCGGAATTAATTTATCCTTTTTGGGGTTACTCTTTCCCCATTTATATCTCCATTCAGAACGATTGAAACATCACTTACGGTAATTTGAATATATTGTTCCCTCTATGTCAATTGTCAGATTTATTTTTTATAGGCATCCAAATAGAAATCTATATTTTCTATCGTCAGCAAGGTAATGGGCATATAGTTGCACTGTTTCACTTCTTTTTTGAAAATGAGATGATTACAAAGGCTTTCCACACCACTGTATCCCTGAACGGACGGCTGCTGTGCTATTAAAAAATCCACAGCTCCTTCTTTCAGGCAATATACATTACGGCTCAGCAGGTCATATCCCATCAACTTAAAGTCTTTTTTGTTGTGCTTTAATAAATATTCACCTACAATGTATACTTTGGAGTTGAATGTGATGCCGCAATTGATTTGAGGATGTTCATTAAAGAAGTGTTGCAGCAGTATCTCGTCCTCGTCGGGGCGTTTGGCGTAGAGGTTTAATTCAACAATCCGGCAATCGGGGAAATGCTCCTGCATATATTTTCTGAACCCTTTCTCTCGATTTTCCTGTTGGTTAGAACCTAATCGTCCTTCATTAATCTGGCGGAACACGACAATTTCTTTCGGCTTTTCTCCCAGCATCATTGCCATGCGTGCGGCAAAATACCCGCTTTGTTCTGATTTCTGTCCGAAGAAGGCTAATGGCCGGAGGCTGGGTACATTGGAATCGATGAAGATGTAAGGGATTTCTTTCTTTTGCAGCTGCTCAATAAATTGTGACGTAATTTCGGGAATGGTGGGCGCCACCAAAACTCCGTCCACTTCCCGGGCCAATATTTCTTTGCCGGAATTTGTGAAAGAGGCATACTCGTATTGATCATAATAGGAGATAGAGAGCGTGATATGGAAATCGGAAAAGGTTTCCACTGCACGTTTTATGCCGGCTTCCACGTCAGTCCAATACTCTCCCTCCTTATGCTGGGGAAACAGACAGACAAACTGATATTTCTTGTTTGAAGCTAATGCACTGGCATACATATTGGGTTGATAGTCCAGTTGTTTCAAAATTTCTTCCACTCTCTTCCGGCTGGTTTCCGAAACTCCGGTGCGGCCATGCAACACACGGTCTACTGTGCCAACCGATACGTCCGCTAAGCGGGCAATATCTTTAATTCTGATTCTTTCGGGCAGTTTATTCATATACCTTATTATATATAGTGTATTCGGATACACTAATAAATTACTTTTTTCATCTACAAATATATAACAATTTTTGGTTTTAAAAAAATAAATAGTACCTTTGTGCGCGCACACGAATAAAATATCCGGGTAGAAGATAGAGCGAAGATATTAAAGTCTTGGCAATTATCGGACAGGAGAACAGTGTTTTGGTAATTTGTAAAATGAAACGAATAGATAAATAACAATTTAAAATCATGTAATTATGGGAAAAATAGTAACCTTAGGTGAAATCATGTTGAGGCTCTCAACTCCGGGAAACACACGCTTTGTACAGTCTGATTCATTTGATGTAGTTTATGGCGGTGGTGAAGCAAACGTGGCAGTGAGCTGCGCCAACTATGGTCATGAAGCTTATTTTGTGACAAAATTGCCGAAGCATGAAATTGGTCAGTCTGCTGTCAATGCTTTGCGTAAATACGGTGTGAAGACTGATTTCATTACTCGTGGTGGCGACCGCGTGGGTATCTATTATTTGGAAACGGGAGCGTCAATGCGTCCCAGCAAGGTTATTTATGACCGTGCACATTCGGCTATCTCAGAGGCCGACCCCACTGATTTTGATTTCGATGCTATTATGGAAGGTGCCGACTGGTTTCATTGGTCAGGTATTACTCCCGCCATTTCCGACAAGGCTGCCGAGTTGACCCGATTGGCTTGCGAAGCCGCCAAACGTCATGGTGTGACGGTTTCCGTAGACCTCAACTTCCGCAAAAAACTGTGGACAAAAGAAAAGGCACAGTCTGTCATGAAACCGTTGATGAAGTATGTAGATGTATGTATCGGCAATGAAGAAGATGCGGAACTTTGCCTGGGTTTCAAACCGGAAGCAAATGTAGAAGCCGGCGAAACGAATGCCGAAGGGTATAAAGGTATCTTCAAAGCAATGGCGCAGGAGTTTGGATTCAAATATGTTATTTCAACCTTGCGTGAGTCGTTTTCTGCTTCTCACAACGGTTGGAAAGCAATGATTTATAATGGTGAGGAATTTTATGAATCAAAACGTTATGACATCAATCCCATTATTGACCGTGTGGGTGGTGGCGATTCATTCTCGGGAGGCATCATTCATGGATTGCTGACAAAACCCAACCAAGGTGCGGCTTTGGAATTTGCTGTTGCAGCTTCTGCTTTGAAGCACACCATCAATGGGGACTTCAATCTGGTTTCTGCCGAAGAAGTAGAAGCATTGGCAGGCGGTGATGCCAGCGGACGTGTTCAGCGATAAGAAGTTATAATTTAATTTGTAAGATAGTAAGAGATGGCAAGATTTGATAAGATAGCCGTATTGAACAAGATTGGTTCTACCGGCATGGTTCCTGTGTTCTACCATAAAGATGCAGAAGTGGCAAAGAAAGTGGTAAAAGCCTGTTATGAAGGCGGTGTTCGTGCGTTTGAATTTACTAATCGTGGTGATTTTGCTCACGAAGTATTTGCCGAGGTAGTGAAATATGCAGCTAAGGAGTGTCCCGAAATGGCAATGGGGGTCGGCTCGGTAGTCGATTCTGCTACGGCAGCACTGTATCTTCAGTTAGGGGCAAATTTCGTTGTCGGTCCGTTGTTCAATCCTGAGATAGCCAAGATTTGCAACCGTCGTCTGGTGGCTTATACTCCGGGATGTGGAAGCGTGTCTGAAGTGGGGTTTGCACAAGAAGCAGGCTGCGACCTTTGCAAACTGTTCCCCGGTGATGTACTTGGTCCGAAGTTGGTAAAAGGTCTGCTGGCACCGATGCCTTGGTCTAAACTGATGGTGACCGGTGGGGTAGAACCTACTCAGGAAAATCTTACTTCATGGATTAAGGCAGGTGTTTTCTGCGTAGGTATGGGCTCTAAGCTTTTCCCGAAAGACAAAGTGGAAGCGGAAGATTGGGCTTATGTGACTGCAAAATGTAAAGAAGCTTTGGGATACATTGCCGAAGCTCGTACTAATAAATAACAGGTGCGTCAAAAGTAAGTTGGCCTGTCATTTTGTTTAAAGGTGTGTATAAAAAAGGGGTAAAAGCCATCGCAGACTGAGTTTGCGGTGGCTTTTCGTTTAAAATATCAATGAAAAGATTGGCGGATAAACGATAATTTCGTTCTTTTGCCTAATATTTAGAAATAGAATTAAGAACCATTAACAACTCACATGAAAATGAAAAAGACTTTGATGAAACTGGCAGTTGTACTGTTGTGTATGACCTGCTCTGTACCTGCAATGGCACAGTTCAATTTGAAAAAAGCCGTAGGTGGCGCTGTGAAAGCTGCAAAGGCAGTTACGCTGACCGATGAGCAGATGAGAGAATATGTAAAAGAATATATTGACTGGATGGACAAGCACAATCAGGTATGTGCCGATGATGATCCATACACAGTCCGTTTGAAAAAGCTGACCGAAGGCTTGAATGAAGTGGAAGGCATTCCTTTGAATTTCAAGGTATACTATGTGATTGATGTGAATGCGTTTGCATGTGCAGATGGCAGTGTCCGTATTTTTTCTTCTCTGATGGACATCATGAGTGATGAAGAGTTGTTGGGTGTAATCGGTCACGAAGTAGGGCACGTGGCTCACAAAGATTCCAAGAACGGTTTCCGTACTGCGTTGCTGACTTCAGCTCTGAAAGACGGCATTTCTTCGCAAGGTGGTAAGGCTGCTGCACTTACAGAATCTCAGTTGGGTGATTTGGGCGAAGCATTGGTTAATGCCACTTATTCACAAAAACAGGAGCGTGAGGCTGATGATTATGGTTATGAGTTCCTGAAGAAAGCAGGGAAAAATCCGTGGGCGATGGCTTTGTCTTTCCAAAAGTTGAAACAGTTGCAGGAAGAAGCCGGTGCACAGAAAAGCAGCAAGCTGAATCAGTTATTCTCTACTCATCCTGATCTTGATGCCCGCATCAAGCGTATGGAGGAAAGAGCGACCGGAGAAGGTATCGAAAAGCCGGAGAATAAAGCACCGGAGGCAGCCCGATAAGACCGGTCATAACCTGAAATATAATATATGATATAATACAGGCGAAAGGCAGAAAGTGTTTCATGCCTATTATTTTATCATCCTGAACGCAGTGAAGAATCTGATAACACAAAGTAAATGTTATCAGATTCTTCATTTCATTCAGGGTGGCAGAGCTAAATGATAGCATTAGCAACCGTTTGGACATGCCCCCCGGATACGCCGGGAGCAAACTATTTCTTCAACCACTTATCCAGCCAGCTAAAGAATGTACGTTGCCACAACACTCCGTTCTGGGGTTTCAATACCCAGTGGTTTTCGTCCGGGTAGAGCAATAGCTCGGCAGGAACTCCGCGAAGTACTGCCGCATTAAAGGCAGACATACCTTGTGAGGCTAAGATGCGGTAGTCCTTTTCACCGTGGATACACAGGATGGGAGTATCCCATTTATCAACAAAACGGTGGGGTGAGTTGGCGAACGTGCGTTGTGCCGTTGCATTATCCTTGTCCCAGTATGCGCCACCCATATCCCAGTTGGCGAACCACATTTCTTCTGTTTCCAGATATTGCTGTTCTATATTAAAGATACCATCGTGTGCGATGAACGCTTTAAAGCGTTTGTCATGGTGACCTGCCAGCCAATAGACTGAGTATCCTCCGAAGCTGGCGCCCACACATCCCAGACGGTCTGTGTCCACATAAGGTTCTTTCGAGATATCATCGATGGCCGACAGGTAGTCTTTCATACATTGGCCTCCGTAATCGCCACTGATTTGTTCCAACCATTCCATACCGAATCCGGGCAGACCGCGACGGTTGGGGGCAATGATGATATAATCGTTGGCTGCCATTATCTGGAAGTTCCAACGATAGCTCCAGAACTGGCTGACAGGGCTTTGCGGACCGCCTTCGCAGAATAGCAAGGTGGGGTACTTCTTGTTCGGGTCAAAGTTGGTAGGATAGATTACCCATGAAAGCATTTGCTTGCCATCGGTGGTCTTGGTCCATCTTTCTTCCACTTTACCCAATTTCAGCTGATTGAAGATGTGGTCATTCTCATGTGAAATCTGAGCCAACCGTCCGTCGGCAGGAGTGAGGGTATAGATTTCATCGGCTGCACTGATGGAATGACGTTTGGTAATCACCTTATCGCCTGCCATCGCCACCGAACCGTAATCGTACATACCGTCGGTCAGTTTCTTCATTTCGCCGTTCAGGTTTGTACTGTATATCATGCTGGTACCATGCCATACACCGACAAAGTACAGGCTTTGGGAATTATTGTTCCAGCAATAGTCGTCTACACCCGATTCGAAACTCTCGGTAATATAAGTCTTCTTTTTGCTGCCCAAATCCATCACACAAAGGCGGTTTCGGTCACTTTCATATCCGTCGCGCTCCATGCTTTGCCATGCGATGTACTTGCCGTCGGGTGAGAATTTGGGATTGATGTCATAACCTTTGTTCTCGTCCTTTACAGTCAGTTGGACTGCTTGTGGGGTAGCACCGTCCATTGCATTGGTCATGGTAGCAGGTATGCTGCTTTCAGTATAGTCCTTGCATAAATTCTCGGTTTTTTTGCTTTCCAAATCATAAAGGTAGATATCCGAATCGGTAGAGACGGCATAAGCCAGTCCTTGTTTCTTACGGCTGGTATAGGCTATTTGTTTAGAGTCGCTGCTCCATGCCAGTTGCTCGATGCCGCCGAATGGTTTCATCGGAGCCTCAAACGGCTCTCCTTCCATAATGTCGGTGGCCGTTCCCATCATGTTGCCGTCAAAGTCGGCTACAAAGGGATGCGGAATCGTTTCCACCCATTCATCCCAATGCTTGTACATCAGGTCGTTAACAATGATACCGCTGGCTTTGGGCAGGTCAGGATAGAGGTCTGCGGTGCGCTGACCATATTTCACTTGCGAGATGAAAAGAATTTTTTTGCCATCCGGTGAGAAAGAGAATCCTTCTATGTCTCCTTTAAAGTCGGAGATGATGCGGCGTTCCGAGCCGTCAGGATTCATTTCCCAAATTTGGCTGCCGCCACTTTCATTGCACAGAAATGCAATCTTGGTTCCCCCTTTTATCCATTGGGGCTCTCCTTCGTTCCAAGATGTTCGGGTAAGCAGGGTGTTGTTTTGTCCATCGGCATCCATTACATAAATCACACGGTGGCTTTTGTTTTCAGGAACACTGTAATATGCTACAGTATAGGCTATCTTCTTGCCGTCGGGTGATACACTCAGGCTACCTATACGTCCCATTGCCCATAGTGCTTCGGGAGTGAGGCGACCGTCTTTGATGGTAATTTCTTGTTTGCCGATAATGGGCTCGTAGCCCTGTCCTTCCTGTTTTATATCGGTGCAGGAAGAAGCCAGCATAAGTGCCGCTGCCATGATGGTTGCGCTTGATTTATTCATACTTAAAAGCTGTTTTTTGATGATTAAATGATTGCAAAAATACACATAAAAGCCGGTGAAGTGAAATGTTCTTGCATATTTGTTGTTTTCTTTGTTTGCTTTAGAGCAGGCTGTTGGTGTATTTTGTGCGTTTGTATGGCTATTTATTATTTCGCTTCACATAAATCATTCCGTTTCTTTTTCCTTCCGTTGTGATGCCGTTGGCGGGGTCTTCTCTCAATCGTTTCAGCTCGAGAGTGGCGCTTGTCTTGCGCAGTCCGGTCAGCTTCATATAGTCCGCCACGCGCATGAAGTGATTTTCGTCCAGATATTTCAAGGCGAGTGTGATACGCTCTTCCGGCGAGTAGGGCGAATGGTGGATGCGGCTTACCCCGGCACGCTTCAATTCACAATGCCGGGCGGTTTCCTTTATCAAATCTTTGCTGGCGCGGAAGTTTACTCCATTCACCATAATGCTTCGCGCGTTTCGTTTTTGTTCGTCACCGTCCAATGTGTCTGTTTCTTTGCCTTCGGCTATTCCCAAAGTGGGTTTGAATGTTCCCACACCGTCTATGCTCACGCTGTATCCCTGTGCCATATAGTAAGCCAGTTCATCGGCAAGAGTGGTAAGTACATGCAGTACATTTCCTTCGCTCAGTCCTGACCCCGGACGTGCCAACTTGCTGACAAATTCCCGGGCATTGATGTTGTGATAGGTTTTCATGCGATAAAATACCCGCTGTTCGCCTGAGCCGTCCAGGTCACTCATTTCCTGTTTGATGTATTCAGCCATAATTGTCTGTATAAAGTTGATATTAATAGTATCCAATGTCTTTGGATACCATATACAAAGTTACTATATGCCTGATGTATATCCTAATTTTTATCATTGATTTACAGGTTGATGCCGTTGATTTGTGGATTAGTGCTTGTGATTTATAGATTAGTGGCGATAATCCGGTTGTCTATCAGTAAGCTTCGCGGTTTGTGATGGCATGAGGGAGGCTTTGCAAGGGGAGGTAAAAGAGTATGAGACGGTGTGGTGGGGGATTTCAACTAGTGCATAGGCACCTCATCGGGTTGGTGCATCAAAAGAAAAAGGGGGACGGCCAAATCTCTTTGAGAAATGGTCGTCCCCCTTGATAATTATTTATTTAAAAAAATAGAATATTGCGGAGTCTTATTTTTTTCCTTTGTTCATTCTTTCCTGTTGCAGGCGTTCTTGCTCTTTCTGCAATGCTTCGAGCTTGGCCATCAGACCACCGCCGGCTTTACCGCCGTTTTTCTGTTTCTTCTTTTCCTTGTTGGCTTCCAATTGTGCAAGAAGTTTCTTTTCATCAGTTGTCTTGCGCAGGAAGACCATAGTCAGGATACCTATCAAACCGGAGATGAAGTAATAATAGTTCAGACCGGAAGAGTAGCCGTTGAAAATAAAGATAAACATCACAGGCATGATATACATCATCAGTTTCATACCCGGCATTTGCTGCTGGCCGGTGTCTTGTTGCTTCATGGTGTACATTGTGTTCAGGATGTTAGTAATGCTGAACAGCAAACAGAACAGACTCAAGTGATTGCCCAACAAAGGAATAGTGGTGCTCCAATGAATGATGTCATCGTAGGTAGACATGTCGGGAGCCCATAAGAAACTCTGCTGGCGCAGTTCAATAGCGTTTGGCACGAAGAAGAACAACGCCATGAATACCGGCATCTGAATCAGCATCGGCAGACAGCCACCCATCGGACTGACACCATACTTGCTGTAAAGTGCCATGGTTTCCTGTTGTTTCTTCAGCGCATCTTCCTTTTTGGGATATTTGGCATTGATTTCATTGATATATGGCTTTAATACGCGCATCTTGGCAGATGACATATATGACTTGTGGGTAGCCGGATACACCAATGCTTTTACGATAATGGTCATTAACAGTAGCACTATACCCATGCTCAGTCCCCAACCGGACAGCCAGTCGAACAAGGGGATGGTAAACCAGCGGTTAATCCATCGGATAATCGGCCAGCCCAAATATACCAGATCTTCCAGTTCCAGGTCTTTTTGCGAAAGGCTCAAGTCATTGCTTGCCAGCAGTGTCTTGAAATGGTTGGGACCGAAATAGAACTGCATATTGGTAGCCTGTTTTCCCGTGGGGTCAAAGAATGTGGTCATGTCTGCGGTATAGTTCTTCATATATCCGCTTCCCTCTTTTAGGGGAGTAGAGACCAGTGAAGCCTTGTCGAAGTCCTGATCGGCAATCAATACGCTTGAGAAGAACTGGTTTTTGAAAGCAATCCAGTCCAAGCGGTCGGTCACTTCTTCTTTGGCATCTTTCATTTCGTTCAGGTAGTCCGAGCCTTTGTCCACCGGCTTGTAGGTGAGCGAAGTATAACGTTGCTCAAAGCTGAACCCTTTTTCTAATTGGCGTGCACGCTGATGCCAGTTGATGTTGACAGTGTTGGCTGCTGCTGGGAAGAAATTCTGCATTCCGTTGGCGCGGATGGAGAAGTTCACCACATAGGTATTGGGTAGCAGCTTGTAGTCGAAATCGATATAGCCTGCACCGTTGGTGGCCAGCCGCATCGTCACTGTACTGTCGGTCACATTGGTTGGTCGGAAGTAAAGGTCTTCGGTCAAAATGTTTTCGTTCTTTCCTTCGAAAGCGAAGTTCATGCCCGAGTCTTTTTCGTCAAACAGCTCCAAAGGCTTACCGTCCTGACCGTTATAATCTTTTAGCGTGGCGGCGCATACGCGTCCGCCTTTATTGGTAAATGTGATTTTCACCAAATCGTTTTCCAGTGTTGTCAACTGCTCCGTTCCCTGGCTCGCGCCATAGAACAGTGAGGTAGAGTCTGCCTGTATTGTATAGGCCGCACTCTGCTGTGCTGCCTGTTCTTGCATGGCAGCTTCTTTTTGGGCGATAGCCTGAATGGAATCCTGGTAGTGTTTTGCACGTGCCATTTCTTCCTGGCTGGGACGGTTGTAGATGCTGAAGCCTATCACAACTGCACCAATCAGGGCGAATCCCACTAAAGTGTTTTTGTCCATTTTTTCTTGTTTACCTTATTTATATTATAATTCTCGTTTTATCCTTTATTAATGGCTGCCTTGATAAATGACAGGAACAAAGGATGCGGTTTCAGTACAGTACTGCTGTATTCGGGGTGGAACTGCACTCCGATAAACCATTTCAGGGTAGGAATCTCAACGATTTCCACCAAGTCTGATTCGGGATTGATACCGACACACTTCATGCCCGCTTTCTCAAATTCCTGCTTGTAGTCATTGTTGAATTCATAGCGATGGCGGTGACGCTCCTGAATGTGTTCGCTCTTATAGGCTTCGAAAGTTTTGGAATTCTGGTCGAGCACACATTCGTAAGCTCCCAGACGCATCGTACCTCCCATGTTGGTGATAGCCTTCTGCTCTTCCATGATATCGATAACGTTGTGCGGAGTCTTTTCATCCATCTCGCGGCTGTTGGCATCGGCATATCCCAGTACATTGCGGGCAAATTCGATGGCAATGCACTGCATACCCAGGCAGATACCGAATGTAGGAACATTGTGTGTACGAGCGTATTTGATAGCTATAAACTTACCTTCGATACCACGCTGTCCGAAGCCCGGGCAGATAATGATACCGTCCATGTCTTTGATTTGCTCTTCCACATTTTCATTTGTCAGCTTCTCACTGTTGATGAAGTGGATGTCGGCCTTGCGGTCGTTGTATGTTGCTGCCTGTGACAATGCTTCAAGGATGGATTTATAAGCATCCTGCAAATCATATTTTCCCACTAAGCCTATTTTAACTTTTTCAGTAGCTTTGTGACGACGGTCGAGGAAATCCCTCCACGGGCCGAGGGTAGGAGTCTCGCCTACGGGTAAGCCCATTTTCTGTAGGATGGTAACGTCCAGTCCTTGTTCCTGCATGCGCACCGGAACCTCATAAATAGTAGGCATATCCATGGATTGCACCACTGCATTCTCGTCTACATTGCAGAATAGAGCGACTTTCTTTTTCAGGTTAGTGCTCAATTCGTGTTCTGTGCGAAGTACCAAAATATCCGGTTGGATACCTACGGATTGCAATTCTTTTACAGAGTGCTGTGTCGGTTTTGTTTTCAGCTCACCGGCAGCAGCCAGATAAGGTACATATGTGAGGTGTACGCATAAAGCGTTACGTCCCATTTCCCATTTTAACTGACGGATACTTTCCAGGTAAGGCAAGGATTCGATATCACCTACCGTACCTCCGATTTCGGTGATTACGAAGTCAAATTTATTTTTAGTGCCTAATAATTTTACGTTGCGCTTAATTTCGTCAGTGATATGGGGAATAACCTGAATGGTCTTTCCCAGATAGTCGCCACGGCGTTCCTTGTCGATAACGCTCTTGTAGATGCGACCGGTTGTAATGTTGTTGGCTTTGGTTGTCTGGATTCCCAAGAAGCGTTCATAGTGTCCCAGGTCAAGATCGGCTTCGTGGCCGTCTACGGTTACATAACATTCACCGTGCTCGTATGGATTCAGAGTTCCCGGGTCGATGTTGATATACGGATCAAACTTTTGAATGGTAACATTGTAGCCTCTTGCTTGCAGCAATTTACCTATTGATGATGAAATAATACCTTTGCCCAATGAAGAGGCAACACCACCAGTTACGAAGATATACTTAGTTTCTCCCACTACTTAATATTTTTAAATGTTATTCTCTTGAATTATCGAAGTTGCAAAATTACAAAATCTTTTTCTGAATTTCCCGGTTGCACAACAAAAAAACGTAATAGAACGTTTAAAAAGTAACCGGCAGCGCTTTTTAAAAACTTCATCAGGTTTTAAAAAGTCATTGATATGGTTTTTAAAAGTACTTTTGTCTTTTGATATAAGGAAAATTAAGTGTACTTTTGCACCATTTAAGTGCCTTTTTACGCAAAAACGATAAAGAATATGAAAAGAAAACTGGCTTTACCCTTGATTTTGGCTTTGTTTTGCTCTGTAGCACCGGCGCAGAAGATAACAAAAGCGAAGGCAAGTCCTGCGGTAGCGGCATTTGCCGATTCTTTGGCTAATTTGAGAGCAGCTTATTATGCTTATTTTAGAATGTGGGATGACTTGGATGCTCCGGCTCCGCGTGTCCGCCGTGACCCGGCTTATTATAAATTGTTTGTTCCGCCTACTTATTATACCGCACCGGTAGAGCAGGCTTTCGAATTGAAGTGGTCGCCCGAAGAATATAATACTAAACACACGGCGGCAGATTCGGTTTATCGTGCCAAACAGGATTCTATTCGGTTGTTTACTGTGCCTGATTTGGAACGGTCGGCCAAGGTAGACCGTTGGGTGAATAAAATTCTTCTTAATTATTATATGCAGTATCCTGAGAGAGTGTTGGGTAATGAACTTTATCTGGCAGACTTGAAGCCTTTGGAAGACAGCCAGATTGTAATGAATCCACGTAAAGAGCATATTAAGAGCTTCTTACAACCGGAAAATCCGGTGGAGAGTGTGGATACGGAAAGTGATTTGGTGATTGTTCGTCCCAACTTCTGGAAATATAAAGGAAACGGATATGCTCAGTTTACACAGCATTATATTTCGGACAATTGGTATAAAGGTGGTGAAAGTACTAACTCTTTGCTCTCGGGCTTAGTGCTTGAAGCTAATTTTGATGACCGTCAGCGGCTGGAATTTGAAAATAAGCTGGAGATGAAGTTGGGATTCGTCACTGCCCCTTCTGATACGGTTCATAAATATAAGACAAACGCCGATTTGTTCCGTTTGAACAGTAAGCTCGGTGTGAAAGCATTCAAGAATTGGTATTATACATTGGCTGCCGAGTTCAAGACCCAGTTCTTTGCTAACTACAAAACCAATACGAACGACATGATTTCTAATTTCATGTCTCCGGCACAGCTTGATATAACCCTCGGTATGGACTTTAAGCAAAACAAGAAGAATTATACTTTGTCTTTGCTGACATCTCCGCTGGCATATACCTTTATGTATATCAGTAATGATAAAATTACCGATCCTGCTGCTTTTAATGTGGAGCCGGGGCACAGCACTGCCAACCTTATCGGTTCTAAATTTACGGGAAACCTCACTTGGACAATTATCCCGAGTATCGTATGGGAGTCTAAATTGGAATACTTTACTACTTATGATAAAGTAATTGCCAGTTGGGAAAACACATTCAACTTCGTGTTGAATCGTTATTTGTCGACGAAATTATTCGTTCATGCCCGCTATGATGATGGCGTGAAGTTGACGGAGGATAATAAGAGCTATTTCCAGTTGCAGGAATTGCTGAGTTTCGGTTTGAACTATACTTGGTAAATACGGTATTGTATCTTTTGTCATTTTGGATATTGTGAAGAATCTGCGCACATTACTTTGTGTCAGCAGATTCTTCTTTTTTGTTTCGGAATGACCAATAGCACTGCGCCGGGCCGATTAAAAGTGATGGTTATTCCTTTTCTCTTTATAATTTCTCTTCGAGCAAGGTTTGCACAATTCTTTCGGCAGCACGACCGTCCCAGCGTTCCGGCAGATGTCCTTTCTGCCATTCGCCTTTATTCAGCCTGTCAAGTGCCGCAGACAAAGCTCCGGCATCTTCACCCACCAAACAATTCGTACCGATACTTACGGTTTCAGGATGCTCGGCATAAGTGTTCAGTGTGATGCAGGGAATACCGAGGAAGGTAGCTTCTTCAGCCACATTGCCCGAGTCTGTGATAATGGTCTGCGCCTGATTTACCATATATCCGAAAGCCAGATAGGGTTGGGGAGGAAGAATATGCAGTCGCTCGGAATGAATGCCCAGGGCACTCAGCTTGTTTTTTACATAATTATGTAAAGGAGCGACAATCGGTTTATCTGTCTTTTCCAATATTGTATGGAAAAGGTTTTTCAGAACAGCATCGTTATTAATTAATGTATGTCGGTTTAAAGTAAGCAGTACGTATTCTTTTTCCTTCACTCCCATAATAGAGAAAGCCACAGGGCGTTGTAGTCTTGTGCGGTTGTATCGCAAAGTGTCGATTAAGATATTTCCAACAAAATGAACATGAGCCTGTTCTGTTCCCGTATGGTTTAAGTTTCGGTTTGCCACCATTCCGGCAGTAAATAGGATATCCGAAAGTCCGTCGGTAATCATACGGTTGACTTCTTTCGGCATATCCATGTCGAAAGAGCGTGTCCCGGCTACCAAATGAGCAACTTTCAGCCCTTTCTTTTTAGCTACGATAGAACAGGCCATAGTGGGAGTGAGGTCGTCTACCACAATGACAATTTGTGCAGGATGCTTCTCCAGCTCACGGGCAAAGGCAACGACAATGCCTGCCATTCGTTGGAAGAAATCAGTATCATCCACTCTTAAATATGCATCGGGACGGGGCATGTCGAGGTCGGTGAACAAAGAGGGCTCCAGGCTCTTGTCTTCGTCCGAACCTGTATATACCAGACGGGCACTGATGTTCTTACCTGCTGCTTTGGCAGCGTTAATAGCACGCATTAAGGGAGCAATTTTCATGAAATTGGGGCGTGCGCCTGCGATAATTGTTATTTTCATTTCATTTTAGCTATTTTCAAAAGACAAAAATACGTTTTCTTATCGAAATTATTCGTTACTTTGCAGCCAAATAAGTTTATTTATGATAACATTTGTACAAGTTTTGGATTTTATAGGAACGTTTGCCTTTGCCATTAGTGGCATCCGGCTTGCTTCGGCTAAACAATTTGACTGGTTCGGGGCTTATGTAGTAGGAATGGCAACGGCTATCGGCGGAGGTACAATTCGCGATGTGTTGTTGGATGTGACGCCGGGATGGATGACCGACCCCATTTATTTGATATGTACGGGGCTTGCATTGTTCTGGGTGATTGCTTTTGGAAAGTATCTGATTCACATGCACAATACATTCTTCTTGTTTGACAGCATCGGTCTGGCTTTGTTTACCGTTGTAGGTGTGGGCAAGAGCATTGCATTGGGGTATCCTTATTGGGTAGCCATTATCATGGGTAGTATTACGGGTGCTGCCGGAGGTGTAATCCGCGATGTGTTTATTAATGAGATTCCGTTAATCTTTCGTAAGGAAATTTATGCAATGGCGTGTGTCGTGGGCGGACTGGCTTACTGGATATGCGACTTTGCCGGAATGGAGGCTTACGGATGCCAGGTGGTAGGAGGAGTAACGGTGTTTTTCACTCGTATTTTGGCTGTTAAATATAGTATTTGTTTACCAACTTTAAAAGGAGAATAGCTCCGAAAACCACCTGTTAATCGACAAGATAGGGGGTAGAAACTGATAATTGGCGGTTTTTACCCCCTATTTTGATAGTTTTTCCTTGTCCGCCCCTTAAAAAAGCCTTATCCTTGCAGCACGAGAGCATGAACAAAGAGTTATAAACCTAAACTTAAAAACTTATGAATAGTATTAGTTTTAAGAAGAACCTGCTTAGTGTGCAAGAAGAATTACTTCGATTTGCCTATAAACTGACAGCCGACCGTGAGGAAGCTAACGACCTATTGCAGGAGACGTCGCTGAAAGCCTTAGACAATGAGGATAAGTATATTCCCGATACAAACTTTAAGGGATGGATGTACACAATCATGCGTAACATCTTTATTAATAATTACAGAAAAATTGTACGTGACCAAACATTTGTCGACCACACCGATAACTTATACCACTTGAACTTGCCGCAGGATTCCGGTTTTGACAGTACAGAAGGTGCTTATGACATTAAGGAAATACACCGGGTAGTAAATCTCTTGCCGAATGAATACCGTATTCCCTTTGCCATGCATGTGTCAGGCTTTAAATATCGTGAGATAGCCGAAAAATTATCTTTGCCGCTTGGAACAGTAAAAAGTCGTATCTTTTTTACTCGTCAACGCTTGCAGGGACAGCTACGTGATTTTGTGTAATTAGCGTCTGTAAATAACAAAAAGAAAGAATAGGTCGGATAAGTTCGGCCTATTCTGTTTTATATAGCTGGCAATATGATATTAAACATGTTTTTAGAGGATAAAAAATCTACTTGAATATTAACTTTCTTTTTATTCATTTGTTATATTTGCAGAAGGACGAAACACCTTTAAATCGAAATATAATTATGAAAAAAGAAATCAAATTCAGTTTGGTCTACCGCGATATGTGGCAGTCATCAGGAAAGTATCAACCCAGAGCAGACCAGTTGGCACGGATAGCTCCTCTTATCATTGAGATGGGCTGTTTTGCCCGCGTGGAGACCAATGGAGGTGCTTTTGAACAAGTGAACTTACTTTATGGGGAGAACCCGAATAAAGCAGTCCGTACGTTTACCAAACCATTGCATGAAGCAGGTATTCAGACTCATATGCTCGATCGTGGTTTGAATGCATTGAGAATGTATCCCGTTCCCGCTGATGTGCGACGGTTGATGTATAAGGTGAAACATGCACAGGGAGTTGATATCACTCGTATTTTTTGCGGTCTGAATGAAGTGCGCAATATTATTCCTTCTATAAAATATGCCAAGGAAGCCGGAATGATTCCGCAGGCTACCTTGTGTATTACTTATTCTCCGGTTCACACCGTAGAGTACTATTCCCGCATAGCAGATCAATTGATAGAGGCAGGGGCTCCCGAAATCTGCCTGAAAGATATGGCAGGTATTGGACGTCCCGAAATGTTGGGGCAACTGGTGAAAAATATCAAGGAAAAACATCCCGAAGTGATTGTTCAATATCATGGACATACGGGGCCGGGCTTATCGATGGCGTCTATTTTGGAGGTTTGTGAAAACGGTGCCGATATTATTGATGTTGCAATGGAACCCTTGTCATGGGGAAAGGTGCATCCCGATGTCATCTCCGTTCAGGCCATGCTGAAGAATGCCGGTTTCCGGGTGCCCGAAATCAATATGAAGGCTTATATGAAAGCGCGCAGCATGACGCAAGAGTTTATAGATGATTTCTTGGGTTATTTTATCGACCCTACCAACAAACACATGTCTTCGTTGTTGCTCGGTTGCGGACTGCCGGGCGGCATGATGGGGTCCATGATGGCTGACTTGAAGGGTGTTCATTCGGGCATCAACTTGATATTGAAAGGACAGGGCAAGGAGCCGATGAGTCTGGATGACTTGGTGGTGATGCTGTTTGAGGAAGTGGAATATGTATGGCCGAAATTAGGCTATCCTCCGTTGGTAACTCCATTTAGCCAATATGTAAAGAATGTGGCGCTGATGAACGTAATGCAGTTGATAAAGGGTGAGGGACGCTGGACCATGATAGACAATCATACTTGGGATATGATATTAGGAAAGAGTGGTAAGCTGCCCGGTGAGTTAGCTCCCGAAATTATAGAGTTGGCAAAGAGCAAAGGGTTGGAATTTACGGATGAAGACCCACAGAAGAACTATCCCGATGAGTTGGACAACTATCGCAAAGAAATGGATGAAAATGGTTGGGACTATGGAGAAGATGATGAAGAGCTCTTTGAATTGGCCATGCACGACCGCCAATATCGTGATTATAAATCAGGAGTTGCCAAGAAGCGTTTCTTGGATGACCTGCAGCGTGCCAAAGATGCGGCAATGGCAAAGAGTGGTTTTAATGAAGAAGAAATCAAAAAGTATAAGCGCGCCAAGGCCGACCCGATTATTGCGCCCGAAAAAGGACAGGTATTGTGGGAAGTATCGGTGGAAGGTCCGTCGACAGCTCCTTTTATCGGTCGTAAATACCAGCATGACGAAGTGTTCTGTTATATTTCCACTCCATGGGGAGAATACGAAAAGATAATGGCCAATTTCACCGGAAGAGTAGTGGAAGTATGTGCTGCACAGGGTGCGGTTGTCAACAAAGGTGATGTCATTGCTTACTTGGAACGAACGGAGTTTTTCGCTTGATTTATAATATAGCAACAAGGGACGGGCGTTTGTTTTTCTAAAAAACAGGCGCCTGTTTTTTTATTATCATTTATTTAATTACTATCTTTACTCCTTCAGAAAACCAACAGGATGAAACGAACGGCTTTATTATTCTTTTTGACAGGAATGCTGATGCTTCCTGCGGCAGCTCAAGAGAAAGACAGTATAAAAGTGGAGGCTTTATTGCAGAAAGCGTCGGCATTGCCCGGCGATAGCAGCAGAACAATGTTTTTTGCCCGACAGATGCTGGGCGTGCCTTACGTGGCGGGAACCTTGGATGAAGGCAACGAGGAAAACCTTGTAGTTCATTTGGACAAGGTGGATTGTACGACTTTTGTTGAGACGGTTTTAGCTTTGGCTTTAGCAGATAAAGACAAGGAAAGGAACTTTGGCAGTTTTAAAAAAGCGTTGCAACATATTCGTTATAGGGGCGGAGTATTGAATGGCTATCCATCACGTCTGCATTATTTCAGCGAGTGGATAAAGGATAATGAGCGGAAGGGTATCGTAAAGGAGCGGACAGACGAATTCAGCACCCTGCAACAGGAGTTGCATCTCAACTTCATGTCTACCCATCCCGACAGTTATAGGCAGCTGAAAGATAATCCCTCTTTAGTAGCTGAAATAGTGCGGCAGGAACAGGCGTTGAATGGGAGTGTGGTTACTTACTTTCCGAAAGACCAACTGAGCTATCCTCCTTATAAGTTGAATATTAAGGATGGTGATATATTGGCAATCACAACGAATATTACCGGACTTGATGTGGTACACGTCGGTTTTGTCTGTTGGGTGGGAGATACCCTTCATTTGCTGCATGCTTCCTCTGTGGCAAAGAAGGTAATTCTGGACCCTCAGCCAATGTATGACTATTCAAAGGATAAAAGGACTCATACCGGGGTTCGAATCATATCCGTATTGTAAGGCAGGGCTAAGTGTTTTCCGCCTTCTTCTTTTCTTTTGGGGGGAAAGCGGGAACACATTTCATTAGATAAAGAATTTTCTTTTGTCTTTTAAACATATAGTTGCTTGGCTTGCCCGAATTAAACTTGCGGGGGTTGGGCAGGCTGGCTGCTATCAGGGCACATTCACCCGGAGTCAATTGACCTGCCTTTTTATGAAAATGCTCTTTGGCAACGGCTTCTGCTCCATAGATTCCTTTTCCCATTTCGATGGAATTGAGATAAACTTCCATAATCCTTTCTTTACTCCAACATAATTCTATGAGAGTCGTGAAATACACTTCCAGCCCTTTTCTCAGCCAAGAGGAGGCCGGCCATAAAAACACGTTCTTGGCAGTTTGTTGGCTGATAGTGCTTGCGCCGCGAGGACGTTTTCTGGTCTTGTTTTCCTCCATGGCTTTTTCTATTTCTTTAAAGTCGAATCCATTATGTTCGGCAAACCGGTTGTCTTCCGAAGCTATGACAGCCATGGGCAGATGGCGGGAAATCTTCTCTTTCGACACCCAGGTGTGTTTCCATTTGATGTCCTCGCCATGAATTATCTGTTGTGCGGTTCTGATGAACATCAGGGGAGTAAAATAAACGGGGATAAAACGCAAAGCTATGACTGACAGAATAGATGAGCCAAAGAATATAATCAATAGATTGCGGATAAACTTAAGAATCTTTTTTTTCTTCATGTTTGCGTAGCGAAAAAAGTAAAATCACGCTTTCAATCTACTCACAGAGGTAGTTGAAAGCGTGATTTTATCACATAATTTATTTCAATGTACCGGCTTCAGCCTGCTGAATCATTTGTTGGCTGGCATACATATATACTTCCACGCGACGATTCTGCTGACGTCCTTCGGCAGTATCATTGTTTGCTATAGGGTCGGCTTGGCCCAAACCTTCAACTGATTTGATTTGCGAAGTGCTGGCACCGCAACTCAACAGATAACTTGCTACGCTTTGTGCACGTTCTTGAGACAAGTTGAGGTTCTTTTGGATGCTTTGTTCGGCAGTGCTGTTTCTCCAACCTTGATTGTCGGTGTAACCATATATGGATACGTCCATGCCTCTGTTCTGATTCAATACATTGTTGGCGAATTTGCTCAATGCTGATTTGGCTTGAGGACTTAGGGAAGCATTTCCGGTGTTGAAGAGAATGCCCGAGTCGAAAGTAACTTTTACAGCCTGAAGTCCGTTGTTATCAGTTACTTGCTCTACCTGAGCACCTTGAATCTGAGCAGCTTCGGCAGCTGCCTTATCCATTTTCTTGCCAATCAAAACACCGGCACCCGTACCAACGGCAGCACCAACGGCAGCACCGATAGCAGCACCTTTGCCGTGTCCGGCAATACCTCCGATAATAGCACCCAAGGCAGCACCGCCACCGCCGCCGATTAGTCCGCCTTTAGTTGTATTATTCATGTTACCACATCCACTGAATACTAATGTCGCACTCAGCAAAAAAGCAATAAATTTAGTCTTTTTCATAATCTCATTTGTTTTTAATTATATAATGACTTAATGCAAAAATTGTTCATCAATCAGCCTGATAACTTAATGCCTTTTTCTTGATAGCCATAAACCATATCAGGCAGATAATCCCTTTCATTGTGCTGGTAATGGTTACGCTCCACCAAATGCCCGGCAATCCCCATCCCCATGAGACAAACAGGAGCGCCATCGGGATGCGCAGATAATTGCAGCTGACACTTATCACAGCAGGCGGCATTGTACGTCCGATTCCGTAGAATACTCCCTGGATGGTGATTTCAAGCATCATAAATATTTGGGAGTATCCGTCAATGCGTAAAAATACACCGCCGGTTTCGTAAGCTGCTTTCTCAGGTACAAAGATAGAAAATATTTCATTACCATAGCATATAAAAATGAAGGTACAGAAGGTGCCGAAGATAAAAGTCATCCACAAGGTGGTGTGGTAGGCCTTCAGTACACGGGCTACTTGGCGTGCTGCGTAGTTTTGAGCTACAAAAGCGCTGAGGGCAGTGGCAAAACCTTGTGAGGTATTCCAGGTTATGGCTTCAATCTGTCCGCCTGTGGTGAGAGCCATCAGCCCTAGATGCCCACCCTGTTCGGAGGCGGTTCGTCCGAGAAACATATTGACGAATGCAAATAGGGTGTTGAATGTTGCTACAGGGAGTCCTATCTTGATAATGCGTACGGCGTATTGTTTTTTAAGGTGTGTAAAGAAAATAAAGTTGTCCCACAGAATCTTTTTCTTCTTTAATTGATAGACAAAAAGAAAGCATACGATGGCTTCTGCCAGCCAGGTGGCGATAGCGGCACCGGTAGTTCCCCATCCTAAACCAAAGATGAGGAGAGGGTCTAGTATAATGTTAGTTATCAGACCAATACCGTTGATTGAGAAAGGAATCTTACTCCTTCCTGCTGCATTGAATGTTCCGGTAAAAGCAGTGGACAGGAATACGAACGGCAATGCTGTAGATATGATGCGCAGATATTCCACTGCCATGTCTTCGATGTGTGGTTGCAATTCGTAGATGCTGATTATAGGGCGTGCAAAGATAAATAGTATGGCACCCCAAAGTACGGAAATCAACAGTGCTAAAGTAATATTATTGGAAGCAAAATTACGTGCGGCTTGTTCGTCTTGAGCACCGATTGCTTGCCCCACATTTACTTCGGCACCTACTTTATTGAGCAAGGCAATGGCGGTGGACATCCATGTGAGAATCCCTACGGAACCCACAGCGGCAATGGCTTCACTTCCCAATCTTCCTACCCATGCCATATCTGTCAGGCTATATGCCATTTGGATAAAAGAAGTAGCCATAATGGGCATTGCTAAAGTAAAAAGCTGGCGTAGAATGGGACCTTGAGTTAGATTCTTTGTTCCTTTCATCAGTCGTTAATGTAAAATGTGTGCAAAGGTATAAAAATAAAGGAGGATTTCCAGTAGAGATGGAAAACATTTAGGCTTTTTCAAAAAAGCCGGAAGTGTTTTGCATAAAGGCCTTGATGTTTTTTTAAAAGACCTTGGTGTTTTCTTGAAAGCCGAAAGAGTTTTGAAAAAAGACCTTGGTCTTTTTTTGGGGGGAGGTTGTTGTATGAAGTATCATCAGCTTAATACATTATTCTATGTTTCACTGCAATTGATTGTGAAACAGTGCCTTAATCCCTTGATACGTGTGAAACGTGCTTTTGTTTTTCTTTTATAGTTCAAGAAATGGGGTGCGTCAAAACTAACCGGTCTATCTCAATGTTTAGACACAATCCCCATTTCTTTGATGGTAAATGTAAGTGTTTCCTGTTTTTAATAAGCAAAAATAGGATATTTCTTCATTGTTTCATTCACGCGGGCGCGAACCTGTGCAATTACTTCCTCATTATCCACATTAGAAAGAACGGTTTCAATCATTTCGGCAATTTCAATCATCAAATCTTCTTTTGCACCGCGAGTTGTAATGGCAGGAGTACCCAGGCGGATACCCGAAGTCTGGAATGCTGAACGGCTGTCGAACGGCACCATATTTTTGTTTACTGTGATATCGGCAGAAACCAATGCTTTTTCAGCCACTTTACCTGTCAAATCAGGATATTTAGTGCGTAAATCTACCAGCATGGAGTGATTGTCGGTGCCACCGGATACAATGGTAAAGCCACGATCTATCAAAGCCTGTGCCAATACTTTGGCATTCTTCTGTACTTGTTTTTGATATTCTTTATATTCAGGTTGTAAACATTCACCGAAGGCAACAGCTTTGGCAGCGATAACGTGTTCCAACGGTCCGCCCTGGATGCCCGGGAATACGGCAGAGTCCAATAGTTGCGACATCATCTTGATTTCACCTTTCGGAGTTTTCTTACCCCATGGGTTAGGGAAGTCTTTGCCCATCATGATGACACCGCCACGAGGCCCGCGAAGTGTTTTATGAGTGGTGGAGGTAACGATGTGAGCATATTTTACAGGATTGTCTAGCAGACCTGCGGCAATGAGTCCGGCCGGATGAGCCATATCAATCATCAAGATGGCACCCACTTTATCGGCTATTTCACGCATACGTTTGTAGTCCCATTCGCGAGAGTATGCAGAGCCGCCGCCGATAATCATTTTCGGCTTTTCACGTAATGCCACTTCTTCCATCTGATCGTAGTCTACACGTCCTGTTTCTTTGTTCAGATTGTATTCGCACGGAGTGTAGATGATCCCCGATGTATTTACCAAAGAACCATGTGACAGATGACCACCGTGAGCCAGATTCAATCCCATGAATTTATCGCCCGGATTCAAGACCGCCAAGAAAACAGCGGCATTGGCTTGTGCACCAGAGTGAGGCTGAACATTGGCCCATTCCGCACCAAAGATTTGTTTTAGTCTGTCGATTGCGATTTGTTCGCTTTGGTCTACCACTTCGCAACCACCATAATAGCGTTTGCCCGGATAACCTTCGGCATACTTGTTGGTAAGGCAAGACCCCATGGCTTGCATTACTTGGTCACTGACAAAGTTTTCGGATGCAATCAGCTCGATACCTTTGAGCTGGCGTTGATGCTCTTTTTCGATGATATCGAAAATCAAATCGTCTCTTTTCATTTCTTTTTATAATAAGTTTATGTACGATATTCGATTTAGAGTTCACAAAGTTAAGAAATTTTAGGTTAGAAGGAAATAAATTCGGGAAAATCTTTCGCTACTGTGATAATTTAAAAAATAACTCCCAATGAGAAGCTGAGTACGTTTTTATGACGGTTGATAACAATGCCTTTTTCGTGGGATATTTCTCCGTTGATGTTCTTTTCGTAAATGATTTCTTTTGATATGTTGGTCAGCCCTATTTCGTAGCGGAAATCAAAAAAAATATTCGAGATATTTACGCCTAAACCGATGACACTGCTCACATTGATGGGGTGTAACTCTTCTTGAATATTGTCATGCCCAAAGTTGGAGAATTCTTCTTTCGTCTTTCTCTTCCAGATATATTCCAGTTTGGGACCGATGAAGAATGCCATGCCGTATGGATGACTTTTGACGAAGCTGTATCCATACAGCAGGGGGATTTCCAATGAATGGATGGTGGAACGGATAGTGGCAAAATCGGGTGGGAGAGTTTCGTTGTTTTGATTTTTGTCGAAAGTGATATCTCCTTTGTTTACGTTATAAGTAAACTCGGGTTGGATGAAATGGCGTTTCATGTTGAAACGGAAAAACAAGGCGGCAAAATAGCCTACCTTGTAGTTGTTTTGTATGTCTTCAAAACGTTGCCCGTCCAGTTGCAGGCGGCTGGTGAAATACATGGAGGAGTTAAATCCTGCTTTCAGGCCTATGTTGACTTTAGGCTCTGTTTGGGAGCTCTGCTTCTGTTCTTCTGCTTTCAGGACAGACGTGGAAAGAAACAATGCCGATATGAGCAGGAAATTTTTCTTCATCTATTCTTTTTTCTTTTTTCTACTGACCAGCCAAATTTACCGATCTTGGTACCCAAATCAAAATATCCGCCGTGTACATATACCAATGGGTTGCTCCCGGCCAGTTCGAACTTTCCTGTTTCTTTATTCAGATATTTGTCATCCGCTTTTACGTTCACTACATCGGCAATGAACATATCGTGTGAACCCAGTGAAATGATTTCCTTCACACGGCACTCGATACATAGTGGAGATTCTTCAATGATGGGTGCACTTACCATTTTTGCCTTTCCGGGGGTTAGTTTCATTTCTTGAAACTTATTATAATCTCTTCCGGAGCGCACACCGCACCAATCGGTAGCAAAAGCCATATCCCTGGTAGTGAGGTTGATGACAAACTCCATATTGCGTTTCAGAATGGGATAAGAGTGACGTTCGGGGCGTACGGATATATAACACATGGGTGGGTTGGTACATATTGTACCTGCCCACGCCACTGTGATGATATTATATTCTTCTTCCGTACTTCCGCAACTCACCAGAACAGCTGGCAGCGGATAAATCATGGTTCCCGGTTTCCAGTCTTGTTTCATAATAACTTAATTGCTTCTTTGCTTTGTTCTTTTTCGCAATAGTGGCATTTCAAAATACCGTGTTCCTTGTCGATGACGTGAAACAGGGTTGCCATCGGTTCATTATTGGTGATACATTTGGGGTTGGCGCATTTCACGATGCCGCGTAACTCTTCGGGCATCAGTACCTGTTTCTTTTCCACTACTTCATAGTCACGGATAATATTTAGTTTCACGTTGGGGGCAACTACCGACAGGCGGCTGATCTCTTCATCCGTAAAGAAACGGTCGGCTACCTTGATGATACCTTTCTTACCCAATTTCTTGCTCTCGAAGTTGTTTCCGATAGTAATGTTTGAGTCAGAATTCTGTAATCCGAGCAATGCAACTACAGTAAACAGTTTGTCGGAAGGTATATGGTCTATAACAGTTCCGTTCTTTAAAGCGGCAACTTGTAATTCTTGTTTGTTCTTTTCGCTCATAGTCTTTTCGTTTTTACTTATTACCATCTTCAATTACATCATCCAATGTAATGCCCAATACATCGCAAAGGATGGCCTGGCGTGCATACAGTCCGTTTTGTGCCTGCTGGAAATAGTATGCTTTTGGATTTTCGTCCACATCGTATGCGATTTCGTTTACGCGGGGCAGCGGGTGAAGAATGCGCAGGTTGGGGCGGGTGTGTCTCAACATTTCATTCCTTAATATATATACGTCTTTCACGCGTTCATACTCCATCAAATCGGTGAAGCGTTCGCGTTGCACACGTGTCATATACAGAATGTCGGCTTCGGCAATAGTATCTTCGTTGAAGTCTGTATATTCCTTATATTTAATACCGTGTTCGCGGCAATACAGTTTATACTCCTCGGGCATTTTCAGCTCTTCGGGAGCGATAAAGTGAAAAGTCGGGTTGAAATGGCGCATGGCCATCAACAGGGAGTGAACGGTTCGTCCGTATTTCAGGTCGCCTACCAAATAGATATTCAGATTTTCGAGAGTGCCTTGTGTTTTGTATATGGAATAGAGGTCTAGCATGGTTTGTGAAGGATGCTGGTTGGCTCCGTCTCCTGCATTTACAATAGGCACCGGGGCAACTTCGCTGGCATAGCGCGCAGCTCCTTCCAGATAATGTCTCATTACGATAATGTCGGCATAGTTGCTCACCATCATAATTGTGTCTTTTAATGTTTCGCCTTTTGAAGAACTGGTAACTTTGGGGTCGGTGAATCCGATAACCCGTGCTCCCAAGCGGTTGGCTGCTGTTTCAAAACTGAGTCGTGTTCGGGTAGATGGCTCGAAAAAAAGAGTGGCTACCACCTTGTTGTCCAATAATTTACGGTTAGGTTTCTTCTCAAACTCTTTTGCCATTTCCAACAAATAGAGAATTTTCTCTTTGGAGTGTTCGGCAATAGTGACTAAACTTCTATTTTCCATACCTATTTGTATTTATAATTACAATTATACGGAGCGTAAAGGTATGAAAAAAAAATAAAATGACGAAGCTTCTAAAGATATTTAGTTGAACTTTGTTAGAAACGCCTTCTATCTCAAAGTTTTTCCTTACTTTTGCAGTGATAATTACTAGAAACAGACATGAGGAAGAAGTTTATTTATGTACTTTGGGCGTTGGTAGCCTGTGTAATATTAGCTATAGCCTTCATTTTTACCGCGATAGCCAAGGGGTGGATTGGTTATGTTCCTCCTATCGAGGAGTTGGAGAATCCGAACTTGAAGTTTGCAACCGAGATTATATCCGATGATGGCAAAATGCTGGGCACTTGGTCAATCAGTAAGGAAAACCGTGTTTTTGTGGGATACGACCAGTTGTCACCTAACTTGATTCATGCCTTGATTGCTACCGAGGATGAACGTTTTTCAGAACACTCAGGAATTGATGCACGTGCGTTTATCCGCGCATTGGTGAAACGCGGTATTTTGATGCAGAAAAATGCGGGAGGTGGTAGTACCATCACGCAGCAGCTGGCCAAGCAGTTCTATTCTCCTACAGCGGACAATGTGATGGAACGTCTGTTGCAGAAACCTATCGAGTGGGTAATTGCTGTGCAACTGGAGCGTTATTACACCAAGGAAGAAATCCTGACCATGTATCTCAATAAGTTTGATTTCCTTAATAATGCTGTGGGAATCAAGACGGCAGCAAACACTTATTTCTCTAAGGAACCGAAAGACCTGAAAACGGAAGAGGCGGCAACGCTGGTGGGTATGTGCAAGAATCCTTCGCTATATAACCCGAAACGTTTTAACGAGCGTTCCCGTGGGCGTCGTAATGTGGTGCTTGATCAGATGCGAAAAACCGGTTATCTAAGTGATGCTGAGGCGGATTCGCTGAAGAAGTTACCGTTGGTGTTGAAGTATCGTCGTGTGGACCACAAGGAAGGTTTGGCAACTTACTTCCGTGAATATCTGCGTGGCGTAATGACAGCCAAGGAGCCGAAGAAGAGTGAATATCGCGGCTGGCAGATGCAGAAATATTATGAAGATTCTTTGGCGTGGAAAAATAATCCGCTGTTTGGTTGGTGTGCCAAGAATAAGAAGAAAGATGGTACGAACTATAATATATATACAGACGGACTGAAGATTTACACCACACTCGACTCACGTATGCAGCGCTATGCCGAAGAAGCTGTGAGTGAGCACGTAGCTAAATATCTGCAACCGCGTTTCTTCAAAGAAAAGTCGAAGAAGAAAACAGCTCCGTTCACTAGGAATCTGACTCAGGAAGAGGTAAATACTATCATGACCAGAGCCATGAAGCAAACCGACCGTTATCGTATTATGAAAGAAGCCGGATATTCGGAAGCTGAAATCCGTAAGGCGTTTGATACGAAGTATGAGATGTCTGTATTCTCATACGAGGGAGAGAAAGATACTATTATGACACCGATGGACTCTATCAGGTATTACAAGCATTTTCTGCGTGCCGGATTCATGTCGATGGATCCCACAACCGGATATGTAAAAGCATACGTGGGAGGACCTAATTATAATTATTTTCAGTATGATATGGCTATGACAGGACGCCGCCAGGTGGGGTCTACCATCAAACCTTATCTATATACGCTGGCGATGGAAAATGGTTTTTCTCCTTGTGACGAGGTGCGCCATGTGGAACAAACGTTAATAGATGAAAACGGACGTCCCTGGACTCCGCGCAATGCCAACAAGAAACGTTATGGTGAAATGGTGACAATCAAATGGGGGTTGGCCAATTCCGATAATTGGGTAACGGCATATCTGATGAGTAAGTTGAATCCTTATCAGTTGGTTCGTTTGATTCATTCGTTTGGTGTATTGAATAAGCAAATAGATCCGGTGGTGTCATTGAGTCTCGGTCCTTGCGAAATATCGGTAGGCGAGATGGTCAGTGCCTACACTGCGTTTGCCAACAGAGGAATCCGCACTGCACCGTTGTTTGTCACTCGGATAGAGGATAACGAGGGAAATGTACTTGCCAACTTTACTCCTCAGATGGATGAAGTTATCAGTGAATCGAGTGCATATAAGATGTTGGTAATGCTGCGTGCGGTTATCAATGAAGGTACGGGTGGACGCGTTCGCCGTTTGTACGGCATTACTGCTGATATGGGAGGTAAGACGGGTACTACCAACAATAACTCCGACGGTTGGTTTATGGGCTTTACGCCTTCACTGGTTTCCGGTGTATGGGTGGGCGGTGAAGACCGCGATATTCATTTTGACACGATGGTCAACGGTCAGGGGGCTGCCATGGCGCTGCCGGTATGGGGACTCTATATGCAGAAAGTATATAAGGATAAAAGTTTGGGATATTCACAGGAAGAACGTTTCAATATACCCGAAGACTTTGATCCTTGTAAGGATACGCTGATGGATAACTCTTCGAGCAGCGAAGACAATACCGGCTTGGATGCTATTTTTGAATAAGTGACAAAACTTCTTCCTTTGCCTTTAAGACTTTGGAAATTATAAAGTAAAGCCCGTGTGGATGTGATAATTCTGCGGGCTTTTATTGTGTCTGCAGGTGATGTGGGTGTTTTTATTATTTTCTTCTTTGCAACGCATAGCTAAAGATTGGTTTTAAAGAGAAAAAACGAGTTTTTTTTGGAAAGTCCCCATAAATTCCTATATTTACGAAAAGGAAAACTTTAGTTGAATATGAAAGGAGGAGGTGATGGATAAAAATATAACTCTGTATCAGATAACCAATGTAATGGCTGAGAAAGTCTTTCAGAAAATAGACCATTTTAATAAGGGACGCAGGGAAGACACAGGATATTATGCGATTAGCGTTTCTACTCCCTACCGTTCTTATTATGCTTTGTGGCGCATCTTTCCTGATAATAGCCATTCTCCTTTGTTTGTACGCACTCTGGCTGTCACTTTCGATGATGCTGCCGAACGTGCATTTTTGTATTTGCAGAATTGTAATATCATGCTGAAGGTAAAAGATAACAGTTTCTTTGAGCCTTATTACGGCTCTTCCGAAGATATTGTGGCTTTCGGTAAATACAGAGGCAAACGGTTGGCCGAGGTGTATTATGTCGACCCTAATTATGTGTTATGGCTGGCTCATAAATTTGAAGCCCGAAATCCTCGCGATAAGAAGCTGGCTGTGATTGCCAAAGACTTTGCGGTGGTGCATTATGATACTGTGATTAGAAAACATCATTTGTCCGGCGGAAGCCGTTTCATAGGCGGAAAAGGAGAGAAGCTGGTCGATTTGCACTTGGAGGTACTGGGGGTAAGATTGCAGTTGGATAGCTACAAGACTCATGACTATTATGTGGATCAAAGTGTGTTGGCGGCAGATGCGGACGGCAATCGTTTTTCCTTTGTTATAAAAGCAGCAGCACCTAGTCTGACACCGGATACATTGAATTGTTATACCAAGAAGATTAATCAAAGGGATACATTATATATTAAGTCGGCCAAAGTGCTGTCACATTATGAAAGCAGAGGAGTTAAATGTACCCGCATCGGTTATCTTAAGTTCAAATAGGAATATTTTGTAGGGGCGACGTTTGGTCGCCCGAATATACAAATGGATGAAATAATCAAAAAATCATCCGTTCACTTTTCGATAGTCGGCAAGAAACTTTTCCAGTCCGATATCTGTCAGTGGATGGGTCAGTAATCCTTTGATAGCAGACAGAGGACAAGTTACTACATCTGCGCCCACTTCAGCACATTGCAATATGTGCAAAGTGTTGCGGATGGAAGCGGCCAGGACCTGTGTTGTGTAATCATACGTCTGATATAAATCGACAATCTGGGCAACCAGCCCCACACCGTCGCTACAAATGTCATCCAGTCTGCCCACAAACGGAGACACATAGGTTGCTCCCGCCTTTGCCGCCAGCAGTGCCTGCCCTGCGGAGAACACCAGCGTGCAGTTGGTGCGGATGCCTTTGTTGCTGAAATACTTGATGGCCTTGATACCGTTTTCAATACAAGGCACCTTTACTACGATGTGTGGGTTGAGGGCGGCAAGTTCTTCGCCCTCACGAATCATTTCTTCATAGTCGGTGGCAATCACTTCGGCACTGACATCCCCGTCCACGATATTACATATCTCGATGTAATGCTTATGTTGGTTTTCAACTCCTTTAATGCCTTCTTTAGCCATTAAAGATGGATTTGTAGTCACGCCATCCAATACGCCCAATGCGTTTGCCTCGCGGATTTGCTCCAAATTGGCTGTGTCAATAAAGAATTTCATAACTTTTCTTTTTAGATAATTAAAATCAGGTTAGCAATAGAGTGCTAAGCTACTGATATTAATGATAATAAACAAGCAAATGTTCCGATTAATTCATTATGAATTTAAAACGTGCCTAAATTTGAATAACCTTAGATATGTTATAGCAAGAGTGAAGAAGAGTTGCCAATGGTAGGAAAGGTGAAATCAGAGGAGAGATATTCCGCGGCGAATGTATTCTCTCTTCATATCTTCCGGCTTCAGTACCTTGTTGTCAAAGGTCAGCAGGTCAATATCCAGTTTTACTATTCCTTGTGCCTTATCTCCGGGAAGGCGTCCGCTGTGTCGTTCCAGCTCCTTGAACAGGTTGTGGACGGACTCGGATGACAGAGTGGTGGTGAATCTTGCCAACTGATTGCTGAAAGGAGAATGGAATCCGCTTCCGATAGCTTGTGTTTCCATAAGTTCGCCGAAATGAATGTCGGGGAAGGCTTCACTCAGAACTTTTCGTGCATCCGAAAGCTGTGTGAAACGGTTTGTGTTAGAGCCCATACAAAGCAAACAGTGGTGTTCGTTCATAACATTTATTGCATTTATGCTGCAAAAGTAAGAAATGTTTTTGTACTTTTGCGTGATTATATAAAAGAAATAGAACCATGAAATTTATCGGAATTATTCCTGCAAGATACGCCTCCACGCGTTTCCCGGCTAAACCTTTAGCCCTTTTGGGAGGCAAACCTGTGATTCAAAGAGTTTATGAACAAGTGGCCGGTGTTTTGGATGAGGCTTATGTGGCTACAGATGATGAACGTATAGAAGCTGTTGTAAAGGCGTTCGGAGGTAAGGTTGTGATGACTTCCATCGACCACAAGAGTGGCACCGACCGTTGTTATGAGGCTTTTACCAAGGTGGGACAGGGTTATGATGTCATTGTCAATATTCAGGGGGACGAACCTTTTATCCGGCATTCGCAACTGGAGGCTGTCAAGTCTTGTTTTGATGATGCCTCCACGCAAATTGCTACTTTAGTGAAACCTTTCACTCCCGAAGATGGCTTTGCAGCGTTGGAGAATGTAAATTCTCCCAAGGTGGTAGTTAACAAGAATATGAAGGCATTGTATTTCAGTCGCTCTATTATCCCTTATCAGCGTAATGCCGGAAAGCAGGATTGGCTGGCAGGACATACTTATTACAAGCATATCGGTCTCTACGCTTATCGTGCTGATGCGCTGAAGGAAATTACTGCTCTTCCACAATCTTCACTGGAATTGGCCGAATCGTTGGAACAGCTCCGTTGGTTGGAGAATGGTTATACAATTAAGGTCGGTATCAGTGAAGTGGAAACAATAGGTATCGATACTCCTCAGGATTTGGCACGTGCAGAAGAATTCTTAAATCAGCAGGAGGCAAAGAACGCATGACTTTAGACAGAACAACCCCACCGGCTATCCGCCAGCTAAGTGAATTCAGTATCTCACTTCCTGAACGGAGAGTGATGAAGAATGGTATGCCGCTGAATATTATTAATGCCGGAACAGAAGATGTTGTCCGTTTTGACCTATTGATCGGTGGTGGACAATGGCATCAGGAACAGCCTTTACAAGCGATGTTCACCAATCGTATGCTACGTGAAGGGGCAGGAAGCATGACTTCGGCGCAGATTGCCGAGAAACTGGATTATTATGGGGCTTGGTTGGAACTTTCTTCATCGGTGAATTATGGTTTTATTACACTTTACTCATTAAATAAGTATTTCTCCCGCACTTTGTCTGTCATTGCTGAAATGGTGAAAACGCCACTTTTCCCTATAAAGGAGCTTTCGGTGGTTGCGGATACCAATAAACAGCAGTTTTTAGTCAATAGTACGCGTGTGGAAATGATTGCACGTAAACAATTGAATCGTGCCTTGTTCGGTGCCGAACATCCTTTCGGACGTTATGCGGTGGCTGAAGATTACGATCGTATCACCCCTGAAGTATTGCACGATTTTTACCGGAAGTACTACCATTCGGGTAATTGCTCAGTTTATATATCGGGAAAAGTCACTCCCGATATCATTCGGAGCGTTGAAGAGAATTTGGGTAATGAGGCATGGGGAGAGGTGAAAGATAAACCTGTGATGCAGGCAGTTGTACCCCGAACTACTTCTGAGAAACACCTCTTTGTCGAACGTGAAGATGCTCTGCAAAGCTCCCTCAAAATGGGAAGTTTTGTGATGGAACGTCATCATCCCGATTTTTTGAAGGCGAGAGTGATGGTGACTTTGTTTGGAGGTTACTTCGGTAGTCGGCTGATGTCCAATATCCGTGAAGAAAAAGGATATACTTACGGTATTGGAGCGGGGATTGTATCTTATCCTGATTCGGGGATTTTAATTATCAGTACTGAAGCGGCGAATGAATACATTAATCCCATTATCACCGAAGTTTATCGCGAAATGGATAAACTTTGCAATGTGCCGGTGCCGCAAGAGGAACTAGAAATGGTGAAGAACTATATGTTGGGCGATTTATGCCGTTCATATGAAGGTCCATTCTCCCTGTCGGATGCATGGATTTATATTGAAACGGCAGGATTGGACGATAAGTTCTTTATCCGTTCGTTGGATGCTATCCGTGGAATCACGAGAGAGGAAATACAGAGATTGGCACAGACTTATTTCTGCAAAGAAAACTTAATAGAGGTCGTTGCGGGTAAAAAAGTGTAATAACTTGCAACGCTGAAAGCAGAAAGTAGTATCTTTGACTATCTTATCTATTATTTAGAAACGAACCAATGAAGAAATACGCATATATATTATTGATTTTGGCTTCGGTCAGCACAATGGCTACCGCTCAAATAAAGATAGGCAACTATTCTTTTAAGGATGGAAGCGAGTATACAGGAGAACTGAAGGGCCGCAAACCTAACGGAAAAGGAAAGACAGTCTTCAAGAATGGAGACATTTATGAAGGTCAGTATGTAAAAGGAAAACGCGAAGGTGACGGAACCTATACGTTTCACGACGGAGAGAAATATGTGGGGCAGTGGTATCAGGACCAGCAGCATGGCAACGGTACTTTCTATTTTATGAACAACAATCGTTATGAAGGTATGTGGTACACCGATTACCAGCAAGGTGAGGGTACTATGTATTATTATAATGGCGACATCTATGTAGGCAATTGGTTTCAAGACCAGCGCAGCGGTAAAGGTTCCTATACGTGGAAAGCCGGTGCGCAATACGTGGGTGAGTGGAAGAATGATAAGAAAAACGGTGAAGGTACGATGGTATGGCCCGACAAATCAAAATACGAAGGGCAATGGAAGGATGATATGCGTGACGGAAAAGGTACCTTTGTATATGTAAATGGCGATAAATACGTAGGCGATTGGAAAGCAGATGTGCAGGATGGCAAAGGCATTTATTATTTCCATAGCGGAGATCGTTATGAAGGTGATTATGTAGATGGTGAGCGTACAGGCGAGGGTATTTATTATCATAAAAACGGTGATAAGTATGTCGGCACATTTAAAGATGGGGAGCAACACGGAACAGGTACATTTACTTGGGCAAACGGAGCAGTGTATGATGGCCAATGGGTTAATAACCAGCGTAATGGCAAAGGTCATTATGTTTGGGCCAACGGTGATGAGTATGAAGGTGACTGGAAGAACAATATGGCCGACGGTGAAGGAGTCCTTCAAATGAAAGACGGAAGTTGCTATAAGGGTCATTTCTCTAAAGGGAAAGAAGATGGCAAAGGTGTGCTGGTGGATAAAAACGGTGTACGTTTTGACGGATTCTTCAAACAGGGAAAGAAGCATGGTGCTTTTGTCGAAACGGATAAAGACGGAAAGATTATCCGTAAAGGCGTATATAAATTTGGTACATTGGATGCCTCTCAAAAATAAGGATATGTTAGACTTAGAACAAATTACCAAAAAAGTACGTGAAATAGCACTCCAAGGGGGTGCTTTTCTTCGTAATGAGCGTAGTAGTTTCGACCGTGGCAGAGTGGAAAAGAAAAATGCTCATGATTATGTGTCTTATGTGGACAAGGAATCGGAACACAGAATTGTAGCGCAATTGCGCGAACTGGTGCCTGAAGCAGGCTTCATTGCCGAAGAAGGTTCAGGCAGTCTGACTGACGAAGAGTATTGCTGGTTGGTAGATCCGTTGGACGGAACCACCAACTTTATCCATAATAATGCACCATACTGTATCAGCATTGCTTTGAGAAACCGCGAAGAATTGCTGGTGGGAGTGGTATATGAAGTGTGTCGTAATGAACTTTATTGGACATACAAAGGTTCGCCGTCTTATCTGAACGGTAGGGAAATTCATGTGTCGGATGTAGCGGACATGGATGAGGCTTTCGTTGCGTTAGGATTTCCTTACAATTTTCAATCCTATAAGCCACTTGCCGAGCATATAGTGCATAAACTTTATGGCAATGTAGGCGGTCTTCGTCTACAGGGAGCTGCGGCTGCTGAATTGTGCTATGTGGCAGCCGGGCGCTTTGAAGCCCGTATAGAAGGGTTCCTTGGTCCATGGGATATTGCTGCCGGCTCAATAATTTTGATGAATGCAGGCGGTAAAGTGACTGATTACAGTGGCGGAGAGAATTTCTATAATGGTCATGAGGTACTTGCAACCAATGGAAAGTTGCATAATGAGTTCTTGAAGATAGTAGGAAAAAGATAAATACTTCGTTTTTTTCTAGTTCGTTACAAATATATATTGTATATTTGTCAAGTAAACGTGTGACAAATAGAACATGGATATATCTATTATCTTTCAATTTTTAAAGGAACTGGCTGCAAACAACAACCGTGAGTGGTTTCAGGCGCATAAAGAAGAGTATTTGAGAGCACAGGCTGAATTTGAACAATTATTGACAGCTGTTATTGCACGAATCTCTTTATTTGATGATAGTGTCCGTGGTATAGAAGCCAAGGACTGTACTTATCGTATTTATCGAGATACTCGTTTTTCGGCAGATAAGACTCCTTATAAAATACATTTCGGTGGATATATCAATGCCCATGGCAAGAAGTCGGACCATTGTGGCTATTATCTTCATTTGGAAAATGGAAACAGCATGCTTGCGGGAGGAAGCCTTTGTCTTGATTCTAAAGTACTGAAAGCCGTCAGACAGGCGGTATATGACAATATAGAGGAGTATAGAGCTATTGTAGAAGATCCTGCATTTAAGCGTTATTTCCCCATTATTGGCGAAACACATTTGAAAACAGCACCAAAAGGATTTCCTAAAGATTTTGAATATATAGATTATTTAAAATGCAAGGAGTTTACTTGCACTTACATGGTACCTGATGACTTCTTCATGACACCTGATTTGATGGATAAGGTGGAGGACGTCTTCAAGCAATTGAAGCGTTTTGCCGATTTCACAAACTTCACTATTGATGACTTTGAATAATAGAAAGTAACATTAACCATTTAAATATAAAATTATGGTAGTAGATAAATTTGAAAATCTGGAAAAGTATGCTTCATTAAATCCATTGTTTGCAGAGGCAATCAAGTTTTTGAAGACAACCGATCTGAATGCTCAGGAATTGGGAAAAATAAAACTGCAGGGTGATGACCTGGTGGTTAACTTTTCGCAGACCAACCCCAAGACTAAAGAAGAAGCTAAACTAGAAACGCATAATCGTTTTATTGATATACAGATACCTTTGTCAGGAGTAGAAGTGATGGGATATACTCCTCGTGAGGATCTGCCTGAGGCTGAATATAATGCTGATAAAGATATTTCTTTTTACCATGGGCTGGCTGAAAGCTACATTCCTGTAAAGCCGGGAATGTTTGTAATCTTCTTTCCTCAAGACGCGCATGCTCCGGGGGTCACACCGGATGGCGTGAAAAAAGTAATCGTAAAAGTATTGGTGTAAAATAAAGGAAATGACTAACAGTATTAATTATCATATTATGGAAAATACAACTCCCAAATTAGGAATTATTGAAAGTGATCCATGGCTGGAGCCTTATTCGGCTGCCATTGAAGGACGTCATCAGCATGCAATCGACAAAGAACTTGAACTGACAAACGGCAAATCAACACTTTCTGACTTTGCAACCGGTTATCTTTATTTTGGTCTGCACCGTACTAAAAGAGGATGGGTGTTCCGTGAATGGGCACCGAATGCGAAAGAAATCTATATTATTGGAGATTTCAATGGTTGGAAAGAGAATGGCGATTATCGGATGTATCGCGTGAAGAATTCTCCCGGAGTGTGGGAAGTGGAACTCAATCCTAATGCTGTAAAGCATGGTGATTTGTATAAATTGAAAGTCCGTTGGAACGGTGGTGAAGGTGAGCGGATTCCTGCATGGGCAACTCGTGTTGTTCAGGACGAACAGACAAAGATATTCAGTGCTCAGGTTTGGGCACCGGAAAAACCTTATAAATTCAGAAAAAAAGTATTCCGTGCCAAAATAGATCCATTGATGATTTATGAATGTCACATTGGTATGGCCCAAAATGAAGAGAAAGTAGGTACTTATAATGAGTTCCGTGAGAAGATATTACCAAGAGTGGCAGCCGACGGTTATAATTGTATTCAGATTATGGCCATTCAGGAACATCCTTACTATGGAAGTTTCGGCTATCATGTATCCAGTTTCTTTGCTCCGTCTTCCCGTTTTGGTACTCCCGAGGAATTGAAAGAACTGATTGATACTGCTCACAGAATGGGTATAGCCGTTATTATGGATATAGTTCATTCTCATGCAGTTAAGAATGAAGTAGAAGGATTGGGCAACTTTGCCGGAGATCCGAATCAATACTTTTATCCCGGTGTGCGTCGTGAGCATCCGGCATGGGATTCATTGTGCTTTGATTATGGTAAGAATGAAGTGATACACTTCTTATTGTCCAACTGTAAATATTGGCTGGAAGAGTTTCATTTCGATGGTTTCCGTTTTGATGGTGTGACTTCCATGCTGTATTATAGCCACGGTTTAGGTGAAGCATTCTGTAATTATGGTGATTATTTTAATGGCAATCAGGACGATAATGCAATTTGTTACCTTACATTGGCCAATAAGCTGATTCATCAGGTGAATTCTAAAGCTATCACTATTGCAGAAGAAGTATCGGGCATGCCGGGGCTGGCTGCACCTTACCAAGACGGAGGATATGGTTTCGACTACCGTATGGCTATGAATATTCCTGATTATTGGATTAAGACGATCAAAGAAAAAATAGACGAAGATTGGAAACCGAGCAGTATGTTTTGGGAAGTGACCAACCGCCGCAAGGACGAGAAAACCATTTCGTATGCCGAAAGTCATGATCAGGCTTTAGTAGGAGACAAGACAATTATATTCCGCCTGATAGATGCTGATATGTATTGGCATTTCCAGAAAGGAGACGAGAATTATAACGTACATCGCGGTATTGCTCTGCATAAGATGATCCGTTTATTAACAGCATCTACCATTAACGGCGGTTATCTGAACTTTATGGGTAATGAGTTCGGTCATCCTGAATGGATTGATTTTCCGCGCGAAGGTAATGGATGGTCGCATAAATATGCACGTCGCCAATGGAACTTGGTAGACAATAAAAACCTGTGTTACCATTATTTGGGTGATTTTGATTCGGCTATGATACATACCCTCAGAGAGATGAAGAATATACAGGATACTCCGGTGATTGAAGTATGGCATAATGACAGTGACCAGGTATTGGCATACCGTCGTAAGAATAATATCTTCGTTTTCAATTTCAATCCGACTCGGTCGTTTACAGACTATGGTTTTTTGGTTCCTTACGGAGCATACGAGGTTGTTCTCAATACCGATGCAAAAGAATTTGGAGGTTTTGGCTTGGCAGACGATAGCATACGACATCTGACCAACTTTGATCCTCTTTATAAAAGAGAAGGGAAAGAATGGTTGAAACTGTATATTCCGGCTCGTTCAGCGGTGGTTTTGAAAAAAGTGAAAGAATAATTTTATATGAGTAGCAATACCAATTTGTCCTATAAAAGAGCCGTTCGCATCCTCACGGGTGCGTGCGGTCTTCTTTTCTCTGCTTTCAGTTTCATCTATCTTTACCTGTTTCAGGGTGATGTATTGGGGGCATTACACTATTCGTTGTCTCAGGGAAAGACTCATTATTCGCCTTTGGCGGGAGCCATTATCATTACACTTGTCTTATTAATATTCAGATGGGGGATAAATGGCTTGTTGGGGTTGAAAGGTTCGGTAAGGTCACTTTCATATTTCCCTTCCTGTTTATTGTTGGGAGTGCTGACGGATGTGAACCGTTCTCTTTATCATGGTGGAAACTTTGCGGATAAATGGTTATGGCTGTTACCTCTTTTACTTATTATGTATGTCGGAGTTGTGTTTGTGCTTCGGCGAATATTTCGTCATTGGCTGGATCATGAAAGTTCTGTAATTGGGCTGATCAACTCTAATTTAGCTATTTTGCTGATACTGTGTCTGATGACGGCGTGTATCGGCAATTCGGATATTAACTTTCATCATGAGTTGGCTATAGAGAATGCCATCCGAGAGAAAGATTATAAAGCTGCACGCAAAGTGGGATACGAATCTTTGGACCCAAGCCGTACGCTTACCGTGCTTCGGGCATATGCCTTGTCGCGTGAGGGAACGATGGGCGAGCACTTGTTTGAGTATCCTCAATACTACGGTTCGGATGGTTTGCTGTTTTCTTCGTCTTCGCAGGGCACCTTGCGATTGGATGCAGACAGTTTGTACAATTATCTGGGAGCTAAACCTTATACGGCAGAAAGTACGACCGATTTCCTTGCCCGTATTTGTCGGGATGAAGTAGGGAAACATACCGCTTTGGACTACTATCTGAGTGCTCTGCTACTTGATAAGAAGCTTGATAAATTTGCTTCTGTCGTGGAAGACAGCTTTTTTGAGCAAGATACATTACCCCGTTATTACCGCGAGGCGATTATGCTTTACAAGCAATCACACCCCGCTTATCCGCGTGTTCTAAATGATACGCTGATGATACAACGCCTGCAAGAGTTTGATAAACTTCAAAAGGAATATACTTCACCGGTAGAGCAGAAGAACCGTATGCGACGCGAATTTGGCGATACCTATTGGTGGTATTACCGTTATCAATAATATTTTTGGGAAATCATTGGTACTTTCCCATGCTTTTTTACTACTTTTGCAGACTCTAAAAAGGATTGTAAAAATAACAATATAGCAATGGCAGTAGAATTAAAAGAACTTACCAAAAGAAGCGAGAATTATTCTCAGTGGTATAATGATTTGGTGGTAAAGGCGGATCTAGCCGAACAATCACCTGTGCGCGGATGTATGGTTATTAAGCCTTACGGATACGCCATTTGGGAAAAGATGCAGCGTCAGTTGGACGATATGTTTAAAGAAACAGGTCACGTTAACGCCTATTTCCCGTTGCTGATTCCTAAATCCTACCTTAGCCGTGAAGCCGAACACGTAGAAGGCTTTGCCAAAGAATGTGCAGTAGTGACTCACTATCGTCTGAAGAATGCAGAAGACGGTTCAGGAGTTATTGTTGACCCGGCTGCTAAGTTGGAAGAAGAATTGATTATCCGTCCTACTTCGGAAACTATTATTTGGAGTACATATAAGAACTGGATTAATTCATACCGTGACCTTCCCATTCTATGTAATCAATGGGCAAATGTAATGCGCTGGGAAATGCGTACCCGTTTGTTCCTCCGCACGGCAGAATTTTTGTGGCAGGAAGGTCATACGGCTCATGCAACTCGTGAAGAAGCAGAAGCGGAAGCACAAAAGATGCTGCATGTTTATGGTGATTTTGCAGAAAAATATATGGCAGTTCCGGTTGTCAAGGGTGTGAAATCGGCTAACGAACGTTTTGCCGGTGCACTTGATACTTATACCATTGAAGGTTTGATGCAGGATGGAAAAGCATTGCAATGCGGTACATCCCACTTCTTGGGACAAAACTTTGCAAAAGCATTCAATGTTCAGTTTGTTGATAAGAACAATAAACTGGATTATGTTTGGGCTACTTCATGGGGGGTATCTACCCGTTTGATGGGTGCGTTGATTATGACTCACTCAGATGATAATGGTTTGGTATTACCACCGCATTTGGCTCCGATTCAGGTAGTTATCGTTCCGATTTATAAGAATGATGAAATGCTGAAGAAGATTGATGCCAAGGTAGAAGGTATCGTGAAGAAACTGAAAGCCATGGGCATCTCTGTGAAGTATGACAATGCCGACAATAAGCGTCCGGGCTTTAAATTTGCCGATTACGAACTTAAAGGTGTACCCGTTCGTTTGGTAATGGGGGGACGCGACCTCGAAAACAATACGATGGAAGTAATGCGTCGCGATACTTTGGAAAAAGAAACCCGTTCATGCGATGGTATTGAAGAATACGTACAGAATCTGTTGGAAGAAATTCAGAACAATATTTATCAGAAAGCATTGAACTATCGTAACAGCCATATCGTAAAGGTAGACTCATACGATGAGTTTAAAGAACAAATAGAAAAAGGCGGGTTTATTTTGGCTCATTGGGATGGAACTCCTGAGACGGAAGACCGCATAAAAGAAGAGACAAAGGCAACTATCCGTTGTCTGCCTTTTGATGCAGACGAAGAAAGCCTTACTCCGGGCAAATGTATGGTAACCGGTAAACCATCTGCTCGCCGTGTACTCTTTGCTAGAGCTTATTGATTTTTTAGTCTTAAAATAAGGAAGGTCGGCAGCAGTGAATGCTCCCGACCTTTATTCTTTGAGAAATGATTGAAATAAAAAATATATCTATCAACTTTGGTGACTTGTTACTTTTCAGGCATCTCAACTTGCATGTAAATCGGGGTGAGAGTGTTTGTGTTTGCGGTGACTCGGGTAGTGGAAAGACTTCGTTATTGAAGGCTGTCTTAGGATTTGTGCCTATAAGTGAAGGAGTTATCAAAGTAGATGGGGTAGAGATGACCCCTCGAAATGCCGATTTTGTCCGTCGGAAAATAGCATGGATTCCACAAGAGCTTGCCTTGCCGTCTGAATGGGTAAGTGATATGGTGCGTATGCCTTTTGAGTTGAAAGCCAATCGGGAAACAGGCTTTAGCATGGAACGCTTGTTGGATAATTTTGCCTTGTTGGGTTTGGAAGAAGAGCTTTATCACAAGCGTGTGCACGAGGTGTCGGGTGGACAGAGACAACGGATTATGCTGGCGGTTACCGAGGTACTCAATAAATCGATATTGATAGTGGATGAACCTACTTCGGCGCTTGATCCCAGCTCTTGCGACCGCGTGATAGATTTTTTTAGAAGTCTGTGCGGTAAGGGTATGACTGTTCTGGCAGTTTCTCACGACAAGCAGTTTGCTGCCGGTTGCAACCATATATTTAATTTATAAAACGTGTACGGATGGGAACGATAGATATAGATTACACCAGTTTGGGAGTAGGATTACTGCTTTTACTGATACCTGTTTACTTCTTGTGGCGTTTCAAAACGGGATTACTGAAACCTATTCTAATTGGTGCCGTACGAATGATCATTCAGTTGTTTTTTATCGGTGTCTATCTCCGCTTTCTGTTTGAGTGGAATAATCCTTTTATTAATTTCTTATGGGTAATTATTATGGTGGGCGTTGCAGCTGAAACAGCTGTTACCCGTACTCGTTTGAAGCGTCATATTTTAATGATTCCCGTTTCCGTGGGTTTTCTGGTGACAGTGGTGTTGGTAGGACTTTATTTCCTAGGCTTCGTGCTTAGACTAGATAACATTTTCAGTGCTCAATATTTCATCCCGATATTTGGTATTATCATGGGTAATATGTTGGGAGTGAATGTGATTGGTCTCAATACTTACTATGCCGGTTTGAAGCGTGAGCAACAACTTTATTATTACTTGTTGGGTAACGGTGCCACTCGTAGCGAGGCCACTGCTCCTTTTATTCGTCAGGCTTTAATAAAAGCCTTCAGTCCCGGTATAGCTAACATGGCTGTAACGGGGTTAGTGGCACTTCCCGGGACTATGATTGGACAGATATTAGGTGGCAGTTCGCCTCATGTAGCAATTAAATATCAGATAATGATAGTAGTGATAACTGTTGCTTCTTCCATGCTCTCATTGATGATTACCATTATGTTGGCTTCCCGAAAATCTTTTGATTCTTATGGTCGCCTGTTGCAAGTGCATAAAGAGGGAAAACGTAAATAGAGTATTTGACAAATATCATCTTAATGACAGACAAAGAACAAATATGGCGTAGAATAGCTGAAATGGAGACTCCCGGTTTTTTTATTACCGCAGATATCATGTGTGAAGGAAGTTCGGAACTGGATGGACTGGAAGTGTTTATCAAAGGGAAGATAACACAAATACAGCAAGGGATTACAGGGCGGAAATTTACTTTTCAGGAAGGGGAGTGGCGTCTTCATCTCACCTTTTTTCCTACCAATTGCGTTGTAGATGAACGTTATGCTCTAAAGAATAAGTTTATCAAACAAAGAAAATAATCTTGTACACCTTATTGACTTTATTGTCCTATTAAACTTGTTTTGAAGATTTCTATTATTACTGTTGCCTTTTTGGTGGAGTTACTTTATGTAGGAAATAACCTTCATAGTAGTCTACAAGATATAAAAGTAGAAAATCTTTCTGATTATTTTCGTTTCATCAAGAAAAAATGTATCTTTGCATTCAAATTTTCTCGAAGAAATGAAAATTAAAGAAGTAATAGGTGCCCTTGAAAGGTTCGCGCCTCTGCCTTTGCAAGACGGTTTTGATAATGCCGGACTGCAAATCGGACTGACAGAAGCGGAAGCAACAGGGGCTTTGTTGTGTTTAGACGTTACTGAAGCCGTTGTAGATGAAGCGGTCACCTTAGGATACAATCTTATTGTGTCACATCATCCGCTTATTTTCAAAGGATATAAATCTATTACGGGGCGAGATTATGTGGAACGTTGTATCCTGAAAGCTATCAGGAACGATATTGCTATTTATTCGGCTCATACCAATTTGGATAATGCGCCGGGTGGGGTGAACTTCAAAATTGCGGAGAAAATCGGTTTGGAGAATATTCGTATACTTGAGCCGAAACAGGAATGTCTGCTGAAATTGGTTACTTTTGTTCCTCGCGCACAAGCTGATGAGGTAAGAAATGCATTGGCGGAGGCAGGATGTGGATGCATAGGTAATTATGATTCATGCAGTTATAATGTGGAAGGTGAGGGGATGTTCCGTGCTTTGAAGGGGGCAAGTCCATTTTGTGGAGAGGTAGGCGAATTGCATAAAGAGTCCGAAATACGCATCGAAACAATTCTGCCTGATTTCAAAAAGGCGACTGTTGTAAAAGCTTTGCTGGGTGCTCATCCTTATGAGGAACCTGCGTTTGATTTCTATCCGTTAAAAAACGATTGGGCTCAGGTAGGAGCCGGAGTTATAGGAGAGTTGAAGAAGCCTGAAACAGAGTTGGAGTTTCTGAAAAACATCAAGAAAACTTTTGAAGTGGGGTGTGTGAAGCATACCCGTTTATCAGGACGTTTGATTCAGACTGTGGCTTTGTGTGGTGGTGCAGGTGCGTTTTTGTTGCCTCGTGCGGTTGGTAAAGCAGATGTTTTTATTACCGGTGAAGTGAAGTATCATGACTATTTTAATTATGAGAATGATATTTTGATAGCTGAAATAGGACATTATGAGAGTGAACAATATACAAAAGAAATATTTTATTCAATCATACGGGAAATGTTTCCGGCACTGGAAGTCCAGATGACGCGGGTAAACACCAATCCCATTAAATATTTGTAAGAAAAACTATGGCTAGAGAAGCAAAGAAAGACCCGAGTGAATTGACGGTAGAAGAGAAATTGAAAGCTTTATACCAGTTACAGACCATGGTGTCCGAAATCGATAAGATTAAGACGCTGAGAGGTGAACTTCCTCTTGAAGTACAAGACCTTGAAGATGAAGTAGCAGGTTTGAGTACCCGTATCGAAAAGATTAAAGCTGAAATAGAAGAGCTGAGATCAAATATTGCCACAAAGAAGATTGAGATTGAAGCGGCTAAGAATTCTGTAGAGAAATATAAATCTCAGCAAGACAATGTACGCAATAATCGTGAATATGATGTGCTGACAAAAGAAATTGAATTCCAGTCATTGGAAATTGAACTCTGCGAAAAGCGTATTAAAGAATATACAGCTACCGAAAAGGCCAAGAATGAGGAAATCGCACAAAGCAATGAAGCTTTGGAAGAAAGAAAGAAAGACTTGGATGCGAAAAAGGCTGAACTGGAAGAAATTGTTTCTGAAACAAAACAGGAGGAAGAAAAGCTTCGTGAAAAGGCTAAAGTGTTGGAAACTACTATAGAACCTCGTTTATTGCAGGCGTTTAAACGTATCCGTAAGAACTCTCGTAATGGTTTGGGTATTGTTTATGTACAACGCGATGCATGTGGCGGTTGTTTTAACAAGATTCCGCCTCAGAAGCAATTGGATATTCGTATGCGTAAGAAAATTATCGTTTGCGAATATTGTGGTCGTATCATGATTGACCCTGAATTGGCCGGTGTAGTATCGGAACAGCATTTAGAGTCTGTCAAGAAATAAGTTATTTATTATTTATATCGAACGGATTGCATAGAACTTACTGTCACTGATGTGGCGGTAATGTTTTATGCAATCCGTATTTTATATATCGATCTTCCCCCGGCTACAGTTGGGAGTAAGATGGAATTTCGGGCAAGAAGACGTAACTTTGCGTGTTATAGTCGATTTGGCAGCAATAGTGACTCAGACCGTTACTCACAATGAGATATTTCACTTTCAATACCATGTTATAGCGTGTTATCTGGTCGAATACCGCTTGTGTTATTTCTACATGGGGGGCTTTGTACTCCACTATCAACTTTGCACTCAAATTCTTATCGTAAAGGACAGTGTCGCAACGCTTCTTTGTTCCGTTCAAGTTTAATTGTATCTCATTGGCAAGAAGTCCTTTAGGATAACCTTTATAATCCGTCAGAAAATGAACAAAATGTTGTCTTACCCATTCTTCCGGGGTAAGGGCGACATATCTTTTTCGGAGCGTATCGAAAATAACATTTTTTCCGTTGCGCTGTACTATTTTAGCTTCGTAGGATGGTAAGTTTAATGATAACATTTAGTAAATTTGCAATAAGTATAATTCGGTATAACCGGTACAAAAATACAAAAGATTATGAAAACAAAAGAGGAAATTGTAGCAAACTGGCTTCCTCGCTACACAAAAAGAAGCCTGGAAGATTTCGGAGAGTATATACTTCTGACCAATTTCAATAAATATGTGGAGTTGTTTGCCGAGAAATTCGGTGTTCCGGTGTTGGGGCGTGATGCCAATATGATATCTGCCAGTGCGGAGGGGATGACTATCATTAATTTTGGAATGGGTAGCCCCAATGCGGCTATTATCATGGATTTGCTAGGGGCAATTCAGCCTAAAGCATGCCTTTTTCTTGGAAAGTGTGGAGGGATAGATAAAAAAAATAAGTTGGGAGATCTGATTCTGCCAATAGCTGCCATCCGTGGAGAAGGAACTTCTAATGACTATTATCCGCCTGAAGTTCCTGCATTGCCGGCATTTATGTTGCAACGTGCTGTTTCGTCTGCTATTCGCGATCATGCTCGTGACTATTGGACGGGGACTGTATATACTACTAATCGTCGCATTTGGGAGCATGATGAAGAGTTTAAAAAGTATCTTCTTAAGACTCGTGCCATGTGTGTGGATATGGAGACGGCTACTTTGTTTACTACCGGCTTTTATAATCATATTCCTACCGGCGCATTACTTTTAGTATCAGATCAACCGATGATTCCGGAAGGGGTGAAAACCGACAAGAGCGACAACATTGTAACGCAACAGTTTGTGAAGGAGCATGTAGAGATTGGTATTGCTTCCATGCGTATGATCATTGATGAAAAGAAGACGGTTAAACACTTGAAATTTGACTGGTAATTTTACTTATTATGGCAAAAGAAACCACTTACGAAGAAATAGCCCGTGACTTGAAAAATCGTATTTATAAGCCGGTGTATTATCTTATGGGAGAAGAGTCTTATTATATAGACAGAATCTCTGAGTATATTGCCCAAACAGTGTTAAATGAAAATGAAAAGGAATTTAACCAAACGATTCTATATGGTGCTGATACGGACATAGCTACCATTATCAATGCCGCCAAGCGTTATCCTATGATGTCTAAATATCAGGTTGTCATAGTAAAGGAAGCACAAGGTGTCAAAAATATAGATGAGCTGTCTTATTATTTGCAGAAGCCTTTGGAATCTACCATTTTGGTGCTGTGTCATAAGCATGGTGTTCTGGACAGAAGAAAAAAATTGGCAGCTGAGATAGAGAAAGTGGGTGTGCTTTTTGAATCAAAGAAGATAAAGGATACTCAATTGGCTGGCTTTATCACTTCTTATTTAAAGCGTAAATCTATCGAGATTGAGCCGAAAGCATCCGAAATGATGGCTGAGTTTGTCGGTACGGATTTGAGTAGAATGGCAGGAGAATTGGAAAAACTTATTATTACTCTTCCTAAAGGGCAAAAACGAATCACACCGGAGCAAATAGAGCAGAATATAGGCATAAGCAAGGATTATAATAACTATGAGCTTAGAAATGCTCTGATTATAAAGGATGTATTTAAGGCAAATCAGATAATAAAATATTTTGAGGAGAATCCTAAGACTAATCCTCTGCAGATGACATTGTCTGTGTTATTTAATTTCTTCTCTAATTTAATGCTGGCATATTATGCTCCCGAGAAGTCGGAACAAGGTATTGCTGCTCAGTTGGGACTGAAATCTCCTTGGCAATCTAAGGACTATCTGGCTGCTATGAGGAAATATAGCGGAGTAAAGGTGATGCAGATAATTGGTGAAATTCGTTACTGCGATGCCAAGTCGAAAGGGGTGGGAAATTCTTCTTTGGGAGATGGGGAGTTACTCCGGGAACTTGTTTATAAAATTCTTCATTAGGTAGAGTTGTCGGTGGAAGAAAAGAAGTCCCGATGTTCTTTGTGATGGGAGAGCATCGGGACTTCTTTATAGTATTTCTTTTCTTGCTAACTGCCTTTGTCGCATATTGATATTATTTTACATATTTATTATCTTGTTTCTTCTTTGTGCTTGTTGGGGTTATCCTGATAGGTATCTTCTCTTACAAATTTCTAGATTGTTCTTTTTGTTGATACTGAAAATTAAGTTTATCTTATTTATAATTAGGTAGTTATATGGAATTTTGCTTCTTGAGAATCGTGTATTTGCTGAGAAGCGGGTGCTTGTTCGTGAAAATGAAAGTATTTCTCTATTTTTAAGTTTGGCGAGTTGCAAATTATATCACATAAAAAGCGTTTGTCAAGAGAGGGAGACAAACTAATTAAATCTTGATACAGATATTACAGAACCTGATCAATACACATATTATGCATATGCACGTGTAACCCTATGCGTATATATGTGTAGGTAAAATGTCGTTGGTACGAGGGCTTGCGGAATCAGATGAAGAGGTGTGTCTCTCTTCTTCAGGAGGTAAAATTCATGATTGGCGAATTTTTATATTTCCAACAGTAAATATATGATTGTAAACAACAGTAGATATAGATAACTTTGTAAATTACCATATTTACAAACTGATATTTTATAGTTGTAAATGGAGATATGTTCTCTTGTAAAGCACAAGATTATAAATGTGTATGTATATTTATTTAAGCTTATATGTTAGCTGATATTTTACTGAAAACCAATAAATTAATACCTGTTCATAAAGCAGTTAATAAAGAAAATGTAAAAAGATTGCTCTTTTCGATATTTTCATTTGTATATTGCGTGTATATCTAATTTATAATACTCATATAATGAGTGTTTTATACCTATATAATTAAAGTTAAGATTATCGCTATTTTAAGGCGGTTTACGCTTGTAAACACAGCGTTATTTAAATATGTAAATTTAATAAATACAAGTATAAACTATACATTTATATATTGTAAATTTGCAAATCCGAATTATAAGAATTACTTTTGTATCTATATAATCTGACTTATTACTTTTGTAAATGAAGGAAAGAATAGCTCAAATCGTCCAAAAAGAAGGTATGACTGCTGCGCAATTTGCAGATAAGATAGGAATTTCGCCTTCTTCTCTCTCTCATATCCTGAGTGGTAGGAATAATCCGAGCCTGGAGGTAGTCATGAAAATACACAAGGCTTGTGATTACATTAGTTTGGATTGGCTTCTCTATGGTGAAGGAGAAATGGAGACCGATGTGGACTCGGATAATAATGGTAGTTTTCCCGGACCATTGTTTGACGAGAATTCATTATTTGCGTCCAATGGGACGAATGTGCCAGAATATCGCAAGGAAATTGAGGTTAAAGCCTCTACTATTCCCCCTAAAGAGATTGTGCGTGAGGAGATTAAGTACATAGAAAAACCTGCCAGAAAAATCACTGAAATAAGAATTTTCTTCGATAATGGTACTTATGAAACCTTTCGCCCGGAAAAATAGCTTGCATTTTACTAAAATGCCCTCCCACAGATAACTAATTGGGTAAATTCGTGTATCTTTGCATTGAAAAACGAATTTACCCAATTTTATTTCATGAAAAAATATATTTTAGACCTTGTGGTTACACAGAACATTAAATTGCATGCCAATTATGTTCTGATTAAAATGACTCAGGCTAACCCGTTACCCGAAATGTTGCCGGGTCAGTTTGCTGAGATACGGATTGACGGCTCTAATACTACTTTTCTGCGCCGTCCGATTTCCATTAACTATGTGGATAAGAAAACAAACGAAGTATGGTTCCTGGTACAGTTGGTTGGTGACGGTACACGTAAATTGGCAACTGTAAAGCAGGGTGACATCGTTAATGTAGTAATGCCTTTAGGCAACGGATTTACTATACCCAAGGATGTTACGGCATTCAAGCCTTTGCTAGTGGGTGGTGGTGTAGGTACTGCTCCTATGCTTATGTTAGGGGTAGAACTTGCAAAGGCCGGCTGTAAGCCAACCTTTCTGTTGGGTGCACGTTCCTCTAAGGATCTGTTGCAATTAAAAGAATTTGAGAAGCTGGGTGAGGTTTATACCACCACAGAAGACGGCAGTATGGGTGAACAAGGTTATGTGACCGGACATAGTCTGTTGAACAACAATAGCTTTAACATGATATATACTTGTGGTCCGAAGCCTATGATGGTATCAGTTGCCAAATATGCCAAAGCCAATGGTATCGAATGCGAGGTGTCATTGGAGAACATGATGGCGTGTGGCGTGGGTGCATGTTTATGTTGTGTGGAAAACACGGACGAAGGTCACCTGTGTGTTTGTAAAGATGGTCCTGTATTTAATATAAAGAAACTATTATGGCAGATTTAAGCGTAAATATTGGCAGTTTGATGATGTCCAATCCTGTTATGACGGCATCAGGTACATTTGGCTACGGAAAAGAGTTTGAGGACTTTGTAGATTTAGAAAAGATTGGCGGTATCATTGTAAAGGGTACTACTCTTCACCATCGTGAAGGAAATCCTTATCCGCGTATGGCAGAAACCCCCATGGGAATGCTCAATGCTGTAGGATTACAAAATAAGGGCGTAAATTACTTTGTGGAGCACATATATCCACAGATAAAGGATATCAATACCAATATGATTGTAAACGTCTCAGGTTCGGCTGTAGAAGACTATGCCAAGACAGCAGAAATTATCAATGAGCTTGATAAGATTCCGGCCATCGAATTGAACATTTCCTGTCCTAATGTAAAGCAGGGAGGTATGGCTTTCGGTGTTTCTGCCAAAGGCTGTTCGGAGGTGGTGAAAGCTGTTCGTGAGGTGTATAAAAAAACGTTGATTGTAAAGTTATCGCCTAACGTGACAGATATCACTGAGATTGCACGGGCTGCCGAAGCATCGGGTGCCGATAGTGTCTCTTTGATAAATACGTTGTTGGGTATGGCAATCGACGCAGAGAAACGTCGTCCTGTTCTTTCGACCATTACGGGCGGCATGAGTGGCGCGGCAGTAAAACCGATTGCTCTGCGTATGGTTTGGCAAGTAGCTAAAGCGGTAAATATTCCTGTCATAGGATTAGGTGGCATCATGGATTGGAAAGATGCGGTAGAGTTTATGCTTGCAGGTGCTACCGCCATACAGATTGGTACGGCAAACTTTATAGACCCTGCTGTTACTGTCAAAGTATCAGAAGGTATTAATGACTATTTAGAGCGTCATGGGTATACATCTGTAAAAGATATCATAGGTGCATTAGAAGTGTAATAGTTTTACCTTTATATAAGTTGGCCCCGCAAGGATGTTTTGAAGTATTACTCTTTATCCTTGCGGGGCTTTTTGTTCTTGTAGCCCGATGAACTTTGACTTCTAAATAAGTTGCACCTGCAACTTTATGCAAGGGTATCAAATGATAACTTTAAATGTTTTTTCCCGATGAAATGGTTCGTTTTTATAAAAATGAAGGTTTAGAATATGCAGAAAAAGCTTTATTGCGGGTGGGAAGACTACATCTATACTTTGATGAACTTGAAGAGCTGAAGTAGAACTTTAAGTAGGTGTGTTCCTAAAAGCAAGGAGGTGCAGAGGGTAATGGATACCGTCTGCACCTCCTTGCTTTTTATATTTATTTTTTATTTTAGCAAATCCGGTCTTAAACGTTGAGTTCGCTCTAAAGACTGCTGAAGTTCCCATTCTTTTATTTTTGCCTCGTGCCCTGATAAGAGTATATCAGGAACAGCCCATCCATTGTACTCGGCCGGGCGTGTATAGACAGGAGCAGCTAATAAATTATCTTGGAAAGAATCAGACAAAGCAGATTGCTCATCAGAAATTACTCCGGGGATAATACGAACTACCGCATCGGCAATAACAGCCGCTGCAAGTTCACCTCCTGTCAAAACATAGTCACCAATGCTAATTTCTTTCGTAATGAAATGTTCACGGATTCGGTAGTCTATTCCCTTAAAATGCCCGCATAGAATGATTAAGTTTTTGGCAAGCGAGAGAGAGTTTGCCATTGGTTGATCGAATTGTTCTCCATCGGGACTTGTAAAAATTACTTCATCGTATTCACGCTCTGCTTTCAGGGCAGAAATACATCGGTCTATCGGCTCAATTTTCATCACCATACCGGCAAATCCTCCAAAGGGATAATCGTCTACTTTGCGATAACGGTCGAAAGCATAATCACGCAAATTATGTATATGAATTTCTGCGATTCCTTTCTTTTGTGCCCGGCTCATAATGGAGCAGTTGAAGAAACCTTCCAGCATCTCGGGCAATACAGTTATGATATCTATTCTCATTTTCTATATATTTTTTGCAAAAGTACTAAAATCCTCTCTGCCTAACGGTGTTTTTCATTCAAAAAATAGCTATTTTTGCAGGAAACTATCTTTTATAGTATGACTGAAATAGAAAGAATAGATCAATTGCGCGAGGAACTTCATCGCCATAACTATAATTATTATGTGCTGAATGCTCCCGAAATCAGCGATCAGGAATTTGACTTTCTGATGCGTGAGCTGCAAGACTTAGAAGCAAAGCATCCCGAACATCGGGATGAAAATTCGCCTACCATGCGTGTGGGGAGTGATATTAATAAGAACTTTACTCAAGTGGTACACAAATATCCTATGCTTTCGCTTGCCAATACTTATTCGGAATCGGAAGTTTCGGATTTTTATGACCGTGTGAAGAAATCTTTGAATGAAGAGTTTGAAATTTGCTGTGAGATGAAATATGACGGAACTTCCATTTCCCTTACTTATGAGAATGGGAAATTGAGTCGTGCCGTTACTCGCGGTGACGGTGTGCAAGGAGACGATGTGACGGATAATGTGAAAACCATCCGTAGTATTCCGCTTGTTTTGCATGGTGAAGGTTATCCGTCCGAATTTGAAATTCGTGGAGAAATTCTGATGCCTTGGGAAGTGTTTGAAGAACTGAATCGTGAGCGCGAAGCTCGCGAGGAACCTCTTTTTGCCAATCCGCGCAATGCTGCTTCGGGAACGCTGAAACTGCAGAACTCTGCTATCGTGGCTTCTCGCAAGTTGGATGCTTACCTATATTATTTATTAGGTGAAAACTTGCCTTATGACGGCCATTACGAAAATTTGAAAGAAGTAGAAAAATGGGGCTTTAAGATATCTGATGTTACACGCAAGTGTAAAACATTGGAAGAGGTATTTGAGTTTATCAGATATTGGGATACCGAGCGTAAAAATCTTCCGGTTGCTACGGATGGTATTGTACTGAAAGTCAATTCTCTGCGTCAACAGCGTAATCTTGGTTATACAGCCAAGTCTCCCCGTTGGGCTATTGCCTATAAGTTTCAGGCAGAACGGGCATGTACCCGCTTGAACAAAGTGACTTATCAAGTAGGGCGTACGGGAGCCGTTACTCCGGTTGCCAATCTTGACCCTGTGCAACTGGCGGGAACAGTGGTAAAACGCGCCTCTCTCCATAATGCAGATATTATTGAAGGACTCGATCTTCACATTGGCGATATGGTATATGTAGAGAAAGGCGGTGAAATTATTCCGAAGATTGTTGGTGTAGACAAAGATGCCCGTATAATGATTGGCGATAAAGTGAGATTCATTACTGACTGCCCTGAGTGTGGAAGCAAATTGGTACGTTATAAAGGTGAAGCAGCTTATTATTGTACCAATGACACGGCCTGTCCTCCCCAGATAAAAGGAAAAATAGAACATTTTATCAGTCGCCGGGCGATGAATATCGAAGGTCTCGGCCCTGAGACCGTAGACCAGTTTTATCAAGAAGGACTTATTCACGATATAGCTGATTTGTACAAACTGAAAGCATCTGATATTATTAATTTGGAACGCATGGGAGAAAAGTCGGCCGAGAATATTATCTCAGGTATCGAGCAATCAAAGAATGTGCCGTTTGAAAGAGTTCTTTTTGCGCTGGGCATCCGTTTTGTGGGTGAAACCACAGCAAAAACTTTGGTCAAAGCGTTTAAATCTATCGATGCTTTAATACATGCCGGCCTCGATGATTTGATCCATGTCGATGAAATCGGTGAAAAGATAGCTCAAAGTATTATTTTGTACTTTGCAGATGCCAAAAATCGGGATATCGTTGAGCGTCTTCGAGTTGCCGGGGTGACAATGGAGGCTGATGAACAAGATACTGCTGACCGTACTGAGAAGTTGGCGGGAAAATCGATTGTTATCAGCGGGGTATTTACCTATCATTCGCGTGACGAATATAAAGCATTCATCGAAAAACATGGTGGAAAGAACGTAGGAAGCATTTCCTCGAAAACCAGTTTTATTTTAGCCGGAGATAACATGGGTCCCAGTAAATTGGAAAAAGCGCAGAAGTTAGGTATTGCCATGGTGAGCGAAGAAGAGTTTCTAGAGATGATTAAGTGACTTTTTAGTATGTATAATTTAAAAATTATATGATTTTTATCGCTAAAAAAGAAAATATTCGTACTTTTGTGAGCTATTGAATAAGAGTTTATTATTTATTTATGATACAAACAAGATTAAAAGGAATGGGAGTGGCACTGATTACTCCTTTCAAAGAAGATGATAGCGTTGATTATGAAGCGTTACTCCGTTTGGTAGATTACCAGCTACAGAACGGAACAGACTTTTTGTGTGTGTTGGGAACTACCGCCGAAACCCCGACTTTGACTAAAGAAGAAAAGGATAAGATAAAACATTTGGTGGTAGAAAGAGTGAACGGACGAATTCCCATTTTATTGGGAATCAGTAGCAACTGCACCCGCACTGTTGTCGAATCGCTGAAAAATGATGATTTCACCGGTGTAGACGCTGTTCTTGTAGCTGTACCATATTATAATAAACCCTCTCAGGAAGGTATCTATCAGCACTATAAGGCGATTGCTGAAGCTACCGACCTTCCGGTAGTGCTTTATAATGTTCCCGGACGTACCGGTGTAAATATGACGGCCGAAACAACTTTACGTTTGGCACGCGATTTTAATAATATCATTGCTATTAAGGAGGCTTCTGGAAATATTACTCAAATGGATGACATCATCAAGAACAAGCCGGCTAATTTTGATGTGATTTCGGGTGATGACGGAATAACTTTTCCTTTGATTACATTAGGAGCAGTAGGAGTTATTTCTGTAATCGGCAATGCTTTTCCGCGTGAATTTAGTCGTATGACACGATTGGCTCTTCAGGGAGATTTTGCAAATGCATTGACTATCCATCATAAATTTACAGAATTGTTCAGCTTGCTGTTTGTGGATGGCAATCCTGCCGGAGTGAAAGCTATGCTGAATGTTATGGGGTTGATTGAGAATAAGCTTCGTCTGCCTTTGGTTCCTACTCGAATCACTACTTTTGAGAAGATGCGTGCTATATTGGATGAATTGAAAATCAAATGCTGATAAAGAAAAGCACGATAGATACTGTCTATATAGAAATTGAACGTTGAAAATCTTATAGATTTACACATAATAATTTCCCTCTTTGGTCTTGCCTGTGATGAATTAAGGTCCAAAGAGGGAAATTTTATGTGGTGATGACTTGCAAATGGGTCACTTATTATTCTTGGGGATTTAAATATCATATCACAAACAAAGGGAAGAATAAGCCGTTCCCCGGGGTCGGCCAAGGTCTTTTGAACGGAAGATTATTACAGTCTGCGGCAGTGGACCGTACAGTCCACTGTAGCAGACTGTACGGTCCACTGCAACGAATCATACAGTCCGCTGCCGGAGACTGTAGTAATTCGACGGACAGGCAGGCATAATCTAAAGGACGAAAACGCTTGGTCCGACTAACGAAACGGCGTAGAGAGCTTAAAACAATCTCGAAGAATGGGGGTATCCGCAATTTAATACAGTCATCAAGATATTTTTGAAGTTTCTGTTTCATGCGCCAAAGATAGGGTTTTTAACTAATTCCCCCAAGTTTTCAAACTGAGCCCCTCAAACAGAGCCCCAATATGCTCGGCAGATTTTTATAGGAATGAATAAAAAAAAGAAGGTTCATCGTGTAGTACGACATACCTTCTTTTTGTGACCGCGACAGGATTCAAACCTGTAACCGGCTGATCCGTAGTCAGCTACTCTATTCAGTTGAGCTACGCGGCCATTGTTAAAACTCTTGATACCATTTATTTTTTTTGTGACCGCGACAGGATTCAAACCTGTAACCGGCTGATCCGTAGTCAGCTACTCTATTCAGTTGAGCTACGCGGCCATTGTTAAAACTCTTGATACCATTTATTTTTTTTGTGACCGCGACAGGATTCAAACCTGTAACCGGCTGATCCGTAGTCAGCTACTCTATTCAGTTGAGCTACGCGGCCATTGTTCTTTCGTTTTAACGGGTGCAAAGATACGGACTTTTTTTGAATCTGCAAGTGTTTTAGCAATTCTTTTTTCAAAAAATTATTCGATGAAACGGGAGTTAAATAGCTGCCAACCTAGTGTGAGTCCTACATTCCAGTCGTTATTCGGTGAGCTATAATGATTTACGTATGCACTGATAGAACCGAAAGATAATTGGAATACAAGAGAGATTTCTCCTAGATATTCGAATTTTGTGAAGGCTTTACCATAATATGCTTTTCCGTATTCATCTTTTTTAATAGGAAAGATGGGAATGAAACCATAGAATTCTCCTCGTAGCTGGATAGAATTTCCTAATTGATAGATAGGAATAGCCCCGATTCCGGTATATTGATTGGCGCGGAATGCCTCATTGTAGGTCACTTTGCTATGGGCGGTGGGGGCAAATTCGCCCGCTTCCATTAAAGTTGCGGTATAATTATTTGAAAAATTTCGTGAAGAGTAATAGGCTTCCAAATAAGCTCCTAGTGTAAACTTAGGACTTATTTTGTGATATGTTTCATTTTCATAAGATACCTGCAACCATGATTGTATCTTTTTATATTGGTTTTCTACAGGAGCTTGCGGATTGCCAGCTTTAAACTTTTCCCTGCCTGTGAATATTTGTGCTGCCATTTTTTCTCTGCTTCCCTGAGTGGCAAATTGTCGTGCGTTCAAGGTGCTTCCTTCCAAGACTATGGAGCCTCCAAGGATGTCGTAAGTGCTACGATCATGCTTTGCCTGACTGAAATCAATGATATTGGTTTGGAAATAGCGATCTTGAATGCGTGCGATTCCTATCCCAAATTCGGCTTTTTTTCGGCTGAGGAAGGGAAGTGCTGCTTTTATTTTCACGAATTCCTCTTTCTTTTTATTAAAAGCTGGATTGTCGTTGTTGGAGAATAACTTTTCTTCTTTATAATAGTCAAAGGTGGAGATGGAGGCCATGAAACGGTATGAAGTAGGTATTCGGGTTGGGAAATCGATGCGTGCTGCCAGTTGGAGGTTATTATAAATTCTGCCAAGTTGTCCGTCGAATGTAAATTCTTTAGAGTAATAGTTCAGGTTTTGGTAAGATGCACCAAAATAAACTTGGTTGGCTCCACTGGAAGAGACATTTCCACCAACTCGGGCGGAGAGATTGGCTTCCATCTTGACTTGTAAGTTCAAATCGTAAGTTCCGTCCTCCTTATTATAAACAGCGTGGGGAATAATTTCAGAGATTATATTATCTGATAACAAGCGAAAATATCCTTGTTTTACATCTTCTATTGTAAATGTCTCGTAATTATTTTCGTGGAATTCTTTGCGGATATATTGTTTCTGCCGTTCATTAGCGCCTGTGATATTGACTTTTTTGAATCGAAGTTCGGGTAAATTACTTTTATATGCCAAGCGCCGGGCTTCTATTTGGGCAGGATTCACTCTTCGATGGATTCGGCTTTTTATAGAGTCCATCATTTCCAATGTGCGTTTATAACCGATATCATGTAGTTCGTCGAAACGGTTGAAATCCATCAGGTTGACATTGTCGTATTTGAATGTTAATAGAATCCCTAAAGAATCGGGTAGCGTATAATCCGTCTTTTGCATGATCATATTTTCCAATTGTCCCATGATGTCTCCTTCTTTGGGTTTTCCAGGGTTGGTAGAAACGGTACTTCCTATAATAATATCAGGATGGAAATCGTCTTTCATCACATTTACCGGGAAATTATTGTATATTCCTCCATCATAAGCAAGTATTGAATCTATTTCAATCGGTTTGAACATGGCCGGAAAGCTCATGGAAGCACGGACAGCATCTCCTAAATCACCATCTTTCAATATCATGGCGCGTTTATTGTAAACGTCAGATGCAATGCAGCGGAAAGGAATAAACAAACTATCAAAGTTTTCTTTGCATGCCGCGGTGGATTGGGCAAAAAGTTGCAGAAATACGATATTCATTTGGATGGGATCTACAATACTGTTGGGCAGAAAATGGGGCTTTACACTTTTAAGGGAGTCCTTTAATGAAATACGAATGTTGATAAACTCCGGAGTCGGCGGATTTTTCTTGAAATAGTAGATATATTTTTCTTCAACATCTCCCGAATACCAGCGTTTAAAGTCATCTGATTTGAGTAGTTGTTCCATTTCATCAGGAGAATACCCCATAGCGTAAAGTGAGCCGACAATGGCACCCATAGAAGTACCGGTAATATAATCTATGGGGATTTCATTTTCTTCCAGTGCACGGATAATACCAATGTGAGTGAGTCCTTTAGCGCCGCCACCACTCAATACAAGTCCTACTTTTTGTGCTTCCATTTGCAAAGGGATTAATATTAGGAGTAGGAGTATATATATGCGTTGTTTCATGGATTTTCTATATTTTCCCAAATATAGAAATAAATCTTTATATATATTCGTTTTGGAAATAAAAAAGAGAAAGGGTATCAAAAGCAATTGTGTAGTTTTGCTGTTGATACCCTCTCTTTAGTTATGAGAAAAGCTCATAAAATCAGATTAATTCGATGCTTCGTTTTACAAAGTTGGTTAAAGCTTCTCCTTTTAACATATTGTTTTGTAATAATGCAAGATCGATTAATTGGTGGATTATCTTATTTCCATTGGCGTACTCACCTAAGACAGCCTGTTTCTTGGTGGTTTCATCCGATATTTTCTTTTCGATATCATTTAATTCATCTTTCTCTGCTTGCGGGATGTCTTCTGTTTTTTTGCCTTCTTGAGCCTTTTGGAGTTCCTTACGTCGGTTGTTTAAATTTGCCATTTCGCTTTCGATAGGTTCAAGTGCTGCTTTGCACGAGTTGTCGGCATCTGTCAATACTTGTTTGACGAGTTTGTGATCGGCATTCAAAACAAGGTTATACATATTTGGCATTTCTCCATAAAAACTCATACCGGCCTGAATATTAGCCATTTCTTTCATACGCCGCATATATTCGCTTTGTGTAATCATTATCGGTGCACCGTTTTCTCCTAACGCTTGTGTTTCGACATTGAATTCCACTTTCTTTATCTGAGGCAACTGACTGCGGAAGACGGAAGAAAGAATCTCGCGTTGATTGGATTCCAAGTTAGCTTCTTTATGCTCCTCTTTGACAATCAAACGATCAATGACATCACTATCCACACGAGTGAAGCGACTCTTTTCAAATTTTTGTTCGAGCATGCTTATCATGGCTACATCCAGTTGACCATCCATCAGTAATATATTGTATCCTCTGTTTTTGGCAGCGTCAATGTAACTGTATTGTTCGTCCATGTTGTTGGAATACAGGTAAATCAGATTTCCATCTTTATCTGTTTGGTTATCTTTGATTAAACTCTGATATTCTTCATAAGTATAATATTTTCCGTCTGTATCTTTCAATAAAGCAAATTTATTGGCTTTTTCATAGAAATCTTCTTGAGTCAACATGCCATAATTGATGAAAATCTTCAAGTCATCCCATTTTTCTTCAAATTCTTTACGGTTATTTTTGAAGATGGCTTGTAAACGATCTGAAACTTTCTTTGAAATATAGGTAGAAATCTTCTTTACATTCGAGTCGCTTTGCAGATAAGAACGTGATACGTTTAACGGGATGTCCGGTGAATCAATTACACCGTGTAAAAGAGTTAGAAAGTCAGGCACAATGCCTTCTACTGAATCTGTTACATATACTTGGTTGCAATATAACTGAATTTTGTTACGTTGCAATTCAATATTGCTCTTGATTTTTGGAAAGTAAAGAATACCTGTTAAATTGAACGGGTAGTCTACATTCAAATGAATCCAGAACAAAGGCTCGTCTGCCATCGGGTAGAGTTCCTGATAGAATTTTTTATAGTCCTCGTCTTTCAGCTCCACCGGTTTACGAGTCCAAAGAGGATAAGTTTCATTAATAATATTATCTTCGTTTGTCTCTACTTGTTTACCGTCTTTCCATTCTTTCTTTTTTCCAAAAGCTACAGGAATGGGGAGGAAACGGCAATATTTAGTAAGTAAAGCAGATATACGTGCTTCTTCTAAGAATTCTTTGCAATCATCGTCTATGTATAAGATAATGTCTGAACCACGGTCTGCTTTTTCCACGTCTTCTATCGTAAACTCAGGGCTTCCATCGCAAGTCCATTTCACGGCTTGAGCATCTTCGCGATAAGACTTGGTGATGATTTCCACTTTTTTTGCCACCATAAATGCGGAGTAGAAACCTAGTCCGAAGTGACCGATAATGGCATTGGCGTCATCTTTGTATTTTTCAAGAAAATCATTGGCGCCAGAAAAAGCAATTTGATTAATATACTTTTCTATTTCTTCAGCAGTTAATCCGATACCACGATCGGAGATAGTGATAGTATCTGCATTTAAACTTACTTTGACAGTGAGGTCGCCCATTTCTCCTTTAAACTCCCCTTTGGAGGCAAGAGTCTTGAGCTTTTGGGTAGCATCTACTGCATTAGATACCAATTCACGAAGAAATATTTCATGGTCACTATATAAGAACTTTTTAATGATGGGGAAAATATTCTCGGTAGTTACCCCAATGTTTCCTTTTTGCATATTATTAATGTTTTAAGTTATTGTTATTTGTAATTGTAAGCTTTGGTGCAAAAAAAATGCCAGATACACAGGTATCTGACATTTTGGCGGTTATTTTTGGATAACTTTTAGTCCTTTACTTTTCTACAGTCATACTGATGGCATCTTCTTCTTTATTGTATAACACTTTAATAGTATCTCCGGGCTGTAATTCTGTACCAAGAATTATTTCTGACAATCCGTCTTCCAAATAGTTTTGAATAGCACGTTTCAACGGACGTGCACCGAATTGTATATCATAACCTTTTGATGCGACAAATCGCTTTGCTTCGTCATCTATAATCATCTTATAGCCAATGTTTTCAATCCGCTGGTGAAGTCCTTTAAGCTCAATGTCGATAATCTTCACCAATGCTTCCATATCCAATTGGTCGAAATTAATAATTTCGTCTAGGCGGTTAATGAATTCAGGGGCAAAGGCTTTGTTTAAAGCCTTTGTAATGACTCCTTTAGCATATTCTTTATCATCCTCACGTGCCTGTGTAGTGAAGCCTATTCCTTTGCCGAATTCTTTTAGTTGGCGGGTTCCTATATTAGAGGTCATGATAACTACCGTATTCTTGAAGTCTACGGTTCTGCCATAACTGTCAGTCAGTCGGCCTTCGTCCATTACTTGCAACAAAATATTGAATACATCGGGGTGGGCCTTTTCTATCTCATCCAATAAAACGATAGAATAGGGTTTGCGTCTTACTTTTTCAGTTAGTTGACCTCCTTCTTCATAGCCTACGTATCCCGGAGGTGCTCCTACGAGCCGTGAAACTGTAAACTTCTCCATATATTCACTCATATCAATGCGAATCAGTGCATCAGTGGAGCCAAACATCAGTTTTGACAATTCTTTGGCTAAATGAGTTTTACCGACTCCTGTAGGTCCTAAAAACATAAATGTACCAATAGGCTTATTGGGGTCTTTTAACCCTACGCGACTGCGCTGGATAGCTTTTACTAATGTATTAATCGCTTTATCCTGACCTACTACTTTAGTTAGTAGTTCATCTTTCATGCTTAATAACTTCACGCCTTCAGTCTGTGCCATTTTTTGTACGGGAATTCCCGAAATCATAGAAACTACGTCAGCAATCTGCTCTTCGTCCACAGTTTCGCGATTCTCTTTTAAGGCCTTTTCCCATTTTTCTTTCAGTATATCCAATTGTGCTGCATATTCTTTTTCTTTGTCGCGGTAGCTGGCGGCAAGCTCGAAGTTCTGCAGTTTGACAGCCTCATTTTTAAGGGATTTCATTTCATCTATCAACTTTTCCTGCTCTTCGATTTCCTTAGGGGCGCTTATATTTATGAGGTGTACGCGCGAGCCTGCTTCATCTAAAGCATCAATAGCTTTATCCGGGAAATTTCGATCGGTTATATAGCGTTCTGTCAGTTTTACACAAGCTTCCAATGCGGCATCGGTATAGTTTACATTATGGTGATCCTCATATTTTTCTTTGATGTTTTGCAGAATTTGGATTGTTTCTTCGGGTGTAGTAGGCTCTACTATGACTTTTTGGAAACGGCGCTCCAAAGCTCCATCTTTTTCAATATTCTGACGATATTCGTCTAGTGTGGTAGCACCAATGCATTGAATTTCACCTCTAGCTAATGCCGGCTTTAACATGTTGGCAGCATCCATAGAACCTGCAGCAGAACCTGCACCGACGATGGTATGTATTTCATCAATGAAAAGAATAATATTGGGATTTTTCTTTAATTCATTCAAAATAGAACGAATACGTTCTTCAAATTGTCCTCGATATTTTGTACCTGCTACAACAGCCGTCATATCAAGTGCAATCACACGTTTGTCAAACAAGATGCGTGAAACTTTTTTCTCTACAATTCGAAGTGCAAGTCCCTCTACAATAGCAGATTTACCTACACCTGGCTCACCAATGAGGATAGGATTGTTTTTTTTGCGGCGGCTTAGAATCTGAGCTAATCGCTCAATTTCCTTAATTCGCCCCACTACAGGGTCTAATTTACCTTCTTCGGCGGCACGTGTCATATCTGTACCGAAATTATCGAGTACAGGTGTATCATTAGTAGGTTTCTTTTGGGTAGAGCGTGTCTGTTGGGTAGCTCCAGATTGGCTATTTCCTGTCGAAGGCTGATTTTGGATTTCATCCTCTTCTTCATCTTCATCTTCGCTGAACCCAAGCCCTGCGTGAATATCTGGCTGAAGAGTAAGTTGTTCGATTATTTTATCATATGTCACATTGCTGCTTTCTAGTAAATGGAAAGCAGAGTTATTCTTAACTTTCATGATTGCCAATAGAATATGTTCTGAATCAGCGAGTGAATTCTTAAGTAATTTTGCTTCCAAAATACAAAGCTTTAATACTTTGGATGCAGATTCGTTAAAGTTGATATTAGCATCGTAAATGGCATCGCTTTCTGAATCTCTTTTCAGGATATTCTCTAATTGGTATTTTATATCTTGTAAATTAATATTTAAGTTTAGTAGAATCTCGATAGCCTTTCCTTCACCTTCACGTATCAGTCCCAACAGCAAGTGTTCGGGACCGATATAGCTGTTTCGGAGTCTATTTGCCTCTTCTTTGCTATAAGTAATGATGTCGGACACTCTTTGTGTAAATTGATTATTCATAAAATTATTATCCTCCTTAAAAAGTATAGTGTTTATTCTTTAAATGCAAAGATACGCATAAAAATGATGCGTACCGTTATTTTTCTTTTTATTTAATATTATACCTGCAAAATGTGTGCCACATTATATTTTATGCTCTTCGAAAAGAGGAATATTATGTATTATGTTATTTTTTGTCTAAAGACATGTAAGTACATGGCAAAATATGTCATTTGGCTCAACTTTTTTTCGGGTTTGTTTTCGTATGTCGTATAAAAGCCGTACCTTAGCGTGGTTTTTGATAGACCCTGAAATGTATAATTAATATTTGTTTTAAATGCAAGAACAAGACAGAATTATAAAGATTAACATCGAAGAGGAAATGAAGTCGTCGTACATTGATTATTCTATGTCGGTAATCGTGGCACGCGCCCTCCCTGATGTACGAGATGGTTTGAAACCCGTTCACAGACGTATACTTTACGGAATGATGGAACTGGGGAACACCTCGGATAAAGCTTATAAGAAATCAGCAAGAATAGTAGGTGAAGTTTTAGGAAAGTATCACCCTCACGGTGATTCATCTGTATATGGCGCTCTCGTTAGAATGGCTCAAGATTGGGCAATGAGATATCCGTTGGTTGATGGTCAGGGTAACTTTGGTTCAGTGGACGGTGATAGTGCAGCTGCTATGCGTTATACTGAAGCAAGATTGAAAAAAGTAGGTGAGGAAATGATGCAGGACTTGTATAAAGAAACTGTTGATTTTCAAAATAACTTTGATGATACATTGCAAGAGCCTACTGTTATGCCGACTCGAATCCCGAATTTATTGGTAAACGGAGCGTCTGGTATTGCGGTAGGTATGGCAACTAATATGCCGACTCATAATCTTTCGGAAGTGATAGATGCTTGTATCGCCTATATTGATAATAATGATATTGATATTGAGGAATTAATGCAATATGTAAAGGCCCCGGATTTTCCTACAGGGGGGTATATATATGGCATAAGTGGTGTGCGTGATGCTTATGAAACAGGTCGCGGACGAGTAGTGATGCGTGCAAAGGCTGAAATAGAAACACATACTTCGCATGATAAGATTATCGTAAATGAGATTCCTTATAACGTAAATAAAAAAGAGCTGATTGAAAATATCGCTTCATTGGTCAATGAAAAGAAAATTGATGGTATCTCATATGTAAATGATGAGTCTGACCGTGAAGGTATGCGTATTGTTATTGATGTTAAGCGTGATGCTAATGCCAGTGTCGTGCTTAATAAGCTATTTAAGATGACAGCTCTGCAGACTTCTTTTGGCGTGAACAACATCGCATTGGTGCATGGACGTCCCCAAATGCTCAATCTAAAAGATTTGATTAAATATTTTGTGGAGCATCGTCATGACGTTGTGATTAGACGTACTCAATATGATTTACGCAAAGCCCAAGAACGTGCTCATATTTTGGAAGGTCTTATTATTGCATCGGACAATATTGATGAGGTGATTCGTATTATTCGTGCTGCCAAAACTCCAAATGATGCAATAGCTAATTTGATGGAACGTTTTAGCTTAAGTGAAATTCAGTCACGTGCTATTGTTGAGATGCGCTTGCGCCAACTTACCGGTCTGATGCAAGACCAACTTCATGCAGAATATGAAGAAGTTATGAAACAGATCGCTTACTATGAAGAAATTCTTTCTAATGATGAACTTTGTAAAAAAGTAATCAAAGATGAATTACTCGAAGTAAAAGCTAAATATGGTGATGTGCGTCGTTCGGAAATCGTTTATTCTTCAGAAGAGTTCAATCCGGAAGATTTTTACGCAGATGACCAAATGGTTATTACTATTTCACATATGGGATACATCAAGCGTACACCGTTATCTGAATTCCGTGCTCAAAATAGAGGAGGAGTAGGTTCTAAAGGAAGTGAAACACGTGATGAAGACTTTGTAGAGCATATTTACCCGGCTACGATGCATAATACGATGATGTTCTTTACTCAAAAAGGTAAATGCTATTGGCTGAAAGTGTATGAAATACCGGAAGGAACAAAGAATGCTAAAGGACGTGCTATCCAGAACTTGTTGAATATTGATTCAGATGATGTAGTAACGGCATATCTTCGTGTGAAGAGTTTAAATGATACCGAATTTATTAATAGCCACTATGTCTTGTTTTGTACAAAGAATGGTGTAATTAAGAAAACATTGCTTGAACAATATTCACGTCCTCGACAAAATGGTGTGAATGCGATTACTATTCGTGAAGATGATAAAGTTATTGAAGTACGCATGACAAATGGTAATAATGAGATTATCATTGCTAACCGTAATGGTCGTGCCATTCGTTTCCACGAAAGTGCGGTTCGCGTAATGGGACGTACCGCAACCGGAGTTCGCGGTATGACTTTAGACGAAGATGGAAGCGATGAAGTAATCGGAATGATATGCATAAAAGATCCTGAAACAGAATCTATTATGGTTGTGTCGGAACAAGGTTACGGTAAGCGTTCGGATATAGAAGACTATCGTAAGACCAATCGTGGTGGTAAAGGTGTCAAGACATTGAATATTACTGATAAGACAGGTAAATTGGTTGCTATAAAATCGGTTACGGATGAAAATGATTTGATGATTATCAATAAATCGGGTATCACAATTCGTTTGAAGGTAGCTGATGTGCGCATTATGGGACGTGCTACTCAGGGAGTTCGTTTGATAAATCTTGAAAAGCGTAACGATCAAATCGGCTCTGTATGTAAAGTAACATCAGAATCGGAAGAAGAAATGGCCAACGAGGATGAAAATCTATTAGATACCGAAGCTCCAATTAATGGAGGAGATATTCAAGGTGAATCCTTTGCCGAAGAGAATAGCGAAGAATAAAAGAGAACATAAAAGATTGTATTATTAAATCCACAAAATTATGAAAAAAGTATTATTTACAGTGGCTTTATTATTGGGTGCATGTTTTGCATCTGCACAGGTTAGTGCTGTTAAAGAAGCTAAATCTTTAAAAAGTAAACCTGAAGAAGCTGCAAAAGTTATTGAACCGGCTTTGACCAATCCCGAGACTGCAAATGATCCAGAAACTTGGAAATTAGCAGGTGACTTTCAGAAAGCTATGTATGATGACGAAAACATGAAACTTTATTTGCCAGGTGGTCAAGCTGATACAACTAGACTTTATAACAGTTTGGCAAAAATGTATGAGTATTATTTGAAATGTGATGAGATGGAGCAGGCTAAAGTCAAAAGTGGTGAGATGAAAAAGCCTAAATATAGAAAGAAGAATGCTAATGCTCTTAAAACATTACGTTTGAATTTAATTAATGGTGGTGGAGATGCTTATAATAAAGGCGATTACGCTGATGCCTTGAAATATTTTGGTCTATTTGTAGATGTTGTAAACGAACCTATATTTGCTGATGATGAATCTCTTAAGGCAGATACATTGAATGCTTTATATGCTTGTTATGCTACTTTGGCTGCTAATATGCTAAAAGATAAAGATGCAGTTATCAAATATGGTACGATAGGTAAAGAAGATAAGAGCGAAGGCTATAGAGCTTTGATGTGTTTGGCTGAGGCTTATGGTGATAAAGAAACTGGTGATTCAATAAAATGGCTGGAAGTAATTAAAGAAGGAACAGAAAAATTCCCTCAGCAGGAGTATTTTGTTGGTAATATCATGGATTATTATATCCAAAAAGGTATGGTTGATGAGGGTTTAGCTCAAATCAATAAGCTGCTTGCTACTAATGAAACTCCATATTTCTTATATGTGAAAGGTATTTTGCAATTCGAAAAGAAACAATATGATGATGCTATTGCTACTTTTAATAAAATTATCGCTAATGGTGGTGATTTAGTAGCTGAAGCTTACGCCAAGATTGGTGATTGCTATTTCTTCCCAGCACAGATTGTGGTAGAAGAGAATTCAGAATTAGCTATTGATAATCCTAAGTATAATGAAAATGAAAACCAGATTAAAGCTTTGTATGAGAAGGCTAAACCTTTTTACGAAAAGGCTAAAGAATTGAAACCGGACAATAATACATTATGGGGAAATTATTTACTGAATATCTATTGGAAATTGAACAGAGCAGAATATGATTCTTTAGAAAAAGAATTAGGGCTCTAATTCTTTTTCATAATAAAAACAAGAGGCTGTCTCAAAATGAACTTGAGATGGCCTCTGTTGTTTCATTTCAGATTGAAGTCATTTGGATTTGTAAGATTATATGCTATGCCCAGCAAGGCCGAACTCAATTTCCACCTTTTAAGTCTACGAAGAGGAAGGCAGGCGGGCTCTGAATATCCCAATTATAATCATATTATAATCAAGATTATGTTTAATTATTAAGAGGCTCTATCCATTTACTCCTTTTTCAATGAATATTTTCCTGGGATGGACTAATTTAATACTTAAGACCCATCCTAAGAAAATATATTTTGGTCAATCCTATTTAATTACTAATATAGGCGTATTAGCATGGAATATCATTTTTCGGGCAATACTTGGGTTGAATAATCGAGCAAAGATATTTCTTTTGTAGTTTGTGATACAAATAACATCTATATTTTCTTCTTTTACATATTTATCTAGATTATTCAATATATTATCTTCTTTAATCACATTGTAATCTAATTCCAATTGTGGGTATTGTTTTTGAAAATAATCTTTGATTCCTGCAAGTTTAATTTCGTTCCAGGCATCATTTTCTGTGCTTAAGTGGATAAATGAAATAGCAAAATAGAAAGATTTGAAGGCAGTTATTAATGTGTCAAAAGCGATTAAATCTCTTTGATCAAAGTTGGTCACAAACGCTACCTTTTTGATATCATTGAAAGTCTTTAGTGGAGTATGTTCTGGTATTGCGTATACAAAAGTTTTGCTTCTTTCAATAACTTCTGCTGTTACACTTCCTATTAGGTCGATATCTTTTTGACTTCTACCCCGTGTACCCATAATGATAATCTGTGGTTTATACTCTTTGGCATAACGTAATATTTCTTCTTCAGGAATGCCATCACGCAAAATACATGTATATTTTATATTGGGAAACTCGCCGTTTTCCACTTTCTTTTTAATCGTATCTGACAACTTATTCAGCTCTTTATGAACTGTTTCTATCATACTCTTTATAGAGTCTTCTCTTTCTATTTGAAAGTTGAAATTTTCTGTTCCATAAGGGATTGTGGGAACATAGATAGGACTGAAATAAGCATGTAGCAAAATAACTTCTGCATTTATAGATTTAGCAAATGAGAAACCAAATTGACAGGCTTTTAATGAGTAATCTGAGAAATCGACAGGAATAAGTACTTTCTTTTGCTTATTTCTCTCTTTATTACTCTCTTCTTGTTCTTTTACTATATCTTCGGCTAACCATGTAGAACTTTCTATGATTTGTAGAGCATGAGGTAAATCACTTTCCTTAATTCTTACTCTCACACCGGAAGATATGACAGGCTGAATTAAGTTTACGTTGTGAATATATGCTTCGATACCCTCTGCTTCAAGTACATTCTTAAGAATCTGAGCCTTAGCATAAGTGAGAATCGCTAGAGTTACTAATTTATCTTCCATAACAGTTCCTTTTTAGAGTTTTCTATATATACATCTTTAAAACAAAAAATCCCAATTGAATGTTGCCATTCAACTGGGATTTCTATTTTATGCTTCTTGCATTTCCTCCTTTTCTACTTCCCTTAAAATATCTATTGCTTTATCTAAAACTGTTGTATCATCCAGCATTACTAAACCACCATCCGGACCTGGTTCCAAGTGGATACCAACACTTTTTCCTGTTTTGAAATTATGACCTCCAAAAAAATTACGCACAGTTTCTACACTCATATTAAGTTCATCAGCTATTCTATGCATACTTCCACTGGGTAATGAATCTTTGATTTTACGCAGCTCGTTGAATGTTATCGTTCTGTTCATAGTGTCTTAAATTTTAGTTATACAAGTGATATTTAATTCACGCTATAAACTTAAGCAAAAAATAATATAAAACAAAGTATTTCCTTCTTTTTTTAAAGTGAAGAAATGAAATGCTATTTCCCTATAAGTTTAATGTATGAGCTGTAATAAACCCGAGAAGAATAATCATAAAATACGTCAATAATAGGACTGTAAATAGTAGATTAATATCGTTTATCAAATAACCACTAGCTGTATATTTATTGGAAATACAACGAGGTTGATGGAAGATGCGTTTGTGAATAAAGCTATATAACAAATACATCAGATATCCTATTAAACACCCAGCCAGTGTACCGAATAGAATATCCCCGGGATAGTGCACACCTAAATATATGCGTGAATATGAGTTGAGGGTAGCCCAAAAAATGAGCATGAAAGTGAGCGATTTGTTTTTGAATAACAGCGAAAGAAATACAGTAAGTGCGAAAGTATTGGCAGCATGGCTTGAAATAAAACCGAATCGACCTCCCCTATATCCATTTACTATGTCTACTATATACATGATATCTGGGTCTTGCGTGGGGCGAAAACGATGAAAATAGGGTTTACAAACACCTGAAGCAATTTGATCTGCTAAAGTAATGACAAGGGCAATCATTGCAATAGTCAGTAAAGTTTCTTGTATCTTATTATTTTTAATAATGATATACAACAGTATAATAGCAGTGGGAATCCATATATACGTACTTGTTGCTACCCACATGAAGCCGTCCCAAAAAAGAGAATTGCTTCCATTCAGGTTCAATAAAAGTTCCTTGTCGAGTGCTATATACTGTTGTATATCCATTGTTTTTTAGATTATTTCTATTACATTAGTTGGTACCCATCCCACGTTGCCATCTTCCAATCTGATCTCTTTCCACTCTTTCATTGTGTTGTCTTTAATCATGACTTTTCTTCCTTCGTGAAGAATGAAAAGGTCTGTTCCACTTTGATTGGGAGTACTTTTGACCGTAACACTGGGAGCTATGATAATGGCACTGTCTCGGTTTAACAGTTCTGCCTTTTGTTTAGAAGCAAAAATGTTAGAGAATATACAGATTGCAAAAAAACATATGGCAGAAATGAAACCTATTTTTTTCCATACTACCCGCTTGCCAAAAATAAATAAGGCTAACATAAAAATAGTCAAAATAAAGGTAACAATACCTGTTTGAGCCCATCCTTTTTCACTCATTGAATTAATAAGTGATTGAATCCATGTAATAAAAAACATTTCACTAGGCAAAGTTACCTTATCGACAGTTTTACTACGTGCCAATTCTAGGTTGAAACGAATATCATTATTACCTGGATTCAGCAATAAAGCTCTTTCATAATTGAGCACAGCTTTTGCTATATTATTCATTTTATAGTAACTGTTTCCCAAATTATAATAGATATCTGCCGATTCTCCTTTATTCTTTAAAATACTTTCATATAACTCTGCAGCATTGGTAAAATCATTATTGATATAGGCACTATCGGCTTCTGCTTTTGTAACATGGGTAGAAACTGTAACTTGGGTACTGTCTGTCTGAGCACTCAAACTGAGGAAACCCATCAAAAGTATCAAAATGAAATATGTTTTTCTCATTGTTATATCTCCTATTAGTTAGTGTTTTATACTATTTTCCATCTTGCTGATGACCTCTATGGCAGAAGAATATACCTTATCCATTGCCTCGCTTTGGTCACCCGGTGCATAACGAGCAAATTCACATTCATTTAGTGTTTCGATAAATTCTTTGATACATTCGGGAGAAACTCCATATTTGGCTAAGTCTTCCTCGATATTATCTTTTGACAGTTTAGAAACCGGAATATTCAGTTTATCACTGATGTAGCCCCAAAGCGCTTTCAGAACTTCATCATAAAATGCTTCTTTCTTGTTTTCTGCTAACAATTTGCCTGCATTCTTCATTCGTTTGGTAGCCACTTTGTTTGCTTTTTTGGTACGTACTTTGGCAACATTAGCATTTTCCATTGCTTTTTTGCGATAAATGATAACAAATGTAATGAAGAGAGCTAATGGAATAATATACCATAGATAGTAAGCAACAGAACCAAAAAAGAAATCACCTTTCTTAGCTAGTTTACTTTCTCCCATTTTAATGTAACGCACATCCTTGCCTAGTACTTTCAGATCTTCTTTATTTGTGAAATCGGCGATTACTTGATCAGCATTTCCTTCTCCTTTTTCTACTTTCAGCGTATAAGGCTCTGTTTTCAGTGTTTTGTACGTTTGTGACTTCAGATCAAAGTAAGAAAACTCTACAGGAGGAATTGTGAAGTTTCCGGCATGTCTGGGAATCGCCAGATATTCAATTACTTTATTACCGGATAATCCCTCACGGGTCAAATTGAACTTATTATCAATCTTCGGATCATAAACCTCGAAATCTTTTGGAAAATCGACTTCGGGTGTGTTAATCAACTTCAGATTTCCTACACCTGAAATAATCAACTTGATGGTAACGGCATCGTTTGTTTTCAGTTCTTGTGTATTGATGGAAGAGCTGATTGTGAACTCACCTACTCCACCTGAGAAATTGGCTGGCTTTCCGGTTGGCAAGTCTTTTACATTGATAACCAATTTGGGAGTTACGATGTTTTTGTTTATCTCTATATAGTTACTTCCACCATTGAAGAAGGCATCGAATGGATCATCCGAAGCTACTCGCTGTGCGACTGTACCCTCAAATGTAATGGAGGGAATTTCTAATTTACCTGATTGCTGTGGAAACAAAATATATTGGCTCCACACAGTAGTATTATAGTTTCTTCCGTTATAGTGTTCTAAAGTGAAGACCTTTTTACCCGGAAGCTCTACTTCTTGCGTATGGAAACCTTTCAAGTCGGGCATACTTCCACGGAGTCCCCTCAAATCTACCAATGTGTAAACCTTGTAAGTCAGCAGAATAGCCTCTTGTTCGTAGACGGTAGTTTTACTGGCTGAAGCAGTAATGAATAAGTCTTTATTGGTTATCTTGCTACTTGCAGCTTGGCTTCGGGAAGAAGATGGATTACCAGCCTGATTTCCTCCAACTCCATTTGCTTGATCAGGTGGAAGTACTTTGATAGTCACCGTATTGGAAGAGAGGGAATGTCCATCGGCAACAATTGTTGCTGCCGGAATGGTATAGGTTCCTTCTTTATCGGCCATCAATATATAGGTATAAGTAACTGAGCTGGTTGAAGTTACATTACCATTAATGATTTGTGTACTGCTTTGTCGAGAAGCTGTTGGACCCATCAACACTTCAAACCCTTTTATACTTGGGACCCGGAAGTCTCTCACCTTCTGTGTGTTTACCGTATAAGTCAATCGGAATTGATCACCGCTTACTACCACATCAGGCGCTACAGCTGTCAGCGTTGGAGTCCCGTCCGCCCATGCTCTCAGCACCGTAGTTATTAATATGAATAAGAGAATTACTTTCCTCATTTTTCTATTTAGTTATTTTAGTCGTCAAAATTAAACAATTACCAGTCTTTATCCAATTTCTTTCCTCGAATTTGCATTTGTTTTTTCACTTTATCCTGCACATTCTTTTCATCTTGCATCACCGCATTCAACAATTGCTGAGCATTTTCTTTGGACATTTCATCCTTATTCTGCTGCTGTTGCTGATTTTGATTCTGTTGTTGATCTTTCTTATCTTGATTTTTCTGATCTTTGTTTTGCTCTTTCTGTTCGTCTTTCTGATCCTGTTTTTGGTCTTTATTCTGATTTTGATTTTGTTGGTTTTGTTGTTGGTCTTTCAGCAATTTCTGTGCTAAAGCAAGATTGTAACGTGTTTCGTTGTCTTTCGGGTTATTGCGTAAAGACTCCTTGTAAGCCTCGATGCATTGTGGATATTGTTTAGAAGCCTGAAGGATAACACCCATATTGTGATAAATCTGGGCTAGTTTATCTTTTTCTTTTTCTACCTTTGAAGCCGATTCAAATTGTTCCATTGCTTCTTTTGCTTTTTGCTGCATCAGAAGCGAATTGCCCAGGTTGAACATAGCATCTGTCGACTTCGGGTTCACTTCCAGTGCTTTGCGATAATCCACCTCTGCTTTGACAAACAAGCTGTCGTTATATAACTTGTTTCCGCTACGCAGATAATCTCTATCCGACTTTTGGGCAAAGGCACTCCCTCCTGCTACAAGCAAGAATAACAGGGTGATATAGGTTTTCTGTAACATAAGCATTTATTTAAATAGTCTCACATTTTTGAAAAGCGGATTCTTTCGTTCCAAAATAAGCATTTCTACAATCAGCAGGATAAGTATCAACCATGCCAATGCTTGGAATTGTTCATCAAATTCGGTATAAACCTGACTCTCCACATCAGCTTTCGACAGTTTGGCTATCTCGTTGTTCAGTATCTTCTCTGCTGAGTTGGAATTATCCACACGGATGTACATTCCATTGCCGGCTTTGGCTATTTCCTGACACATTTGTTCGTTCAAACGAGTTACAATGACGTTTCCATCTTTATCACGGCGATAATCGTTACTGCCTCTTTCCGAAGGAATCGGGGAACCGTCAGGCGAGCCGATACCTAATACAAATACTTGCATACCTTTTTCGGCTGCTTCCTTTGCAGCTTCTACAGCACCGCCTTCGTGGTTTTCACCATCGGTAATGACTATGATGGCACGTCCTACACCTTCCTGTGGAGTGAAGCTTTTCATAGCCAAACGAATAGCTGCTCCAATATCTGTACCCTGTGTAGTTATCAGCGAAGGATTGATAGTCTCCAAGAACATTTTGGCAGATACGTAGTCGCTTGTGATAGGTAATTGTGTGAATGCATCTCCGGCAAATACGATTAAACCTACTTTATCATTGTTGAACGTATCTACTAATCTGGAAATAAGCTTTTTTGCTTTGTCCAAACGACTGGGAGTCACGTCTTCTGCTAACATTGAGTTGGAAATATCCAATGCAATGACTGCTTCTACCCCACTGCGTTTTACCGTTTCCATTTTGGAACCAAATTGTGGGCGTGCTAACATTAGGATTACTAATGCGAGTGCAGCAAAAATCAGCCAGAATTTAATGTCGGGGCGATATTTGGAAATAGTCGGCATTAAATGTTTGAGTAATGTCGGATCACCATACTTGCGAATGTTTTGTCGGCGGCGGTAATTAGAATATAAGTACAGCGCTACTACAAAGGGCAATATGATGAGTAAATATAAAAAGTTCGGGTCTGCAAATCGAAACATAACTTCTTGTTTTTAAGGTATTTTCTTTAACACTGAGTTGCGTAATAAAATTTCAAGCAGGATACAGAAGAAAGCAATCCAGGCAAATATTTGGTATTCTTCTTCTCGTTTGCTGAACTCTTTTACATTCAACTTCGTTTTTTCCAGTTTGTCAATTTCCTGATAAACTTCCTTTAATTTAGAATTGCTGGTAGCGCGGAAATAGTTTCCATTTGTTGCTCCGGCAATTTCAGTCAAAGTTTTCTCGTCAATTTCCACAGGAGTATTTATATATTGTGTTCCTGCGTATGTTTGCACCGGATAAGGAGCTGTTCCGTTAGTACCCACTCCGATAGTGTAAACTCTGATACCAAATTTCTTGGCAATTTCAGCAGCGGTCATTGGGGAAATATCTCCACGATTGTTGCTACCGTCTGTCAGCAGAATAATCACTTTAGACTTTGCCTTACTGTCTTTCAGTCGGGTTACCGCATTAGCGATACCCATGCCGATGGCGGTACCATCTTCTATCAGTCCACGTTGGGCAATGTCACCCTTAATGCCATTAAAAAGATTCAGTAACACACCATGGTCTACTGTCAACGGACATTGGGTGAAACTTTCACCGGCAAAGATGGTCAGACCGATATTGTCGTTCGGCCGACCGTTGATGAACTCAGATGCCACTTGCTTGGCAGCCTCCAATCGATTAGGTTTCAAATCTTCGGCCAGCATACTGGTGGAAACGTCTACCGCCAGCATGATGTCGATACCTTCTATTTCGGTATTCTGCCAGTTGTCGGTGGTCTGCGGACGCGCCAAAATGAGAATTACCATGACGATGGCCACCGTTCGGAGCACAAACGGGGCATGCAGCAGGTAGATTTTCCAGCTTCGGGATACCTTCATATACATGCGGGTGGTAGAGACCTGAAGTGTGGGCTCAGTCTTTTGCCTCCTCATCACATACCATATTATATAAGGTATGAGCAATACCAGCAGAAATAGATATTCAATATTTGCAAAAATCATTGTTTCTAGTATTTATGAGTTAAAACCAAAGATTGTATATGCCGCGAAGCACTTGGTAGAGAATCACTGCGATAGCAATGACAATCACTCCTATGCTACCCAACAAAATAATCCTTCCTTGCTTTGAACGCTTTTCTTCTACGGTGATTTCCGTAGGTTCAGGCTTGGCATTCGGATCCGCTTCCACCTTGGTGTTATTAATAAATTCTACTGCATTGACCAAGTTCATATCGTTCTCATTCATCAGCGGTGAATGTTTGGCAAATTTCACAAGATCGGCAGTTTGGAACAGAAACATCAAATCTTTAATAGATTCTTTGTCGCTGATATCCTGTAACTTATCAATAATTTCAGAAGAAGTCATCTCCATTGCATTAAATCCGAAACGTTCTGCCATATAATTGCGAAGTACATCGGTCAGTTCGGTATAATACTCCTTCGGGTCGGTGTTGCGCAACGTTTTGTCACCCTTGATGCGCTCTATTTCCTGCAAGGCTTGTTGGTGGGGCGGTAATTTCGGTTCCACCTTAATCTTCTTGATAATAGGCTTGTTATCTTTATATCTTATATATAAATAATAACTCAATCCTGCCAATGCCAACATCAGTAGCGTGAGCCATACGATAGCAGAGACATCTTCCCAGGTAATAGGAACTTCGCGTACTGTTTTCGGTCCGAAGAATTGTTCCGGATGAAGCGTATCCACCGGGATGGAATAAACCTTCAATGCCAATGCCTTTGAACGGTAAGCCTGATTGTTAACCAATATTTCGAGAGGTGGAAGATAATAAAGTGCTGAATCGAAAGAAGTAATCGTATACTCTTGTTTGATGAGCATCCGCCGTCCATCGTTTAGCATTTGGGTGTCAGGCTTGGCGATATCAAGAATCTCCACTCCCCTTACGATAGTATCGCGCAAAGTTGGGAGTGTCAATTTTTGATTGGCATCCATACTGACTTCCAACTTTATTTTGGCCTGCTCGCCGATAAGAAGTTGCAGGGAGTCGATGCTTGCATCCACTGTAACCTGTTGCGCTTTTGCCTGATGTGCTGTCAGCAGTATCGTAGCACAAGCCAATATTTTCAAGAACTTTTTGCTAGTATGTATTATCTTCATGTTCATTAGTTTCGTTTAGCAAATAAGTTAAGCAACGCTTTTACATAATCCTGATCGGTGCGGATAGACACAGAGTCTACATTACTTTTCGTAAAGGTTTCGTTCAGCATGCCCTGACGTTGCAGCCACCATTCGTTGTGCGCGCGTCGTAAGGCGCGTGATGAGGTGTCAATCCACTGTTCGTGACCAGTTTCGGCATCGCGCACCTTCATCAGCCCCACATTGGGGAGATCAGTGATACGGCGGTCGTACACCTGAATGGCAACAATGTCATGCTTGCGGTTGGCAATGGTCAATGCATTGCGGAAATCTTTTTCATCGATAAAGTCGCTCAGCATAAAGGCGGTGCAACGCTTTTTTATCACGTTGGTGAGATATTCCACTGCCATTTGAATGTCTGTACGCTTACTTTCGGGCTTGAAGTCAAGCAGTTCGCGGATAATATACAAGATATGTTTACGTCCTTTTTTGGGCGGAATGAATTTTTCAATCCGGTCCGAAAAGAAAATGACACCGATTTTATCGTTGTTTTGAATGGCGGAGAATGCAAGTGTGGAGGCAATCTCGGTCACCATATCCTTCTTCATCTGTTTCACCGTACCGAAATCCAAGCTGTTTGAGACATCAATCAAAAGCATAACCGTCAGTTCGCGTTCTTCTTCAAACACCTTTACAAAGGGTTTGTTGTAACGTGCGGTTACGTTCCAGTCTATATCTCGTACATCGTCACCATATTGATACTCACGTACTTCCGAAAACGACATTCCTTTGCCTTTGAAGGCTGAATGATACTGCCCGGCAAAGATGTTGTTTGAAAGGCCGCGTGTCTTGATTTCAATTTGGCGAACCCGTTTTAATAAATCACTTGTTTCCATACTGTTTCGTACTAAATTTATACTACTTATGCATCAGCGGGAGCGTATAAAGACTCTCGCCATTGGTGGATGGGGACGGTTAACGGCTGCACTATACAGATAGATTACGCCATATAGCCCGTACGGAAGTACCATAAGACGTGATTGAACTTCATCCACATTTCGTTTTCCCGACAGAAAAATTCGGGCAGAGGTGTTGCTTAAGGCACTTCTACCTTGTTCAGAATCTTACTGATAATTTCGTCAGAAGTCATGTTGCTGGCTTCCGCCTCATAAGTCAGACCAATGCGGTGGCGGAGTACATCATGCGCAACGGCACGCACATCTTCGGGAATCACGTAACCACGGCGCTTGATGAATGCATAGCTGCGTGCAGCCAAAGCCAAGTTGATGGAAGCACGTGGTGAACCACCGAAACCAATCATGTCTTTCAGTTCCTTCAAATCATATTTTTCAGGATAGCGGGTTGCGAATACGATATCGGCAATGTATTGCTCAATCTTTTCGTCCAAGTATACTTTCCGAACGACTTTGCGGGCTTCCATAATATCTTCCGACTTCAAAATAGGACGAACTTCAATCTTTTCACCGCTGATGTTTTGACGGATAATTTTCTTTTCTTCTTCCAATTTTGGATAGTCGATAATGACTTTCAGCATAAAACGGTCTACTTGCGCTTCGGGCAATGGATAAGTACCTTCTTGCTCAATCGGATTTTGGGTAGCCATTACTAAAAATGGTTCGGGCAACAGAAATGTTTCTTTGCTCAGTGTGACCTGACGTTCCTGCATGGCTTCCAGCAAAGCACTCTGTACCTTGGCCGGAGCACGGTTGATTTCATCGGCCAATACGAAATTGGCGAAAATCGGTCCTTTCTTAGCGATGAATTTCTCATCTTTCTGACTATAAATCATGGTACCGATAACGTCGGCTGGAAGTAAGTCCGGAGTAAACTGGATTCGGCTGTACTTGGCATCTATCAATGATGCAAGAGTCTTGATTGCTAATGTTTTTGCCAATCCCGGAACACCCTCTAACAGAATGTGACCATCGGACAACAAACCGATAAGTAAAGATTCTACCAAATGTTTTTGACCTACGATGACCTGATCCATACCGGTCATCAAATTGGTTACAAACGCACTTTGTCTTTCAATTTGTTCGTTTAGTGCACGAATATCAATTGCTTCAGCCATAATTTTGTTATTTAGTTATTTCTTTTTTAATCAGTATAACGGCCTTGTGACGGCCTTGTTCAATTAATGCAGCCAAAATTACGGTAATTAATTAACTGAGGCAACTATTTTTTATTAAAAAAGTGAAGCGTATCTCTACTTTTAAAGGATATTGGGCTAAAGAATTTTAAAATGAAAATTAGCGGTGGTTTATTGCTTCTTCGGAGCTAGTTCCGGGATACGCAATGTTGTTCCAATGGGAACTCTGTCAGCATCTTTGATTACGTTTTTGTTATGCCTTACAATATATGGCCACAATTTCTTTGTTCCATAAAATTTCAATGCTAATTTTATGAGACTTTCTCCTTCTTGAAGAGTATAGTTGACCTTAGTGCCTACAATATCATATTCCACGGTATCGGCCAATGTTACTTTGGCTATCTCTTGATTGGCAGCTGACTGTACGGAGGGGCTTTTCGGTTTTGTCGGTTGCTTTTGCAAAGGAGTTTCCGCCGGTTGTGATTGAATTGGCTCTCTTGTCTGCAAATTACTTCCCGAAACGGTATCCTGTTGCTGTAGAGTAACAGAATCGTTTGGCATTTCTTTCACAGTGGAAGTTGCGGCTGGAATAGATTGTCTTATCGGTTGCTTACTCGACGATGATTGCATGAACCAATAAATACCACCGGCAATGCAAAGAACAAGAATAATTGCAATAATGATTCCCCATAGATTTTTTTTCTGTTCCTTTTGCAACAGTCCTTCGGGAACTGCCAATGGACTTTCAGAAGCTGTCATCGACTGTGATTTAGAAGTACGACCTTCGATTGTTTCTGAAATAGTTTTTTCTTCTCGTACTGCTTTTATTGCAGCTTCTGCAATGGTAGCAGGTCTTTCCTCCGAAGTATCTTCTGCTACTTTCGAAGCCTTTTCTGTCAAGTGGTCTTCTTTTATCGATTGTTGCTCTTCCACCGTTTCAATTATTTCATCAGCCGCTATTATTTTTTGGGGGTCGGAAATATTGGTTATCGGTTTAATGTCAGCTTCATAAGTGGGTGTGCTGGTGATAGTATTGGTGTCGTCTTCTTTTAGGATTTCAGGTGTGGAGGAGATGATTTCTTCCGTATTTTCTTCTTTATCGTCTTCTCCCTCCATTTCTATTTTCGTATCTTCTAATTGGGTATTCTCATTCAGGATAACCGTTTCGAAATGTGCGAACGGTTTATTAATCAAATCCTTCATGGTAGTATCGGGAGTAAACGATATTTTATTATGTCCCTGTATTTGAAAGCGCTCTCCTGTATTTACATTAACGCTTTCACGACTTTCTACTTCTGTTAGTTTAAAAGTTCCTAACCCCTTGACTTTTACATACTTTTCAGAAGCCAATGCTTCTTCGATAAGGTCAAAAATTCCTTTAACAAAGGCTTCGGCATCTTTTTTGTTCATGCCATGTTTCTCTGCCAAAAGTTCGATAATATCTTGTATGGTTATTTTGTCACTCATAGTATGTCAATTGTATGTCTTAAGGGGGTATTTATTTAAACTTTTCTTTTAATATCGCACTCGGTTTATATGTCAATACCAATTTAGGAGGTATCAACATACGTTGTTGCGTAGCAGGATTAATAGAAATGCGTTCTAACTTCTTTCTTACCTCGAAAGTACCAAATCCCTGAATTGCAACTGTATTTCCGTCTTGCAACTGTTGGGTCATGATGCTTATCACTGAGGATACCAATTGAGTTGTATCTTTGTTGGTATATACAAATCTACGCGAAAGTTCGGATATAAATTCTTTATTATTCAAGGCTTTAGCTTATTAAATTTGCTGCTATATTAGCAAAAAAACAAACATTTTCCAAATTTTTGGAAGAAATTACTTATAAAATACTACCATATAGGTCAAAATCATCAGCGTCTGTTATTCGGACGTTATAGAATTCGCCTGTATTCAAATGTTTTCCATCCATTTTAATTAAAACTTCAGGATCTACTTCAGGAGAATCAAACTGGGTGCGACCTACGTAATACTCTCCTTCCCGGCGGTCAATGATTACCTTAAACTCTTTTCCTATTTTTGCAGCACTCAGTTCGCCGGCAATTTCTTGTTGAATAGCCATTAACTCGTCCAACCGTTGTTGCTTCACCTTATGGGGAATAGAATCCACATATTCTTGAGCAGCGTATGTGCCTTCTTCTTCTGAATATGCAAAAGCTCCCATACGGTCGAATCGTACTTTTCTGACGAATTCCTTCAATTCTTCAAAGTCTTCCTCACTTTCTCCCGGATGCCCTACCATTAATGTGGTACGTAAGTGGATACCCGGCACTTCTTTACGGAATTTCTCGATTAAATCGTATGTTTCTGCTTTTGTTACATGACGGCGCATTTTGCTTAACATATTATCGCTAATGTGCTGCAGAGCAATGTCCATGTATTTGCAAACATTATCATGTTCACGCATCACCTTAAACAGCTCTTCGGGAAAGTGTGCCGGATAAGCATAGTGTAAACGAATCCATTCCACACCCGGAACGTTAGCTATTCTTTCGATGAGTTCAGGTAGTTTTTGACTTTTATATAAATCTACACCATAATAGGTTAATTCTTGTGCTATAATCTGAAATTCCTTCACGCCTTCAGAAACAAGTAATTTTACTTCATCGATGATTTCTTCCATTGGGCGTGAGATATGTCGACCTGTAATAATGGGAATAGCGCAATAAGAACATTTCCTATCACAACCTTCCGATATCTTCAAATAAGCATAATGATGCGGAGTGGTCAACGTGCGCTCAATGGCAAACTCCGATTTATAGGCTTTGCCTAAGTCAGCCAGTAGCTCATTCCAATTGAACTTACCATAAAACTTGTCTACTTGAGGAATTTCCAATGCCAGCTCTTTCAAATATCTTTCAGATAGACATCCCATTACATATAGTTTTTTCAACCTCTTTTCCTCTTTAGCCTGGCAGAATTCCAATATCATATTGATGGATTCTTCTTTGGCATCTCCGATGAAACCGCACGTATTGATAACTGCAATTTCTCCTTGAGGATTTTCGGCGTCATGAGTCACTTTGTAACCGTTTGCTTCCAGCTGACGCATCAGTTTTTCTGAGTCTACCAGATTTTTGGAACACCCTAGGGTGATAATATCTATTGTATTACGTTTCATTTATTTTTCTGTCTCTCCAAATAGTGAGTCTACAAATTCTTTTTTGCGGAATACTTGCATATCTTCGATACCCTCTCCCAATCCGATGTATTTTACAGGAATCTTAAATTGATCTGAAATGCCGATGACTACGCCACCTTTTGCCGTTCCGTCAAGTTTAGTGATAGCCATAGAGGTAACTTCGGTTGCAAGGGTAAACTGTTTGGCTTGTTCAAAAGCATTTTGTCCTGTAGAACCATCCAATACCAGCAATACCTCATGGGGAGCATCAGGAATCACCTTTTTCATTACATTCTTGATTTTAGTTAACTCATTCATTAAATTAACTTTATTATGTAGACGACCGGCAGTATCAATGATGACAACATCTGCATTATTGGCAACAGCCGAACTCAGTGTATCAAAAGCGACAGAAGCAGGGTCTGACCCCATTTTCTGTTTGATGACGGGCACTCCAACACGTGTACCCCAAATATCTAACTGCTCTACGGCAGCAGCGCGGAATGTATCAGCAGCTCCAAGATAAACAGATTTATTTGCTTTCTTAAATTGGTAGGCTAATTTTCCAATAGTAGTCGTTTTACCGACTCCATTTACACCTACTACCATTATGACATAAGGTTTTTTACCTGCCGGAACCGTAAATTCTTCTGAATCAACTGTGTTATTTTCAGTCAACAGGGCTGCGATTTCTTCACGAAGGATGTTGTTCAATTCTTGCGTATTGACATATTTATCCTTTGCCACTCTGTCTTCTATACGCTTGATGATATTCAGAGTAGTTTCCACACCTACATCGGAAGTAATGAGTACTTCTTCCAGATTATCCAATACTTCATCGTCTACTTTTGATTTACCGGCCACGGCGCGGGCTATCTTACTAAATACACTTTCTTTGGTTTTGGACAATCCTTTGTCTAAAGTTTCCTTCTTTTCTTTCGAGAAAAAATTAAAAAATCCCATATTGGAGTTTGATTTATCTGTTTATGCTACAAAGATATAACTAATCTCTTACACGGACAAAAAAAAGTGTCAGAATGATTGGTTATAATGTATGATAATGATAACGTTTATGCATAAAAAAAGTTCCTTTCATGTTGTGTGAAAGGAACTTTTTGCCAGTCGGGATGACTGAATTATTTTTTGAAAAAGTCTTGAACTTTTTCGTTAGGTACCATTTGTTCATCGAAGATGTATGCTCCGGTTTTCGGAGATTTTACCATCTTGATAACCTTAGTGTAAGAACGTCCTTCTTTACCTGTCTGAAGGGTTGCGACTGTTTTCTTTGCCATGGGTTATAATTATTTAATTTCTTTGTGTACTGTTACTCTTTTCAAAATAGGATTGTACTTCTTAAGTTCCAATCTTTCAGTGGTATTTTTTCTATTCTTTGTTGTAATGTAACGAGAAGTTCCCGGCATACCACTATCCTTCATTTCTGTGCATTCAAGGATTACCTGTACTCTATTACCTTTAGCCTTCTTTGCCATAGTCTATCTCTCCTTTTTAATTAACCAATAATTTTGATGCTTTTCCAATCACAATAGCCTTTGGTTACCGCTTCATTCAGCGCCGCATCCAGGCCTTTTTTATTAATCACACGTAAGCCGTTAGCACAAATATTCAGGCTAATCCAGCAATCTTGTTCTACATAGTAGAATTTCTTAGTAAACAAGTTCACATCAAAAGTTCTTTTGGTTCTTCTCTTAGAGTGTGAAACATTGTTGCCAATCATGGCTTTCTTTCCGGTAATTTGACAAATCTTCGACATTGCTATCTTATTTTTATAGTTTTTTTCAATACTTATTTCAAACGGAGTGCAAAATAAGCACTTTTATTTGTATAAAACAAGGATTTTAGCAAATAATTCTGCTTTTATTGCTCATTTTCTTCGTTTTGGAACAAATTTCGAAGTAATCGCAGTGCATTTTGAGTAGCATTGGCTATATTTTTATTTCTTCCTTCGTCTCCTTCTATTTTAAGTGTAATCACTTTGTCTTTACATCCGGCAGCAATCCAAATGGTGCCAACCGGCTTGTCGGGAGTGCCTCCTGTTGGGCCGGCAATACCTGAAGTGGCAATTGCGCAGTCGGAATTCATCGATTTCATCGCGCCTTTTACCATTTCGATAACGGTTTCTTCGCTTACTGCTCCGTAAGTCTCCAATGTTTCATGGCTCACACCTAATAAATTCTCTTTTACTTCGTTGGAATAGGCAATAATTCCACCTTTGAAGAAGTGTGATGTTCCGGCTACGGCTGTAATTGCGGCTGCCACATTTCCTGCCGTGCAGCTCTCGGCGGTAGCAAGTGTCAGGTTCTCTTTCCAAAACAACTCGCTGATCTCTTTGCTTAAAAATTTACCTTCTACTGACATTTCGATTTCTTTTAAAATAAATACTAAATTGTTACCCGTGAATATGCGGGTTTGTCAATGGTGCAAAAATCTTTGTCCAAATACTTATAATAACCGGTAATGGCAATCATTGCTGCATTGTCGGTTGTGTAACTGAATTTCGGAATATATATGTTCCATCCATATTTGGCGGCATGTTCATGGAATGAATTGCGCAAACCGTTGTTGGCTGATACTCCTCCGGCTACAGCTATTTCGTTTATCTTGAGCGCTTTGGCTACTTTCCTCAGTTTATCCATCAGAATATCTACAATAGTTGCTTCCAGTGAAGCAGCCAAATCATTTTTATGATGCTCAATAAAGTTAGGATCTTCTTTCAGCCAGTCACGTAAAGAGTAGAGAAAAGAGGTCTTCAGTCCACTGAAACTGTAATTGTAATCAGGAATATGAGGCTTACTGAATGTAAATGCCTTCGGATTTCCTTGGCGGGCCAGTTTATCAATGATGGGCCCCCCGGGATAGCCTAATCCCATTACCTTAGAACATTTGTCAATGGCTTCTCCGGCAGCATCGTCAATGGTTTGACCCAAAACTTCCATGTCATTATAAGCTTTTACCAAAATAATTTGTGAATTGCCACCCGATACCAGAAGACATAAAAATGGAAACTTAGGTTGATTTGTATCTTCTTCTGTTTCTTTAATGAAATGAGCTAACACATGAGCTTGCAGATGATTAACGTCAATCATGGGAATATTTAAAGAGCGAGCAAACCCTTTGGCAAAAGAGACACCTACCAATAAAGATCCCATTAATCCAGGCCCGCGCGTAAAAGCTACTGCACTCAATTCTTCTTTAGTAACTCCTGCCCTTTTCAAGGCTTCATGTACTACAGGTACAATATTTTGCTGATGTGCTCTTGATGCCAATTCCGGCACGACACCTCCATATGCTTCATGAACAGCTTGGCTGGACACTACATTCGACAACAAGACGCCATTTCTGATTACAGCAGCAGAAGTGTCGTCGCAAGAAGATTCTATACCTAATATAATTGTATCCATAATCTATACCTTATTATATATATATTAATGTGTAAGGATTTCAAGTCCGTTTTCCGTCATAAGAAATGTATGTTCCCATTGTGCAGAAGGAAGTTCGTCTTCCGTAACTACTGTCCATCCATCTTCTTCATCTATAAATACTTCCCAAGTCCCGGCATTAATCATAGGTTCGATAGTAAAGACCATGCCCGGTACTAATAACATGCCTGTCCCCTTTTTTCCAAAGTGCTCTACGTCAGGCTCTTCGTGAAATTCCACTCCTACACCATGTCCGCAGAGGTCACGCACAACAGAAAAGCCATTTTTTTTGGCATGTTTCTCTATCGCATGACCTATATCGCCTATAAATCCAAAAGGTTTGGCTGCTTCCATGCCGATTTCCAAGCACTCTCTGGCCACTTGCACTAATTTTTCTTTTTTAGGAGTAGTCTTTCCAATAATAAACATACGTGAGGCATCGGCATAATAACCATCCAAAATAGTGGTGCAGTCCACATTTATAATATCCCCTTCTTCCAAAATATCAAATTCATTAGGAATGCCATGACATACCACTTCATTAATAGAGGTACAACAGCTTTTGGGAAAACCTTCATAACCTAATGTAGCGGGAATACCACCGTGCGATATGGTGTAATCATACACCAACTTATCAATTTCGAGAGTGCTCATACCGGCATGAATTTCTTTTTCTACTAAATCTAGAACTCCGGTATTAATGATTCCGCTTCGGCGTATGCCTTCTATTTGCTCAGGCGTTTTGATCAGTTCTCTTGTGGGAACCAAATGTCCTCTATCCTGATAATAAAGAACCTTTCTATCTAAATCTGTGATTTCCATTCCTTTAGGAACTCTCCAGTTTATTTTATTCCTTTTCATTTATTTTGTTTATAATCTGGTAAACGCTTGTTATTGACTGACAAAGATAATATTTATTTGTTTATTATATAACAGTCTATGAGATAAAAGTTTAATTCGCTTTGAAAAGATATGTGGAAATGGGGCCATCTGAATAAGAAGAAAGGCGTATGCCTAGCATTCCACCACCCGATACACATTTCCCTTGGCGGTATGCACCCGCTCGCCCAACTGGGGTAGAATGCGGCTCAGGCTGTATGCCGTCATACCCCTCATGGCCGAGGGATGGGCGGACTTCATCCGCTCGAACAACTGGGTGGCGGAAAGGGTCAGCACCTCCTGCGGATGGTCCTCTTCCGTGGCAAAGCGGAAGCAGAGGCGGAACACCTCCTCTTCGGGTACATGCTTGTAGAACAGGGCGTTATGACGCTGTATGGTTTGTTCCTCTTCCTTGTTAAACCAGCTTCGTTCGCCGGACAGAAGCTCCGCCTTGAGTTGGGCGTACAGTTGCTCATGCTCTACGGAGGTGGTGCAGTCTATGGCGTGCTCCAGACTGACACAGAGGAAACGGCGCGAACCGGTACGGTCCACCAACAAATCTTCCCGGTTGCTGGTGCCGATGAACGAGGCGATACGGGGAAGTGTCGAAGCACTGCGTTTGTAGGCCTTGCGGATATTCAGTGCGGAAGCCTGCATCAAGTTCTTTAGAAGGGGCATTTTGGATACACCCAACTTGTCGAATTCATCCAGGTTGATCAGGCCGTAGGCGGCTAACCTGGCTTCGGCGGATGCCGGGGAGCCGAGGTCGTAACTCTCTGTATAGTAGGCTTTCAGCGCATCGGGTATCAGCAGGCGGCAGAACGTACTTTTCCCCAGTCCCTGACGACTGCTCACCAGTAGGGGCGCCACGCTGTTGGCGCGGTTGGTATCCGGCCGGAACTGCATCCATTGGGCGGAGAGTCCCAGCATCCAGCGGTGGAAACCGTTTACCCATACCGGATCATCGGACACCCTGCGGGCGAGTGCCGACACCCGGTCAGTGCCGTCCCATTCGGGAAGCCGCTCAAAGTAGGCGGTAAAGGGATGGTATTCGCTGATGCGGCGCGAGCGCACAAAGCGTTGGATGTCTCTGTCCCAGCAGTCTATGCCCGCTTCGATGGCCTCCAGACTGAGCGAGTTCATCCAGCGTTCGTCCACCTTGGCGTAGCGCAAGTGGTCATCGGAAATGCCGTTTTCCACTCCCGCCACCTCGGTCTCCTCAGTCAGCACGTTGAATCGGAAGCGGTAGCGGGAGGTGAGAAAAGTGGTCACTTCCTGCATCAAGGAACGTGATTTCGCCTTCCCAACAGTTTCTTCCGGAGATATTGGCGCGGCTTCCTTTTCAGTATCTTTCGAGGATTTCAGTCCGACTTCCTTTCGGGAGTTTTCCAAAGATATCGGTTGGGCTTCCTTTTTAATGTCTTTCGAGTGTATGGGATTCATAACCTCCCGAACACTTTCCAATTGTACAGACTCCTCCTCTGTTTCTTCCGTTAAGGCAGCCAGACATCCGGAAAAACCGTCTCTGCTTTCCAACAAATTTCCCTCGCCGTTTTCAGCAAGAAGAACCTGTGACTTGCTCACTTCTTTCACTCCATCTTCATCGGAAACGATGTAGTGGTAACTGTCCGCCAGCGCATTTCCGTCGGTGCGCGGAGTCCAGTCCAGCACCAGAGCCACCCGGCCTTCGCGGATATCTACAGCCAGATATACACCGGGCATGGTCCGACAAAGCGGCATCAGTCCGTTGAGGGCGGATACGAGGTCACGGCGTGGTGTTCCGTCGGAGGGAACAGGAGCTGACAGGAATTTGCTTCCGAAGAAGACTGTTTTGAGAGTGGCGAATACATTCATGAGCACTTTTTTTAGATTTGACGAACTACAAATATACAACATAAAAAAGCCTTTGTCAAGAGGGAAGACAAACTAATCCAATCCCGGCTCAGAATATGACGGAGCCTGACACAATGACATATATACGTATAGGCTCATGCATACGTACGTGTAGCCCGATGCGTATATACGTGTGGGCTTATGCCACCGTATGTATTGACCAATGCGTGCCTACGTACACATTTTAAAATATACAGCTCACGCTGAGTGCTGCAAAAAGACCTTGATGTTTTTAAAAAAGGTCGTTGTGTTTATATAAAACTTCAGCACCTTTTTAAAAAAGCTCGGTATCTTTTTCATGTAGGGGTAGATAGAATCATCCCCTCACTAAGCCGGTCATCCCTTCTTTTCCGACCATCTTTGTTCCCGTTCATCCTTACATTTTAATTAAAGCGTCCAGATAATCAATCGGTTAAGAATGACAGAACATCCCCTCATCCTCGTTTCAGCGGCATTTGCCAAGTTTCTCCAAATCAGCCTTCAGCATTTGCGCTATCAAAAAAAGTCTTACAGATGAAAGGAGGCTGAAAAGACAACACGGGATGTCCATTCATTATCGGAATCCCCACCAACATGATGTTTCAGCAGCTAATGAAAGGAAGAACGGAATTTTCGGACAGCTCCCTGATTAGGGATTAATCCGAAAATCCTGTGGGTGATCCGTGTAGATTATCCAAACAACATTATTTTTGCATTTAAATTAAACAAACCAATCCAATGAATCCCAATCGTAGTCTGCATAAGTTACTTCGGATAATCTTCTCTGAAGTTTTAATGGAATATTTCGACATATCCGGTTGGCATGACGATTCTTCAAAAATCGAAGTTTGGCTTGATGAGAAGAATTATATGGAACGTTTTGATTACAAGAACGGTACTGTCATTTCCAGTGGTTTTATAGATGAAAAAGTAATTCAGGAGTTTCCTCTGCGTGGTAAACCTGTCTATCTTCATGTTGTTTCCAATTACGATATCCGCTGAGCCCAAGTTTTCAAACCGAACCTTCTATATTTTGTAGGAATCCATAAAAGAAAAAGCTCCAAAAATCATTGATTTTCAGAGCTTTTCTTCAATTTACTTTTCTGATTCGTACACCCTCAGGGATTCGAACCCTGGACCCACTGATTAAGAGTCAGTTGCTCTACCAACTGAGCTAAGAGTGCATTTGCAAATCATTTTTTTATTGTACACCCTCAGGGATTCGAACCCTGGACCCACTGATTAAGAGTCAGTTGCTCTACCAACTGAGCTAAGAGTGCGTTCATTTCTGATTTGCGGTTGCAAAGGTAGGCGTTTTATCTTAAACTACCAAATATTTTGCACCATTTTTTTCACTTTTTCATCGAAATTTATTCGAACTCATAGAGCATGGAAGGTGTACTTCGCTTTAAAGCAATGAGTTGTACATCTTTACCCACAAGCACCCCTTTGCTTCTTAACAGAAGTTCTACTGTTTTATAAGCGAGTTCCGGATGATTATTATCTTTACTCAGATGGCAAAGCCAAATATATTTTAATCCTTCATTGATATTCTCAGCCAAAAACTCTGCTGTTTCACGATTACTCATATGACCATTAGACCCGGCAATACGTTCCTTAAGATATTGAGGATATGATCCCATTTTCAACATTTCTTCGTCATAGTTAGCCTCCAATATTAAATAATTGGCTTTGCAGATATATTCAGCTGCTGTAGATGTAATATGTCCCAAGTCTGTTAAAAAAGAAAAAGTTTTGCCATCTACTTCTATACAATAACCCACATTATCTGTTCCATCATGGGGAACTTCAAAAGCTGTTATTCTGAAATCTTCAATCTGAATTTGTGTTCCTTTACTTAAATAGCGGACGGAGGTCGAAAGTTTTTCTGTCACACAATAACTTTTGTTGATGCCTATATGGATTTCGGGAGTGGAATAAATAGGAATACCGAATTTCTCTCCCAAATGCCCTACCGCTTTAATGTGATCGGCATGATCATGGGTAATAAGAACAGCTCGAATCCTATCAAGTCCAATACCCAAGTCTTTTAAATGTTTTTTAATAGTACGGATTCCAATACCGGCATCCACTAATATGCCATATGCGTCTGTTCCAATGAAATAGCAGTTGCCACTACTGCCACTAGCCAGACTTATAAATTTAATTTTCATTGTGTTTCGTTTTCTAGTTATAGTATTGTCGCAATTGCTGCGTCAAAAGAGTCGCAAATATACATAAAAAGGTGGAAACATATCCCACCTTTTTCAAAATAAGCCTATCGGATTTTGAATTATCTCTTATTTTTTATCCTTTTGAACGGAAGGTAAAACGGTTTTGGCACTTTCTACTGTCGGGGTTAGAATATCAAATATCACTTGTTTGTATTCGGATAGGGCTATACTTAACAGGAGTTCCTCTTTTCTTATTTTATTGGCTATTGTATAATTATCTTTCAGATAGGCTCTATCCTTCATATAAAGCCGGTTGTGGAACAATAGGGAGCATATCTGTACCCTCTGTCTTATCTATATAACCCAATATGGCTTTTATTGAATCTCCATTAATTAAATCTTTCAGTACTTTCAGCGAGGTATCACAATACCTTATTACTTCGTTTGCACTTTCCATACTCATGCCATTGTCAGTCATTTCTTTGTTTTTGGCATTGCCTGAACAGAAAGATAATGAAAGGGCACCCAAAAAGACGCCATACAATAATAAATTCTTTTTCATACTGTCTGCATTAAATACTATTAATGTATTAAACAAATATGAAGAATGTTTTGCTTACTCGATTCCCTTTTTCTCCTCTAAATTTTTCTTAATATTTTCTAATAATAAAAGGCATCCTTGCATCTTCGGGTTGTTACAGCAGATATATGCTTGTTCAAACAGCATCGCCACTGTATCTTTTAAATCAGGTGAATAAGCGGATGAATTTATTTGCATGGACTGTGGAAGTGTTTGATTATCAAACCATTTTTTCAACTCATCCACTTCCTCTACTGTATATACCTTTTTCTCTATTTTTTTCATAAGCTATAAAATTATAATCTAATTAAAACGGATAACCTACTGCAAAATGGAAGGCAAAATCTCGGCTGAATCGAGGTCGCGTTATCGGGTAACGTCCTTTACCCGTTTCCATCGGGTTGATAGCTTTCATTCCACCATCAAAACGTAAAATGAGATAGTCTAAATCAAAGCGGATGCCCAAACCATATGCTACAGCAATCTGTTTGTAGAATTTGTTGAATTTGAACACACCATCTTCCTGCTCTGAGTCTGAGCGTATTGTCCAAATATTACCGGCATCTATGAAAGCCGCTCCGTTTAACTTCCAAAACAGATGGGTACGATACTCCACATTTAAGTCTAACTTGATGTCCCCCGACTGTTTGATAAAGTCCATCTGCCCGTCTGAACTACCTTTATATCCTCCGGGGCCCAGTGAACGTACCGACCAGCCGCGCACACTGTTGGCACCGCCGGAGAAATAACGCTTTTCAAAAGGAAGTGCCCGTGAGTTCCCATAAGGATAAGCCACTCCTACTCCTATATGAAAAACGAAAGAGTTGCGTGGGTCAATCATGAAATTCTTGGCAAAGTCAAAATCTCCTTTTATATATTGTGCAAACGGAATATTAGCCAATACAAATCCCTTGTCCCCTTTCGGAGTAGAGTGTGCCAGTTTGGATGCGGCATACATTAGATTACCGGCTTCCTCCACGTTTACACGCAAGGAATACGAACTCTTTGTCGGTGTGCGCATCATGGTATTACCGGCACTGTTATATGTGAAGTTGTATCCCATACGCACTATCAGTACATTTTCATAACTGGCACGTAACAATGAGTTGTTAGCCGTCATTTTATCTAAATACTCTTGAAAATCGGGCGATTTGCTTGGCATATATACATAATTAATATCCGCCAGATCAAGGCGGTGCTGTATATGTTTTCTATCACTCCATCGATAACTCCAGGACGCTGATGCAAGCATACGAGAAAATTCAGGACGTACCTGTGATGTAAATTTCAGTCCCACTTCAGAGGTAGCTTTAATTTTCCTTTTAAAGTCCGAAGAAAGAAAGGGAAACATAAATTCAGGGAAGTTAAGACTGCTTTCCACACCATATTCCGTATAGTTGTCATTGACATAATCTTGTCCCAATCCGGTGATTGCCTCATAAGCACCGCGTACTTTCATAGTAAACGTTTCCGACCCTTTGAACACGTTTCTATGCTGGAAAGAAATGGAAGCAGCCGCACCCAAATCTCCCGCAGAGTTTGTACCTTCTATCTCAAAAGAAACTGATTTATTTTGTCCTTTTGACATCACTATATATGCATCCAATTTGGTACTGTCGCTTACATTTACTTCCTTAAAACGAATATTGGAATATTTCAGCATGCGCAGACGTCCCAATGCACTATAAGTATTCTGCACATCACGTTCACTATAAAACTCTCCGGGACGAATACGGTTGAAATCCACTAACAGTTTCGGGCGCAAAAACATTTTATCCTTATAGTACATGTTGTATCCTTTATAGCTCAATGAATCGAAACCGGTAAATGAACCTTTACGGATGGGGGTCATTTCGCTATCAGCTATAAAGTTGACACTATTCACTAAATATTGTCTGTGTTTTTGTGGTGGATCTTCCTTTTTACGTTGATAAGGAAGTAATTTCAAAGTGAGGTCTACCAAATAAGTATTGCGGGTGGTATCTGCTTGATATACCAGAAAATCCTTATTGAATTTATAGTACCCTTTGTTCTGGAGCAATCTGGTGATTCGTTGTCTCTCAGCGTCAAGTACATTTACATCAAACGGCATACCGGGGAAAAGCATACTTTGGGCAGAATCCTGTTGAAGACAATCGCTAATATTTAAATCATCAATATTGTAAGCTATATGACGTATCATATAGGGACGTCCAGCTTCTATATGGTAGAACAGTTTTAACTTATTCTTCTTTGCTTCGGTATGAATAGTCACTTTAGCTCCAATATACCCCATGTTACGTACGGCTTTTTCTATCTCCTCCTTAGATTTCATGGCAACATCTGCATTGTAAATGACCGGGGCATCCCCAATTTTTCTGAAGAAGCGATTTACACGTTTGGTAGAGTCCGTACCTGATGCACCATAAATATACATGGGGATTTTAACCATGTTAAACCATTTGGCATTAGGATTTTGACGGAGGTAAGAGTTAAAAAGCGATGGTTTTACCTCCTTTGTGTCTGATACAATTTTTACTTCATCCAATAAATATTGATTTTCAGGGATAAATTTATTGACCGAACACGAAGTGCATAGTGCTAAAATGAGTGTGTATATATATGGGTGTGCGCTTTTCTTCATACAAATCCGTAACCTTCGCAAATTTACTCGCAAAGATAGATATTAATTGAAAATATCTTCTTAGCTTTGCCTCTAATATTTGTTATTTAATGGAAATAATCATGCTAAGTAAGAATAAAATTAAATATATTCGTTCGTTAGAGTTAAAGAAGAATCGTAAGGAAGAAAAAGTATTTGTTGCTGAAGGACATAAATTGGTAAATGATTTGATGGGGCATTTTCCTTGTCGGTTGTTGACGGGGACGGCTGAATGGTTCTCTTCTCATCCTGGTTGTCATGCCGACGAGGTGATAGAGGTTGGGCAGGAAGAGCTTTCACGGGTCAGTTTGCAAAAGACACCGCAAGAGGTATTGGCTATATTTGAACAACCTGTTTATGAGCCGGACAGCAAAGTTATTTCAAAATCTTTATGCCTGGCTTTGGACAATATACAAGATCCGGGCAATTTAGGAACTATTATCCGCTTAGCCGATTGGTTCGGTATAGAGGATATTTTTTGCTCTACCGGAACGGTGGATGTCTTTAATCCTAAAACTGTGCAGGCTACCATGGGGGCAATAGCACGAGTGAAAGTGCATTATTGTGATTTACCGAAATTAATTTCTTCACTCAAAGGGATTCCGGTTTATGGAACATTCCTGGATGGAAATGTAATCTATTCTGAGACTCTTTCTGCTAACGGATTGATTGTAATGGGAAATGAAGGAAATGGAATAAGTAGAGAGGTGGAAGCACTTATTAATAGGCGATTGTATATTCCTAATTATCCACAGGAAAGAGAGACTTCGGAGTCTTTGAATGTAGCTATTGCCACAGCTGTGGTTTGTGCCGAGTTCAGAAGAAGATTGCGCTAAAGTCGGATAATATGGCTTTGAGGGACAAATTCTTCTCGGACAATATCAAAATTGGCAATATGCCATGCATAGCATTCCTGAATTTTGGTATTTGTCCGGGTAGCTTGAGCAAGGAAGGTTTTGAAATTCTTTTCCGGCATAATCGGTTCGAGTTTTCTTCTCGCAGAAAGCACAATCACTCCCCCTATCCATTGAGTAGCATATATTTCTTCTTCCAAAGGGTAATAGCTCTGTATCTTTCCGTTGTTTCCCAATTCTACCACATAACGGATGAAGTATGTGTCGGGAGAAAGATATAAACGTTGACAGGCAAATCGTCTCATTTCTTTTGCAGGCGAGTACGTTGTGGGCGAATACCCTCCTTTTCTTTCATATCGCGTGGATTCAAGCGTACGGGGGTAACAGCTTCTTTCATCTGGACTGAATCCATTTTTAATGAATCTGTATCTTTATCTATGACAGACATTGATTTTTCGGGTACACTATCTTTTGCGACAATAGATATGGTATCTGCTAGTTCATGGTAACGAATCAATGAAATTTTATCCACTATGATACCCGGAGCTTTGACAGAGTCCCCCGTAAGATAGATAAAACCATTGATGCTCTTGATTTTATAAGCAGAATCCGGCTTGATATATAATGATTGTATGCCTGAAGCTGTTACTTCGGCTACTTTACCCGACACTGAATCATTATCAAACAGAATATTGAATCCCATCGTCACCTGTTGTTGCAGGTTTGAGAGGAATATGTAATTTGCCGACCACAAGAAAGCATCCTTTGCTTTGAAGTTGGAGTCAGTGGGAATTTCAAAAGTAATCTTGTTGGATAGTGGTGCATCCGTCAGCCAATATAGTGTTTTATTATACCACACATCTACTGTATCTCCAGGTTGTGACATTGAGGGTTTGTTTTCGCGCATTGCCAGCAAGCGTTTCACATCCTTCTTTTCCTCACGGAAACGTTTTCCTAAATTGGTATAAATTTTGGCAAGGTTTTCTGTATGACGAGTATACCACACCATAGATGAATCAAACTCTGCTTTGGTTACGTGATGTTTTCTATATACGTAATTGCGAAGAGCTTCTTTTTTGTAGTTCTCATCATAAGAGATATTGCCGGACATAGCCGTAGTCAAATGATAGTCATACAAGATGTCCTCCATCTTATCCGGGTGGATGACATCTTTTGGTATTTGTTTTCCGCATCCTGCCAGCAAAGCCGCACTGAGCAACAACGTCCAACGAATCTTCTTATTGTGCATCTTTTTTCTGAGCTTTTTCTTCCGGGTGAATACCTGTGTTCAGATATTTTCCATAAAATAACAACAATGCAATGATACCACAACTGATAGCAGCGTCAGCAAAATTAAATATCGGACTGAAGAAGATAAAATGTTCTCCACCTATTCCCGGTATCCATTCCGGCCAGTTGGTTTCAATGATTGGAAAATAAAACATATCCACTACTTTACCATGAAACCATTCAGAATAGCCTTCGCCTACAGGAACAAAATGTGCTATTTGGCTATAAGTGCTTTCATTGAAGATTACGCCATAAAATACACTATCAATGATATTTCCTACGGCGCCGGCCAATATTAATGAAAGGCAGACAATATAGCCTGTCTTATAATTTTCTTTAATGATTTTAGCCAGATACCAAATTATCAGTCCCACAGCAACGATGCGGAATGTTGTAAGAAATAGCTTTCCAAACAATTCCATGCCGAAAGCCATGCCGTTATTTTCTGTAAAATAGATATAAAACCAATCTGTAATGCGGATACTTTCATGCCAGAACATATTAGTCTTTACCAATATCTTTATTATCTGGTCAATAATTAATACTCCAAAAACAATCAGAACAGAAAGTTGCCCTTTCGTGAGTAATTTATTCATTATAATAGGTGATAATTAATAGTCGACAGGTAGCAGCCTCTTTGACCTGCTTTCCTGTCAACTATAAAAATGCTATTTCTTTCCTTCGTTTTTAGCCTCGATACTCAAAGTGGCATGAGGAACAGCGCGAAGTCTTTCTTTTGGAATCAGTTTACCTGTTTCACGACAAATACCGTATGTTTTGTTTTCAATACGGATTAAAGCAGCTTGCAGTCCCTGAATGAATTTCAACTGACGTGCAGCTAATCTTGTCGTTTCTTCTTTGGACAGCGTATTGGCACCTTCTTCCAATACTTTGTAAGTAGGGGAAGTATCGTCCGTATCATTACCATCCTTATTCATGATACTACTTTTCAAGCGTTCGTAATCACGCTCGGCCAATTCCAGTTTTTCCATGATAATGGCACGGAACTCTTCGAGTTCTGCATCAGAGTATCTTGTTTTTTCAGCCATATTATTTAGTTTTAAAAGGTTAATGTTATTCCTTTACGACACTCACATAAAGCGAGAAATCATCGAAACTTAATTCTATGCCATCCTTCACTTCGTCTACCAAATTAAGGGAGTTGGCAAGAACTTGGTTACAAATATAAGTATTATATTCTTTTACTGCGCTATCGGTTTGCTCATTTTTAGATAAAGATACCTTTATTTTATCAGTTATTTCAAAGCCACTGCCCTTGCGAATATTCTGAATCTTACTCACAAGTTCACGAGCAATACCTTCACGGCGCAGTTCTTCGGTTACGACAGTATCCAAAGCTACTGTCAATACGCCTTCATTGGCAACTACCCATCCGGGGATATCTTCACTGAAAATTTCCACTTCAGACGTTTCTATTTCAGCCGGAGTACCATTTAGGTCGAGAACAATTTTCCCTTCGTTTTCAAGAACGCTGATTTGTTCCTGATTCATGGCAGTTACAGCAGCGGCCACCTGTTTCATCAATGAACCGAATTTCTTACCTAGAATCTTGAAGTTACACTTCACTTTCTTCACAAGCAAATTGGATGTACCTTCCACGAAGTCTATTTCTTTAACATTCACTTCGTTCATTATCAATGATTTTACAGACTCTAAACGTTCTTTCATCAGTGCATCCACCGGAATCATCAACTTCTGTAACGGTTGTTTAACGATAATATTTATTTTCTTGCGCAGCGCCAACCCCATAGAAGATACTTTCTGTGCTAACTCCATGCGGGTTTCCAATTCTTTGTCAATAACAGTCTCATCGCAAACCGGGAAATCTGCAAGGTGGACAGAAGCTACATGGTCGCGTCCGGTTGTTGCAATCAAGTCCATATACAATTTGTCTGCATAGAAAGGAGCAATCGGTGCCATTAGTTTAGCTACAGTTTCCAGACATACATATAATGTTTGATATGCCGCCAGCTTATCCTCTGTATAGCCTGTACCCCAAAAACGTTTTCTGCATAGACGTACATACCAGTTGGACAGATTATCATTTACGAAATCATTGATTAATCGTCCGGCTTTAGTCGGTTCATAGTCAGCATAGCACATATCCACATTCTTTATCAATGAGTTTAGTTCCGAAAGAATCCAACGGTCAATTTCCGGACGTTTGCTCATAGGAACATCGGCTTCCTGATAGGTAAATCCGTCAAGGTTAGCGTATGGAGCAAAGAATTTATATGTGTTGTGCAATGTTCCGAAAAACTTGCGGGTTACTTCCATTACACCGTCGGTATCAAATTTCAAGTTATCCCACGGAGAAGAATTAGTAATCATATACCAACGCAAAGGGTCAGAACCATATTGTTCGATGGCACCAAACGGATCAACAGCATTACCCAGGCGCTTGGACATTTTATTTCCATTCTTGTCAAGCACCAGTCCGTTAGAGATAACATTTTTATAGGCTACACTATCGAATACCATAGTTGCGATAGCATGCAATGTAAAGAACCAGCCACGAGTTTGGTCTACCCCTTCTGCAATGAAGTCAGCCGGATAATAAGAACGATTATCTACAATATCTTTATTCTCAAACGGATAATGCAACTGTGCGTATGGCATGGCGCCTGAATCAAACCATACGTCAATCAAATCCGCTTCACGTTTCATCGGTTTTCCGCTTTCAGAAACGAGGATAATATCATCTACGTAAGGACGGTGAAGATCTATTTTATCATAATTGTCTTCGGTATATTCACCCGGAATAAATCCTTTTTCTTTATAAGGATTAGCAGTCATGAAACCGGCAGCGATGGATTTTTCTATTTCGTTATAGAGTTCCTCTACCGAACCGATACATAATTCCTCACCTTCTTCGCTACGCCAAATAGGAAGCGGAGTACCCCAATAGCGCGAACGGCTTAAATTCCAGTCGTTCAGGTTTTCCAGCCATTTGCCGAAACGTCCGGTTCCGGTAGATTCCGGTTTCCAGTTAATAGTCTTATTGAGTTCTATCATACGTTCCTTGGCAGCAGTAGAACGGATGAACCAGCTATCCAGCGGATAATAAAGGACCGGTTTGTCTGTACGCCAGCAATGTGGATAATTGTGTACATGCTTTTCTATCTTGAATGCTTTGTTGGAAGCCTTCATTTTCATACAGATGTAAATATCCAGTGTCTCGGCAGAGGCAGCAGTTTTCTCATCGTATTTACCATTTACAGTAAATTGAGGGTCGTATGCATTTTTCACCCAGCGCCCCTGATATTCTTGATATTGTTCTACATCCACACATTCTTTTACGAACTTTTCATCTAGTTCATCCAGCAGGAAGAATTTACCTGTCAAGTCTACCATCGGACGAGGTTCACCTTTTTTGTTAATCATAAACAATGAAGGTATGCCTGCTGCACGTGCCACAAAAGCATCGTCCGCACCGAATGTTGGAGCGATATGTACGATACCTGTACCGTCTTCCGTAGTCACATAGTCACCAAGGATAACACGGAATGCTTGATTGGCAGCTTCTTCCCAATTACCGTTTTCGTCTACGTTTACCGGTTTCACCCATGGAATAAGCTGTTCATATTCCATACCTACCAAATCCGTGCCTTTGTATTCACCTACCACCTTGAAAGGAATCAGCTTGTCTCCCGGTTTGTAGTCTTCTAAAGGCAGTCCTTCTGCTTTTTGGTTAAAATGAGCATAAAGCAATGGTTTAGCCAGCACTACTGTCATTTTCTCACCTGTGTAGCCATTATATGTTTGTACAGCTACATAATCGATTTTGGGACCGACGCACAAAGCGGTGTTTGAGGGTAAAGTCCATGGTGTAGTAGTCCATGCCAAGAAGTAAGGAGTACCCCACTCCGTCATTTCGGGTTTCGGGTTCTTCATCTTGAATTGCCCCACTACAGTAGTATCTTTTACATCCCGGTAACATCCAGGCTGATTTAATTCGTGAGAGCTCAGTCCTGTTCCGGCTGCCGGAGAATAAGGCTGAATGGTATATCCTTTATACAGTAAATTCTTGCTATATAGTTGCTTTAAGAGCCACCATAAAGTTTCAATATAGCGGTTGTCATAAGTGATGTATGGATTATCCAAATCTACCCAATAACCCATTTTATGAGTAAGGTCTGTCCATTCTTTTGTAAATTTCATCACATCCTTACGACAGGCTGCGTTATATTCGGCCACAGAAATCGTTTTTCCGATATCCTCCTTGGTAATTCCGAGTGCTTTTTCCACGCCCAGTTCTACCGGTAGTCCGTGAGTATCCCATCCGGCTTTACGTTTGACAAGAAAACCTTTCATGGTTTTGTAGCGGCAGAAAGTATCTTTTATAGTACGTGCCATTACGTGGTGAATACCCGGCATACCGTTGGCTGAGGGAGGTCCTTCATAAAAGACAAAAGAAGGACATCCTTCACGTTCTGTCATACTCTTGGCGAAAACATCGTTTTCATCCCACTTTTTCAGCACATCTTTATTGACCTGTGATAGGTTGAGTTGCGAGTGTTCAGCAAATTTCTTACTCATAATCTATATCGTTTTTCTTGTATTCTCTAAATTGTAAATCGGGCAAAGACATAGTCTCCCAAAAATTAAGTTGCAAATTTACAAGAAAATTAGTTAGATAGAAAGTTTTATAGCCTGTTTTTTTAAGAAAGTGATTTCATTCAGCTCTCTTAAAGTGCAAAAACGCAATCTTCATGTAGCATTTGTTTGGCTCGTTTAATTTATCGGTTCGATTTAGGAGGATTGAAAAATTGAAGGAAAAAAGGAAATCGACCAATAACTATAACAATTAGACTTGCATTCCCCGAAAGATTAAACCATCTTTGCACAGTTTTTGTTTTTTATATAAAAGATTTTTAAATACAGAAAAATAAACATGAAACGATTCAGCCGTTCTTCATTGACAACAATGGCAGTTTGTCTACTCTTTATACCTGCTCTTCTTAAGGCACAGCCTCGGCCTGCCCACCGTAAGAAAGTGGGTGTGGTGCTAAGTGGCGGTGGCGCTAAAGGCATGGCGCACATCGGTGTTCTGAAAGTTATAGAAAAAGCCGGTATTCCTATTGACTATGTGGTAGGTACCAGCATGGGATCTATCATCGGTGGTCTTTACTCTATCGGTTATTCTCCCGAGCAACTTGACAGCATGGTACGCCGTCAGGACTGGACTTTCCTTTTGAGCGACAAGATACCGAGAAGTGAACAAAATCTATCTGAACGCGATGCCTCACAAAAGTATGTGTTTTCTATTCCTTTCGGTAAAGGGGTAAAAGCCGAAGTTTTCGGTGGACTGATAAGAGGACAAAATCTTGCCAACTTGTTCAGTGAGCTTACTATCGGTTATCACGACTCCATCAATTTTAATAAGTTGCCTATTCCTTTTGCCTGTGTTTCCGAGAATATAGTAAATGGCAATGAGGTTAATTTTCATGAAGGTGTATTGGCCACTGCTATGCGTGCCAGCATGGCCATCCCCGGAGTCTTTACTCCGGTCAGGCTAGACAGTATGGTACTGGTAGACGGTGGTGTAGTAAATAATTATCCTGTAAATGTGGCGCGTGCCATGGGAGCAGACTTAATTATCGGGGTGGATGTTCAAAGTGAACTTAAGCCTGCCGGAGAATTAAATAGTGCCGGTGCCATATTAGGGCAATTGGTGAATCTCATGGGGCAGGATTTATATAAGAAGAATCTGAAAGAAACGACTACTTATATTAAGGTAAACGTAGAGGGTTATTCTGCCGCCAGTTTTACTCCCTCCGCCATCGATACTCTGATAATGCGTGGCGAAGAAGCTGCCATGGCACAGGATAGTGCATTAATGGCTTTGAAAAGCCAGTTGGGGCTGGATAGTACTTATATGCCCCAACCGATTCCTTCTTATCCCTACTCGCCTGAGCGAAAGGTATATGTGAAAGAAATTACTTTTGACGGTCTTGATGAGAAAGACAAAAAATGGTTGTTGAAGCGTTGCGATCTTAAAGAAAATTCCGAGATAAGTATTCGCCGGATAGAGGAAGCTACTGCTATTCTGTCGGCCAATTTGGGCTATTCGGGGGCGACTTATAATTTGCCTGAAGCCCCGGGAGGTGGCTATAACCTGAATTACACGTTAAGTAAGAAGTATGAAAACAAACTAAATGTCGGCATTCGTTTCGACTCGGAAGAAATAGCCAGTTTATTAATAAACGTAACCAGTAATTTCAAAGGGAAATTGCCCAGTACGCTATCACTTACGGGACGTTTAGGAAAACGTTATACTGCCGGAATTAATTATGCTTGGGAACCGGCTCCGCTGAAACGTGTCGGGCTGTCCTACCTGTTCCAATACAATGACGTCAATTTTTATCATTATGGCGACCGCACACACAATTCTACTTTCCGTTATCATCAGGCAGAGTTTGCTTTCTCGGATGTGTGGTATAAAAATGTGCGTTTCGGTATTGGTCTCCGTTATGAGTATTATGATTATGATAAGTTTCTTTATCAGGAAGGAAGTACCACTCAGCAATACTCGACAGACAATGAGCATTTTTTTAGTTATTTTGCTCAAATGGAATACGAAACATTTGATAAGGCTTATTTCCCTTCACGAGGTATCTCGGCGCGTGCTTCCTATTCACTCTATACAGATAATTTTACACAATATAATGACCATGCTCCTTTCTCTGCTATCAAAGGTTATTGCGAAGGGGTAATGCGGCTGACCAATCGTTTCTCGATTCTTCCTTCCGTATACGGACGCTTTCTCATTGGAAAGGAAATCCCCTACTCCAAATTGAATGCCATGGGTGGAGATGTTCCGTCACGCTTCCTGCAACAGCAGTTGCCTTTTGTGGGAATAAATAATGTAGAACTTATGGATAATTCGTTATTGATAGGCACGATAAAGTTCCGGCAGCGAATGGGAAGTGTGCATTATGTCACTTTGACCGGCAATTATGCGCTGAGCAGTCATAAAGTGAGTGGGTTACTGAAAGAGAAAACTATGTTCGGCTGTGGAGTCGGCTATGGATTGGATAGTATATTTGGTCCGCTGGAAGCATCCATCAACTACGCAAACCATGCCGATAAAGTGAGTATGTATGTCAATTTAGGATTCAAGTTTTGATTCGTCATTGACAACGGCCATCATCCCTTCTATCTGGGCCAATGCCATCATGCGACCGTGAAACGAATATCCGGGATTGTATCCCTTGTCGGTGTCACCGAGCATCATACGCCCGTGGTCTACACGCATGGGAACGCCCGGACGCTCTTTCTCAAAGATACGGATAAGTTCGATGATATGAGCACGGCCTCCCAAATGGGAGGCTTCAATGAAATTTCCGTTGGGAAAAGCGTTCGTACTGCGCAGGTGTACAAAATGAGTGCGGTGGGCAAACATTCGCGCCAAAGCAGGTACATTGTTGTGCAGTCCTGCACTGAGCGAACCGGCACAGAAAGTGAGCCCGTTATGCGGATTGTTTACAGCATGCAGTATCCAGGCAATATCCTCTTCGCTGGTTACAATGCGTGGCAAACCAAGAACAGGAAAAGGAGGATCGTCGGGATGAATACACATATTGATGCCATATTCATCACATACGGGCATAATAGCTTGAAGGAAATAACGTAAATTTTCGCGCAGGGCGTCACGGTCTATTCCTTTGTAGGGTGCCAACAGATGATGGAATGTGTCAACAGGGTTCTTGTCCCCATTCTTGATATTTCCATTTACAAAGCCTTGGGTTTTAATAATGATGGTATCTACAAGTTCTTCTTTTTCAGCATCGGTAATGACTTTATCTAATTCGTACATTTGTTTCAATTCATTTACCGTGTAGTCTTTTTCAGCTTCTGCGCGTTGTAGAATCAGGCAGTCGAAATATGCAAAACGTATTTTATCAAAATAGAGTGATGATGTTCCATCTTCCCAAAGATGCTCTAAATCTGTACGAATCCAGTCGATAACAGGCATGAAGTTATAACAGACTGTTTTTACTCCCGCCTTGCCTAAATTAATAAGACTTTTCTTGTAATTCTCTATCAGGTTATCACGCTCGGCACCGCCATATTTTATGGCTTCACTCACCGGCAAACTTTCTACCACCGACCAGCGCAGACCATAAGTCTCAATATATGTCTTTTGGTTTAGGATAGCCTCCAAAGGCCACACCTCACCATTGGGAATTTCGTGAAGAGCAGTCACAATACCTTCTACTCCGATTTGTCTCAACATGGGAAGAGTAATTTTATCATTCTTTCCAAACCATCTCCATGTCTTTTCCATCTTTATTGTCGTTTTGATTCTATCTTAGGTAATCAAGAATATACTTTATTGATGAATAATCATTGCAGAGCGTGCCGGTACAATGATTTCATTACCTGATACTTGCCCCATTCCCGACTGCTTGATTTTTCCATCTTTGCAAACGATTGTATAGCGACCGGCCGGAATAGATAATTTGGCAGGCTCTTTACGGCTGTTGAACGCCACGATAATATTTTTCCATGAGTCGCCGTTAGCATTATCTTTCAGGATAAAGGCCACCAGATTGCTGCCTTCTACAGGCAGGAATTCCATGTATTGGCGTACTTTATCGGCATCTCCCATTCGAAAAGCCGGGTGATTTTTTCGCAATGTTATCAGCTCTCTCACATAATCAAAAACATCATGATGTATCGTCTTGTTCCTCCAATCAATTGTGTTGATACTATCAGGACTATTGTAAGAATTATGTATTCCTTTCTTGTCTCGCATCATTTCGTCTCCGGCAAAAATAAAAGGTACACCTTGTGAGGTGAAGACAAAAGTTTCGGCCAATTTGTGCAGAGAGGCACGTTCTTCGTCCGTTGCATCCGGCATCGTTGCTTTTAGTCTGTCTGCCAGACACATATCATCATGGCAGCTGACATAACTTATCATTTGGGTCGGTTGTAATGCCCACGGCTCTTTGCTGTAATTCACCGAATCATTTATTACTTGTGGATGTTTGACTGCTCCCACCAACCCAAACTTTATACTCATCTCATGCCCCGGTTGGCCAATCAAGAAAGCACCTTTCCGGTCATCATCCCAACCACCGCGCAAACCGTCGCGCATTTCATCGGAGAAAGCGGCAATACGTGGCATCTTGTATATATTGGCTTTCATGGCAAGTTCTTCTTGATCAAGCTGGGGAGCGCTGGCGGCCCATCCTTCACCATAAATAAAGATGGATGGATCTATCTTGTCTACGGCAGCACGGATTTCGTTCATTGTCTCAATATCGTGAATACCCATCAGGTCAAATCGGAAGCCGTCAATGTGATATTCGTTTATCCAGTAGAGTACAGACTCCACCATGTATTTACGCATCATGGCACGGTCACTGGCAGTCTCGTTTCCGCAGCCGGAGCCGTTGGCCGGTTTACCATCCTTTGTTTGGCGATAGAAGTAGCCGGGTACCGTACGCTCGAAGTTGCTTTCCTCAGTGTTAAAAGTATGATTATAAACCACGTCGAGTACCACACGGATACCTGCTTTGTGAAGGGCCTGCACCATCTGCTTGAATTCCTTGATTCTCACATCGGGCTTATAAGGATCGGTGGAATAAGAACCGTCAGGTACATTATAGTTCTGAGGATCATAGCCCCAATTGTATTGTGCCTTGTCCGGTTTACTTTCGTCCACAGATGCATAATCGTATGAAGGAAGAATATGCACGTGCGTGACACCCAATTCTTTCAGGTGGTCGATGCCGGTTTTTTCACCCTGCGAAGTAGTAGTTCCTAATTCGGTTAATGCAAGGAATTTTCCTTTATTACGAATTCCCGAAACTGAATCCAAAGAAAAATCGCGATGATGCATTTCATATACTATGATGTCGGCATAGTCCTTTAAAAGCGGACGTACATCGTTCGCCCAGCCTTCAGGATCGGTGGAGCGCAAGTCAATGACAGCAGCACGCTTTCCGTTTACTCCCACTGCTTTAGCCATAATGCCCGGGGTATCTCCCAGCCACTTACCATTTACTTTTACATTAAAAGTATAGAACTTTCCTTTTAAGTCTTCTTTAATAGAAGTATTCCAAATACCATCTTCTCCCATTTCAAGCGACAGAGTTTGATAAGCAGAACCTTCGTTGCCCGAATCATATAACAATACACGCACTTCTTCAGCTGTAGGTGCCCAAAGTGTAAACTTGGTTTCAATTGGCGAGTACTCCATTTCCACTAACTTCCCTTCGGGGATAGGATATTCTTCAAAAGATGTATATTCTTTCTTTACAGACTGACAACTGATGGTGGTTGACATAATCGATGCCCAAATAACGTGTTTGACATTCATAAATTTATATTTTGTTACTTACCAATACTTTTTTTGTTTATCTCCTTATTTTATCAGGATTTTTATTGATAAAATCTTTCCATCCTGAATACTCTTTGGCAAGAGTGGGTCTTCCGGCTTGCAAATAATGGCAATAGGCTGCGGCAAGTCCATCGGTAGCATCCATAAAAGGTAGCATTTCGTTATCGGGAATATGGAGCATACGCTTCAGCATATCCGCCACCTGTTCTTTACTGGCTTGTCCGTTGCCGGTGATAGCCATTTTTATTTTTAATGGAGCATATTCGGTGATGGGGATGTCACGGCTTAGTGCGGCAGCCATTGCTACCCCTTGCGCACGCCCTAATTTTAGCATGGACTGTACATTCTTTCCAAAAAAGGGAGCTTCAATGGCCAGTTCATCGGGCAGATACGCTTCAATAATGCCGATAACACGTTCAAAGATTCGACGAAGCTTAAGATAATGATTATCGTATTTACGCAAATCTATCACTCCCATGGTGATGACTTGTGGTTTGGTAACTGTTATTTTCAGCAATCCGTAACCCATGATGGTAGTTCCGGGGTCAATGCCCAGAATTATTTTCTCTTTAACCGGCTGAATCACTTGATAACCTCCATTAAGGTGGGAAATCCTACCACTTTGTCTTTGAAGACTTTCATCATTTCTTCGTTAAGCTTCATACCTTGCCGGGTATGCCAGTGATGTAAGGCTGCACTGTCTTCTACTTCCCATTGCAGTGAAAAACATTCACTGTCTTCTTCTTTATGACTGAGGATGTGAGTAAGGCGCGGACTTTGAAGCAATCCTTGTTTTTCTACTTCGGGAATATAGCATTCATTAAGCCAGATGACAAAATTACGTGCATCATCAATTGCTACTTGATAAGTGGTATTATATATCAGCATATTAATTTTATTTGTTTACATTAAACAGATACGTTTTTGCAAATGTAATAAAAATACCCCGACTTCTCGCAAGCCGGGGCATCTATTATGAACAAAAAATTAAATTAATCAGATATGCAACTCGATAGTTGCTCCACCTGATGAACCTCATAAACAGAATGGATGATTCTTTGTTCATTCATAGAGGAGAAATAATATTATATTAAAATAATTGGAAGAAAAATAAGGTTTCTATTTTGCAATTTCAATTTTATGTGTATCTTTGCAACACAAAACCGGGGCATTAGCTCATCTGGCTAGAGCGTTAGACTGGCAGTCTAAAGGTGGCGAGTTCGAGTCTCGCATGCTCCACAATATCCCTTCCCTGTTGCTTTATATAAAAAGCAGAAAGAATTATCAGGGAATTTAAAAATTTTATCAAAACAACATTTAGGACGTAGGTATCTACGTCCTATTTTTATTTGTCACATTCCCTGAAACAGCAACCGATATTGAAGTAAATCGGTTCAATCCGAAAACTCTGCGGGTGATAAGGGTCCGGTCATTATTCTTGAGGATTTAGCATATCGATCAAACACCTGTCCCCTGATGTTGTCTCCTCCGGTTTTCAACCCCTGCATGCGTTTTTTGAGCTTCCTAAGTCGTTTCATTAGCCGGACCAAGCGTTTTCGTCCTTTCGGTTATGCCTGTCTGTCCGTCGAATTACTACAGCCTCCGGCGGCGGACTGTATAGTCCGTTGCAGTGGATCGTACAGTCTGCTACAGTGGACTGTACAGTCCATTGCCGCAGACTGTAATAATCTTCCGTTTAAAAGACCTTGGCCAGCCATAGGAAACGGTTTATTCTTCCCTTTGTTTGTGATATGATATTTACCCCCCCAAGAATAATAAGTGACCCGATTTTTTTTAGAAAAAATAAAGAAATGTTCTCATAGCCTGAAAGCTGCTTAATCATAAGTCAGCCTCACAAAGATAACTATTATTATTAAAAATCCCCATTATTTACTACTAATTTGTTACATATCCGACACATAATTTGGCAATCAGCTAATTTTGCTCTATCTTAGTCCGATAATTATGTTATATGGCATATTGCCCAAGATAAACCTTTAAACACATTTCACTTACATGAAAAAACTTTTTACTACGGTGTGTGTAGCCGCTACTCTCGGCTTGCTTACATCATGCGGTACACAAACCGCACCGGAAAGAACTTACAACGAAGGGATAAACATCATCCCGATGCCGGCTTCTTTGCAGCAACAGGAAGGTCGTTTCCTATTATCTTCCAGTTCTTCTTTCTATGCTCCTACGCCGGAAGCCAAAACTATTGCAGAGTTCTTCGCAGCCAAATTGAAAAATTCTACAGGATTTAATTTTGCAATAGCTGATGCAGAGAAGGATGGCGGAATTTCTCTTCTCATTGATCCTGCCATGGAGATAAACGAGGAAGGTTACCGATTGGATGTTACTCCACAAGGTGTCAAAATCCTGGCCAAGACTCCACAGGGTGTCTTTTATGGTATGCAAAGTTTTTTGCAATTGCTGCCTGCCGAAGTGGAGAGTCCTTCAGTGGTCAAAAACATCGAATGGAGTGCACCTTGCGTAAGTATCGATGATGCTCCACGTTTTGCTTATCGTGGTATGATGCTTGACCCATGCCGTCACTTTATTCCGGTGGAAAATGTGAAAAAACAACTTGACGTATTGTCTTTGTTCAAAATCAATACTTTTCATTGGCATCTTACCGACGACCAGGGATGGAGAATCGAAATCAAGAAATATCCCAAGTTAACAGAAATAGGCTCTAAGCGTATTGATGGAGAGGGTACTGAATATGGCGGTTTTTACACACAGGAGGAAATAAAGGATATAGTAGCTTATGCTGCCGAACGTTTTATTACGGTGATTCCAGAATTGGAAACTCCGGGACATGAGCTGGCTGCCATCTCAGCCTATCCCGAACTTTCTTGTAAAGGTCAGCCCACCACTCCACGTATTATTTGGGGTGTGGAAGATATTGTAATGTGTCCGGGAAAAGAAGACATGTTTAAATTCCTGGAAGATGTTGTTGAAGAAATGGTTCCGTTGTTCCCCGGCACTTATTTCCATATTGGCGGTGATGAATGTCCTAAAAGCAGCTGGAAGAACTGTCCGGCTTGTCAGGCACGCATCAAGGCTGAAGGTTTGAAAACGGATAAAAATCACACGGCCGAAGAACGTTTGCAAAGTTACGTTATTCAGCGCATGGAGAAAATGCTTGCTAAACACGGCAAGAAAATTATCGGCTGGGATGAGATTCTTGAAGGTGGTTTAAGTCCTGAGGCTACTGTAATGTCATGGCGCGGCGAAGCCGGAGGTATCGCTTCTGCTTTGCAGGATCACGATGCTATTATGACTCCGGGCGGAAACGGTATGTATCTCGATACCTTCCAGGGAGATTCAAAGATCGAACCGGTAAGTATCGGTGGCTACACCTTGTTGGAAAAAGTGTATAGCTACAATCCGGTGCCCGATACATTGGTCACTTTGGGTAAAGATAAACATATTAAAGGTGTACAGGCTAATCATTGGTCGGAATATATGTACAATACCGACATTATGGAATATCGTATGTATCCGCGTATGCTGGCTGTTTCTGAAATTGCATGGACTCCGTTGGATAAAAAGGATTACAAAGACTTTGAACGCCGTATCAACAATGCTTATGTGCGTTTGGATGGTCATGATGTCAATTACCATATTCCGCAACCTGAACAACCGAACGGATCTTGTAACTTTGTGGCTTTTGTTGATTCCACTTCTTTGACATTCAAAACTACACGTCCCGAAACGATGGTTTACACGCTGGACGGTACTGACCCGACACCTTTGTCTACTCAATACACAGAACCGATTAAAGTGACAGAAACCACTACCCTAAAGATTCGTACAGTTCTTCCTTCCGGAAAAATGAGTCCGGTTCGTAATATCACTGTAGAAAAACAGGCATTGGCTCCTGCCAAAGTGGTTGAAAAAACGACTCCGGGGCTGAAGATGAAGATGGCTGACGGCACATTCTTTAAAGCAAGTGAATTGAATAAAGCAACAGAATGGAAAGAAATGACAGTGAAATCTCTTCGTGATATACGCAGCCAGGTGGAATCTACCGAAAGTATGCGTGGCGTAAAACAATACGGTGCTATCGCTACCGGATATGTAGATATTCCTGAAGATGGTGTTTATTACTTCACCACAAACAATGATGAAGTATGGATTGACGGTAAGCTTCTTATCAGCAATGAGGGCGAAGTGAAACGTTTCTCACGCAATGACAAATCAGTCGCATTGGCTAAAGGTCTGCACGAATTGAAGGTAGTGTTCCTTGGACACATCATTGGTGGATGGCCTTCATTGTGGGATGATGCTTCTATCTCAATCCGCAAGGCAGATCAGGAGAAATTCACTCCTATCAAGCCTGAACAATTATTCTATTAATAATAAGTAATACCGGGCACGGAAGCTACGGGTTCTCTTTTTATGAAGTTCGTGTATTCCGTGCCTAAAATATATCTTCCTAATTCTTTGGTATCGGCTTAGACCACACCTCTTCTTTTGTCGATTTATCTATAACTGAAATAATTCCTCCCGGAAAGTCTTTCACATAACCTTTTTTCTCTGCCAGCATATCTTCTGCCATCCGAATAGCTTTCTCTTTGTCCTTCAAGTTGAATCCCTTATTGGCTGAGTCTTGTTCGTCTCTGAAGTAAATATCGTATGTTTCCATTATTTGTTCATAGTTTAAAATTGGGGTGCAAAGATATAATTTCTAATGAATATAGAGCCGAATTAAATTATATTTTAGTTTCCCATAAACAAAAAAAGAATATCTGCTGTTTTATTTGTTGTATTTGACAAGTATCGTATTATGATAAAAACAAAATATTATATCCTGATTATCACTTGCTTGTGGTTACAGGCAGGTCTTGCTGCTACGCCTTCTGCCTTTTATTCGGCATTAAAAAAGATATATCCTTTGGCTGCTGATGTCGAATGGTCGCAACAGGGAAACTATCATACGGCTGATTTTATACAAAATGGATTCGACACAAAGGTATGGATGAATATCAATGCTCAATGGGTAATGACGAATACCGATTTGCAAACTGCAGACCAACTGCCTCCTGGTGCTTATAATGCGTTTACATTCAGTTCCTTTTCACAATGGACGGTACAAAATGTCTTTTTTATCGAGTTCCCCAAACGACCGGCTGTCTATGTCGTACAGGTAAATATGGATAATTCTGATGCTATTTATCAGCTATTCCTTACCCCCGGCGGACGCATGCTGCAAACAAAGGATGCAAGCTATAATAATACTGCCATCTCCCCTTCCGTCTTTGATTTTATGTAGAAAAAGGTGAAATAAACATTGCACTGGTAGTGAAAAAAGACTTATTATTAAGCCTCTCCTTCTGAAAGAGGATGAAGAAAAGGACAAAACCGGGTGAATGTCGTTAAATTAATGTAAAAAGCTATTGTGTATTCCTGTCTCATAGGCTCATTTTACTACTTTTGCGCACACTTGGCCATAAATTGTGCAAAAGTTATCATGGAATTAGAACAGAGTTTTATCGCTCTTATAGAGCAAAGCATAAAGGCAAATTGGTATTTGAATGCCCTGACTGACTATAAAGGTGCTACGCTTCAATACCGGGATGTCGCCCGAAAGATAGAGAAAATCCACATTATGCTGGAGAATGCCGGCATCGTGCAAGGAGATAAAATAGCCATTTGCGGACGTAATAGTGCCCATTGGACTGTTACTTTTCTTGCTGTTATGACGTATGGTGGTGTGGTAGTACCCATTTTACATGAATTCAAGCCCGATCAAGTGCATAATATTGTCAACCATTCGGAAGCACGGCTGCTTTTTGCGGGCGATCAAGTGTGGGAAAACCTGAATGAAATGGTAATGCCCCATTTAGAAGGTATCATCGAATTAAAGGACTTCGGCCTGGTAGTCTCCCGTTCGGAGAAATTGACTTATGCCCGCGAACATCTTAACGAAATGTTCGGCCGCAAATATCCATGCCGTTTTCGTCCCGAGAATGTATCGTACCGAAAAGAGACTTCGCCTGAAGAGCTTTCAATAATCAATTATACATCGGGCACCACCGGATATTCCAAAGGAGTGATGCTCCCTTATCGCAGTATCCTTTCAAATGTATTGTACTGTAAAGAAAAGATTGGAATCAAAGCCGGTGATAGTGTCGTGTCCATGCTCCCATTGGGACACGTATTCGGCATGGTTTTTGATTTCCTTTACGGCTTCACTGTTGGTGCACATTTGTGGTTTCTTACCCGTATGCCGTCACCTAAAATCATTGCAGAATCTTTTGCCGAAATTCGCCCAAGGGTCATTTCATGTGTACCTTTGATTGTGGAGAAAATATTCAAGAAAAACATCTTACCCAAGGTGGACAATAAATTAGGCAAACTTTTGCTTCATGTCCCCATTATCAGTGACAAAATAAAAGAACTGATACGTCAGAAGGCAATGGAAGTGTTCGGGGGGAACTTTATAGAAATAATTATTGGAGGAGCTCCATTTAATGCAGAAGTCGAAGCATTTGTCCGTAGTATTAATTTTCCTTATACCATTGCATATGGCATGACTGAGTGCGGTCCTATTATTTGCCATAATCATTGGACAGAGTTAAAGCAAGCTTCTTGTGGTACGGTAGCAGCACGTATGGAGGCTAAAGTACTTTCTTCCAACCCATCAGAAGTGCCGGGTGAATTGGTTTGCCGGGGAGCTAATGTGATGTTAGGTTATTATAAAAATGAAGAAGCCACCGGGCAAGTGATTGATAAAGACGGTTGGCTGCACACGGGAGATATGGCAATTATTGATTCCGAAGGACACATTTATATCAAAGGTCGTTGTAAGAATCTGTTGCTCACCGCTTCCGGGCAAAATATTTATCCCGAGGAAATAGAGTCAAAGCTTAACAATATGCCATACGTATCGGAATCTTTGGTTATTTTGCAACAAGATAAATTAGTGGCATTGGTCTATCCTGATAATGATGATGCCTTTGCCCATGGACTCAAACACGCCGATATTGAAAGAGCTATGGAGGAGAATCGCATTGAATTAAACAAGCAACTACCTGCTTACTCACAAATTACACGTTGTAAACTATATCCCGAAGAGTTCGAAAAAACAGCAAAGAAAAGTATTAAAAGATTCTTATATCAGGATATAAAAGAATAGTTTTTCTTTCACTCTTATTGTTTCATCAGCATAAAACTGTTTGAAACTCCTTATCCGGTAGAACAAGAAGTATTATTAGGGAGGCTTTATACGGAATTAAACTGCAGAAGAAATTGCATACTTCATTGCTTTATATTTTCTTTGCAGCAACTAAAAAAAGCAATATGAAGAATTCCCCTGAATTATTAGTCTATAAAGCTTCTGCCGGTTCGGGAAAAACCTTTACCTTGGCAGTAGAATATATAAAATTATTAATACTGAATCCCCGGGCTTATCGTAATATCTTGGCAGTAACCTTCACGAATAAGGCTACTACCGAGATGAAAGAACGCATTTTGAGTCAACTGTATGGAATTTGGATAAACGATAAATCCTCCAAGGCTTATCTGGAGAAGATAACAGAAGAGCTTGGTATGCCCAAAGAGCAGATTCGCATGGCAGCCGGTAAAGCACTTCATCTGATGATACATGATTACAGTCGTTTTAGAGTGGAAACTATCGATTCTTTCTTCCAATCGGTAATGCGTAATTTGGCACGAGAACTGGAATTAGGAGCCAACTTGACGATTGAATTGAACAATATGGAGGTATTGAGTGATGCGGTGGACTCAATGATTGAAAGGCTTAACCGTCAGTCTCCTGTTCTTTATTGGCTATTGGACTATATCGAGGAACGTATTGCTGACGATAAACGTTGGAATGTATCAGGAGAAATCAAGAACTTCGGACGGAATATCTTTGATGAAGGATATATAGAAAAAGGTGACGGACTGCGCCGAAAGTTGCAGGATAAAGACTGTATCAAAAACTATCGCCGCACACTGCAAGCTATCGAAACGGAAGCATTGGAACAGATGAAAGGTTTTGCCGACCAATTTTTCGGGATATTGGAAAGCAACGGTCTGGCTATAGATAATCTGGCCAATAAAAGTAAAGGGGTATCCAGCTATTTCAGCAAACTACAGATGGGAAAGTTGGATGACAGCCTCCGCAATGCGACAGTGGAAAAACATCTTGCCTCTCCTGAAAACTGGTCTTCCAAAAGCTCGCCTCGCCGTAACGCCATTACCGAACTGGCAGCTGCGGAACTTATCCCCTTGCTGCAAACAGCAGAAGAGTTCCGAAGTAAGAATAACATGCTGGTCAACTCCTGCCAGCTTTCTTTACGCTATATAAATAATGTACGATTGTTGGCAAATATTGATGAAGAGGTACGTCGCTTGAATTACGAGAACAATCGCTTCCTACTTTCGGATACCAATGTATTACTTCATAATCTGGTACATGACGGTGACTCTTCTTTTGTGTTTGAAAAGATAGGAACCACTATTCGTAACGTGATGATTGATGAATTTCAGGATACATCCCGGATGCAATGGGATAATTTCCGTTTATTACTGTTAGAAGGACTTTCGCAAGGAGAAAACAGCCTGATTGTAGGAGATGTGAAGCAATCTATTTATCGCTGGCGTAATGGAGACTGGGGAATCTTGAACGGGCTGAAAGACCATATTGAGTCATTTCCCATTAATGTAAAGACATTGACCACCAACCGTCGGAGTGCAGGAAATATTATTGAATTCAATAATAAGGTATTTACTGCTGCTTGCCATACTTTAAATGATATCTATAAGTCAGAACAAGGAGAAGAGTGTAAAGATTTGAAAGAAGCATATGTCGATGTATGCCAGGAAAAGGATAAAGACCCGGACGGAGGATATGTGAAAGTAACTTTCCTGACCGAAAAAGAAGAGATGGCTTATGTTGAGGATACTTTACAGCAATTGGCAAATGAGACTCAATTATTGGTAACGGCAGGTATACAATTGAAGGATATTGCCATTTTGGTACGAAAGAATAAAACCATTCCGTTGGTGGCCGATTATTTTGATAAGAATACACCTTATAAAATAGTATCGGATGAAGCTTTTCAATTGAATGCATCATTGGCCATCTGTATGATAATGGATGGGTTGCGCTATCTGTCCAACCCTGAGAATCGCATTGCAAAAGCACAACTTGCCGCAGCTTATCAAAATGAAATACTGAAGAACAACATAGATTTGAACACGCTGTTACTGAATGATATAGATGAGTATTTACCGGTCTCTTTTATCGAACAGCAGAAGAAACTGAGATTAATGCCACTGTATGAACTGATGGAGAAATTGTTCGGTCTGTTTGAGATGTCACGCATCAAACAACAAGACGCCTATCTTTGTGCATTCTTTGATGCTGTTGTGGAATATTTACAAAATAATTCTTCGGAGATGTCTGCCTTTATCGCTTTTTGGGAGGAGACACTCTCTCAGAAAACAATACCTTCAGGCGAAGTAGAGGGTATTCGGATTATCTCTATTCATAAGTCAAAGGGATTAGAATATCACACAGTGCTTCTTCCCTTCTGTGATTGGAATATGGAAAAGGAACGCAGTTTGACACATCTGATATGGTGTACACCCAAAGTGGCACCGTTTAACGATCTCGATATCGTTCCTGTCAATTACTCCACAGCCATGCAGCAGTCTATTTACAGGGAAGAGTATTTGAATGAGCGATTGCAGTTGTGGGTGGACAACCTGAATTTGCTTTATGTTGCGTTTACCCGTGCCAAGAAGAATCTTATCATTTGGGGTAAAGACGGACTGAAAGGGACTGTTTCGGAACTGTTGCAACAGGCTATGGGACAGATAAGTATTCCACAACATGAACATGGCAGCAGCCATTTGGAAAAATCAGAAGATAATACCGATACTGATAATATTGCGTATGAAATGGGAACGCTTTATTTATCAGAAGAAAAGAGAACGGATGGCATTATAAAAAATAAATTACTAATGAATCCTGAAAAAATTCCTCTTCATTTAGAATCACTGGAGAGCAACATCGAGTTCAAACAGTCTAACCGTTCTGCCGAATTTATCCGTGGAGAAGAAGAAACCGGAGAGAGGTATATTCGTCAGGGGCAGTTATTGCATAATCTGTTTTCAGTGATTCGCACGCAAAATGATATCCCTTCTGCCATCGAACGACTTCGTTTTGAAGGAATAATTGAGTCGGCTGAGCAAGAGAGACAAATCAAGAAATTGACCGAATGGGCTCTGAATCATCCATTGGTGAAAGAATGGTATTCCGGGAATTGGGAGCTTTATAATGAATGTGCTATTATATATAAGGAGAAGGGAGAATTGCAAACGCGTCGTCCCGACCGTGTGATGATGAAAGACGGTAAAGTAGTAGTAGTGGATTTTAAGTTTGGAAAGAAACGCACCGATTACAATAAGCAGGTACGCGATTATATGAACTTGTTGTCCGACATGGGATATGAGAATATCCGTGGATATTTGTGGTATGTATTTGATAATGAATTTGTGGAGGTAAAATAATCATGGAAAGCTTTTTAAAACTCGTAGCAACAGATTTGTATAATCGCACTCAAGGTGACTTGGCGCATACTGCTGTGGTATTTCCTAACAAACGCGCCGGTTTGTTTTTTAATGAGCATTTGGCGGAACAGTCGGACACACCAATTTGGTCACCGGCTTATGTGAGTATTAGTGAACTTTTCCGTAGCCTTTCTATATGGGAAGTGGGCGATCCGGTCAAGTTGGTATGCGAACTCTATAAAGTATTCCTTCACGAAACTCAAAGCAAAGAAACTTTGGATGATTTCTATTTTTGGGGGGAGATGCTTATCAGTGATTTTGATGATGCTGATAAAAATATGGTGGACACCGATAACTTGTTCACTAATCTGCAAGACCTGAAAAATATCATGGATGATTATACCTTCCTCAACAATGAGCAGGAAGAAGCTATCCAACAGTTTTTTCAGAATTTCTCTATTGAGCACCGCACAGTGCTGAAAGAGCGATTCATCTCCATGTGGGATGCTTTGGGGAATATTTACAAAAAATTTCACGAAGTACTTTCATCCCGGGGAATTGCATACGAAGGAATGCTTTACCGTCATGTAATTGAACATTTGGATGTAGAGGCATTGCCTTACGAAAGATATGTATTTATAGGTTTTAATGTACTGAATAAAGTAGAGCAGACTTTATTTAAAAAGTTGCAAGAAGCAGGAAAAGCAATTTTTTATTGGGATTATGATGAGTTTTACATGAGCTCTCACTCTTTTGTGAATGCTGACGAACCATATCCTCATGAAGCCGGAGAATTTATTCGCCGCAATTTGCGTGATTTTCCTTCTCCCCTGCCTGCTGAGTTATTTAATACTCTAGCACGTCCCAAAGAAATCCATTATATTGCCGCGCCTACCGAAAATGCACAAGCCCGTTATCTGCCTGCATGGATACGTGAAAACTTGACAAAGCAAGAAAAGGAAACTGCTATTGTCCTTTGTAACGAAGCATTACTTCAACCTGTGCTTCATTCCTTGCCTGATGAAGTAAAGCATGTGAATATTACTATGGGATTCCCTCTATCTCAAACCCCTGTATATAGCTTTCTTACATCATTGCTGGAGTTGCATACTCACGGGTATAACCAACATAGCGGACGTTATACATACCTATCGGTTGTCACTCTGCTGAAACATCCTTATACTCGTCAATTGAGTTCCAATTCCGAATCATTGGAAAAAGAACTGACCAAGCACAATCGTTTTTATCCGTTACCCGGTGAATTGCAAAGAGATGAATTTCTTACTCTATTATTCACTCCGCCATCCGGCAGTAACCTAAGTTTGTGTCTCCGTATATCTGAAATATTGCAGCAAATAGCCGGTATTTATCGAAATGAAACTGAAGAAGACCTTTATCGTGAGTCACTTTTTAAGGCATATACCACAGTCAGCAGATTCCGTACTTTAATAGAAGAAGGAGAACTGACAGTTCGGCCGGAAACATTACGGCGTTTGTTGGTTAAAGTGTTATCGGCTACCAATATACCTTTTCACGGAGAGCCTGCCATTGGGATGCAGATAATGGGAGTACTCGAAACACGTAACTTGGATTTTCGCCATTTAATCATGTTATCGGTTAATGAAGGTCAGTTACCCAAATCAGGAGGAGATTCTTCTTTCATACCTTATAATTTACGTAAAGCGTTTGGCATGACTACCATTGAGCACAAGATAGCCGTTTATGCTTATTATTTCTATCGACTGCTGCAACGTGCCGAAAAAGTTACTTTATTATACAATACCAGTTCTGATGGACTTAATCGTGGAGAATGGAGCCGCTTTATGTTACAATTCTTGATTGAATGGCCTCACCCCATTATACGTCAATATTTGGAAACAGGACAATCACCACAAAGTACACTTTCCATTACTATCCCCAAAACACCGGAAGTAATGAGAAAGATGCAAAACGTGTTTGATATTCGTATTAATAAAAAAGCCAAATTCTCTCCCTCGGCACTTAATTATTATTTGGATTGTCCGCTGAAATTCTATTATATTTATGTAGCCGAACTTTCAGCTCCTGAGCAAGTCAGTGCAGAAATAGACTCTGCCACATTCGGAAGTATTTTCCATTTGGCAGCCGAGAATATTTATAAAGATTTGACAGCACATAACAATGTAATTGACAAAGAGACATTGGAGGCACTTCTTCATAATGAGGTAAAACTGCAAGACTATGTGGATGTTGCTTTTAAAGAACTGTTCTTTAATGTATCCCAAGATGAAAAGCCTGAATATAATGGTGTGCAGTTAATAAATTCTGCTGTTATCTCAAGGTATCTGAAACAATTGTTGGAGAATGATTTGCGCTATACGCCCTTTACTTTCGTGGGTTCCGAACAGCCTGTGCAGGAGGATATCGAAATTAAGACTCCGAAAGGTATTATAAAATCGCGTATTGGAGGTATTATTGACCGTTTAGACAGCAAAGACGGTACATTGCGAATTGTAGACTATAAAACCGGTGGTGATGCGGACACTCCTCCCAACGTGGAATCCCTCTTCACGCCGGCTAAAAAACGCTCCAACTATGTGTTCCAAACATTTCTTTATGCTGCCATTATGTGTCGGAAACAGCCATTAAAGGTCGCTCCTTCCTTGCTTTATATTCATCGGGCAGCGACAGAAACTTACTCTCCGGTTATTCAAATGGGAGAATCTCGTAAACCCAAAGAACCTGTGGAAGACTTCAGCATATATGAAACAGAATTCAGAGAGCGGTTGCAAGTGTTGCTGGAGGATATATTTAACCTGGAAATACCTTTTACTCAAACGGAGATTGTAGAAAAATGTACTTATTGTGATTTTAAGACATTATGCAAACGATAATATTAGTGATGATTGTTAGTTTGGGGTCAAAACGTGGATAATGCTGTCGTTTAGCTCGTAGGGACGAGGTTCGCTCGCCCGAAAACAGTTTGTTTTGTGTCTTCGGGCAACCCCTGCCCCTACAGCTGACGGTGGGATAGGTCATTTTGTTTTGACACATTCCCAAAGTTGAGGTTAGTGTATCCGACCTGATTAGGGTTCTACATAAAGTTTCAGTGATTCATCCCAGGAAATCATTCCTGGTTTACCCCACCAATAGAAATCATCCAGATTACAGAAATCATTGTTCTTTTTCATTTCTTCCTTCAGTAATCGTTTATAAGCATTCTTCAAGAAAGCATAAGCCGGCATCTCTGCAAGATTCACCATTTCCCATGGGTCTTCATTCAAGTTGAAAAGCTGTTCTTTCTTCTCTCCCTTAATATTATAAATGATGTATTTCCAACCGTCTTTCACAAGACCGCGCTGAATGCTGTTGTAGGCAAGAAAGAGATGGTCACGATGCGTATTTTCTTCTTTTTTCATCACCGGCAGCAATGATTTTCCTGTTACGGAAGAAGACGGACGGATGCCTATTAAATCACATAGGGTAGGATATACATCCGATAGATAACAATATACATTTCGTTGCGTCCCTTTCTCCATTCCGGGTGCGGAAATAATCAAAGGAATACGAACACTGTGATCATATAAATTCTGCTTGCCTAACAAACCGTGTTGACCTACCGCCAAACCATTGTCAGAAGCAAATACCAGAATCGTATTGTCAAGTTGTCCGCTTTCTTGCAGTGCCTGTAATACACGACCGATCTGAGTATCTACTTCACTAATCATACCGTAATAATCTGCTATCTCCTTTTTTATGGCTTCTTCAGTACGCGGTACAGGTCTTAATATTTCATCCCTCACATTCATATCTCCCGTATCAAAAGGATGACGTGGCAGAAAGTTGATAGGCAATGTAATGGTATCCGCTTCATAATGTTTACCGTAGTCAGGATGTTTCAATCGAGGATCATGAGGAGAAGTAAAGGCCACGTAAGCAAAAAACGGTTGTTTGCCGTTCTTCTGTTTTTTTAGGAAAGCAATAGCTGCATCAGCAAACATTTCAGAGGAAAATTTATCTCCGGTAAACTTTTCTCGATATTTTCCACTAGAATCATAATGATTCAGGCGAGGCTCTACATGGCCGTTTGTTTCATAAGTGTGCATTCCTCCGAAGAATATATTTTCCCCGTTAGAAAAAGAGCGGTTGAAGGATGCGAAATCCGAGTGCCATTTTCCGGTTTCGAAAGTAATATATCCATGCTGACGCAGCAGTTCGGGTAATGTAACGTGTTGCTCAGGAATTACTTGTCCGTCCTTTACTATCTGAAAAACTCCTCTACCGGTCATAATCATGGCACGACTAGGCATAGAAAGCGCGCCTCCCAACGAGCCATTGGTATAAGTAGAATGAAATGAGATACCATTTTGATAAATACGATCAATGTTGGGTGTACTTACTTGTTCACAACCATTGTGATGAATGCAAGTCCGCTGCATATCATCCACTAAAAGAAATAGAATATTGGGTAACTCCTTTTTCGATGTTCCCATGCAGGTAACAGTATATAATAATGTTCCTATGGAAAATAATAACTTTCTCATAGATATTAGTTTTCTTAGTATTTATAATTATATCAGTCTAACAAAATCGGTATTTCTTTATTTTTCTTTGATAATTATCATTAACGAATTAGAACGGTAGGATAATAGTCCTGAATAGCATCTAAAATGGCTTTAACATTAACATTATGTCCTTTAATCTCAAAAAAATTATGATAAATTTTATCCTCAGAATATCTTACTATAATAGATCTTATTTCTTCATTCTTTGACATTTTTCTCTCTATTTCTGTGATATTAGCCAATGGGAATTTCCTTGTTTTTCCCAATCCGGGGTTATATATAAAATAGTTTGGCGTAATAGTGTAAGTAAAATGACCGGCCAAGAATGTAATGATAGCATAAATCAGCCATATAATTCCTAATTCATACTTTTTTGTCATACCTACATATATTATTGCAAATATAAGGATGAAAGCTATCGGTATCCATACCCACAAAGGTTGCTTGGTTCTGAATTCGTATTTTTCCATTTTATTTCGTATTTGATTTAAGCAAAAATAGGGAGATTAGGTTAAATAACCAAACTTCCCCATAGAAATTATTTACACCTTGTAAAGGTTATGATAATTAATAGTACTACATAACAGCATTAAGTGATAATATTTCTTTATTTACTATTCAAACAGTAATCATTTAAAATATTTAAATATCAGCTGAAATATACGAATCATTTTGCTATTTCAAATAAAACTTCTAACTTCGTGTTCGATAACAGTTGATAACTTTAAATAAACGTTCTTGTATATCTTTTCAAATACCACGCTTGGATACATGTTAAAATAGACAACAATTATATAGATATTAAAAAGACTACTTATGAAAAACTTTATGGATGAAAACTTTTTGCTTCAGACAGAAACAGCACAGAAATTATATCACGAACATGCAGCTAAAATGCCCATTATTGATTATCACTGTCATCTTATTCCTCAAATGGTAGCCGATGATTATCAGTTCAAGTCACTGACCGAAATCTGGCTGGGAGGTGATCACTATAAGTGGCGTGCCATGCGTACCAACGGAGTGGACGAACGTTATTGTACCGGTAAAGAGACCTCTGATTGGGAGAAATTTGAGAAATGGGCTGAAACAGTTCCATATACTTTTCGCAATCCACTGTATCATTGGACCCATTTGGAATTAAAAACAGCTTTTGGTATTGATAAAATATTAAATCCGAAAACTGCCCGCGAAATTTATGAGGAATGTAATGAGAAACTGCAACAACCAGAATACTCTGCACGTGGTATGATGCGCCGTTATCATGTAGAAACGGTTTGTACAACTGATGATCCTGTTGACTCTTTGGAATATCATATTAAAACACGTGAAAGTGGTTTCGAAATAAAAATGCTTCCTACATGGCGTCCTGACAAAACTATGGCAGTAGAGGTTCCTAGTGATTTTCGCACATATATGGAAAAGCTATCGGCAGTGAGCGGTGTTACTATTTCTTCTTTTGATGATATGGTCTCGGCCTTGCACAAACGCCATGATTTCTTTGCAGAACAAGGCTGCAAATTATCTGACCATGGCATTGAAGAATTCTATGCTGAAAATTATACCGATGCTGAAATTAAAACTATTTTTAATAAAGTATATAGCGGACAGGTGTTGACAAAAGAAGAAATATTGAAATTCAAATCTGCCATGTTAGTTATATTGGGCGAAATGGATTGGGAGAAAGGTTGGACTCAGCAGTTTCATTATGGTGCTATCCGTAACAATAACACCAAGATGTTCAAGCTCCTCGGTCCTGATACCGGTTTTGACTCGATCGGTGAATTTACTACGGCTAAGGCAATGGCAAAATTTCTTGATCGCCTGAACATGGAAGGAAAACTGACTAAGACTATTCTTTATAATTTGAATCCTTGTGCTAATGAAGTTATTGCTACTATGGTAGGGAATTTCCAAGATGGAACTATTCCGGGCAAAATTCAGTTTGGTTCAGGATGGTGGTTCCTAGACCAGAAAGATGGTATGGAAAAGCAGATAAATGCATTATCATTATTAGGACTATTAAGTCGTTTTGTAGGTATGTTGACAGATTCACGTTCTTTCCTATCCTACCCTCGTCATGAATATTTCCGTCGCACTTTGTGTAACTTATTAGGCAATGATATAGAAAACGGTGAAATACCCGTATGCGAAATGGAACGCGTTAATCAGATGGTAGAAGACATTGCATATAACAACGCAAAGAAATTTTTTCAATTTTAATAAAGCAACCTTTGATGAGTCACTGATGGTTACTGTTGCCATCAGTGACTTTTTTAGTTTTATAGGAAATCACTCCACACTTGATATGTGGAATTATTCTACAATTTTGTAGAGCTAAAATCATTTTTCCACACTTCCTTCAAAAGTATACATATAATTAAACACCTTATTATCAATATATTATTAATATCTTCAAAACTTTGGCACGCAACTTGCTTATATATCGACAACAAATTAATTTAAAAACGAGAAATAATGAAAAAGGTATTAGTTTTATTAGCAGTGGTATTAGGATTAGGCACGTCAGTTGTATTCGCAGAAGGTGTAAAAGATGCAAAGAAGGAACAAACTGTAAAGAAATCTCCCGATTTTATTGAAATCTATATGAATGATGTTCCCGAAACGATCATGGATACTTTGGCATGTGAAGGTGCCATGATAAAACAGGCATTTTTATCCTATGGTGCTGATGGAAGCAGAATCTATAAAGTGATTATCTTGACTAGTAGTTTGGAAGAAACTACTAGATACTTCAGTGAAGATGGAAAAGTGATAAGATAATTTTTTAGTTAGTATGTAGAATGATGATGGTTCCGGCTTGTGATAAGTCGGAACCTTTCTTATAATATATACATATCAATTATATAGCATTATATATCCATTCAGATATGTGGCAAGTAGTAGCCACAATATATAAGGAATAAATAATAAGGAGCTCATCTTCTTTATTGAATAACTTTTCATCATATAATATATGACAAATATATCAAGAAGTAGTATATCTATAAATCCCAGAAACGGATTTTGAAAGTAGAAAAAGTAAATACTCCATGTAAAATTAAGTAATAGTTGAAAACTAAAAAGCCATCTCAATATTTTCCTTTTTCTATGTTTAGTATTCCATATTAGTCCTATCGATATCCCCATACAAAAATAAAGTATGCTCCACACAATAGGAAATATAAAATTAGGAGGAGTTAATGATGGTTTATTTAAGAATGGATACCATGTTTGAATAGCATCAACCTGGAAATATGAAGCCATGACTCCCACACTAAAACAAATTATTACCGCTACAAGTACTGGTATTATTTTATTCATTATTGATTATTTTGTTTTATGCAATAACAAATAAAATTCTGTTTTGCTTAATAAAGACAGATAAGATTTTTGTAAAAGGGACTTATCATCTCTATCAATAACACTACTAAATGAGAAATGATGAAATCTAAAAGAAAATAATGTTAAATTATAACGTCATTTAAATGAAATTTATATATAAAATTTAGCTTTTTACATGATAAAATGCTATTTTCACGACAAATAACTAAGCATTCTATTATTAACCTATTTAATGAAAGTTCAAAATGAATAAGAATTTAATTGGCTTAAATGCCGGAAAAGTTTGGCAGCTTCTAAATAATAATAAACGATGGAGCTATTCTGAATTGAAGGAGGCGGTCGGATTGTCTGATAGAGATTTAAATGCCGCCATTGGCTGGTTAGCTCGTGAAGATAAAATTGATTTTGAAACCGAAGGTGGGAACGATCGATTGTTTTTATGTGTAAATGTGTATATCGGATAATAAAGTAAAGAGAATGGATCATAGATTATGGTACCATTCTCTGTTTAATCTCAATTTAAATTCTTAATAACTTTAGCCGGATTACCTACGGCAATAGAATCATCCGGGATATCTTTTGTAACAACACTACCGGCTCCAATAATGCATCGGTTTCCAATAGTTACTCCCGGACAGATAATAGCTCCTCCTCCTATCCAACAGTCTTCACCGATTGTTATAGGATAAGCATATTCTTTGGTTTCTCTTCTTGCAATATAATCAATAGGATGGTGTGGAGTATATAATTGTACGTTGGAGCCGATAAGGGTGTGGGCACCGATAGTTATATATCCTCCATCCAAAAAAGTACAATTCGAATTGACAAATACATGTTCTCCCAATTTGATACCGGTGCCATGGTCACAATAAAAAGGCGGACAAATGATGGAAGTAATAGGGATATTCGGCACCAATTCTTCTAATATTTGACGAAAATCTTCATCATAAATAGTCATTGTTCTCATCTTGGCCAATAACTTTTTGGCATGGATAAAACTAGCTTGTATTTCTGGCTTTTCCATATCAGCCAATTCACTTTTACGCATTTTATCTATTTCATTCATATACTTTGGATTTTGTACTAAATGTAAAGGATATTTTTCTTTCTGCCAAATATACGCCACATAATATAAGGAAACAACCGGATAATGCTATTACAGTAATCTTCTCATTTATAATTATGGCTGAGGTAAGTAATGTTACCAGTGGAACGATATAAATGTAGCTAGTACTTTGTACCGCACCCAGTTCTTTTACACAAGCATTCCAAGAGATAAAACAAAACATGGAAGCAATGATACCCAAGAAGAATAGATTACCCCAAACGACAGGTTGTAGCATCAAGGAAATATCCCAATGCAATGGACGAAATAAAAAAACAGGCAATATTGTCATTATTCCATAAAAAAAGACTTTTCGAGTAATAAATGCTGTAGAATACCGACTATCTAACTGTTTAAGAATAAGGCAGTAGAAAGCCCACATTAGAGCTGCTATTAATGATAGGAAATCTCCCAATGGATTTATCTTGAGAATAAAACTACCATTGAAAACTACCAGTCCTACTCCTATTAATGCCATAAATGAGCCATAAAATAAATGTCGCGTAAAGGATTCATTTCTTTTAAAAAGATATGATAAGAAAGCTGTCAGGATGGGTGACGTGCAAACAATTAATGATACATTGGAAGCAAGTGTGATACCCAGTGCTGTATTTTCAGTAAGAAAATATATAGTTCCTCCACACAGTCCGGCTAAAAGTAATAAAAACTCATCCTTAATACTATTGGCAAAAAACTTCTTGCGGGAGATGCTCCACATACAGATATAAGCCAAAACAAAACGGTAAAAGAATATCTCTGAAGGAGTCAAGCCATTTTGAATGAGAATCTTAGTGGAAACAAAAGTCGTTCCCCAGATAATTACAGTTACGATAGCTATAAGATGAAAAATCAATCTCGATTTAGTTGCATTCATGTTTCATATCATATTTTATAATAATGCAAAGATAGAGATAAAAACAATTCGTTCTAATGTAGATTGCATAAAAAAATATTCTTGCTATTATTTAAAATAAAGGTATCTGGTATCTCTCCGAAAAAGAATTAATTTGGTATCCAGGAATCTACCAAACTTTGATGTTCTTTTACCCACTTTTCTACCCCTTCTTTCTCATTATATTCATTTTGCGAGACATCATTCAACAGACTACTGATTTCATCTGTGGTCATGTGTATATTACCTATTAACTCTGCCACAAACGGATGCTGTTTGCCAAAGCCTTTTCGGGCAATGGCAGTAATTATTTCCACCTTTCCGAAAATACCTTTCGGATCTTCCAGAAATTTAAGTTTAAAACGGGTAAACATCCAGTGAGGAGTCCATCCGGTCACTACGATCCATTGGTGCTCATCAATGGCACGCTTCAGGACGGCAGTCATGGCAGGACCGCTTGATTCTAACAATTTATAGTTGAGCTTATACTTCTCTATCGCCAAATCGGTGGCATGCATAATACCTGCCCCTGCATCAATGCCGATAATCTCCCCTTTAAATTTCTCACGGTTGGCATTCAATTGCTCAATGGAATTCATGGATACATAATCCGGTACTACCAATCCGATGCGGGCATTCCGATAAATCTCGCCAAGGATTTCCAGATTCTTGCCATACTGTTTCATATAATCTGCTTGTGTGGCAGGCAACCACGCATCCATCAGCAAATCCACTTTTCCGCGGGCCATGGTAGCATAGATGGGTGCAGGGTCGGCATTCTTCAGTATCACCCGATAACCCTGCTGTTCCAAAATCACTTCCACCAAATGGGTCAGGGCAATGCCATCATCCCAGTTTATGTATCCTATGCTGATTGTTTTATTATCCTTCTTTCCGCTGCACGATGTGAGCAGCAAAAGGAAAGATAAAAAATAAAAGATTCTTTTCATGTTTATTTTCCTTTCTTTTGTTTTCCAAATCCTTGTGTAATGCGGTCTAGAATAATGGCAAGAATAACCACTGCTATCCCCCCTTCAAATCCTAGACCGATTTTCATTTGTGTGATGCCTTTCAATACGATTTCTCCCAAACCGCCAGCCGCAATCATGGCTGCAATTACCACCATCGAAAGTGACATCAGGATGGTTTGATTGATACCTGTCATGATGGTGGGTAATGCTAAAGGCAATTGTACTTTGAACAATAGCTGTGTGGGGGTTGCTCCGAAAGAACGGGATGCCTCGACTACGTTTTTGGGGACTTGCTTAATGCCCAAACTAGTTAAACGTACCACCGGAGGCGTAGCAAAGATGATAGTTGCAAATGCTCCAGGCACAGTGCCCAATCCAAAAAAGAGGACAGCGGGAATCAGGTAAACAAAAGCAGGCATTGTCTGCATCAAGTCGAGAATAGGATGCAGAATTTTATCGCATCGTTGACTATTGGCACTCCAAATTCCGAGAGGAAGCCCAATAATCAGAGCAATAATGGTGGACGACAATACCAATGCCAGTGTCTGCATCGTTTCATTCCAAAATCCCATACTCCAAATAAGTAATAACCCGAAGACGGTAAACACCCCTACTCCTTTCCCCGATTTATACCAAGCAAGAAGAGTCAGCAGCACAATAGTTATATAAAAAGGAATCCACATCAATACATTTTGAAATCCGTCAATGAACCCGCCTATCCCGACATTAATTGCATCAAAAAAAAGTGTAAAGTTTTCGGTCAACCAATTGATTGCCATTTCTATATATTTTCCGATATTTATCATAATTCGATTGCGTTTTGAATAAGTTCGTTAATTTCGTTTTTATCTTTTCCGGTCATCTCTACTACAATGGATGAGAGAGGAACCAATCCTTTCAATTCACGTTCTTCATTAACCACATAGATGGGGGAATTGGTTTTGGTAATCAATGGAAGTAAGTCTTCTATTTTAGTATCTTCTGTAACGGAATGTACTTCACTCAGTACAGCAGTTTGGATGGATTTTATCCCTTTATGCCGGAGAATAGCAGTGTCTTCCAATGTGATTTCTCCAATCAATTTATCATTTTCATCTATCACCGGAAGTACGGTAATATCTCTTTCTTTCATTTTCCGAATCAAGACTTCAGGTCCTTCTTTACGCAGACGAGCGACTGCCGGATGAGTTATCATAATGCTTCCTGCCGTGATAATCTTACTTCGGTCTACATTTTCAACAAAACGTGCTACATAATCATTAGCAGGTTCAGTCAGGATTTCTTCAGAAGTTCCCACTTGCACTATTTCCCCATCCTTCATGATAGCAATACGGTCTCCCAATTTAATGGCTTCATTCAAATCGTGAGTAATAAAAATAATCGTTTTTTTCATCTTAGACTGTATGGTTAGCATTTCATCCTGCATCTGCACGCGGATTAAGGGGTCGAGTGCGGAAAAAGCTTCGTCCATAAGTAATACTTCAGGATTATTTGCTAATGCACGTGCTAGTCCCACCCGTTGCTGCATACCTCCCGACAATTGTCCCACCATTTGATTCTGGTAACCTTTCAGTCCGACGATTTCCATGCTTTTCATTGCTTGCTTTTCACGTTCCTGTTTGGAAACACCTTGCAACTCCAATCCGAAGGCTATGTTGCTCAACACACTGCGATGAGGAAGCAAGCCAAAGTTTTGAAACACCATAGAAATCTCGTGGCGCCGCATATCCAACAATTCTTTATCAGACATTGTGGTAATATTCTTGCCATTGATAAGGATTTGTCCTTTCGTGGGCTTTATCAACCGATTGATGCAACGAAGCAGTGTTGATTTTCCACTGCCCGACAATCCCATTATAACAAAGAACTCGCCTTCATGGATATCTAAATTTGCGTCTTTTACAGCGATGGTGCAATCAGTAGTTTTTAATATTTCATTTTTACTTTTTCCTTCTTTCAACATCCGAAGGGCTTTTTGTTTTTCCGAACCGAAAATAAGATATAAGTTTTTAATTTCTATTTTATTCATTGTTTATATAGAGTTTAAATTAATAAGAATAGGGCAGGTGAAGAGGTATAAAGAAGTAGCTTCCGTTTTATTTAACGAAAGAATATATAAAATTGTTCATCGGACATTTTTTTTAATAATCTTTTGTGAGACGCTATTTTGTTCTATCTTTGTGAAACAAATAAAATGGAAATGGATAGTATTTTGATAATTGACGACGAACCGCAGATACGAAAACTCCTTTCACGGATGATGGAACTAGAAGGCTATGAGGTCTTTCAAGCAACTGATTGCCAATCGACTTTAAAACAATTGAAACTGCACACTCCTCAAGTGGCATTGTGTGATGTCTTTTTGCCTGATGGTCACGGAGTCGATTTGGTTCTTACTATGAAAAAGCTCTATCCCGAGCTGGAAATCATTTTATTAACAGCTCACGGAAACATTCCTGATGGAGTGCAGGCGATTAAGAACGGGGCTTTCGACTATATCACCAAGGGAGACGATAACAATAAGATTATTCCTGTCGTTAGTCGCGCCATGGAGCAAGCTAAAAAGAATATAGGAGAAAAAGCAAAACCGGAAGAAGCGCATACCTATTCTTTTGAAACCATTAAAGGTAAGTCGAACTGCATGCAACAAACTGTCGCTTTAGCCCAGAAAGTGGCAGCGACTGATGTCACAGTATTGCTTACCGGAGAAACCGGAACAGGAAAAGAAGTCTTCGCGCAAGCTATCCATCGTAATAGCCTTCGTAAAGAGAATGCTTTTGTGGCGATAAATTGTTCCGCCTTTAGTAAAGATTTGCTTGAAAGCGAGATATTCGGCCATAAAGCCGGTTCATTTACCGGAGCGATGAAAGATAAGAAAGGTTTATTTGAAGTTGCTAATAATGGCACTATCTTTCTAGATGAAATAGGTGAAATGGCATTTGAATTGCAAGCTAAATTACTCCGTGTGCTTGAATCAGGAGAATATATAAAAATAGGAGACACGAAGCCCACGAAAGTAAATGTTCGTATTATCTCCGCCACCAATCGTGATTTAAAAAAAGAAATAGAACAAGGCAATTTCCGTGAAGACCTTTATTATCGCCTTTCCGTTTTTCAGATACATCTTCCTCCTCTCCGTGAACGTAAAGAAGATATCGAAATCTTAGCGAGAACTTTTATCCGGCTTTTTTCAAATAAACTGGGAAAACAAGTGGAAGGAATGACTCCGGAGTTCTTGACAGCTTTGAAAGCAGCTGATTGGAGAGGGAATATTCGTGAGTTGCGTAATGTGATAGAGCGCAGTATGATTATTTGTGATAAACAATTAACTTTGCAAGACCTTCCCATTGAAATACAAAACAGCCAGCAAGAAGAGCTTATTAGCAAAAATTATTCAGAATTTGAACTGGCTGCTATGGAAAAACATCACATCACTAAAGTTCTGCAATATACTAAAGGAAATAAGACTGAAGCCTCGCGTTTATTGAAAATAGGCCTGACCACGCTTTATCGTAAGATAGAAGAATACGGTATAAGCCTTTAATGAAAAACACTTAAAACTATTATGATATGAAATTATTCAGTTACACTCTAGGCCTGATGGCAAGTGCATTTTCGCCAACGGTTGCGATGACTGCAAACTTACAGCCCCAACAAGAACAGAAGGATAAACACCCCAATGTTATTTTGATAGTTGCCGATGATTTGGGATATGGTGACTTAAGCTGTTATGGTGCTCATCGCCTCCAAACTCCCGGAATGGATCGCATTGCCAATGAAGGCATTCGCTTCACACAAGGATTTTGTACAGCAGCAACTTCTACTCCCAGTCGTTATTCGGTAATGACCGGTAAATACCCTTGGAGCAATGTCGATGCTAAAATCCTTCCCGGAAATGCAGCCTTAATTATTGATACTCAAAAAATAACCTTTCCTAAACTGATGAAGCAGGCAGGTTATGTTACAGGTTCGGTCGGTAAATGGCATATCGGATTGGGAGACGGAAATGTAGATTGGAATAAAGAGGTCAGTCCCGGTGCAGCAGAAATCGGATATGATTATTCCTTTATTCAAGCAGCTACCAATGACCGCGTGCCCTGTGTTTTTCTTGAAAATGGAAAAGTCGTAGGGCTAGATCCTAATGATCCTCTTTATGTAAATTATCGGAAGAATTTTCCTGGTGAACCCACTGGAAAGAATAACCCTGAGCTACTTCGTATGCATCCTAGTGTAGGTCATGCAGGGTCTATTGTAAATGGAGTGCCTCGCATCGGTTTTCAGAAGGGAGGAAAAGCTGCTCAGTGGAAAGACGAAGAGATGGCAGAATTGTTCTTGAATAAAGCCAAGCAATTTGTAAATATCAACAAAGAGAAATCATTCTTTTTATATTATGGACTTCATCAACCACACGTGCCTCGTGTTCCAAACGAACGTTTTGTAGGGAAATCGGGTATGGGGCCTCGTGGAGATGCTATTTTGGAAGCAGACTGGTGTGTAAGTGAGTTTTTGAAAGAATTAGATAAGTTGGGATTAACGGAAAATACTATCGTGATTTTTACTAGCGATAATGGTCCGGTACTTGATGACGGATACAAAGATCAAGCAGAAGAGCTGGTAGGTGACCACAAGATTGCAGGTCCGTTACGTGGTGGTAAAACCAGTATGTTTGATGGCGGAACACGAATTCCGTTTATGCTACGTTGGCCGGCTCAGGTAAAACCGCAGGTTTCCGATGCCTTTATTTGTCAAATGGATTTGTTAGCATCATTCGCCGCATTATTGGGGCAGACTTATCCTGATCAATTGGACAGCGAAAATACATTAGATGCTTTTTTGGGTAAGAGTCAAGAAGGGCGTAAAGAATTGGTTATTGAAGGAATGTTTAATTATGCATACCGCCAAGGTGATTGGGCATTGATTCCTCCTTATTATAATCCATACAGTAAAGAAGATGGTGAATTTATCGGTTTAGGATACGGATATAAATTGTATAATCTGAAAGAAGATATTAGCCAGCAAAATAATTTAGCAGAGAAATACCCTGAATTATTAGGAAAATTAATCAACCGCTTTGAATATTTGAAAGGACATACAGATAAAGTGACTCGTTATTAAATTCTCTTTCTTATTAAAAAATGAAATGCCCCCCGAAAGTCAGATAAAAAACTTTCGGGGGCATTTCATTTTGGCACACCTTCATCTTTTATTCAATATCTTCCTGTTTTGATATTGATCTCTTTTCATTTTGAAAAGGTATACTCCTCTCCTTTTACTTCCTGATTTATTGCATTATTCTGTTTTACAAGTATATACATTACATGTTTTTTCTTTGGCACACTATTGGCATATAACGTGACAGTTAACAATAGTATTAATTAAAAAAAAGGAATTATGGATTTATTTTCAATCGGATTTGTAGTTTGTACCTTGAGCGGCATAGCTTGCTTTTGGCTTTTCTTTAAATGCATAGACT
>ERZ791905.45-NODE-45-length-167457-cov-9.016690_pt1 | contig 167457 bp, 152 predicted proteins | sample MGYA00510147_ERZ791905 | MGnify/ENA primary metagenome ERZ791905 (study PRJEB30046, sample SAMN00792084) | human gut metagenome | study: EMG produced TPA metagenomics assembly of the A metagenome-wide association study of gut microbiota in type 2...
ATTATGCCCTTGAAGGGCAAGTGCATACCACGCGTTCAACGCGTGGTTTTGATTTTGCTTTCTCTTCCGCGATCTCCGCTTTGATTCTTTCAATCATCTCGGCGAGTTTGATTTCGCACTGCTCGCGGGTTTCGGCGTAGACGTTGAATTTCTTTCGCTTGCCTCCGGGGAGTCTTGGGAAGAAGCTGCCTTCCCAAAGGTTGTCATTGATCTGATACAGGCATCCGGTGCCGGATTTGCGTATCTTTCTTGGTATGGGCTCGGGATGGGGTTCTGTGGGCGCACACGGGGCGTTTACGGGCGGCTTCGCCGTCGCCTCGGTTGTTTGTTCTGCCACGGGCATTTGGGCGTCTGTGCCGCCGATTTTGCGGTCAATATGCACTGCCGCCTGCCTTTGCATGGTATCGGTGATATGGCTGTAAATATCAAGCGTGGTTGCCGAAGACACATGGCCTATGGTTGCCGAGAGCGTTTTCACATCCATACCGTGCTCCAGCGCCATGGTCGCAAAGGTGTGTCGCAGATCGTGAAAGCGCACCTTTTTACAGTCCGCCCGTTCCAAGATCAGTTGTAACCGTTTTCTAACCGATGACGGATTTCTCGGTCTGCCGTTATCCGTCGGCGACGGGAACATCCACTCCGAATCCACCGTTTCCTTATACGCCGCAAGGGTTTTCAAGAGTGACGACGGCAGAATCACCGTGCGTATGGACGCTTTTGTTTTCGGTGCCGATATAATCACCTCTGCCTTGATGATATACACCTGCCGCTCGATATGCAGTTCGCCTGTTGCGAAGTTCAGGTCACTCCATTTGAGTGCCAATATCTCACCGCGCCGCATCCCCGTGCCGAGCTCCAGCAGGAAGAGCTCATAATAGCCTTCTTCCTTTGCCTGATGCAGAAATCGGATAATTTCATTTTGCGTGAGCGCCTGCATCTCCCGTGCATTCTTCGGTGGCAGCTTACAGCCGACGGCGGGATTGGTTCGTATCAAACCGTCCTGTACCGCCCGCTGTAAAGCTGTGCGGCAGTTGGCATGTATCCCCCTTATCGTTCTGTCCGAAAGTCCCTTTCCGTAGGTCTTTGCGTGCAGTTTTCTTCCGTCTGTCTTTTCCTTTGCGTAGAATTGCTGTAAATCCGACTGTGACAGCCTGTTCAGCGGAATTTTCCCGATTTCGGGAATGATATGATTGTAAATGCGATTTTCATAGTCGGTTCTTGTGGTAATGCGGAGAGTGTGCCGGCAGTAGGTCTGATACCAGAAGTCGATCCAATCCCCGAACGGCATATCCGGTTTAATTTTATCGGAAGAGCGCCCGTACTGTTTTTTCAGCGCTTCGAGCTTAGTGGAACATTCTGTTTTTGTTTTCGCCGTTACGCATTTTGTAATAGGCAGGCTTTTCTCATTGTACCCGACAACAATTCTTCCTTCCCACCGACCGTCTTTACGCAGGCGTAATGTGCCCTCACCATTTTTTCTTTTTTTAGCGATTGGTATCATCTCCTTCAAGCATAATCTCATCCATAAAGCTCCCCACGATAGCGGAAGCGTTTCTCTGCATATCGGTGGTCACATGGGTGTAGGTGTCCAGCGTAAAGCTGGCGTTGGTATGCCCGAGGATTCCCGACAGGGTTTTCGCATCCACGCCGCCCGCCAGCGCGTGAGTGGCGAAGGTGTGGCGCAGATCGTGGAACCGAATCAGCGGAAACTCCGCCTGTTTTAACAGAGTTTTTAATCGGTGGTAAGCATAGTCGGGGTGCATCGGTTTTTCGGGCTCATAGATATTCGGGAATATCCATTCACTGATTGCTGTTTCTTTTCGCTTCCGCAAAAGTTCCGCAGTGCTCGGCGGCAGGACAATCGTGCGCGTTCCCGTCTCGGTTTTGGTTTCACCGATATTCAATCCGCCGCCTTTCCTTTTAGCAACCGAGCGCCTCACTTTCAGCTTTCCGTTTTCCGCATCGAAGTCCTCCCACTTCAGTCCGCAGATTTCACCCCGCCGCAGTCCTGTGGTCAGCTCGGTGTAGAAGAAATCGTACCACCGCTCATCCCACCGCTCATCCTGTCGGATGCGCTGCATGAATCGCTCAAGCTGTTCGTCATTGAGTATCTGCTTGGGCGGATAATTATTTTTTGGGATAGTCGTACCGACCGTTGGGTTTTTAACAATCAGCCGTAGGCGCACCGCCATATCCAGCGCTTCGTGCAGCATCATATGAATACCGCGCACCATACTGTCGGCAAGCTCTGTGCCGTGCAGCTTGTCAGGGTTCACCCGACCTTTCTTTTTGACGGTGTTATAGAATTTTTGAAGCTCCTGCGTGGTCAGCGCCGACAAAGGTCTGTCGCCGAGATACGGTTTGATTTGATTTTTAATCATCGCTTTGTAAGAATCAAGCGTGTTTTCACGAATCGTGAAGATCATATATTCATTGATCCATCGGTCAAGCCACTCGCCGAGCATCATATTCGAATCCTCGGTGAGGTCGGCGTCGCGGTACATCTCGATGCAGTCGTGGAGCTTTACGATTAACTCCTTTTGTGTTCGGGCAAGCACATAGCGGTGAATCGGATCGCCGTTCTTTTTGTGACCGACAACGATGCGGCCTTCCCATCTTCCGTCTTCGCGCTTGCGCACCATACCGTCTCCCGACGGCCTTCGCTTTGCCATAGTATCACATCCTTTCGCAGTACAACACAATACCACATACATGGCGGAATATCCAGCTAAATTTGCGGTAAAATTCGCAACCCCTAAATCAGCGAGGTTTTTATCGCCGCAACCCCTAAATTGAAGCTTTTATAACCGTTCTTAAAAGCCATACAAAGCCTTATGCGGTCGGCGTTGCCGTCCGCTGTGAGCCGCCGAGGGGGTGCCGTGCAACCCCTCGGCTTTCTCCTGCTTATTTTCGTACGGAGTGAAAATCTCCGCTAAACCGCCGATTGTTTGTGTTTGCGGTCGTAGTCGGCAAGTTTTTTCAGTGTTGCCTGCCGCCGCATTTCTTCTTCCAAACGGAGCATTTGTTTTTCGTAATAATACGCCGCCGCTTCCTCAATTGGGCGGACGGTATAGAGCAAATTTCCGTTGCGCTTTTCTCCTTTTTGGGTGATGACGGAAGTCGGCTCGGCAGTAATCAACTGCTTTTCAATCAGGCTGTCTACATATTTCTTGACGGTGTTTTTGCTCATACCGACAGCGTTGCCAATCGTTTTGTAGCTCGGATGGCACTGAAATGTTTTCCTGTCCTCGCAGTACATCAGATACGCATACACTGCGATCTCACCGGTGCTGAGACCAAAGCTGAAAATTTCATTCGGCAGAGGAAAATAATCCCGGATCGCATCACGCTTTGGATATCGGGTGAATTTCAAATGCTGCCTCCCGTCTTTTCTTCGACCCATGCGCGGAATTTTTCTTTCGGTACGATGAGCCGTGAGCCGATACGCAACGACGGAAACCCTTTCTCGTGCATCAGCTCGTAGCTGCTTGAGATGGAGATGCCGAGGAGCTTGGCTACCGTTTCAGCATTAAGGAACAACGGCAGATCCTCATAAGCGGTGTAAACAGATTCTTTCATTGGTTTTTCCTCCTGTTAAATTCACACGGTTTTTCGCCGTGTTATGTAGAGGACTGCTATTTTGCAAAACAAAAAGACCCGCACTCAATCCCGATGCGTAGTTACATCGGTGATTATGTAAGTGCGAGTCTGAAACTCAAAACAGAAATATGTGTATTCAATTGTCGGTTGCTTTCTTTACTTGCAGTATAACATACCGGAAAAATTCTGTCAAGTTTTTCACTTTCGCAGTGTATATTCCGGCGCTTTTGAGGGAATACTGTTTTCTTTGTTTTCTGCGGTGCAGATTTTAACCGTGCTGTGTCGAACTGAAAATCGCAAGGCCAAACCGCGAAATCGGCTCGGCCTTGTTTCTGCAAATTCAATCCTCTGACGGTTCGTACAACACTTCGGTCATGATTCTCGCCGCGAGCTTAAAGCCGCTGATAAACGCTTCGCGCTCATTCATACCGTGCAGTTCCGCCTCGCAGTCTTTGAGCTTTTCAAAGGTTTCTTTTTGCTGAGCCGTAAGCGTCGGTATCAAGCTGTCTTGATGCCGAATAACATAGCTCAACACTTCGCTGCAAGCACTCCCTCGCTTAAAACTGTGTTCGTGCGGAACGATATTGCCGTAGTACAGATCTTCAAGCGTTGTCATTTTCATCCCACCTCACATAAGAAGAGGACGACATGTCGTCGGTCATACCCGACACCGTGTCGCCCTCATTTTTCATTTTCTCTGCCGCAATCAGCGCGTGCTTGACAAGCAGCATTTCAAGCCAAGTACGCTCGTCGTATTCCGACGGACGCCCATTTTCGAAGAAGTCTTTCATAACTTCTCCCAAGATACCATACTTTTCTCCCGCACCTTCTCCGCGGTACAATTCTTCTAAACTCATCTGTGCCATATCCGCACCTCCTTTGCAGTACACAACAGTACCACAGTTCGGTGCGGAAGTCCAGAGAGAATTAGAACAAATTTAGCTGATTATTTTTCAAAGAAACCATTTTTCGCTCTATTATCTTATCCTCGGGCATAACTTCTCCAAAAAGCAATGGAGAGTAAGGATTGTGCAATCCCGTATTTTTGTTAACAGTAGTTTGACTGAAATTCGCATAGCAATATTTACAACCATTTTTGCACGTGTTATATGCTCCGATATCTATACTTTCCATACAGCCGCACTCAGGTCGTTGATTTTTGTCCTTTGATAAATCCATTTTACAATTCAAAATCTGCTCAAACAAGTCACAGTCTATACAATGACCATGCCGGATACCAAACTGATCCAAATTGATTTTTTCCGCACAAGATTCTACAATAAGATTATTTTCCCTTGCAATCTCTACAAGACGTTCTGCAAGTTCATACATTTCCTTTTCGCCTAAGGGCAATATATCCAAATCCTTAAGATGCTTCTGCGTGTTACGATAGAAGTCGACAAAACTTATTACACATTTATGCGTATATCCAGATAATCTTTTAGCTAATTCATTGAAATAATTTACATGATAATCAATTGTGTATTTACTTGTAAGCATAATCGGATCATATCGCCAAATGACTTTTTCCGCGCCAATTATTCTTGACAACTCTCTAAAGGCAGGGACGATAATATCGTTTTTGCTTGGTATATTTGCTTCGATATCTTTCCCATATGAATTTACCGTAAACTGAAAATAGTAAGCATAATCTTGAAGGTTATATAACTTATCCAACATAGGAACAGGATTTTTAGTCCAGAATACAATGCCGTCAACAACATCAGGAGATAAAGATATTTTGCTTATTTGATGTACATTCATGGGATTACGAACATACACAAACCCGTCTTTTATTCTGTTGAAAAACCATTCACTATAATATGTAGGGATATCTGTTCTTCTACTTGCACTAATTATCACTATCAATCACCTTCTTTATTATCATTTGAGCACTTGCACATGTATCAAATGGAGAGTATGCCTTCCAAGGCATCAAATCAAAACGGTTCGCATTATCGGGGAATTCGCCATCAGAATCTTCTACATAAGTATATCCTCTTGGATAATACATGCTCGTTGCATTATCATTACAAAAACGCCCCTTTCTACATATCGAATTATCAAGTTTTTTGTGTAGTCGATCAAAAAATTCTCTTCCACCGCCATAACCGCGACTTAAATTGACATCATTAAGAATGATATATGTATTAGGTTCAATTTTTGTATTATAATATTCTGCAAATGTATTGATGAAATTGTTTATGCTTTGAGCATCAGTATGCTTTTGCATATCAGAAAAAACATACTGAAAAACAATAACATTCGGAGTCCAGTTTCCCTTCGCAATTGTATTGATTAATTCACAAACATCTTCATAAAAGAATTTAATACTACAGTCATCGCTTTCAAATGTTTTAATATCTTTATGAATCCATCGCCACACATTTTTACTGTAATCCACTCCGCGATATTTCAACTTTTCATAAGAAAGAACTTTCCTTTTATGAAGTTCATCAATTGCAAATAAATCTGTGCAAGGGCCACATCCAAAAGAAAGGACTCTTAACTCCTGCAGCTTATGTAAGTCAACACAACGTTCAATAGCATACATTATTTCGGATGCATAGCGACAAGAGTACTTACATGTATAAAAGTCTGCCATATGTGTACAATCATATTTGCGGTCTGGAGCACCAGTTTTCGAATGAGTTGGGTTATGAATATAATTCAAGCATTTTTCACAATCATGTGGACAATACTCTCCATAAGAACAATCTTCACATTGTTCAAAATCAGTTTCGTAACGAGCATCGCAATAAGAAAGAATAGTATTCAACATTTTAATGCACTCCTTTAAGTATCTTGATCATGTTGTCTTGCCATCAGCAACAAAACAAACGTGATTATTATCATTCACTTTTCCTAATTGAAACATTAATAATTCAACAACTGTTCCATTGATCAAATCAAAACACCATCGCAGTGATCCACTTCATGTTGTATAATCTGCACTGTCCAACCTGTGTAAGTCTTGATATGAGTCTGCAGATCCAAGGTTTGATACTTGACCTTGATGGATTTATAGCGTTGACATGGACGTGCCCCTCCGAGAAGCGACAGGCATTCTTCCTCTGTATCGTAAGCACCGTCTTTTTTAATAATATCGGGATTAAGCATCACCGTATATACAGGAACTCGTCCGCTCTCATCAAGAAATGCGATGATGCGTTTTTAACATTGATCATATTCGCCGCCATACCTACACAACGTTCCTTATGTACCACCAGTGTATTAAGCAAGTCCTGTGCAATCTGCAAATCTTCTTTTGTCGCAATCTCTGACTTTCCTGCGAGAAATATCAGATCATGAATTAATTCTAGAATCATTTTTTACTTCTCTTCTGCAATACAAGTATAGTTTCTTTTTTTATAGTTTTAAAATTTTGAGCTTTTGTGTCAGAATAATTCTTATTCTTAAGTATGTTTCTTCTAAAATCATAAACAACATCAAATCCATAGTGTTCCGCAATTGTTTCTAAAATCTCATCGAAAGGCACCTCTAGTTTATTTACATGACGATTTCCAACGGTAAACACCATGAATTTATTTTCTTTAACAATTTTATATAGTGAAGTTATAATTTTTTCGAAATCTAAAAAGAAACTTGCAACTTTTCGAGCCTTATCTATTTGCATTGCATCTGTCAACTGATTGTACAACTGTGAAAATGGCTGAGAGTAAGAATAAAGCTCGGAATCAATGATGGATTGAACAGTATAATTTCTACCACCTAAACTATCGCTATCGATCTTAGACAATGTTTCAATGACACTATTGCTTATTTTTTTGCTATCGATATCCTCCAAAGGAATCCATTTCAACGGCAAAACTGAAAATTGACCATATGTTATAGTAGTAGCATTATCTCCATACGGAGGAGATGTTATCACTAAATCAACACTACCATCTTTAAAACACCGTTTATCCGCCAATAGCTTTAGAGAATCCCCGTATTTAACAGTAACTTTTTTATCGCAAATGTCGTTTGCTTGCATTTCCTTAAAATCTTTCAAAGCCGTAATGTTCTCTAACAACTTAAATTTGAATTTTTCTATACAGTCATAATTCCAATCATCTATCCGGCGCTGTTCTTTTATGTGCAGTTTGAAAGTGCTAGTTCTAGAATTATCCGCTTGTTTTGCTATCTCTGCAAATGTCACCCAAAACAGTTGCCTATATTTCTTATCCGTTTCTAACATAATACATCTTCGTATCTTACTCAAAGATTTTATTATGTCTTTTTTGTACCATTTTTGAATATTATCGAACTCAAAGCAATCCGTGCTCGAATCATTTTGGATTCTTTTTATCAAATCTTTGGACTTGTTTTGCAAAGTGTTGATGGCATATCTTTGAAGTTTTACTTTTACCGCGAGAAACGACAAAGGATTTATGTCAATGCCAATAACATCTAATCCTCTCAAACACCCCTCAACTAAAATAGTACCCGATCCCATAAATGGATCTAGCACATTAGAAATGGTATTATCATGCCTTAAAATAATATCAAATATCTCGCCTTGCATATTCGGAACCATAACAGCAGGGTATTTGATCATGGAATGAACGTGCTCACGTTGGTCATTTCCTTTAAAATCCCAGTATTCTGGCAATGAATCTTTTGATTTTATTTCTTCAACTATTTCTTTCACACTCATCCGCTCACCTTTCTGTTGGGTGACAATCATAATAGTAATCACACTTCAATTCTTTACAAAAAGCTACGGTTTTTGCAACATCTAGCTCCGTTGCTTTAGGGTAATTACTATTTTTTATGTTTTTCTCACATTCTTCCAACTTCTCGACAAATCTTTCCCTATCTTCATCTACCAGCTCTATAGTAATAGGATTACTGTTATTAAAATCATAGGATTCGATATAGTCTACTTTCTCTCCCGTGAGACTTTCGTATCCCAAAACATATACCATAAGTTGGTTCTTTATCTGATCCCTCGAGAGTACTTCACTACTCGATTTAAAATCAACCAGAGTTATCGTGTGATTCAATTCATCTCTAACCAGGTCGATTCTACCATTAATGAACATGTATTCATCTATGTTAAAATCGATACTTTTTTCTGAGAATTTAATATATTTGAATTTAGCACTATTATTCTCAATATATGCCTTCAAATTTTTCGTTGCTTTTTCCGTCATCGCCTCATAAAGTTTGGGAGAACCATACGGTAAATGTAAATATTTTTTCACAATGCGTTCTACTGTCTTCGGATCATTGTAGTCTATTTTTTCGTAATTGCGATGGATATAATCCAATATGTTATGGATTGAACGTCCATATCCCATTCGAATATTTAGTGGCGAACAAAATCCAAACACATTAGTCATCTTAAATTTATAAGGACAATCAAAAAGATCTTTGAGCAATGAAAAATTCAATGTGATTATTTCATCAACGGAAAACTTCTTTTTGTCAGTCTTTTCGTATTCTTTATCCAATAGCAATCTTGTTTCTTTATATGGCGAGTGTTTGGCTTCAATAAAAGGTTGGGCCGGGGTCTTATATGTTCTTTTACCAGATTCCGAAGCATTGTCAGAGCGAGTTAAAAACAAATACTTTTCACTTCTGGTCATTCCAACATAAAACACACGTCTAATACTCTCGTCATCATCGGCATATTGCTGTTTGATAGCATCATCATTAAATATACCCCACGCATTAGTTCCACCCGGGTTTTTTTGTGGAAAAATCGAATGTTTAGTTAAGAAAGGCATAAACACTACAGGATACTCTAATCCCTTTGATTGATGGTATGTCATTATTCGCAAGCATTTAATAGCCTTAAAACCAGGAGACAGCCATCCCTCTGGGTACAAGCTAGGAGCATCGTAAATCAGGAACGATTTAAACGCCATCAATCGATACATTGTAGCCATTTTTAAGTTGATTTTTTCAAAATCATTAACCATCTCCGTAAACTTGCCCCAATTATACAGAACCTTATCGTCTTCAACAGTAAAGAGTCTAAGTTCGCGGAATAGCTTCTTTATTGCGCCTTGAATTGTAAACTCATATTCATCTGTAGTAAATGGATACATTAAGAAGCTCTTAATGTATTTTTTAATTTCTTCCCTGGATAATGGGGAATAGTAGCTCCAATGAGAAATCAAATCCGCAGGTATTTCAGAAACATTTTCTTTTGATATAGCGCTAGAATTCCGACTTGTTGCAATCGCATCAAACAGGAGTGCAAAAGTATCACATAGCACTTTTACCTCATTTGAATCAAATAAATTTTTTGTCCCCTCCACAATGAAATCAATACTATTTTCTTCTAATGCAGTTATCAATTCAGGCACTTTTTTTACCGAACTAACAAGTATCACCATATCGTCATAGTCAAGTCCAAATGTATGATTCTTTCTTGAATATCTTGTGTCTACAAGTTGCTGAATCTTTTTGACAATAAACTGGATTTCTGAATCTTTATTCTCAAATTCATATGTAATGATATCACCCGATTCATACGCTTGAGAATTATTGCTTTTCATATTTTTATCAATACGATTTTTGTTATGATTAATAACTTGCTTAGATATTTCTGTAATTCCCTCACTACTTCTAAAATTAGTATCAAGATCTATCTTTTCCACATCATTGTATCGAACAGCAAAGTCTTTTATAAATGTTAAATTACTGCCTCGCCATTGATAGATAGTTTGATCATCATCTCCAACAACACAAATATACGTGTTCCTATCCGCAAAGTATCTAATAATTTTTTCCTGAGCAATATTTACATCCTGATATTCATCAACAATTAAATATTTTACATTTGAAACTACATTATCATCAAAGCATCCTTCTTGCAATTTTTGAAGAGTGGTTGTAATAATTGATGTGAAATCAAAAAAGCTGTTTTCTACTAATGTTTGCTCATATTGCTTTATGTGAGCTTGTTGGTTTAGAGGAAGCTTTTCAACACCATATTCTCTGCCAATATCAAGGAATGTTTTATAAGCACCTATAACTTCACACCATCTCTCGGCACTGCTTTGATCCGTAACCATCTTATACGGTGCTTTCTTATTAGCCGGATAATAATATACATCCATAATACCATTAGAACGGCGTGTCTTCTTTATAAAAAGTCTTGTTTGCACCTCATTAAGAGTCTCAAAAGATTTATAATCATCAGTAGCACTCTGTAACATATTTAAGCAAAATCCATGTATAGTGCCAATAAACATGTTTGCTAATCCTTCGAGATTTTCATTTTTCTTTTCGTATTCCTCATAGACTTTGTGTTTTAGCGATGCTGCTGCTTTCTCTGTGTATGTAATAGCGACTATGTTTTCAGGAGACACATTTTTCTGTTCAAGCAATTTTAAAATGTGCGCAACCATTGTGGTTGTTTTTCCAGATCCAGCGCAGGCAACAATTTGCATATTCTTTTCTGTTGTATCTATTGCCTTTTGCTGATTGTCGGTCCACTTCTCTTTCATATGTACTCTCCCCAAATACTATTTGTTAATTATTAAGCAGAATATCGGCTATTTTTTTATTCCACCGATATACTCACTCAAGCGCTTCCTTCTATATACATAAATGTATGATGGATGCTAAATTGGAACATAACAAACACTTCCATGTTGGACATAGTTATAATTAAAGCCATCTAGCTTATCAAAAGTAAGATTAAGATGTCGTCCAACCGATGAATAAACTTTTTCCCCTAAAAGAAAAACTATTTTAGGAGATAATTCTGCTATTTCTTTCTCTAAGTTGACAAAACATGCATCTATCTCTTTCTGATTTGGATATCTAAGTTTGCTTTTTTCATCCAACGGAAGGCACTTCACTAAGTTAGTATTGTAACACTTAGCATCTTCCAACAACATTTCCACTTCATGTATTACTGACCCACTATTCGTTTCAATTGACAGTGATATCTCATCATCATGCATTGCTTTTTTCCTATTTCTTTGTTCTTATACACAATTAGAGTTCCCCATAAATTTTATAATGCAATAACGAAAATCAACTAACTTTGTTTTCAGGCGACTGAAGTTCACAAACAATTCCAGCCGCTAAAGATTCTTTAATAATATTGTTGCATTCTATTTGTATGTTCATAATCGAATCTTCATGGGTTTTAAGATCCGGTGCGGACAATTGTTGCTTCAGCAATTGCGTCTCTACTTTGATTTTTTCGGTTTCTGCTTTAATTCTTTCTGTCTCAGCTTCTGTCTTTTTTCTGTTTGCACGGTCGTTTATAAGAGAATTGACTGATCCGAACACCCCCAGAAGACCACTAGCAGAGCCATCTGATTTAATTTTACCAATAACATAATTGAAGATAACACCAATGGCGATTGTAGCTTCAGGGATTAAATCAGCAATTATCTCTATAAACCCAGGAGAGCCCATCGCAGTCTTAATTTTTAACGAATTCTCAAAATTTTCCCCATTATATATCCGAGAAATCTCCTCAGAAATAGCAATAATAGACGAACACAGCGAAACATTCGTATGTAATGAATAATCTGCTTCCGACGTTTTTTTCAATGTCAAGTGCAAAGAATTGTTAGAAATATACACTGGATATAAGTTCCTAAGCACCAAGCCTGCACAATCCGTTATATCCGAAATAGTCTGTTGTCCGCGTAATGCTCTAAACAGATATACATCTTGATATAAATCCACCTTTTTAATCCAATTAACTCTTCTTTTGTGAATATATTCGCATTTTGGATATTCGGTTTCATTCTCTAAGTGATGGATTTCATCTATTAAATCCCCTACTACACCTATAGATACTTCTTTCCCTCCTTCAGAAGGAATCAAAACTAAATCCCCTAAATGCATTTTGTTATAGAAAGTATTCATTTGTCCCAATATCAATCCGGGACGCTTCTCATCTGGATAGATATCCTCTATAATCTCTTTTTTTATCTCAGGAGCCCTGTCTGATAGAATTAATTGTTTATCAATTTTATCCCATCCTAAGCCAATGAAATTATTAATACAATAATCATGATAATATGCTCCACCATTGGTTCTAAAAAACCAAATTTTCTGAGTTTTATCAATTACTGCAATATTAAAAAGTTTTGCTATTTCATTACTTAAACTTTTCATTTTATTCTCCTCGTATAATAAAGTAGTAGTTTTTATTGTCCCTCTTCAAGGACATATGCTACACTGTAAACGGTGCTGTGGATTGGTTAAATTCTCCTACCGGACAGACGGTTTAATAAAGGCTCCAACCACAGACCTTTGCAGTATTGTTAATCAGTTAGATACCGCCCGACGGTTTATTTAAAACGAGGTTACAAGAGCAAAGAACCCTGTGGATAACAGCATCAAAATAAATCTATCGGAGGTACATAATGATTTTCGTTGGAACTGATGTTGCAAAAGACAAACACGATTGCTTCATCATAAGTTCCGAAGGCGAGGTTCTTGCCGATGTCTTTACTGTCAGTAACAGTAGAGAGGGCTTTGAACATCTCCTTCAAACAATCAATACCTGTACAGGTATCGGCAACTCAAAAATAAAGGTAGGGCTTGAGACCACAGGACATTACAGTTACAACCTTCTCGGGTTTCTTCTCGACAACGGTCTGACCACCTATGTCATTAACCCTCTGCACACCAACCTTTACCGTAAGAGTCAATCTCTCAGAAAAACCAAGACCGACCGTGTGGATGCAAGAACGATTGCTTCTATGCTAATGTCTGATGTGAGCCTCAAGCCCTACACAAACATAGCATACCACAATTACGAGTTAAAGTCACTAACAAGATACAGATTTGACAAAGTTTCCGAACGGGCTAAACTCAAAACATCGGTTTCGAGGTTGGTTAATATCCTTTTCCCGGAATTGGAAAAACTGCTTCCGACCCTGCATACAGCCTCATCTTATGCATTATTAAGCGAGTTACCAAGTGCAAAACATATTGCCGATGTTCATCTTACGCACCTTACAAATTTGCTTTATACTGCTTCCAAGGGTCGTTATAACCGTGATAGAGCAATTCAAATTCGTGAGACTGCAAGGAACTCTATCGGCACATATATGCCCGCAAAAGCTTTGGAACTGAAACATACAATTAAACTCATTCGTGAATTAGATTCCGAAATTGATGAGATTAACATTGCCATTAAAGAAATAATGGATAAGATAGACTCTCCGATTATCTCTATCCCCGGAGTCGGTCTTAATATGGCGGCTATGATTATTGCCGAAATCGGTGATTTTAATAACTTTGATTCGCCGGACAAGATACTTGCTTTTTCAGGCCTTTCGCCTTCCACTTACCAATCCGCAAGCTCAATAATTGCTATGCTCACATGGAAAAACGAGGTTCTCGATATTTACGATATGCTCTTTTTAATGCTACCAAGTTCGTTTGTAATTGGAACCTTGTTTTCGTCGATTATCTTGCAAAAAACGCTTGGAAGGCCAAGCATTACAATGTTGCTGTTTCTCACGCTGCCAAGAAATTGGTTCGTTTGATTTTTGCAATGCAAAAAACCGGACAACCTTATTTAGCCAAATCCTAAAAACCTTTAACTTTTGAAATTCGGCGTCTTTGACGCCTGTTTCGTTATGCCTTTTTTACCGTCACAACTTTTTTTGCACCATTCCTCCAATTTAGACTTGACTTTTAATAGTTAGTCTTAATTCTCATTACAGAGAGTCCTTTAATGCATCTATTATTTTGATTTCTTTCAGTGATACCATGGCGGCAACGACTTCAACCATATCAGAGATCAAACTCTCTTTTAAGCATATCAACCAAAAAGGAAGCCATTTCTTTATCCAACTGAATTGACTGACTTGTTTTTCCCGGCTGTTCTCTATCGCTACGTCCATAGGTGTCGATCTGAACATAATGTTCACCATAGCTGTCAAACGTCGAATATGTAGCATACACTTTTTCATGTACTGTATTTCTTTCCTTTTGTAATTTTTCAATAGTTTTGATGTCTATTTGTGCCATTTCTTTATTCCTTTCTTATTCGCAAAGTTTATACCAAATTGCGAGTATTGTTTTTTCTTTTTCATCGCTTATTCTGAGACCTGTTGTACCTGGAAGCCGGAAATCTCCTGTCGGCACAATTGCCCCAATGCGCATAGCAACAGATTGAAGCACTGGCAACGGCAACGACAAAAGTCCATCTCGTGTTTGAGATCCAGTAAGGCGAGTAGCATCATCATGAATAAACAACTGCCATTTTTCCTTAAAAGGTTCGAGTGCTCTTGTGCCAAAATTTTTACGATTTGTTATATCCAAAATATCAACTGGTAATATGTAACAATCTCCGTTATTACTATCAACGCAAACAACAAAATCACAATCACTTCTTTCGATCCTTCGGGTTCTGTTTTCTGCATGACGATCAATCTGTGCGCCAGATCTGCCTCCTCGAGTGAGGTTATATGTACCAGACGAAGAGCCTTTAACCTCAACGCGGTAAAGAATATGTTCATAATCAAGCACCGCATCATAAGGCATATCGCGCCATACCTTAAAAAAGCAAAAGAAACCTGCCTTACTAGCTTTTCCTATGAAAACATTTTCATCTGCCGCACCATTAAGGCTTCTAAAAGTACCTTCCGCATCTAAACCAGTAATGTTTCTATTCCACATACTCTATTCCTCCATAAGCATTTCTTTGATTTTTGTAGCGAGTCTTGCAATTACAGGCACCGAAACTGTATTTCCAATTTGCTTATACGCATCATCGATAGTTATTGTATTCGGAAAGTAAAACTCTTTCGGAAAGCCCTGAAAGTCCAGACATTCTCTCAATGTCATCTTTCGTATTCCGTAATCGTCCCACACCACATGCACTCTATCTTTGTGTGTTCCCATATTGGCAGTAAGAGTCGGACACATTTGATTCTTTGTCCAGCGCACTTCTGTATCAGTTATTCTGTAAATTGCTTTGCGATCCTTCATATGTGCAGCTAATCGATCATACATTTTACCTTCTGTGTAGTAATAAATATCGTGTTGCTTTACAGAGCGATTGATAATGTCGCTAGATTTCAAAGTAAGTTCTATCGGCTCGGGATATTGGTATAGACGATTTGATATATCTTCGCGAATTGCAACGATATAAATGCGCTTTCTTATTTGCGGAAGATTTCCGTAATCATTGGATGCAAGAACTCTATAATATACGGTGTATCCAAACTGTGCTAAACCGTTGAATATTACTAGAAAAGTTTTGCCGTCATCATGTTCCATTAAGTTCGGAACGTTTTCTAAGAAAACCACCTTCGGCCTTTTAGCATCAATAATTCTCGTTATCTCGAAAAACAAGTTTCCGTCTCGATCTTTAAATCCCTTTTGGAGCCCTGCAATCGAAAACGGTTGGCAAGGGAAACCTGCTGTCAACACATCACAGTCCGGAATATCAGAAGTTGCAATTCTTTTTATATCGCCTTCAATAAGATTGGTGTTTGGAAAGTTATGACGATATGTTCTGCAAGCGGCGGCATCCATTTCGTTCGCCCATACAATGTCAAATCCGGCTTGTATAAAACCAAGATCGATTCCACCTATTCCGCTAAACAGACTACAAACACTCGGCATAATATTCTCCAAATTCAACGGTTAAAAATCCAAAAGATATGTACCGTCCTCATACTTCCTGAAAGTAACATATGTCTTTCCGTAAAGCTCCAACATTTGCTTAGTAACATAACCACCTGCAGGAGCGCCAATTCTTTTACGAATCCATTCACCCAAGATTGCATTACTTTCTACACTGTGCAAGGCTTTGTTTCCTTGCTGTGCCATTCTCATATGGAAAGAACCAAAATCTTTGGTGATCACTTTAAACATCGGGCAGTTTTCATCATCGGGATTTTCTCTATCCGGAAAGAAGCCCGCCTTTTTGTCTTTGTGATTATACGGAATATAGGCTTGATTTTGATCTCGCTTCGTTCCGTTTTTACGAATACCCCAGTTAATACCCGAGCCATATCCCGTATCACTGCCGTCCGCACGCAAAAGAGAAACATTCAGTGTGTCAATCGGTGTTTCCTTATCATAAACTAGATAATCTTTCTCAGAGTTATCAGGTTCAGCAAAATTTTCTGCGGTATTGTTGATAACATTCTTTAACTTCTCAGAAACAGACGGATCAAAACAATCAATTGTATCGGGCAAAAGATTCTTATAATAACAATAAGCCTCAAGAGAGTTACACATACTAACAGACTCTCTGCGCTTGTAAAAGGCATTCATGGTATAATTCAAAGAACCACAGAAGGCGATATAAGGCATATCACCTACATGCTCATCCGGATATGTCCAGATATACACTTTCGAATGCACTTCCGAGCCTTGGCAAATGTATCTGCACGAGATTTTGGGCATTCCTTTAGATGTGTTAAGAAATCGAATCATACGACAGATATCTTCATGCTTTTTCTGAGAAAGGCTGGATTTGGTCATACCAAGTATGATTTCAACCGACAGGCCTTTGATCAATCTGCTGTTCTTCATGCCTTCCGAAAGTTTTATCATATGGGTTGAGATTCTATCACAATCAGTAAATGCGGTAATAATCTTCAAAGAGGAACAAGGCTGCGAAAACTCTGTTCTCGCAGGTGTGTATAAAATGGGTTCATCAAAATCCGATGTGATAAATGTCGGAATGCCAGTAATATCATCAATTTTTGGAATCATTCATCTTCCTCCAGATTGGCTTTGATCCAAGGATAATCAATCCCCGCGAAACTATTTAATACAGCGGTTATAACTACCTTGGATAATTTGCACGGTACAGCCATGCCGATTTGTTTTCTTACACTGCTATAGTTACCTACAAACTCATAATCGTCGGGAAAAGTTTGTATTCTTGCTCTCTCTCTATTTGTCAATTCTCGATCTGTCCAGTGATACATAAATGTGCCACCACCACCCGCAGCTGTTACAGTATAAGCAGGTTTATTGGGATCAAGTTTACGATAAATTTGACTGATCTTAGTTTTGGTGTGAATTCTTAATTCACTCGGGAAATCCTCTCCCAGTCTTTCCTCTGCTTGCCACACATTTTCACCAGGATTGATATATGATAATCTTCTGACAACCTTATCAGCAAGTTTTCTTACTTCATTATTGGGAGCATGCTCTGGAATATTAGATAATGCAGTTCTCGCAGTTACATCGCACTTAGCATATACTGCAGGATCGGGGACTCTGTACTTCACCGATTCATCTTTGTGAATCCCAACAATGATCACCCTATGTCTTGTTTGCGGCACGCCATATTTCTCGGCTTTATAGAGGTGAACATTCAATTTGTAACCAGCCTCACGCATATCATTTAGAATGATTTCAAAGTCACCTGAACCTGCCGAGCGTATTCCTGATACATTTTCCGCAACAAACCATTTTGGTTGATAAGCTTTAAGAACTTCAATACCATACCAGTATAGTTGCCCAAACTTCTCATTTTCAAAGCCTTGGTGCTTACCAACATTAGAGAAGCTGTTGCACGGGAACCCGTAGCAGAAGGCCGTGATCTTTCCAAGTTTTTGAATATCCAATCCACGTACATCGCCGCAATGAACTGTTTCAGGAGATTCGGGGCAGATGTTTTTACGATATGTTTCACATGTATCCGCATCATAATCATTCGCCCAAGCATGCTCAATGGTGAAGGAGCCATCATCACTTTTTGCCCGCAGAGCACCGCACGCAATTCCACCAGGGCCACAGAACAATTCGCCTAACTTAAATGTTTCCATTTCAGTTATCCTCCTTTTCGGGTATGATTTCTACAATATCATCCATAGTACAACCCAATGCAGAGCATATCTTAACAAGCACATCACTGGAGACTACTGCGCCGTCTTTGCCCATCTTAGTGATGGTGGCGATGCTGATGCCGGCTTTTTCGGCGAGCTCTTTCTTTTTCATATCACGGTCGATCAGAAGCTTGAACAATTTTTTATAGCTTGCGGCCATTGTATTACACCTCATAAACAGTTATAGTTAGTACATTGTATCATTGAAAATCATTATACCACACTCTACGCCAAACATCAACAGTTTTCGGCAGAAAAATACTGCGATTTCAGTATTTATCAACTTTTTGTTGCAAGTTTTAATTTCCTCCTTGCTTTTTCGTAATTCCCTTATCTTTGTCTACTGCGGTGCAAATTTTGACTGCAATTATTTTTATAAATACAGATGCTTGAGTTGCCGCATAAACAAAAATCGCTCCCAAGAATTGATCTTGGGAGCAATTTTTCACACAGTGTTTATTTATCAATCTTCTTCATTCCGGCGGCGTTCTTCTTCGGCTTCCTCCTCTTCTCGGCGATACTCACTGTCGTCCCAGTTATACACATATTCGCCTTGGTCGATGCTGAAACCGTCTCTTTCGATATTTTCATATTCGCCGGAATCATAGTTGAAACAATACTTCGACATACGATCCTCCCCTTTACAGCTTGATGATCTCGTAATCCGTGCGTGTGCCCTTTATGCGATCTGCGCGAAACAGCTGGCTGTTTGTTTTCCAATGCGGGAATTTATCCGCTTTTTCTGCGTTGGTATCACGATGGCAAATGACGATATTTCCTGCAACTTCACTGCCGCCGAGCGACAGCGGACGGATGTGGTCAAGTGTCGGATGATAGGCGCTGTGCGGATCTCCACAGGCGGACTTCCGCATTTCGCGACCGGCATAGTCGAAAACGGTTTCACGGTTCCCGAAAACCTTGTTCCATACTTTGACCGTTTTGTACTTTGACATTTTGATGCCCTCCTTTATAAGTGATATACACATTATCGCACATAAAAGAGGATCGCACTATGAACCGTCGGTTCAAAAAACAGCATCCCTGTGGGCCAGTTCACCCGTAGGGACGCTGTTTTTTTCAAAGACTCTCGGCAATTTTTTGAAACAGCAAAAGTCTTTTGGCCGACGGCGTTCTTTGGCCGGAGCAATAATAGGCGACCGAGCGGGGCGTAACACCTAAACGCGTCGCCCACTCTTCCTGCGAAAGACCCGATTTGTCCACTATGCTCCGAAAATAGTCTGCCATCTCATAATCGATTTTTCGATTACTCATATTCACAAACCTCCTTTGCATAGACAACGCAGTGCTCCGAAGGTTTTTTAAATATGTAATATCAGTATAGCCTATTTCCTGAAAAAATCAATAGGGAAAAATCAATTTGCAGGAATATCGCTTTTCGATAATTCTGTAAAGTGGTGTATAATCTACTCGCGGCGTATACGGCGGATCGTTAAGTAGTTTATACTTGATTATACTGCCGAATGCACTGTCGAGTGAGGAAAAGCCCAGATATTCGTTGATCCTGTCCAAAAAAAGCGCATTACAATACTGTATTTCATCGGAAGATAGTTTCTTTATATCATAAATGTATTGATCGTTTTCCGAATAAACGCCGCTGTTTTGTTCACCTTTCGTTGCCTCATAATAATTGCGGTTTGGCTCAAAAAGACTTTCGTTGGGGATCACCGTCAGCTCCGTCAAAGGCACACACGACAACCCGGATTTCATTCCTGCATATCTGAATTTATAGAACGGATTGATGAGCACGATCATTCTCTTAGCCGAAATCGGAAACATCATGAAGTTTTCACTGAAATGTGTGAGCGACTTTTTTAAACTTGCAATTACATCTTTTTCTTCATCGTTTGTCGTGCGGTTTAATATGTCTGTCAGCCACGAGAGCTTTTTATCATTATGTCTTGTGATGCCGCCCCAGCCTTTTTCGTTTTCCGATGTCATACCGATATCGGTAATGACAAATTCATCCCCGCTTTCCGGCGCATCCCAGAAGGCAATATATCCGCTGTTAACAATGTTTGCCCAACGGTATGCCGGATAGGTTTTATTGGAATTTTGCAGAATAGATGCAGGTGTACCGTCGGAATCCAAAACAGTATTAACGGTCCGCATCCAATATTCATACGGCGTTTCGCCTTCGATACGGCGTTCTTTAAAGTCGGGAGCAAAAGAATTCTTCATTTGCCGTTCCTTTTGCAGCCATTCTTCATTTTGCATAGTCCGCAATTCTGAAACAAGCAGAAATTTTTTGACCTGTAATAGCTGCATACGGTTCAGAGAAACCGTATGGTCGGCTTTTAGCAGTATATTGGCAAGCAGGTTGCCGAATTGCGATTCGACTTTTGTATTCAGTGCTCTTTCAGTGTTGAGGTCATAAAGAGCGTTTTGCACAAAGGCATGCTCGGGGGCAATATTCTCGCGCAGCTCGCCGGTTTTTATGTTGTAGGTACAAAGCCTATTACTGAACTTCCGCAAAACCAACCGCGGAACATAATGACTGGAAAAACTGCCGTTTGGCATAAACTTCCCTCCAAAAATGTTTCATTGATAATATAATACACCATATTTGGTTGCTGCGCAACTGGCGGCTAATAGTCTGCACAAAATTGACTTGAACAAACTGTTGTTCAGAGTTATAATAACCGTATAAAAGCAATTGCTCCTCGCGTAAATGCGGGAGGCGAGGAGATCGTATTATTCCGCAAAAAATCCTGCTGACCACACAACAGACCACCTACCGTTTCGGAGCATTCGGAAACAGTGGACTGGGGAGCGCCGAAGAGCGCGGTTTTCCGAGCGGAAAGGGGCAGAAAAAGCTGTTTTTAGCGGAAATTGCCTTCATAGGTCCGTTTGGGAGCAGGATGCCGCAGGTTCGAGTCCTGTCACCTCGACCATAACAGGACACCAATTTTGATACAATGCGTATCTTGATTGGTGTCCGTTTTCTTTATTCGAAAATCCTTGTTTAATGGGATTTGTCAACACAATTTAACGAAAGAAGGCTCTGCGGTGACTGAAAAACGGTCACGGCAGAGACTTTTTTATTTTTTACCTTTATACTATTTAACGAAAGGTCGTAAGGGTGTGCATTTTCGGCAAGGGGGTGTGCACATTTTAATTATTCCTAAAATTAACAATAAGCCGCAGAAAGCCGACCTTTGACCTGTAATAAGCAAACCACTATACCGTCCCGGTTGCAATCTGCTCGAAAATATGATATAATAACCCCAGACATAAAATCCGCTGAAAGCGGATTTTGCCGTGCTTTGCACGGCTTGCGGAGCACCGCAAGTCTGAGAATATTTTTCCGTCAAATCCTTTTGTCTGTTGACAAAAGCACGGCGTTCCGCCGTGTCGGCTGGCGCCGATTTGATTTGTGGTATAATAACATATAATAATTTCGAATTTGCAGGTGAGAAGATGGACGCATACCGTATTGCAATTTGCGATGACGATGATATAATACGAGAAAATTTATGTTCTCTTTGTAGTGATATTTTAACTGATGACAGTGTTGAATATGAGCTTGAGCCTTTTTGTTCGGCTCAAGAGCTTGAAAAACGGCTTAACAGCGAAAACTGCCCCTTTGACCTGCTGATATTGGATATTCAGATGGACGGCATGACGGGTATGGAACTTGCCCGTTCTTTAAGAGAAAAAGGTAATCGGGTGTCGATCATTTTTGTGACAGCGTGTGAGGATTATCTTAGCGAAGGATACGGCGTTCAACCTATTCATTTTCTCTTAAAGCCTGTACGGCGGGAAGCACTGGCAAGTGCGATCTACACTGATCTGAAGCTGAATTACATACCGAAAACCGTTGTGGTTCACATCGGAAATAAACTGGTGCATTTATCTTTTTCGGACATACGATATGTCGAGAGCTATAATCACAGCATAGTAATCCACCAAAGTACAGGTAACAGCACCTATTATTTTTCGCTTTCGGATTTTGAAAAACAACTTCCTGCGGGGCAATTTGCCCGCTGTCATAACAGCTATCTTGTGAATTTGAATGGGGTGCGTGAGATCGGTAGAACGGAGCTTTCTCTGCAAAGCGGCGAAACGCTCCCGGTGGGAAGAGCCTATTACAAAGCCTTTCAAAGCGCATTTGTGCGATATATAAATCAATAACAAAGAGGTCACCGCTTATATTCGGCGGTGACCTCTTAATATTTATTTTTTAGGCAGCTTAAGTGCTGTCTGCACGGTGAAGATCCGATCCTCCGAAGTGAAAATATCCAGTATGCTGTGGTAACGCACGGCGACGGTGTTCATCAGCTTTAAGCCGAAGCCGTGGGTTTCGGCATCATTTTTGGTTGTGAGATAGTTGCCGTCTGCGTCTTGTCTACGCTTGCCGGAATATGAATTCTCACACTTGACGGCAAGAAAGCCGTTCTTTGTTTCAATTTGAAAGCGGACAGACCGTTTTCCGTCGGTAACCTCCGCGGCGGCTTCTAACGCATTATCAAGCATATTCATCAAAAGCTCGCATAAATCGCTTTCGGCAACAGTCAGCTGCGGCGGAACAGAAACGAGCACATCAAATCTGATGTCGGACTGTGCCGCACGGTAAGCGGCGTCCTGCAAGATCGTATTGACTGTGAAATTTTCGGTAAACTGCGTTTGTGCCAAATGATCGTTTTGCTGTTTTATATCTCCAATCAGCTGTCCCAGCGTCTTATAATCGCCCTTCTGATACAGTGCGTCAAGGGCGATTATTTTATGCTTCATTTCATGGCGAATGGCGGCGCTGTCGGTCACCTTGCTTTCTATCGCATGATAGCTGTTCATGATAAGCTCGTTGCGCAGATGGAGCGTTTTGGCTTCCATCTGCTGTGAAATGATCGAACGTGTTACGGCATAGGCGGAGATGACCGCACATACGGCGACTGTCCAGACGGTGATCCAATACAGAAGTCCTGAATAATCATAAAGTTCCGTGACATCTGAGATCAGTCTGCCGATATATTTTGAAAGGCGGCTGTTTGTGAAAAACGATACCGTGTATGCGACAGCCAACGTAACAGCACTTACGGCAGCTGAAATTCCAAAATATTTCCAGAATTTACGTTGCCTGTTCATCACAAGATAGACTACCAAAAGTGCAAGCAGTAAAATGCCTATTTCCTGCCGATTAAGGAAATCGACCAATCCGTCATCAAGGAAATGATGTCCCATTCCTTTGGTGATCCATTGCATAGTAAGCCCCACAGAGGCAAGGAAAAGCGGTATCAGGCTCCAATCTGTTTTTTTGCGCACAATTCCCAAAAGAAACAGACCTGCAATCATTAGCGATATGAAAGCGGTCGCACCCGCCGGAATGCTGTAATAATTTGCGTAGGCGTAGCTTTCGATTTCTTCCGCATCTACAGGAACAAAGCGAGGAAAAGGCGGGAAAACAATGCTTGTCGTGTCGGTCACCGTGCCGATAACGGTAAGCTTACATTCGGTATTAAGTGGCAGCGGAATAATCGCCTGGGCCTGCCCTGCCGCTCCCTCAGGCACAAGGGTCTCGGACTGCCACACCGCTTTTTCGTCTATGCTGACAGTCAGATCCATTCCTGCCGTTTCAAATACCAGATTACCGTATTTGCCGCTTGCAGGAATGACTGTTTCAAGCCGAAATCTGTCACCTATTTCGGGTGGTACGGAATAATCAAGCTCGGTGAGCGAATCGTCCTGTCCGATTTTGACGGCAGTTTGCCAGTCTATATATTGTATAGATGTATCAAGCTTAGTGAAATTCTGCAAAAACCATATCATTCCGATGCAAAGGATCGGAAACAGTGCTGTGCATATCCACCGTAAAGATTTTTGTATATTGCTCTCCATTATGACGAGAAACCTCCCGTTTGCAGTAAAATTTGTTGTGCCGATTGTCCGTATACTTATTTTACATTAAAATCCGTCGTTTGACAAGCGATATTTTGTCTGTGTAATTCTCTGCGACGTAAACGACAACAATACAGCGTAAACGACACGCCCGAAATCTCCGCATTATGATATAATATTTAATAAGAGCTATATGACTCAATTTTTTATTTTCTATTCTGCCGCTGTATGCGGTAAACCCGATTTTGAAGGAGTATGAACTATGAACAAGAAATTCATTTTTCGACGAGCGATAAGTGCGGTACTGGCTGTTGCGATGATAGCCGCAAGTCTGCCGTTTTCGTCATTTGCCGAGGACGGCTCTGACAATCCGACCTTTTCATCTGATGCGGCAAATTCACTGATGAAAAACACCGTCCCCGCGGGGTACGACAAGACGACCAACCCCTACGGATACGATGTTGACCGCCCGTTTGCGATGGTGGAGCAAAACGAGCTTTTTTATTTGCAAACCACCGCATCATCGGTCAACGGAAAAATTGCCGATGTGGGAACGGCGGAAAGCCTGCTAAGCTTTATATCAAATAACAACACCGCATCGGACGGCTCTCTGCCGGACTTGAGCTTGTCCAGTAGTATTCAACAGCTTTCGTTTATACAGTCGGTAGCATTTGACCCTACAGGTTCTGGAAGAAAAGACTATGTTGTCTATGTCGGGGTTCACAGAACACGCAAACAAGTTTATGCCATTTTGTCCAATACCGTAACGGGTAAGCAGTGCGGCACCTATATTATTAATTTTCCCCTCGACTGGATCGCAGATTCCGACGGAGACTTTCAGGTCAACGGCTATGAGACAAACGCACTTCTTGATGTCGTCGCCGGCGACTTTGATAATGATGGCAAGGAAACCGTTATTGTCTATGTACCCGGCACAAAAAAGTCGGCAACACGGGTTACTACCGACCTTTACCAAGATATAAATAATGTCGGTAGTCTCCTCTGGGAATTGCGTTACGATGCTGACGGCAATAAGTTGACTAGTAATCACAATAATACAACCACAGGTGATGGCAGATCTTTGGGCTATGACCTGCTTCACGACCTCTATATTGAGACATACCAAAGCGGAAAATGGGTAAAAGGTGCAAGAAACGACAGCATCGGCGGCTCAAAACAAGATACATTGTATAACGCCATGCACAAGCTGAGCGTAAAAATGGTGGTCGGTGATTTCAACGGCGACAATATAGATGACCTTGCCGTGCTTTCGTATTTCCATGTAAACTGCATAACGAGCGACAACAAAAATGTATACCGCCCGCAGGTAAAAATTAAATACGGCGGCACTATGCCGAAGGAAGGCTCTTTTATCGATCAGAAAGCAGATGAATCTTTCTATGTCTGCCCCGAGGGCAAGCTCTCCGATGGAGAAGTACAGTCGTCAAGTAGTATGAACGCCTGCAATATAACGGCAGGTGACATCAACAATGACGGTTACGACGACCTTGTTGTTGCAGGTATTAAGGCTGAAATCGAAGGTTACGGTGAAACAGATGAAAGCTATCTTGCCTATACAACGCTTCTGAACAACAAAAACAATGGCTTTATTCAATCTGATTACAAAACCATGTCAACAAACGAGTGGACATATAAAAGCACCGATGGTGAAGACATTGTTTCTCCTTTAGCGGTGGAGGCGGTTGCTTATAACGGAGCCAGTGCCGCAGATTTTATCTTTATCAACGGCACGCTGTATACATACAACACCGCTACCGGCGAATTAAACACGGTTGCCTCCCAGGGCTATAAAATGAGCGGCTTTCAATTTGACGGTGCGCTCGGCGGGCACGAAGAATTCATCCGCTCGGTTGCTGTAGGTAATTTTGACGGCAACAATGCCGGCAGAGAGCAAATCGTATTTGTGACTTCCTGCCGGGACGGAGACGATACTTATTCTTTCAAAAAAGGTTTGATTTCCGCCACTTATAACGATACTGCCGCCGATTACGGCGCGGCTACCGGCTTTAAAACAACACTCTCCGATTGGGGTCCGAACAAAGCAGACGGCGGTTATAAGGGCGGCGGTGCACAGGTACTGCTGACTGCCTGCGACCGTGACCAGGACGGCGTTATCGCACGATATAAGGGCGTGAGCTACGCCTACAGCGACCCCGAGGTCAAGGCAGTTATGCAGGCGGCGCCCTACTTTGCGGCACTGGGCGATTCGGCAAATAACGAGACCGACTATACCATAACCGAAAGCTACGAGTTGGAGCAGTCCTCTTCAAAAAATGTTTCCTACAGCGTGGGTATGTCCTACAGCTACGGCGGACTGTTTGCGCCTTTTGAGTTAGAGATCTCTGCCGGCTATTCTCTTGAATGGAGCAAGAGCTTTTCCGAAGCACTTGAAACCGAATACGCCATGACCGTCAAGGCACAGGCATATAACACGGCACTGGTTGCAAGAACGCCGGTATTTGTCTACTGCTATGAGGTGCTGGACAAAAACGGCGCGTGGTCGGACGAGACGGCAATAAGCCTGTCTATCCCACAGCAGCCGGTGTATCAGCAGATGAGCATTGACGACTACAACAGCTTTGCTGAAGAATACAACTCCTATATGGAGAAAAAGGGCAATCGCGCCATCACCAAGGAGTCGGATAAGACCTCCAAAGATGAAGCCTGCTACTACCGTCTTGAAAAAATCAACGAAGCGGAAAACTGGCTGGACGGCAACGAGGGCAACCCTTATATGTACAATCAGCTGGGCTGGGGCGCATACAGTGCACTCGGCGCTCAGCAGCTCAGCCAGAACACTATCCGTCTGGGCTATGCGGGAGGTCTGAATGAGGTTTCCTATTCAAAGAGCAATATCAAATCGGTTTCTGAGGAGATTTCTCACGGATTTTACTTCAACTTCTCCATCAGCTTCGGCGTGTTCGGAGATGGCATACTGTTCTCGCACGATATAGGCTTTGAAACCAGTCTGAGCTATAGCAACGGTTCGGGCGTTTCGACCACGAAAACCTCCTCGCAGGGTTGCATCGGTGCGGTAAACGATATTGACGGTCCGACACTTGCCGAGGAAGGAATCCCCGCAAGTATTTACACACAGTACACATTCGACTGGACGCTGGGACAGTGGTTCCGTCACCTCTACGGTGAGGAAGGCAACAAGACTGTCTTTATCGGCTACAGCCTGTCAAATGTCAGCACACCCGCTCCTGCGGTAGATGATCTGGAGGCTGAACTGTTCGCAGATGATGCAGTGCGCCTTACATGGTCTCAGCCCGACAAGACTCCCGGTTGGCCGGAGGTAGAGGGCTACTATGTGTACAGCGTGGAAAACGGCGAGTATACGAAAATTTCCGATCTGCTTCCTGCCGATACGACATCCTATGAGATTGAGAACCTGAAAACCAACACCGACTTTAGCTTTGTTGTTACCTCCGTTTGCAAGGTGGACGGCAAAGAAAATGAAAGCACATGGTCGAATATCGCCGAGGTTACAACGGCAAAGAAAGACTATAAGGTCAACTACTCTGTCGATAACGAAGATGCCGCCGACATCAAGGTGCGCCATCTCGGTAATGTTGAGATCAAGTCGGGAGATGAGATAAGCGAGAGCGAGATCATCAAGGTAAAGGTCACCCCAAAGAGCGAGTTGTATAAGCTTGTATCCATGACACTTGACAACGGCGGAGAATCAATGATATTCACGCCGGAAGCAGACGGAACTATTAAATGTGCCTTTACCCTGAACGGTGAAGCAAATATTCAGGTTTCAACCGAGCGTGCGGTAACTTCCGCTCAGGTCACATTTACCGATACATACACGGCGGACGGCGCGGTAATAGGTACGGTCAGTGCGACAGTGGGAGATGCTCCGCTGAACGCTCCCGGCGGCACAGTCACCGATGATGTAACATTTGCCGCAGTACCGAAAAACGGCTACGGACTTAAATCGTGGAAGATCACCGATGCAGATAATAATGCCGTAACCATAGATGCCGCAGGCTCAGACACCTATACGCTGAAATTGGCATCGGAAGAATACACTGTTGAAGCAGAATTTGCTTCTCTTTCCGAAATAGGCAAGCAGGTAAAGGTAAATATCCCCGCAGAGGGCGGTACAATAGAGATCACCGACGCAAACAGCGATATTGTAGAACTGAATGACAACAACAGTGTGTATGTTCCTGTTGATTGTGAACTGACATTCACTGTCAAGGCTGACGCAGACTGCAAATTTCGCACATGGACAGGCGACGCCGAGGGTCAAAGCGGCGAAAGCTTCACTATGACTATTACAAAGGACACTGAGATCGGTGCAGAATTTGATGTTCCTGTTCGTTTAAAGCTGACCTATTCTGCCGCAAGCGGCGAACAGACAGGTGCAGTGGCAACCAAGCAGGGTTATCAGTCGGGTACGGGTGTTATTGTCGGCACAAAAATTGTTCTTACCGCACAGGCGGCAGAAAATTACAGAGTGCAGAAGCTCGTCATTACCCGTGACGACAAGGTCGACACCGTAACAACCGATGATAAGCTGTACAGTCAGTACGATTATGAAATCGTTATGGATACCAAAACCGACATTCAGGTGTATTTCACCGAAATCGAGCAATATACGGTTACAGTAGACAGCATCGAAAATGCCGATATGACTGTTAAAAACGGAAACGAAGATTTTGTAAGTGGTAATACCGTTCGCTACGCAGATGAGATCACCGTTACAGTCAAGCCGAATGAAAACTACCGCCTTGCGGACGCGGCTTCTTGGATCGACAACGGCGACGGCAGCTATACCTATAAAACCGGCGCAATCAAGGCGGATACCAATATCTTGGTGAAAATCGAGGAGATACCGGAATATACGGTCACATTCCCCACAACTATTGATGGCTGTATCCTTTCGGTTAAAAACGATAAAGAAAAGATTTCAAGCGGTGACAAGCTTCGTGAGGGAACACGGCTTACAGCAACCGTGACGCTTGACCCGACCTTTATTCTCAAGGGCTGGTACATCGGCGGCGAGCTGCTTTCCGAAACAAACAAAAACGAAATAACATTTACTGTAGACAGCGATATACTCCTTACTGTTATTGTGACAGATGTAAAGGGTGATACAGGCGACCAAGGCGACCAAGGCGACAAGGGTGATACTGGCGCTACAGGTGTAGGCGTTAAGTCGGTAACTATCGACGAGGACGGAAATCTTATTATCACACTGACCGATGACACCGTGCATAATGCAGGCAAGGTAACAGGAGATAAAGGTGAACAGGGCAATCAAGGCGATAAGGGTGACAAAGGCGACAAGGGAGATACAGGCATAGGCGTTAAGTCGGTAACTATCGATGAGGACGGAAATCTTATTATCACCCTGACTGACGACACTGTGCATAATGCAGGCAAGGTAAACGCAAGCAACGGTGAAAACGGTAGAAACGGTGCTGACGGAGTCGGCATTGAGAATGCTGTTGTTGACGAAAACGGCAACCTTATCATTACACTGTCAGACGGTACTGTACACAACCTCGGCAAAGTCACCGGAGAAAAAGGTGACGCAGGAAAGGACGGTCAAGACGGTTCAAACGGCAACGGAATACAATCGGCTGAAATTGATGCCGACGGCAATCTGATTATCACGTTTACCGATGGCGTTGTTACCAATCTCGGTAAAATCGTCGGCACTGACGGCAAGAACGGTACGGACGGAAAAGACGGTAAGGACGGCGTTGACGGAAAGAACGGTATCGGAATCAAGGGCTGCCGCATTGATGACAACGGCAACCTGATTCTGACACTGACTGACAATACGACGTTGGACGCGGGCAATATTTCCGCTATCAGCGACAACGTTAATGTTTCCAAGCCGCTTGCAACCGCGGCAGTATCCGTTGCAGGCACTTCTCTGCTCTGGAATGTCGTGAGCGTTGCAATCAGTATCATAAGAAAGAAAAAATTGGTCTGAGCGTAATTGAGGCTTCCGGTGAAGCAGCATATCGTGTACGATAAGAAAATATGAAGGAACACCGCCGCACAGAGAGTAGCTTCTCTATGCGGCGGTGTTTACTGTTTGATTTTATTGAGATGGCATTGATTTTTAGTAGAGCGATCGTTTTATTGCCTCACTTTAACCTTAGTACCATTGTAGAATGCAAAGGTTATCTCGCTGTTCCTGTGGACGATTGCTTTCTCTACCATCACAGTCCATAAGGTGTCGTTCCACTCGCTCAATACGGTCGGTTGTTTTTTCAGGGTTCGTATGTAAAGTGCCATCGCCTTATCTTTTTGACTGCGGAGAGTACGGAGGTTTTGCAGGCGTTCCAGTTCCGCTGCCGCTGTTTCGTACCGTTTAGTAAGTGCTTCATATTTTTTCAAGTACGCTTCCTGCGATTGTGCGGTGACTGCATTATCCTTAACTGCAGCCTTGACAAGTTCGGCAACAATCTGCGTTTCCTCAAACTGACGCTCAATATCGGCATCCAGTGACTTGAAATCGGTCAGCTTTTTTCGCATTAGTTCGCAGTCCTCAATGATTTGTTTTCTATTTCCTATCATCTGGTTATAGGCTTTTATGAAGAGCTGCTGTACGGTTTCCGTATCCACATTTGGCGTCAGACAACGTTCACCGCCTTTGAATTTATTGTTGCACTGCCAAACGGTGCGACGGTAGCAATCTGTGGAATGCCAGACCTTTGAGCCAAAGAATCCGCCGCAGTCCTCGCAAACCAGCTTTGCAGAGAGTACACTCTTTCCGCTGTATGCATTTCCGAGTTCTTTTCGTCTGGCAAATTCAGCTTGGACGTGATCCCATTCATAAGGTTCGATAATGGCGGGGTGGCTGCCCTCAACATAATACTGCGGCACCTCGCCTTCATTTTGCTTTGTTTTCTTTTGCAGAAAATCTACTGTAAAAGACTTTTGGAGAAGTGCGTCACCCTTGTATTTTTCATTTGTCAGAATACTGGTAACTGTGGTTTTGCTCCACTTTGCCTTACCGCTTGGTGACGGTATTTCCAAGTCCTCAAGATACCTGCAAATTCCTGCTTGGGTTTTGCCGTCAAGAAATAATCTGTAAATCAGCCGAACAACGACGGCTTCTTCCTCGACAATAGCAGGTCGTCCGTCCTCGCCTTTTTTGTAGCCAAGAAAATGCTTATATGCCAAATGAATCTTGCCATCAGCAAAACTCTTGCGCTGACCCCACGTAATGTTTTCGGAAATACTACGGCTTTCTTCCTGCGCCAGTGAGGACATAATGGTTATGAGCAGTTCACCCTTGCCGTCAAAGGTATAAATACCCTCCTTTTCAAAATAGCACTCCACGCCGTTCTCTTTCAGCTTTCGGATTGTCACAAGGCTGTCCACGGTGTTCCTTGCAAATCTGCTGACCGATTTGGTAACAATAAGGTCAATTTTGCCTGCTAATGCATCGGAAATCATCTCCTTGAAGCCATCGCGGTGCTTGGTGTTACAGCCGCTTATACCCTCGTCTGTATAGACCTTTACGAAATCCCATTCAGGCTTTGACTGAATGAATTTTGTGTAGTAGTCCACTTGTGCTTCGTAGCTTGTGAACTGCTCATCGCTGTCAGTGGAAACACGAGCGTACCCGGCGACCCGCCTTTTCTGCGTGGTTTCTTTTGGCAAGTGCGTCATTGGATTTATGGTTGCAGGAATCATGGTAACTTTAGGCATTGTGCTTATTCCTCCCTAATGCTTTTTGACTGGCGGCTGCTTTCATTTCGTCTGTCCAGCTTTCGCTGCGTGAGCGGTCTTTCCATTTTCGTGCAACTTCCGAACCATCCCGAAAGCGGAAAATCAGAACATTTTCGTTGCAAACCACGATTTTCTGTATGCGGCTTCGCAGCTGTTCACCGGTGAAATCTGCCTTGCCTAAGACTTCGGCTGTTACCTGCTGAAGAATAGGTTCCGGTATCTGCTTAGACGCACAGGCGGATTTCCCCAAAGAATTGAATGTATTGCAGACCCATACAGGACCCGATTTTGTAACCTTTCGTCGGTAATTTTTGCCGCAGTTATCGCACACCATAAAGCTTGAAAAGGGATATGTTTTCTTTGACACAGACTTCTTGTTAAACCGAGCCGACCGCCTTGACTTTTCCTCTTGAACAGCTTGAAAAGTTTCTTCGTCAACAATGGCTTCGTGACTTTCTTCAGCAAGGTACTTCGGAAGTTCGCCGTTATTGAAGATTTTCCGTTTAGTGATATGGTTTTCACGGAATGTCTTTTGCAGCAACAGATTACCCGTATAGGTGTGATTGCTAAGTATTCGTGAAACTGCGGACTGATTCCATTTACCGCCAAACCGTGACGGAACACCTTCCTCATTCAAGCGTTTTGCAATAAGCTGGTAGCCGCTGCCCGAAAGGTATTCATTATAAATACGGCGGACAATTTCAGCTTCCTTTGGAACAATAACATAATGATTATTTTCCATGCGATACCCAAGTAAAGTCCTATCCCATGGAATACCAGCTTCAAAATTACGTTTGACACGCCATTTCTGATTTTCGCTTGCCGAGCGGCTTTCTTCCTGTGCGTATGAAGCAAGAATCGTCATCATCAATTCTCCGTCACCGCTCATTGTATGAATGTTCTGCTCTTCAAAATAAATATCCACTCCCAAGGCTTTGAATTCACGAACTGTCTGTAGCAAAGTGACTGTATTTCGTGCAAAGCGGGAGATGGATTTTGTAATCACCATATCGATTTCACCGGCACGGCAGTCTGCAACAAGACTTTGAAATCCTGCTCTTGAATCCTTTGTGCCGGTCTTGGCTTCATCTGCATATACTCCTGCATAAAGCCATTCGCCGTGGCTTTGGATAAGGTCGCTGTAATAGCTGACCTGTGCTGACAGCGAGTGAAGCATAGCGTCTTTCCCACTGGAAACACGGGCATAAGCGGCAACTCTCTTTTTCCGCTCCAATTTTGGTGGTTTTGATACGATGGTTATTTTTCTTGACATTACGTCACCTCCTTGCAGTGTGACATATTACCTCTAAAACCATCATATATCAAGTCGATTCCGCAATACAAACTACACGAAGATATGCCGTATTTTTCGGTCATTATTGTATCAATAGCGGCGTAATCATCAGAGGTTAAAATCCCCATCGACATCATCTGTTTTGCCTGGAGCATTGAAGCGAGATAACTTTCTAACCGCACTCTGTAAGCGTTACTCATTACGTCCACACTTCTTTCCAAAGCGTCCGGCTATGTAGCAGCCATGAGAGCAATATTTTCTGTGACTATTCCCATAAGCGGTGAAATACCGCCCACAGCAAGCGCAGGTAAACTCATACACTGCCTTTTTGGTGATACACTCCGGGTGTTCCTTCCACCACGCATTACGGCAAGAATCCGAGCAGAACTTTTTCGGTTTCTGTTTAGGAACAACCTTTATCAATTTTCCGCACTGTTTGCAGGCAATGGTGTTCTTAGCCTTGCCGTCAAGACCATTACGCCGACAGAACGAGCGCACTGTATTATCTGAAATACCAAGGATTTTTCCTATTTTAATATATCCTGCTCCTTGCAGACGCATTGTTCGTATCTGATTCGTTTGCTGATTTGTCATAAAATTTTCCTCCAGTCTGAGAGATTACCTCAGTATCAACTGGAAGAAAATCAGCTTTCCGGTCCGCAAAAAAATAATGCCCACCAATGAAATCTATCCAAGGTGGGCATTGCTGCTGTATAGAATTAAGTTTTATCAGAGCATTTCGTTTACACGCTTCTGCACAGCAAAATAGTCATATCCTGCCGCAGTGAGTTTCTCCTTGCGCTCAGCGCCGTTGCCCCATTCGCCACGAATAACCTCGTTTGCAATCTCGTCAACGGTTTTCTTGTTGAGTATTTCGTTCACTCTTTTCTGAACCGCATTGTAGTCATATCCGGCGGCAGTGAGCAGTCTTTCACGCTCCGCACCGTTATCCCACTTGCCGGCAAGAACCTCGTCAGCAAGCTGATCTATGGTTTTCTCGACAGGCTTTTTCTTCCAATAATCGGTAAAGCAAATATCCCCGTCAACATCGTATCCGCCTATTCTGTCAAGCCCCCACTGCCACATGGTCTGACCGTAATCGTACCTTGACGGTCGTTCGGGGCTGTTCGTCCAGTGGGCAAGCCAGATGTCGTACCTGCCGACAATCCTGCTCTTGTCGTAATAGTTCTCCATGAAAGACGGATTTGCATAAACTCCGGGCTTGAATCCCGCCTGTCTTATCTTTTCACAGAAAGCAATAGCCATCTTTGTGCGTGTGTCCGTACTCAGACCGCTGATCTGCTTTTTCTCCTCCATGTCAAAGTATACGGGATATGTCGGGGACAGCCCTTTGATCACAGAAATACATTTCTCGGCTTCTGTCTGTGCCTGCTCGATACTTATAGCATAGCTGTACCAGTAAAATCCGTATTCAATGCCATATTTCTTGCAGTCAGCCACGAACCTATCCATAGTCACGTCTTTCTTTGTTGAAAAGCCCGCGCGGATAATTGCGAACTTCACGCCTGCCTTTTTCAGTGCAGGAAAGCTGATACCCTCCTGGCAGTAGCTTAAATCAACACCTTTAATCTTCATCTTCGTCCTCCTTTTCCGAACGCTTATGCAGCTGCTCCAGCACATCTTTCAGCTTCTTCGGAACAGGCAATCCAAGGTGCGCAGCGTTCTCAAGCAGCGAAATACCCTCGTTTGACAGATAGAAGAATATCACTGCAGTGCGCAGAACAGAACCTGCGCCAATAACCCGTGTGTCGAGAATATGCCCGCCGCCGACCAGAGCGAAGATAAGCACCTTTCTGCATATTCCCTTGAACCCGACTGCGCTGGACAGCTTCTTGTCCGAAATAGCGCACATCACTCCGGTTATGTAGTCAATCACCACAAAGGCAATAAGCGCAAAAAGCAAACCATCGCTCCCTCCGAGAAACCAGCCGAGCCACCCGCCGACCGCCGTAAAAATAAGCTGAATTGTGTTCCAGAATTCTCTCATAATGATCCCTCCAATCATTCGTCAACGATGTCGTAAGTTATTTTCATGACCTGCCCGTCCAGCTTTCGCACCGGCTCAGACAGGTTGTTTATTGTGGTAAGACACAGCTTGCATATCCCAAGCGCAAAGCCGAAGAAATGCTGACTGCCGGTTGAATGCGGATAGTACGGCAGAATATACAGCGGTAGGTTCAGTCCGTCCGTCTTGATGAGGTTTGCATATGAATACATCAAACTCGAGCCGTATGTAGGCGCAGAAAAGCGCATTCTGTACCAACCATACCCGTCATCCTTCTTTATTACTTCAAGCGCTATAAGCGAATACTGAACATTACAGCTGTCACATACAAGCAAAGGTGTATTTGTTGCTTCATCGATATAGAACCCCCAGAAGCTCGCCGAAGTCATGTTGGATAGCGTCCCATCAGCAATATGCTGAAGTATCTCTCCCGTGGATTTGCCGTCCTTGGTGAATACACGAAACTGTCCAAAATTATTTGTACTGCTTGCTTCTTTCCCGTCTATCAGCGGATTTTTTGTAATGACGAAATACTTATCGTCCCACTCAAATGCGCTCAGCGCATTGCAGTAATCTCCGTTCACACCCGCGCCGTAAAACCATCTGTACTGCGATGAAGAATTGCTGATTCTCTCATACTTAAAGCCTACGCCATACGTCTGGAGCAGAGTGTCGGTTTCGATGGTTTTCTTTGAAACCAGCGAGTAGTCGGACAGACTGAAAATATAGTGATGGATATGGCAGCGTGAGGTCGCAACAATATGTATCTTATTGCCGATAACATACGGAAAATACGCAAGCCACTGGGGCGCGTCCTCCCAATCCTGCCGCAGCTTTTCCTTTTCTTCCTGCGGTACATAGTCCGCATTTGTAGTGTTACAGTCGTAAAAATAACTTCCGTGATGATAGCTGTTATCATAGGTCGAATTAGGAATACGCTCCGCCGCCGGAAACAGCTCTATGACTTTCTTCACGCTTATAATGCCGCAGAACGGCTTTTCCGCGCTTACACTTATGGACATGGGGTCGAACATAACGACCTCGTAAATACACCCGTCATGAATATGCTTTCCGAGGAGCCGCACATTTCCGTTCGAGAGCCTGCCCATGTAAAACCACTTGAAAACCCCGCAGTTGAACTGCGAATCCGGAATATACCGCCCGACAATAGTGTGATACGCCTGCTTGAATGAATCCAGAGAACTGCTGTTAAGGTCAGTGCCTCCGCAGGACAAATTCCAGTAGGAATGGTGCATTCCGTTTGTGCCGCCGTCCTTGGTGGTAAGGCAGATACAGCTGATTTCGCCGTTCGCCTTGTCCGAAGCAAAGTCCCACACATGGCGGTAACCCTTGCCGTTCTCAATGCGGCCGCTTTCATTAGCGTTGTAAGTGCCGATGCTTGTGTCCGTGCTGGTATTTGAAATTCCTGCATGACCTATCTCCTCGTTCGTCCACGGGAGCATCATATTATTGCCGTCCTCGGGGATTTTGTCACGGCAGACTATAACCCCACGGAAAGCAGTATCGGCAATGTTTCCTGCAAAATCCCGCAGCATATTAAAGCTGCGGTCGTTGTCGGAATCCATGCCGATTTCAATGTAATCGGGCGGGTTGAGAATCGTATCAACAGCATTCGTAATCATGTTTTCCTCATGCAGTTCACGGACTACCTTGCCCGTATTTTCATCAAAAATCTGAATGGTCGCACGTCCTTTTATCATGTTTCTTCCTCCTCAAATGGCACATAAATAAACGATGTCTGGAAACTGTTACACGGCGCATTGTTCAGAACATCGGTCAGATTTCCGACATCTCCGTCATACAGCAGAGTAATGCTCTGAACGCTGTCTTTCATTGCGGAACTGCCGAACGCAAGCCAAATCGTACTGCCGAAATCGCCCACGCCGAAATCTGCGGAAATCGGCTGTAAGCGCACCGTTTCCTTTTCGGTGGTGACTATCATTGTGAATGCCGTAGTTTCAATGCGCTCCGTCTTGACGGGATTTCGCAGCTCAAGATACAGTTTTCTGTTCGATACGTTCACCACGGTGATTGGCGGCGGTGTGATTATCTTCGGACTCCATGCGTCAGGGAATACCGCTCTGATGGTAGGTTCAAGCGTTTTTCTCTCCCTTTCACGCTTTATGAAAGCGGTCATAGGTTCGCTGAACTTGAACTTTTGCGATTTGAGTATTTCAAATAAGAGCGTATCCGAAGTACGCACAAGGCTCTTTTTGACGGTTCGGCGCATAGTAAAACGAACCTCGTCCTCGCGTGCTTCAATGTAGCCGTCCCAGGGAGTATCTCCTGCAAGGTAAGCGCCCATTACATAACCCCAGGTCTGCATTTTCGGGAACTTACCCTCTGCGCCATCAGACGAAATCACACTGAGCGACATGGTATTTTGACCGACCTCCGATGTGAACGGGTATGTATAAGTCTTTGTGTGCGGTCCCTCGCTGAAATACTCCTCATACCGCATGACCTCGTTTTCGTTCTTTTTCAGAATGAACGCAAGAGTTCCTGCGGCTGAAATCACGAATTTCACGGTCGAACAGAACGCCGCGTATGTCGCTTGAATCGCATTGTAAGTAATTCGGAACAGCCGCTGTGATTTCTCCGTAACCGAAATATCCGCGCTGTTTGTCGCGGTTTTCAGTTCAGCTGTGGATTCGCCCACATCCTTACGTATCTCGTTCGTTTTCTGCTCCATCTGATAGAGATTGTCCGAAATGCTCGGACGGTAATCTCCGACCTCAATTGAGATTTCACGGCGGTTGAACGGATTGAAACTCATGGCGATTATGCGGGTGTTCACATTGAGATTGAACGGGTGGAACACTATCTGCACGTTATCGCCGACCGAAAAATTGACGTTCTTGTACAGCGTCAGGCCGTAGTTTGTAGTACCTGAACGGATGTCGGTTTCCATTGTGAGGTCGGACACATTTTTTCCGTCCATAATGCTGATATAGTCCTGCGAACCTCGGTGAGAACGGATATTTATCTCATTTCCGTTGTACTCAATTTCGCCGCCGCAGAGCGCAATAAGCTGCATTAAGACGGCTCTGCGGGTACACTCTCGGTTTATTTTCAGCTTTATCGGAACAGTCGGGTCGCAAATTCCGGCGGTCAGCGAAGTACCTTGCAACAAAGAAATAAGGCACTCACCGGGAGCGCCCTCAAAGTCAAATTCAGTCAGCTTGTATTCATCGTTGTTCAGTTCGTAGGACTTGTGCTCGCACTCCACAGTGCAAATCGCAATGCCGCCGGACAGAGATTTCGACACTTTCACAACATTGAAAAGGTAGTTCAGCGTGTCGCTTTTCAGCTGTACCTCAAGACCTGTGAATATCTCCGAAGCCATCGAGGACATTACGGAAAACTGAAAGGTGCATTCACCGTTAAGGCTGTCGGTCAGCGATGCAGAAATCACCCGGGTAAACACACCACGAACATTTCCGTTTTCGGTCACGATTATCTCAACCATCACACCGCCCCCGCATTCCTTACCGTCACCTTGTTCTGATTCCACTGTATTCTGGATATTACCTTAGTCAGCGGAACTCCGTCAATACTAAGCGGAATTGTTACATCAAACGCCTGCGTCTGTACTCCGTTGAACCCCGAAACCGTGCCATTCATGTCGAGGTCGAAATCTGACGGAATAGCGTTCTGCATACTCTTTGAAACGCCTTTCATCTCATCGCCGAAGCCCTCGCCAAGTCCCTCCGCCATAAAGCCGCCGAGATTGGCGAATAGCTTTGACGGCGAGTGTATTCCGAAGAAGTCCTTGATTCCGTCCACAATGCCGCCGAAAAATCCGCTTATCTGATTCCACAGCCATGCGCCAGCGTCAGAAATACCCTGCCACAGACCTTTCAGAAGATTGCCGCCGACCTCAGCCATCTTGTCAAAGTAACCGCCGAATGCGTCAACGATACCCGCTATGATTTGCGGAATTGCCTTGACTATCTCCACGATGATAGTCGGCAGATTTGCAATCAGCGAAATGAACAGCTGAACACCCGCCGCAATAAGCTGCGGAATTGCTCCTATCACCGCATCAATAACGCTTGAAATAATCTGCGGAATAGCCGCAACAATAGTCGTGATGATTGTCGGCAGGTTCTGCACAAGCGCGATGAGCAGCTTGATTCCTGCTTCGATGATGAGCGGAATTGCGGAAATCACCGCCTTGATTATTCCGTCAATTATCTGCGGAATTACCTCCACAATTGCCGCAATGATGTCCGGCAGAGCCGTCACAAGCGCCGTCAGCAGCTGTATTCCCGCTTCGATTATCTGCGGTATCGCGCCGATGAGGAAATCCACGATTCCCGTGATTATCTGCGGCAGGGCTTCAATAAGGATCGGCAGTGAATCTAAAATACCCTGCGCAAGCCCGGTTATAAGCTGTAAAGCTGCGTCCAAAATAAGCGGCAGGTTGTCCACAAGCGTTTTCACAATCTCCACGACAACAGCGACTATCTGCGGCACAAGCTGCGGAATCGTGTCCGCAATGCCCTTGATAAGCGACAGCAGAATATCTGCTCCTGCCGAAACTATCTGCGGAAGTAACCCCACCAAAGCCGAAATAATCTCGGTCACAACTTTGGCGAGTGTCGGAGTAAGTTCGGATATTGCAGACAGCAGTCCATCAGCAAGCGCCTTGATTATACCCGGTGCGCTTTCAAGGACAGCTCGCGCTATTGAGGAAACTAGCTTTGCGGCTTGCGGAATGAGAGTTTTTATTGCGTCAATAACGCTTGAAACGCCGTTTTTCAACTCATCGGCGGCATTATCGTTTCCCGCAAGCAGGTCGGCAAGCCCGTCTGTAATCTGCGTTATTCCGGGCAGAAGTTCTCCCACCATGCGATTTTTCAGACCGCCTGCCGTGTGCGACAGCTTGGTAAGGCTGTCCTCAAAAGCAGCGGAAGCCGCCACCGCTTCGTTGCTCATAACCATGCCGAAATCCTCGGCTTCCTGCTTCAGACGTTCGGTTTCCTCCACGCTTGTGTTTAGGACAGCCGCCATATCCACAGCGGATTTTCCGAGGAGGTCGTTTGCGGCGGCGGTGCGCTCTGCGCCTGCCTCCATGCCTTGCAGAGCCGTGATTACCATGCTCAGCTGCTCGTCCTGCGATTTCCCATTCAGTTCCTCGATGGAAAGACCCACAGCGGACAGCTTTTCGGCAGCGGAATCCGAACCGCCTGCTGCGTCAGTTATAACGGTAGACAGCTTTTTCATTCCAGTCTGGAGGTTGTTCACGTCAGCGCCGCAGCGCTCAAACACATAGCCCCACTTCTGGTAGCTTTCGGCGCTTATGCCGATTTTCTGCGAGGTCTTGTCGATCTGATCGCCCGCCGAGCCGACATCGTTCGCCATGTCCCACAGCTTTTTTCCTGCGGCAACGCAGGCTGTCCCGACAGCCGCCGCAGCGGCTCCCAGAGCCGCGCCGATTTTCTTTGCGGTATCTCCGAGCTTGCTCAGCTTTCCGTCGGCGTCCTCGCTGGCGTCTGCGGCTTTCTTGACGGAATCGGAGAAATCCTTGGCTTCATCTCCGGCATCGTCAAAGCCCTTGTCTACCTTTTCTAGGGCGGTGTTGTTGGAGTTCAGTTCACGCTCCATGCCGTTCAGAGCCGCCTGAGCGTTGTTCAGCTGAATCTGCCAGCTTTGAGTGCGGCGGTCGTTCTCACCGAAAGAATCTGCGGCATTCTGCAAAGCAGTACGGAGCGTTTCGATTTTCTGCTTCTGCTGCTTGATTTCCTTGTTCAGCACCTGGTTTCTCGCCGTAAGAGCCTCGGCGGATCTGTCGTTCTTGTCGAACTGGGAGTCTACAAGCTTCATTTCGGAGCCTAGTACCTTGAAAGAATTGTTTATCTCGGCGAGGGATTTCTTGAATTCACGCTCGCCCTCAAGACCTATTTTCAGACCGAAATTTTCGGACATTCTGTTTCACCTCCTCATGAAAAAGGCATAAAAAAAGAGCCTTTCGGCTCGGGGGTATAGGAAAAGGAGCAGCCGAGTGGTTGCTCATTTAGTGTAATAAACTGCTCGATAAATTGGAATTTAACGTACTTTCTTTGAAAGATAAAGAACAAGGTCATCATCGTTAGTATAAATTGTATCATAGGGTGTGCATATTTTATCCTTATACCATACTCCCGAACCATCGGGAATATAACCTCTTTTAACATACATTCTTTGCGCACTTCCATACCCATTATGCAAGCCAACCCCCAAATACACTGTATCGGCATATTCAGAAGCTATTTTTTCTGCCGTATCCATTAAAATACTGCCAATGCCATTTTTTCGATACTTTTCTAAAACTGCAAAATCAATAATTTCAGGATATCCTTGATTGGCAAATGCTCCCCATTCCGAATCAGGATATACGTTTACATATCCTGCGGGAATACCATAGTAATCCGCAACTAAAGAGATACATTTTCCATTTTTTACATCTTTAAGTCGCATTTCAAATTTATCTATGGTTGAATCCCAACCTTGTTTTCTTTCCTCATCTGTGAAATGCAGACCGTCTGAAAATATCATATCTCTTATAATAATCTCTTCATTATTAAAGTAAACCATACATTCACCTTATGTAAAAAATTCCGATTTATCGGGCAGATTATCTGCCTTTATAAACCCATTATACCACGCACCTCCACTTTTTTCAACCACTTTTCCAATCAAATCCCCATCGGCACAACCACATCAATATCCGCTTCACGCTTAGGTTTGGAGATATCCATAAACTGCTTATGGCACTCCCACAGATCCATCAGAAAACCGAACGGCATAAGCCACACCTCTTCCGAAGAAAGGTGCAGCTGAGCCGTTCCGTAATAGAACAGCCGGGTGAATAGTTCTGCGTCGTTCACTCGGCTGTTGCTACGTTTTTTGAATTATCCTCGCTCTCTACATTTCGTTTCGTGCCTTTCAGCATAGCTTCGGTGATTGCGTCTTTGTACTCTGCAAGCTCGCCTGGAGAGGTCAGAAGCTCCACGGTTTCCTCGGTGAGAAGCGGCTTTTTCTCGCTGTTTCTGAGATTGTAGATTTCAATGCTCTGATTGCAAAGCAGAGTAATCAGCCAGATTATCTCATCAAGTGCCATCTCCATATTTTCGGATTTCATCAGCTTGTCGCCGAGATTGTCCAAGCCGCCGTACCTTGCCGAAATAGCCTTTGTCGCCCTGGTGGTGAGAATCATCTCGTACTGCTCACCGCCAATCGTTATTAAAGAACTGCGTTCATTCGTCATTGCTCATACCTCCGTTACTTGCCTGTTTCAGCGGGCTTTGCCGTGAATGTGGGTTCATACACAGACTTGTACCAACCCGTGATTACGCTGTCCGGAACGTTCTTCTCGCCCTCGGTCGCTTCCGCTTTCCACGGGTGCTTTCCGTTGCCGTCCGGCTTGTTTCTGCGGAGAACCGTTCCTTCGATTGTAGGCGTGGAAAACGTTATACTGTCGCCCTTTGTGGCAAGCGAGGTTGACGGAATTCCGAACTTCACACGGTAAAGCCAGAAGTAGCGGTACTTTCCGTTGGACTTCTTCGCTCTGAACCCGATAGATACAGGTTTTCCGCCGTCCTCGCTGGTTGAAATGACCACGTTGTTGCTGTCAATTGTCGCTCCCGTCAGAATTGACGCGGCTTCATTGCCTATATCGTCAATGCCGAGGGAGAGCGTTCCGCTTTTGAACTCCTTGACGATTTCGGAAGCCCCGTCATCGGCATAAAGAGTAGCTTCGGCAAGTTCCACGGAGAGGTCAGCCGAGATAGCTTTCGCAAGCGAAGCGGGAACTCCGTAGGTTTCGTTGCCATCGCTGTCCTCGGTTATTTCAGCGTAGAACAGCTTATCAAGACCTATTGTTGCCATTTATATCTCCTCCATTTCATAGTTTTTCGCCGTATCAACAGCATAATGATGATAGCCCGTGTCGTCCTCGTGACCGACATATTTCCGGGCGGTTATGGTAATATCCGCGCAAAGCAGCGCCCTTACAAGACGGCTTGCAGCGCGGCTGTAATTGTTCTTGCTGAACAGCGAAATCCGTACTTCCTGCACATCTGCGTTAGGCGCATTGTCAGCGTGGAGTTCAAAGCTGTCATACAGCGGAGTGAACACCAGATATTCATCGGGAGCCTTTCCCGAATACACGGCAGTCTGCGCAGGAATTTTCAGTTTTTTAGCTATTGCAGAGAGTTCCGAAAGCAGACTCACAGCCCCTCGACCTCCTTTTCAAACGCGGATTTCATGGCTTCCACGCACTGCTTTTTCACAGCGGATTTTGCGGGTTTCAGAAAGGGTTTAGCGGACTGACTGCTTGTGCCGTACTCTAGGATATTTGCAATTTTAGCGTTGCTGCCGCCGTCTATTCTCGGCTCTGAAAATCCGACTTTAATGTCATGATTGCCGTACTTATCGACCATAACCGGAGATAAGCCTAACGAACGTTCAAGTTCGCCTGTGGAGCGGGATTTTCCTTTAGCACCCGAGCCGACAACGGATTTCAGATTGCTTTTGACCTTTGCAAGAGCGACCTCGCCGCCTGCCTGCAAAACCTTTTCGGCAATGCTGTCGGTCTGATTTCCAAGCCGTGAAATCCTCGCAAGAAATTCATCTGGCATTTTTACATCAGCTTTAGCCACTCGGCTCGACCTCCTTACATAAGACCTCAATGTACATTCCACAACCTTTAACATCTTCCACAGAGGTAATTTCATACACAGAACCAGCGCACAAAATCCGCATATCCGTGGTGATTTTCACATTAGGAATAATGCGAAAACGAAACAAGTCGGTAGCCTCAGAAAATGCGGCGCGGTTAGCCCACTTTTCGCTGCCGTGCCGCCCCTCACGATAGGCTCTGACCGTTGCCAGAACAACATCGGTTTCCGTCTGAAAGCCCTCATCGTCAAGCGCAATCTGTTTCTGCATTATCTCAATGAATTTATTCATCTTCCCGAAACTCATACTATCCACCGCCTGTCAAGCCGCAAGAGCATATTCACCGTGTCCCACACCTGTTTTCCAGCCTGAACATTATCCCCGAAAAAGCCGCCTGTGCTACCGTCCCTTGATTCATAGAAATTGGACGATAGCATAATAACAGCCTGTTCGGTTGTAGGTGGCATGGGGTTTTCAGCGTAATATCCCTGCTCGATATGCTGATAGCTTTCGGCATACGAAACAGCGGCGGAGATATAGCTTTTCAGAAGTTCATCGTCCGCCGAGTGTTCCAGTATGAGATTCTGCTTGACTTTGATTAGCAGTTCATTCATCACGAACCGGAACCTTTCATTTTGAGAATCCGCACGGCTTCGGGAAGAATCAGCTTGCCGTCCACGCGCTCCTTTGCGACAAAGCCAACCATGCCGTTGCCTGCATACAGCTCCTTGAGTTCCGCAAAGGAACGAGTTCCACGGTCGCCGATGTTGTAATAACTAAAGTCGCCGAATGCGATTACGGGCTTTCCTGCGGCGATTGTGGGGACATACGGAGATGTGTAAACCTCGTAGCCGAACAGCCTGTCGACCTCGCCTGCCTGGAGGGACGGCTGCCAGAGATACGCGCCGTTGTTGTCCTTCAGCTTGCGGAGCGCCGCAATAGTCTGGTCGTTCATGATGAACTTCGCATTCTTCCGGTACGGGCGCTTGAGGGCGTACACAAGGTTGATTATCTCGTCAGCGGTTATCGCAGTAGCGCTCGCCGCAGTGACAGCAACCTCGCCGCCGCCCTTGTCGGAGAAAAGTCCGAGGGGCTTGCCAACTCCATCTCCGTTGAGGAAAGCGTCCTCCTCCGCATTGGACAGCGCCTTGCCGAACTGCTCGATAATGTAGCTTTCAAGCCCGAAAGCGTTGTCGTAGAGCAGTTCCTCTGTTACCTTAACCGCAACGTGCAGCTTGTGCGCGTCAAGGTTGATCTGCGCAAAGGTCGCGTCACCGAAAGACAGCGCTCCACCCTCGTCAATCCACGCTGCGGCGGGCTTGGTCGCTGCAATGTTAATCTTGTGTTCGCCGCTGGTGGTGATGGTGTGACCGAGCTTTCGCATAATATTTTCCTCGGTCAGAGTGTCGATAAGGCGGCTGTCGTATTCTTCGGGTACAAGGTAACCGCCGTTAGCGTCAACACCCTCGGAAAGCACATTGGACACCTGTCTGAAATTCGTGCGGAGAGCGTTCAGCATTGCCGCCTTGTACTCATCGCTCGCTCTGCCGGACTTTGGCTTATTGCCGTCCAACGGTTTTGCGGTGAGAGGGACTGACGTAGGCTTGGAAAGCTGCGCGTCCATAGCCGCCATCTGCTCCATGCGCTCGATTTCAGCGCCGTAACCCTTTATCTTCTGTTCCATTTCGGCATAAGAAGCGGCGTCCTCTGCGGACAGAAGACCGTCCTTGTCGCGCTTGGTTTCAACGAATGCCTTTGCGGCTTCCCATGCCTTGTTGCGCTTTTCGCACAGTTCTATAATAGTCATATTAAGTTACCTCCTGTTATCGCCAGTTTTTGATTAAATCAAGCCGAGAAAATAAATCCTCGGCTTTGGTCTTATGTTCGGTTTTAGGTGCAATTCTGCACTTTTCCGTAATCCTGCCCATAAGGGAATTTACCACCTGCGCTTCGGAATACATCAGCGAATCTGCGGCAGGCGCTTCGATATTTTCTTCACGGGCAAGAATACCGTCCGCAAAGCCGAGTTCCACCGCCTTATTTGCGTTCATCCACGTTTCCGCGTCCATGAGGTGTGAAATCTTTGCGCGGCTCATGCTGGTCTTGATTTCATAGGCGTTCATAATGCTTTCCTTGACCTCGGACAGCATTTCGATTGCTTTCTGCATTTCGGCTGAATCGCCCATAGCTACCGTCATAGGGTTGTGTATCATCAGCATTGAAACAGGGGACATAAGCACCTTGTTACCCGCCATTGCAATAACCGAAGCTGCGCTTGCGGCTATGCCGTCTATTTTCACCGTAACGTTTCCCTTGTAGTCCATTAGCATATTGTAGATTTGCGCTGCAGCAACGCAGTCGCCGCCGGGCGAGTTTATCCAGACGGTAATATCTCCGCTTCCGGACAGCAGTTCCTCCTTGAAAAGCTGTGGCGTGACGTCATCGTCAAACCAGCTTTCATCTGCGATAGTGCCGTTTAGGAACAGCGTTCTCTCCGGATTCTGCTCCTGTGTTTCCTCGTTCTTCACTATCCTGTTCGTCCACTTCCAGAATTTCTTCATCGGAATCCTCCTTTCCGCTGCCTGCCGCAAAGATACCTGCGTCAGCCAACTTAGTCATATTGCCGTTTATGAGATATAGGTCGCCGCCGTCCTCGGCGGGAATACGGTCGAGGTTTTCAAGTTCCCGAATATCGTTTGCAGACATCCAGCCGTTCTGCCTTGCGGTAGCGTACCCACTCATGCGGCTTGCGTAGTCGCCGCGCAGCAGCCCGTCAACATTGAATTTGATGAAATATTCCTGTTTCTCGCTTGGGGTGAGTAAGGAGCGCATCATGCTCTGTTCCCACCGCACAAGCCAGGGTTCAAGGGTGTATTTAACGAATTCAAGGGACTGCTGCTCGATATTAGAAAAGCTCGATTTTTCAAGGTCACCGACCATGTGAGGCGGCACTCTGAAAATTCGAGCAATTTCGTTTATTTGAAATTTGCGTGTTTCAAGGAACTGCGCCTGCTCCGGAGAAATGCTGATGGGAGTGTATTTCATGCCCTCCTCAAGCACAGCGACCTTTCCACTGTTGGAACTCCCGCCGAACTGCGACTGCCACGCCTCACGAACCTTAGTCGGGTCCTTTATTGTTCCCGGGTGTTCGAGCACGCCGCTTGGCGCTGCGCCGTTCGCAAAGAACTTTGCGCCGAACTCCTCGGTTGCAATTGCAAGCCCGATAGCGTTCTTCGCCATTGCGATCGGCGAGTAACCAACAAGCCCGTCAAACCCAAGTCCGGGAATATGCAGAACATTGCTTGGCGAGAGAATGACCTCGTATTCCTTACTGCGGATTGCTTCATCTGAGCCGCGGTAGTATTTGTAGTACAGATTTCCGTTGGAATCACGGTCAACCGTCATTCGGTTCGGCATAAGCGGGTACAGAGCTATGACCTCGCCCTTTCCGTTGCGGATAATCTGCGCGTATGAGTTGCCCCACAGGAGCAGGTGCGTCATAAGCGTTTCACGGAAAACAAACGAGGTCATTTCGGGATTCGGCTCATCGTGGAGCAGGCGGTACAAGGAGTGGTCGATTGCTTTCTCTTTACCACCGTCTGAACGGTATTTGTAAACGTGCAGTGGTAATCCCGCCACAGCTTCCGACAGCACTCTAACACAGGAATACACGGCGGTCATCTGCATTGCGGAGCGCTCGGTGACGTTCTTTCCGGCGGTAGAGCTGCCCATGTAAAAGCGGTAGGCACTGCCGGCTGTGCTGTTTTTAGGCTTGTCCCTGGAATGAAATAAACTGCTGAAAATCTTCATTGTGATCATTCCTTTCATGAAAATCATTAAAAGACATGACGATAAAAAATTAATTTTGTTCTTGACAAATTATAATTTACCTGTTATAATACATACATACATACACACATACATATATACTCACAAAATGAAGGAGGTGATATTGTGGCAGGAAAATTATGCCCCGAGTGTGGTCAACTGACGTTTTTTGAAACTACAACAGGTCGTAAATGTTCAAAGTGCGGATGTGAGATGACAATACCTATTAACTCTGGCAAAGGCGGAAAAGGACAAAAGTGTTCTAACTGCGGCAAATTTACTGTATTTAACCGTAAGTGCAGCGAATGCGGTGCTACTTATTCAGTTCCTAAGAAAAAATGATTTCTCTATACACGGAAGGAGTGTTTTTCATGAAAATAATTCTTTCTCAATATGTGGAAGTTGAAAAAGATAGTTTTCCTCATCATATTGACAAAAATATTGAATCATCTATCATTCCGAATATAGGAATGTCTATTGTGGATTCCGTTTGGAAAGATCCATATGATTACAAAGTCATAGAGGTATTAATCAACTATGCAGAAGACTACTGTTATGTAACGTTGGAAAAGTATTCTGGAATTATTAAAGATAATTTCAAGAATGATTTTGCCAACATGGTAAAATTACACGGATGGAATTACAAATAATATTCCCCTTGCGATTTTGCATTTTTTGGATTTCGCACAACATATAAATATCTTTCTATTGCCGGAGCACCTAAAAATTGCTCCGGCATTTTAAATAAACAGCAGCCCTCTTTCATCATACACACTAACTCCGTGGTCGTTCCCGCAGCGGATAGCACGATCAAGCGCCATAATTGTTGCCACAGCGCCGTCAATCTTCTCTGTGGACTTTTCCTTGTCAGCCTTGATGTTACCGGCGGGGTCGGTGCGAATGTAGATATTGTCCATGTTCCACCGCAGAACAGGGTGACCTCCGTGCGCTATCTTCTGTTCAAGCACCAGTTTCATCAGTTCCTTTGTCGGCGGAGACATATCCTTGAAACCCTGTCCGAAAGGCACGACTGTAAATCCCATGCCCTCGAGATTCTGAACCATCTGCACAGCACCCCAGCGGTCGAAAGCTATCTCTCGGATATTGAATCGTTCTCCGAGCTTTTCAATGAACTGTTCGATGAATCCGTAGTGAACCACATTGCCCTCAGTGGTCTGCAAGTAACCTTGTCGTTCCCACACATCATAAGGAACGTGGTCGCGGTTTACACGCAAGGTCAGATTATCCTCGGGAATCCAGAAGTACGGCAAAATGACGTACTTATCCTCATCGTACAAAGGCGGGAAAACAAGCACGAATGCCGTTATATCCGTAGTTGACGAAAGGTCAAGCCCGCCGTAGCAGACGCGCCCCTCCAGTTCGTCCTCGTCTACAGCGAATGCACAATTGTCCCATTTCTCCATCGGCATCCAACGAACCGCCTGCTTTACCCACTGATTCAAACGGAGCTGACGGAAAGCGTTCTCCTCGCCTGGATTCTGCTTGGCAGATTCGCAGGCGGCTTTTACTTTGTCAATGCCGACCGTAATGTCAAGGCTAGGATTTGCCTTTTTCCACACTTTCGGGTCTGTCCAGTCATCGGATTCGTCAGCGCCATAAATTACAGGATAAAAAGTAGGGTCGATTTTCCGACCATCGATTATATCTTTGGCTTTCTGGTGCGTTTCGTAGCAAATGCTGTGAGTATCAGTTCCAGCTGTGGTTATAAGGAAATACAGCGGCTGCATTCGAGCGTCACCGGAGCCTTTGGTCATTACATCAAACAGTTTGCGGTTCGGCTGTGTGTGCAGCTCGTCAAACACGACTCCGTGAATATTGAAACCGTGCTTGCTGTATGCTTCAGCTGAAAGCACCTGATAGAACGAGTTGGTCGGTGTGTATATAAGCCGCTTCTGTGATGCTAAAATCTTCACTCGCTTGGAAAGTGCAGGACACATTCGTACCATATCCGCTGCCACATCGAACACGATAGCCGCCTGCTGTCTGTCGGCGGCGCAGCCGTAAACCTCGGCTCGTTCCTCACCGTCACCGCAGGTGAGAAGCAGCGCAACAGCGGCGGCAAGCTCGGATTTACCTTGCTTCTTCGGTATCTCAATGTACGCCGTGTTGAACTGCCGGTAACCGTTCGGCTTCAGCGTTCCGAACAAATCTCGGATTATCTGCTCCTGCCAGTCGATAAGCTCGAATGGCTTTCCCGCCCATGTGCCTTTGGTGTGACACAGATTTTCGATGAACATGACGGCATAATCGGCAGACGCCTTATTGTAATTGGAACCCTCTGCCATATAGAGGGTCGGTGTGTATTTTTTTAAATTGCGCATGATATGTTCCTTGATTGAATTAAGCATTACTTTATGGTATAATCTATCTTGAGGAGGTGATGCCGCTTGATAAATATATTCGAAGCAGTGTTTTTACCACCTCGCGTCCAACGATAGCAGACCTTGAGCGAGAGACGCGTTCTTGCTACGTGAATCAAGGTCCACAATTAATCCGGAATTATCCGGAGGGTACTGCCATAAACTAGGCTTGGCTGGGGCTATGACCGTTGGACAAAAAGCAAGAGAGACACCACTTGGCAGTACACAAGTGGTGTCTTTTTATTTACTTACTTGGAATTAGAGTGTACTTCCTATATGAGGAATGAAACCTCTCAGAGTTGGTACTTTATGCCGCTTTCAATTTTACTCTCGTCGTTGGCAGCAAAGGATATCAGAGATAATCTGTTCCTCGGATTATTTATCGAGGGCGTCGAGTGCCTTCCGTGTGCCGCAGTCACTGGGCTGCCCTTTGGTGGCGTGGCGTCCATGCCACGCCTTTGTGGGGCAACCTTCCGACATCGTGTCAGGGCAGATTTGCGTGTTGGGATACTTTCTCGAAAGAGCGGGAACACCGCCGTACACCGCCCCACAGAGGGGACAGGTGCGAAGCATTGTTGCGTTATCTGATTTCATTTGCAACCCTCCTGCTGTTGTTCAGCGCTGCGAGAAGAATACTCTCATCAAAACCAAAACCGCTGTAACCCTCAAGGCAAGTCCGAACATACGAACCGCTCGGCAAGCCCAGTGGACGCTCTTCATGCATAATGTACACGAAAGCCGTTCTGCCCACTGTCTTGCCCGAGAAGTACCTTACAGGCAGTTCTAGTTCGGCTTTGTAGTAGAAGGTCGGAAAACCCTCATAAACATCAAGCCTTTTCTCATCGGCAGGCTCGACCGACCAGACTGCAACTGGAACTTCCGCTCCTGCCTTCGGTTCGATTGTGAGATAAGCGCCTGTATTGCTGCCTTTGAAAAGCAGTTCGTAGTCCTTGATTACCGCAGTCCCCACGGGTTTTGACGTAGGACACCGAAGTGCCATTTGCCGAATGTTCAAGTTGCTGCCATAGGCGAGGTAATATTTTTTCATTTGAAATCCGTCCTTTCTGAAAGGTGCGGTTTATAAGAATCACCTTTCTACCACCAAAAGCCCCACAGCGTGGGGAGTTGGGGGCAGGAAGCTGATTCCTGATTGTTAGGGTCTGCCGTTGCGGAAAGCCATGTCACCCTCTAGCCGCTTGGTGTAAAGCTCCCTTGCGGTCTTGAACTCATCGCCGATGAACCCGAGCCTTAAAAGCCATGTTCTCATTGCGTACTTGGGATTTTCAGTCTGTTGAGGATTTGCGCTTGCGGTCTTGACTTGCTTGGCAAGCTGGCTGAGCGCCAGGCAAAGCTGAATGTAGCTTTTCAGCTGACCTGCGTGAAGTCCGTTCTGCTTGCCGTTTGCGGGAGCGTCAAACTGAAAGAGCCGAAACTCGATTGTGCCCTTTGTAAAGGTTGCGTGCAGGTTCAGCATATGGTAGCGACTTTCGTTGTAGTGCGCCAACCTGCCGTAATCTGCGTTCTGACTGCCGTACCAGGTGTCCGCAAGCGCCGCCATGGTTTTCGGCTTTTTGCGGTTGAGTTCCACCAGGAAATCCTTGCTGACCGTGCGGCAGTAGCGGCTCATGCGGCTTCTGTCGAGGTTCAAGGCGCTTGCGAGGAGGCTTTCATGGCTTGCCATAATGTTTGCGAGGTTTCGCAAGGTCTGCGCCGTGTGGCCTTTTGCGCCAATATGAATGTGTACTCCGCAGCCCCTTGTCGCGTCGCTTTTCGCGCCCGCTCTCCTCAGTCTGCGGATAAGTTCCTGCAAGGTTTCCATGTCTGAGTAGGTAAGTATCGGGGTTACCATTTCGCACTTTTCACTGTCCGGTCCGTGAATGCTCACGTCCTTCTGAAACTTCCACTCTCGACCCTCGCCGTCCCATGCGGAGTAGGTATCGTAACCGTTGCGGCCTGCGGTGTGCTCGTGTCTGCCTGTTCCGAAGAACTCGGCGGCAAGCTGCGCGGCTTTTGTTCTTGTAATGTTATTCATTTCAACCTCGACCCCTATGGTCTGGTTCATCATTTCCTCAATCTGCTTTGTGGTTTTTGCGTTCATTGTGGTGTCCTCCGTTGTTTTGTTTCCCTTTCTGAGTTGCCCCTCGGTTGTCGGCGTCCGTGCCGCCTTTTGGGGGCAACCTTGCAGCGTCCTTGCTGCGGTAGACACATATTAACTCTAAAACGAGTATATAGCAAGCGGTTTTACCACAATATATTGAACGAAATACACACGCAGAAATTGTGTATATCAGCCACGGATTTTGCGAACTACATCAACACCGAGAACAGCATTCAGCCCGGAGCCGTTATCCCAGCGGACGAGCAGATTTCCTGCGTCGTCAACGCCTTTAACCGTGCCGCGAGTACCTATCGGCGGCGCTTGGAAATCGCCCATTGAAACCAGTTCCACACGGCAGCCGGCAGGGTACTCTCGGCGGTACTGCTCAATCTGCTCCTTACTCGGAAACTTCATTTGCAGCACCTCCATTTCTGAAAGCCGATGAACCTGTGAGGTTTCTCAGCAGTATCTTCCGCTCAGCTTTGTACTCTGAACCGATGAAACCTAACCGCAGGAGAAAGCAGCGGAATGCGTACTTATCGTTGTCGGTTTCCTTTTCTTTCGCTGTAACTCGCTTTGCGTTTGCGGCAAGTTCGCAGAGAGCCGAAATGAAGTGCGTGTATGCCTTGCATTCATCAGCACCGCAGTTTGCGAACCAGGGAAACCTCACCGTGCTGTCCGTGACCTCAATCGGCAGGCTCTCCACCGCTAAGGCTCTGCAGATAAGTCTGCCTTTGGCTTCGAGCAGCTTGGTAAGGTTATCCACCGCAATACCCTCAAGCGGAACTTCCACTGTAAGCCCCACAGATTCGCCGTGTTCGGCGCTGTCGGTGTCTGCGGATACTTCCTCGCTTGCCGTTTCCGGCTGCTCTGTGGCGCTTGTGTCGGCAACTTCGGCAATGAATCCACGCTCTGCAAGGAATTCAATCAGACCCTCGATTTCCTCACTGTCGGCTCTGTCATCAAATTCAAGGTTGCCCTCGCGGGTCACCGTGAAATAGTCGATTTGGTATGCGTAGGTCGGTGTCCTCATGTAAACTGCGTCCGCTCCTGTGAACTCGCTGATGGCTTTCACAAGCGGTTTCCTGTCCTGTGTGTTGTAGTAAATTGTCATGGCATTTTGTCCTCCTTTGCGTACATATTAACTCTGAAAGGTGCATATATCAAGCCGTATTACTACACAATATTTTTTGGGGTTAGCTGTGTACAGTACACAATACCCGAAAGCACAAAGTAAACACACGGCAGAGCAACACCGTTTCCCCACAGCTTGTACTCGGCAGAGTCGCTGTGGGGATTTTTCAGCCATGCACGGATCTGCTTTTCGGACTTCGGCTTGACTGCGCTACCGATGATTTTTCTGTGTGTTTCAAAGACCTCTTTCCAGAATGTCAGTTCTTCCTCTGTCGGCTCGTCCGTTCCGAGATCCGCACACCACCAGTCGGGAAATCCCTGCAAACGGGCGCACTCCGTTGGAGTAAGCCTGCGGACTATGTATTCCGGAGAATTCACGGTCGGCGGGTCTTTGTAATCGCTTGCGACAAGCGTATTTGCGAGATTCTCCTCGGCTTCGGTGTGGTAGGAATTCTTGCTTGTGCTGTACACAAGGGTTTCAGAACCTCCTCCGTACATTCCACCTGCGGCTCGAAGCGCACCGCATTTATCGTTTTCGCTGTACTTTGTGTAGCTGTCCTGCGAAAATGCTACTGCGTGGCGGTCGGTGGCATTCAACGTGAATGATATATCCTCGTTTACACCGCTGCCTTGCGGACCGTTTTTATCTGCTCTGCCTATCATTGATCCCTGGACGGCTACGACTGCCACGCCGCCTTGGTTTGAATCGGGAGAATTACCGCCCGTATCTATCGTCCGGGAGGTATCTGTTTCATAGCAGTTCTGCCGTGCGTTTTTCGTGCCGTCAGATGTGAAACGAACATCAAAACAGCGAGTATCTTCCACGACAAACGGCTGATTATTCCCGCCTGTCCCGTAGGTTGAAGAAACCGTTGGAGCAATACCGTGCAACTCCGTATAGCGTGTATCCTGCGAGTGGTTTTCATAGATAGTCGCAGGAACAGTCCCTGCACGGAGTGTAGGTGAAGTTTCATCTTCGTAACCGATACCTCTCGCTTTTGCCGAGTGTTCCGTGCAGAACCCTGCTGCGGACTCCATCACGCACGGTGGGTGATGAGCTTCGGCACGGAGTGTGCAAGTAACTTCCTCCGTTACGTCCATTCTGTTGCCGCCCTGGTCGTTAAGGCAGACTGCGCCTGTCGCTCCAGAGCAACTTTCAGCAGCGGCGGCAGTTCTTTGCCACGCGCGGAAGCTCTCCGCAGAATACCCTGACACGCTTTCTGACTCAAATAATACTTTTCCGGCACATTCGCCATCAAAATCTGCGACAAGGTAGATGCGTTTTCTTCTCTGGGGGACTCCCCAGTATTGTGCATCAAGCACTCGCCAGGCGATTGAGAAACCGTCTGCCATGATGTTTCCTGCGGCCGTCCACCTCTCATGTCGAGTAACAGAAACGGTTTTGTCCCTGACCCTGCACAGGCTTTCAAGGACGCACCGGAAATCCTCGCCCTTGTTGGACGAGAACGCTCCGGGGACATTTTCCCACACGCAGAATCGGGGGTATTTCCCATCAGTCGCACACCTCATTTCCTTTATTATTCGAACAGCCTCATAAAAAAGACTTGAACGAGAACCGTCCAAGCCGCTGCGCTTTCCGGCAATGCTCATGTCTTGGCAAGGGCTGCCGAACGTTATTATATCCACGGGCGGGAGTTCCGCGCCGTTCAATGCAGACACATCACCATAATGCTCCATCTGCGGTAACCGCTTTGTGGTTACTCGAACGGCGAACGGTTCTATCTCCGAAGCCCACAGCGGAGTAATTCCCGCAAGCAGTCCTCCGAGCGGAAAACCGCCGCTGCCGTCAAACAGACTGCCGAGCGTGAGTTCATTCTTCATCGGTGACCTCCAGTTCAGAGAATGCTATTGTTTTACCATCACGAACCACAAACACACCGTCAGCCGAGCCAACCTGCTCAATATACCGCTTCACGATTACATCGCAGAATTTTTCGTCAAGCTCGATTGTATGGCAAATGCGGTTTGTCTGTTCACAAGCAATAAGCGTACTGCCCGAACCGCCGAACGGATCAAGGACAATGCAGTTGCTCATGCTTGAATTCTTTATGGGGTAAGCGATAAGCGGAACAGGTTTCATCGTGGGGTGGTCGCCGTTCTTTTTTGGCTTATCGAACTCCCAAATCGTGGTCTGCTTGCGGTCGGAGTACCACTGGTGCTTGCCGTTTTTCTTCCAACCGAACAGACAAGGCTCATGCTGCCACTGATACGGCGAGCGCCCGAGAACAAGCGACTGCTTCTTCCAGATACAAGTGCCGGAAAGGTAGAACCCCGCATCAGAAAACGCTTTTCTGAAATTCAAGCCCTCTGTATCTGCGTGGAAAACATAGATGCTTGCGTCATTCGCCATAGCCTTTTCCATGCAAGTGAAAGCGTCGAACAGGAACTGATAGAACTTCTCGTTCTCAAGATTATCGTTCTTGATTTTTCCTGCCGAACCCTCATAATTCACATTGTACGGCGGATCAGTTACGACCAGATTTGCCTGCTTGCCGTTCATGAGGAGTTCATAGGTTTCGGGTTTTGTGCTGTCGCCGCAGACCAGGCGATGGTTACCGAGCAGCCAGAGGTCGCCCGCTTTTGTTGTGCAAGTTTTTTCCAATTCACCATCAACATCGAAATCATCGTCCTTGGTATCGGAATCATCGTCAAAGAACGCAGCGAGTTCTTTTTCATCAAAGCCCGTCAGCGAAAGGTCGAAATTGTCCGCCTGCAAGGCTTCGATTTCAACTTTCAGCATCTCCTCGTCCCAGCCCGCGTCAAGAGCCATTCGGTTGTCTGCGATTATGTACGCTTTCTTCTGTGCGGGCGTAAGATAATCCACAAACACGCAAGGCACTTCGGCGATATTCTCCGCCTTTGCCGCAAGAATTCTTCCGTGACCTGCAATGACATTAAAATCCCTGTCGATGATAACGGGATTGATGAAGCCAAATTCGCGCAGCGAGGAACGCAGCTTGTTCAGCTGTTCCGGCGAATGCGTCCGGGCATTGTTGACGTATGGTATCAGCTTGTCAATCGGGACAAGCTGCATTTCACTGGTCGTGTTCATCTGACGTTCCTCCTTTTCAGAACCTTGTGCAGACCCTTTCGGGCGTCCATGACATTGCCCTTAATTCCTGACCTTTAATCGTTCGGTATTGCTGTACCGTGAGGTTAGGTCGGTTGCTTTTCAGTTCCTTGAAAAATTCGATGGTATCCTTTGACATAGCGTTATCCTTTCCTTGAACGAAGCAAACGTTCCATAGCGTCGTTCAAATCATCACCGACAGGTTCGGTGCAGTTCTCCTTGACTATTCCGTAAATTTCATACCAGATGAGATTTGCGTTCTTCTGAAACTGCTGCGACATCTGCACGAACGGCGAAGCAATAACGCCGCCCGTGGTCGGGTGCTTGCCGAGCAAGCCGTAAGTGCTGATTGCTTCCTCGCACTGAATGTATCTTGCGTATGCCTGTGCGTAGGCTTCAATGAGCCGCTTGTTTACGAGGTTCTCGCAATTACGCTGTTTAAGCCACAGCCAGGTTTCTCGGTATATATCGTCAGCGCCGAGCGGAACTCCGTTCTTCTGCCGAGCCGAGAGATAGTCACTTGGCTTCGGCATATCCGCGCCGTTCAGCACAGCGCCATCCGGCAGGTCGACCGCTTCAAGCTCGGCTGTATCGAGCGCAGGAATATCGTTGCTTATGATTTTCACCGGAAGTCCTTTCTGCTTTTTCTCTGCGGCAGGAGCGGGTTTATCTCCGGCGCGTACCCGTCTGCCGCCTCTGTTTGTGCCGTCCTTTGCCATGATTTCACCTCCGCAGGACAAGAAAAAAGGACGGTTCACACCGTCCGAAAATGATTTGTGGTTTAATACCCCGTTTGAACCCCGATTTTTGCACACGAAGCCCCGGGCCGCTGTCCGAGGTAAAGTGTGCAGAGATTCTGACCGCCCCTACCGGTCGCTGAGGTCGTGGTGTATCTTCGTGTGGCACGACTGACACAGCGACATCAGGTTGCTGAAATCATTACTGCCGCCGCACGACACGGGAACTATGTGGTGTACCTCCTCAACAGGAGTGAGCCGACCCTCTTTCAGACACATCTCGCACAGTGGGTGAGCCGTTGCATAACGCTTTCGTATCTCCCGCCACGCTCTGCCGTATTTCTTGTTGCTGTCGGCAGGACGGACGAACTTGTTATAGCGGCGGTTCATCTGCTTGAAGTGTTCCTCGCAGTACTGTCCGTCACAACGGTTGGGGCAGCTGGGGTAGGAACACGGTCGCTGCGGTCGTCTGGGCATGGGGTCATCTCCTCTAATCGCACGATTCCTTTCTATAATTCTTGAAAATCGTGCGATATTATCTCTGCTTTTTCATGCAGACACACAAAGAGCCTTGCGGGTGTTACAACCTACAAGGCTTTCTCTGTATTCTTTGCTGATTATATCATACCACAAAGGGGCTACTGTAAAATAGTTGATTTTACTGTAATGTTTCAGGCACGATTACTTCACGCAGCGCCTTGTGGTGCATTTTGTAGATGTTATCTATGCCGTATCCCATCTGAACGGCTATCTGCTCCCAGGTCTTAAAGCACAGATACCGCAGTTCAAGTAACGTCTGATATTCGAGATTTGAAACACCGCGAATCACTCCGGCAATCTTCTTTTTGAGGTCAACCAAGCTGTCTATGTCAGCGTTTATCTCGCTCTCCATATCCACGATTTTGATTATGACGTCCTCCATGCGGTGGATATTGCGTGTGGAGTTGCCGGGCATATCGCTGAAAACCGTCGTTGCTTTCTGCGCAAGCAGGTTCAGCGAAGCTATCTGCTCCATCTTGCTGTTTATACGCTGATCTATTCTGTATGCCTGTCCGAGATATTCCTTTGCAGTCATTCCGAAACCTCCTCTTTTAGCTTTTTCAGAAGTAATTCACCGTTTAAGTCCGAAAGTATCGAAAACCAGTTTGAACGGAAGAATTTCTCAATACTCCGCTTATCATGCTGCGCCGATTTGTCGTCCGGACTGTAACGCAGACGCTCTGCGGCGTCACGGTAATCCTTAACCGCCTGTACGATTATGGCATTTGCCAGTTCTTTATATGGGTTCATTTATGTACCTCTGCTTTCACTGCGGTGATAAGCGCCGCCTGCGTTGTGTCCTTTGTTTTCAGAACTTTCATAATCTGCTCGTCGATAGTGCCTTTGGCGATTATGTGTTGAATGACCACGGTATCCGCAGTCTGACCCTGCCGCCATAGCCTTGCGTTTGTCTGCTGATACAGTTCAAGGCTCCATGTAAGTCCGAACCATACCAGTGTTGAACCGCCGTTCTGCAGGTTCAATCCGTGTCCCGCAGAAGCGGGGTGGACAAGAGCCACGGGGATTTTTCCGCTGTTCCAGTCGGAAATGTCCTCGCTTGACTTAATCTCTCGGATTTCAAACCGTTTCTTGATACGCTCCAAATCGTGCTTGAACCAGTAAGCAACAAGCAGTGGCTTGCCGTTCATGCTTTCGATTATATCCTCCAATGCTTCCAACTTGCGGTCGTGTATTTGTATTACCGACTCGTCATCGGAATACACCGCACCGTTAGCCATCTGCGACAGCTTATTTGAGAGAGAAGCGGCATTTGCCGCAGTAACCTCATTGTCCTCGGTGGAGAGAATGAGGTCTTTTTTCAAACGGTCGTATTTCTCCTTTTCCTTTTCGGAAAGCTGAACCGTGTATTCCGCACTTATGAGTTCGGGCATTTTGAGGTGGTCGGCGGCTTTCATGGAAATCGTGATATCCGAGATTTTGTCGTATATCTGCTGTTCGGCATTGGGCAGAGGCTTGTAACTGTAAATCACTATTCCGTTGCGCTTGTCCGGCTGAAAGTAGGCGTTTCTGTACTGCCCGATAAGCCTGCCGAGCCGCTCACCCATGTCCAGCAGTTTGAATTCTGCAAATAAGTCCATCAGACCGTTTCCGGCGGGAGTACCAGTAAGCCCGACTATCCGTTTCAGCTTTGGACGGACTTTCATAAAAGCTCTGAACCGCTTCGACTGATGGTTTTTGAATGAACTTAGTTCGTCAATTACCGCCATATCGAAGTCGAAAGGCAGTCCACTTTCTTCTACAAGCCACTGAATATTCTCTCGATTGATGATGTAGATATCCGCAGGAGTTGAGAGCGCCGAAATCCGCTCCTGCGCCGTTCCGACAACTACGCTGTACCGCAGATTCTTCAAATGCTCCCACTTTTCGATTTCAGCCGACCAGGTATCACGAGCCACACGCAGCGGCGCTACTACCAGGACCTTATGCACTTCAAAGCTGTCGAAAAGCAGGTCGTTTATCGCCGTCAGCGTAATTGAAGTCTTGCCAAGGCCCATATCCAGCAGAAGCGCCGAAATGGGATGGGTGATTATGAATTCAGCGGCATACCGCTGATAATCATGGGGATTGTATTTCATCAAGTATCGCTCCTATCTGCTCTATGCTGTCAATGACATACACATGAAAGCCGAGTTTCATCAATGTTTTGTGCCTTGCTAACTGCAGGGGATGTGGCTTTTTGCCGGGAGCTTTCAGTTCGGCAAATGTGATTTTACCGCCCGGAAGAATTATCAACCTGTCCGGCATTCCATCAAAATTTGGTGAAACGAATTTCAGACACATACCGCCACTTTTTCTGACTGCCTGCACCAGCTTCTGTTCTATCTGTTTCTCACGCATTTTTGCTCCTTTTTCTTCAATGGTGCAGGTCGGTGAACCTCATTTCATAAAACTCTCTATAAGGTAAATTTTGTTAATTAAACCGCCCTAAAGGGGGTTTTATACAAAGACTTTCACCGACCTGCACCTTTATGGTTTTCAATCTGCTATAAAGTCAGATTTCAAGCGGATTCCGTAGACCATAACACCTGTTTTGGATTTTCGTTTTTCAAACCCTGCGGTATCAAGTCCGGTATAGAAATCCGTGGTGCTTCTTGTGTATTCTCCTGTCCTTGCACAGTATGCACGGTACTCCTGGTAAAACTCGCCGGACTTCTGCGTATATGATGGGTCAATCTCACAGCAGTCCTCAATGAACATGGAAAGCCAGTCGTTATTTTCCCGATAGTGAGATATTGCTTCACTCACGCACTGCGGAATTTTCAGCTTGAAATTGCATTCGATTACCTTTCTCGATCCCTCGATAATCCACGACAGCACAGCGCCGCCTGCTTTTTCTACAAGGTAGTCCGCATAATTTTTGATGTCAGAATTGCCCTCGATTTTTGCATTGAACGGTATGACGATAAGCCTGCGCCATGTACCCTCGTCATTTGCTCCGACTCTCGGGAGATGATTTGTGTACAGCACAAGCGTGTGCGTGGGAGTATATCTGAATGGATCGCGATACTTCTTTTCTGCGGAAACCTCATCGGTGGAACACAGCTGCTTTACCACCGAGGTGTTAAGCCGCATACCCTCTTCCAGTTCTGCGGCGATAACAAGTCTTTTTCCCTTAAGTTCAGCCATCTCGGGCTTGACATTTCGCTTACAGCCAACCGTGAGGGCGTCGGCGGATATACTGCCGCTGTACGAACCAAGAACCCTCGCTATCGTGTTCCAAAACGTACTCTTACCGTTGCGACCCTCACCGTAGGAAATAATCAGCGCTTCCATGTAGACCTTGCCTATTGCCGCTAAACCAACTATCTGCTGAACATACTCGATAAGTTCGTCATTGCCGCAGAAAAAGCTGTTCACGGCTTCAAGCCAGATATCCATACCATCATCACCGGGAGATACAGCAGTCACCTTTGTTATGAGATCGTCTGCGGAGTGCTCCGAGCTTGTCCCAGTTCGCAAATCGTATGTAGCCGCCGGAGTATTCAGCAGAAATTCCTGCGAATCAAAATCCTTAATATCACGCAGTAACATAGGCTTTGCCGCCTGCAATGCGGAAGTGATGTACTTCATATCCCTGCGTTTCATTACAAACGATTTATACACAAGTGCTGTCATGTATTCAGCAAAGGCTTTCTCGCTTTTCTCGTCTATCGCCCTTTCAAGAGCCTTGCCTCCCGACAAAACGACTTCCTTGTCTATGCCGGATTTCATAAGAGCCTGCTGCGCCTTTTCCAGAGCGGTTTTGGCTTCATCAAGCTGTTTATCGAGGAAGTCCTCGCAGACTCCGACAGCAAGCTGCTTTGACTCCGCCCAGCGGATCCCATCATAACGCATATAATCCGTTGCATCGGTAAATACAAGTTCGCCGCCGTACTCACAAGCGAGAACCTTAGCCTGTCCGATGTCAGAATAATCATCGGGCTTTAATCTCAAGCCCGAATCATATTGCTCGGGCGGGATATATCCGTCCTGTTTTGCCACCTTTTTGCCGAATTTGATGGCACTGTTCCAAATTGTCTGAAGTTCCGAATCGTCAAGCGGAGGGTCGCACTTTTCAGCCTGTTTCAGATATTGTTTGTATGCTTCGTCAGTGTTCCCGAACCGCTTTATAATACGCCCTGCGTAATGTGACATAGTGCTGTTGCGGCTGCCCTCGGGTACACTCGCACTGTCATTGTCCCACTGTTCAAAATCCTCATTGTCGAGGAAATCTACGACAGACATATCGCCGTTGTATATTTCAACCTGCGGGTTCGGAACTCCGAAAAGAAGTCTTGCACTGTCAAGCGCATTCTTGTCGAAATACGAAAATTCCGCCGCAATGCGCTTTTTCAAGGCTGTGTATTCTGCACTGTCCGTAATCGACGGGATAGGAAAATACACATGAAATCTCGGGCGTGGGGATTTGCCGCTCTTCGAAAGCATATTATTGCGACTGTACACGACCACGAACTCCACTCCCGGAAAAGCCATTGCCACCTCAAGCGGAGTTACCCAGTCGCTTGCATCATCGGAGTGATCGTTGTCGCAGTCCATCGGGATATTGTCGGAAGAAAGAAAATCCGTATTGCTGCGATGATTGTTTGTATATTCAGCTGCAACGTGGTCAAATGCCACAGCAGCTTTCATAGAATTTTCGTCTGTTATGACGCACTTGTGGGGGTATATGCTGTTAGGCAGACTGCCTATGCAATCTGCCGTGTATAACGTGAATTTCATTATTATCCTCCATTCTTTAAATTCTAACAGCTGATAGAGCTGTCGATAATATATGGAAACTTATTATACAAATGGTCCACTGTATTTCAGTCCTTTTTATAAAAGTTACATTCGTACCCATCGGCACAGAGCGGAAGCCCCTTTGCCCACGGTGGAGTTCTACCCATCATCTCGCAGATTTCAGATACATTTGTATCTATCGGGCATTCGATGATAAGTTCATCGTGCACGTGACCGCAAATCCGATAATTCCGCAGTGTCCGCATAGCAGAGCAGAGAATATCCCGGCTGACCGCCTGAATGATGTTCTCCACGAACTTAGGTCCGTAGCTTTCAATGCGCTCCCACTTCTTCGTTGCACCAACGCCCTCGTAAGTGACGGATTCGCCGCCGAACTTATTCTCGCCGATACGGGGCTTGACGTAGGAAATCCGTCTGCCGCTCGGCAGCGTGATAAACAGCATTCCGCTCTGGTAATCGAACCTTATTCCATGTGTATCTGAACGGCGTCTTTGTCGTATTGTATCCTTCACGCAGCGGTCGACTTCCCACCAAAACCGTACGATATTCGGGTTGGAACTGCGCCACATATCCACGAGCGGCTGAAGCTCGTCCTCTGATAAGCCCATCTCAAGCGCGCCCATAGCTTTCAGAGCGCCGACCGAACCACCGTAGCCGAGAGCCAGTTCTGCAATTTTACCTTTCTGCCGCAGATGTCCATTGACACCGTGCTTTTCGACAGGTACACGAAACATCTGACTTGCTGATGCGCAATAGATATCTCCGCCGGACTTGAACACGTCAAGCCTCCATTTCTCGCCAGCAAACCAGGACAGCACTCTTGCTTCGATTGCTGAAAAATCGGAAACTACAAATTTCATTCCCGCTTTCGGCACAAATGCCGTGCGGATAAGCTGCGAAAGCGTGTCTGGAATATCATCATACAGCAGTTCCATGGCTTCGTAGTTGCCGCTTTTCACAAGTTCCCGAGCCTGTTTAAGGTCGGGGATATGGTTCTGCGGGAGGTTCTGTAACTGTATCAGCCGACCCGCCCATCTGCCGGAACGGTTTGCGCCGTAAAACTGAAACATTCCGTGCGCGCGTCCATCGGAACAAACAGCGTTCCTCATAGCCTGGTACTTCTTCACCGAGGATTTTGCAAGCTGCTGGCGGAGTTCCAGAACCTCTGCAAGCTGCGGCGGTGCGGTTTTCAGCAATTCGGAAACAGCTTTCTTACCGAGAGTGTCTGTTTCAAGTCCGTTCTCCGAAAGCCACTGCTTCATCTGCTGAATCGAGTTCGGATTTTCGAGCGAAGTAAGTTCCTGCATTTTTGACGAGAGCAGCGCTTTTGACCGTTCATCAAACCGTATTGCTTTCTCAACAACAGCCATATCGAGGGTAATTCCACGGTCGTTTATCTGCTGGTCAAGGCAGTATTCCTCCCACACAAATTCCGGCACAGGGAACTTCCGCAGCTTGTTCTGTATCGACATTTCAACCTCGACATCGCGCTTGTTGTATGCCTTGAACTGCGCCCATTTTTCGGGAGCGTGTCGGGGAAGATTTCGCATTCTTCCACCGTTTGCCTTGGTAGGGGCGCACGGAACGCAGAAATACTTGATGAGTTCCTTGCCCTCTTTCAGCTTCTGTTCCGGTAGTCCTAGAACGGCTCCTACGCCCTCAAGCGACAACGGAAGCCCCATATATGCCGACCATATCATCGAACATCTCCACGAAGTCGGGTCAAGATACTCTCCTAACGATAGACCGAGATGTTTTGATAGACACATTCTCTCAAAGGTAGCGTTGAATGCCCATTTGATGACAGAATTGTCCGTTAATGCAGACAGAATATCTGCGGGGATTTCCTCACCCTGTGCAAGGTCGTACACCGCGACATCGCCGCCGTTCACTGAAACTCCGAACAGCAGTATCTCAAATGCGGGTGACTCAACATATCTGTAAACACCGCATTTTGCAAGGTCAACATCACTGAATGTTTCCAGATCTATTGACAGTGTTTTGATTTTTTCCATAGTTCACCTCAAAAAGACGGCAAGATAGCTCCTGCCGCCCTGTTTGTATTACTTGTCAGTTTTAGTTTGCTTGCGGCGCTTAATGCTCCTGACAACATCAGAAACAACTACGACCAGCTTAGAAAGTGTATCTCCAAGCACATATCCAAAGCAGATAGCAAGCAAAATGCTTTCAGTTGTCATCATCGTGTATCTCCTCAAGACAGAAAATCATCGTCATCATCTGTGGCAAAATCGTCCTCGGCACGGGTTCTGCCGCCAAGCGGCTCGCCATCGCGTACCTTCTGAAGATTATTCAGACCGCAGGCGATACCCTTGTTGCCATTGGAGTTGAATGCGTAGAATGAGATGGACGCTCTGCCGTAAACACCGCTGTAAACCTCGCTACGCTCCAGAATAGGATTGCAGTTTGCGTCCACGATACCGGGAGCGGTTGCGGAGTTTGCGTTGATGAAGTAGCTGTTAGCGTACGCTTCATCATCGGGGCGCTCTGTATCGCCGTCACGGAGCGGATTCTTGATTGCGGAAAGCGCAGGAACGGAGCGCCCGTTGCCCTTGAGCTTGGACTCGCCCTCCTTATAAGCTGCTTCGATAGCCACCTTGATTTTCTCGACCGTCCTGGTATCGGACTTCGGAATGATAAGGCTCACACTGAACTTCGGTGCGCCGCCGTTGATGGACTTTGCTTCCCAGATGTTTGCGTAGCTCCATCTTGCATCGGGTCCTGTGATTACCTTTGTGGGATTGATAAACTTTGGCATATTATTTTTCCTCCTTAAAATCTTCGTTTGCTGTATGAATTGCCGGACGCTTGTCCGAAATTGATACTAAAGTCGGCTTGCCCTGCGGCTTTTCGATAAGCCCGCCGAGCAATTCGTTGAACTTTTTCTTACCGAGCAGACTGGTCATTGCTGTGATACCGAGAACGCTGTGTTCATATGGGTCATATCCTGCGGATTTGACGGCTTCAACAACTTCATTTTCATCTGTGTATTTGCGGTTGGAACGCCCCTCGACCACCTTGAAACCATCGTATGAAACACCGCTAAGCGCCTGCCGCAGAGCGTATTCTTTTACATCGGTCACCCAAGATACAAGCTCGTCCGCTTTTGCGAGAATAGCGGCGATTTCGATATTATCAAGGGTTGCAGGCGGTTCAAAATCGTAACGAGCGAGAGCAAGATTATATTCTGCTAGTTTTCGACAGGTCGCTCTGACCTTGCAGAAGCGACAATGTTTCCCTGCTTTAAAATCTCCATCGCCATTTGCGGCAAGCTGCGCTGTCGGGGTGAGGATCTCATTAGCCCAACGGAGCAGTTCTTCTTTGGAGATGGCATACTCGCTGATATTGTCACGCCTTGGCTGGAATATAATCATGTTCACTGCGGATATGTCGTATATTCCGTCAAATAATTCGAGAGCGCCGAGAGCGTAAAGCATCATCTGCGGATTATTCTCTGCGAGGACTTCCACACCTTTGCCGTACTTGAAATCTATAACGGAAAGTGTACCGTCAGCTACGATTACGCAGTCACCTGTGCCGAATCCCTCCGGAACCCACCGAGAGAAATCCAGTTTCTGTTCGATAAGGACTATGGGGTCATTGCAGGCTACTTTTGCTTTCTCGACCTGCTCATAAGCGTATGTAGCGTACTCGACAGCGCAGCGCTCCATCTCCTCGTTGTAGTAGGTGAGGTTTTCTGTTGGGTCGGTGGTTTCTCTGCCGAGCAAGGCTTTCAGCCTGTGTTCGCAGAGGGTATGAGCGTCCGTGCCCTCCTGTGCATACTCGCTTGATGTATCCGGCAGTTCGGCACAGAGTTTAGCAGACGGCGGACATTCGAGCCAACGGTGGCTTGATGACGCCGAGAGAATTGCGTGGTTAGTCGGCATTGCCAAGCACCTCCACCTCCGCGAGGACTGCTGCATACTCCTCCGGCTTGATTGCGGAAAGCTTGTCCGCACCGTGCTTTGTGATGATTGACTTTACCTCTGCTGTGAAGCCGGCGCGGGATTTTTCGGCGCAGACGGCTCTTACTTCTTCAAGGGTAAGCTGCTTTTTCGGATGTTCCTGCGTCTCTACCGAACTGGCGTTATGCTCCTGCACCTTATCAGTAGAGAAAAGCCCATAAAGCCAGTTTGCGGTATCATTCAACAATGATGAAGCATCTCGCAGTTCTCTGATGACCTGTTCCACTTCGTTTGTTTTGCTCATGATTTGTCGCTCCTTCCATAGATTTTTTCTGCTGTTCAAGCTGAATCAAGTTTCTTGCCAGGCGCTTTGAAACAACACTGATTGCCGCAAGCACGCCGATAAGTTCCTCGTCAGCTGAAGATTCGTTGATTTTAGACTTGTTCATTGGGAAATCTCCTTTCCGAGGTGATTTGTTTTTTGCTGTCCTCAATATCCACTGGAGGGATTATGCCAGAGTGGTCCACTGTCAGAAAAAATTTTTTCTCCGGCTGCAAAACTGCAACCGGATTGATAATTGAAAATGTCAGAAATAGTAATCCTTGAGCTTGTCCCGCAGTTCGTCACGTATCTTTGCCCAGTGCCGTTTGAAAGTAGAGCGCGCCATACCCATAATTTCGGCGGACTCTCTCTCGGAATGGTACATCATCAATTCGCAAATACGCTTTCCTTCCGGATCAAGACGGTCGAGTTCTTCATACAAAGCTTCGAGCAGTTCCTTCTGAATAATTATTGATTCGATAGTCGGCGAATCGTCTCTCAAAGTGTCACTAAGTGTGAGGTCATTATCCTCGCCGCCGATAACGGTGTCGAGAGATATTTTTTTGCCAGCTGTGTAGAACGGGCAACCTGGGCATACGCCATCGCATTTCCACAGCTGAGCTTTGGTGCAGCAACACTCGCCGTTCTTCCGGGCATGATAGCGGGTGTTCCATATTGGTCGATAATACTCACGATACAGTTCCTCGCTTACCTCTACAAGTTCTCCGTTGACAGGGATAAAATACTTTTTAACTTCGCTTGACATAAAGATTTCCTCCGTTGATTGTCTCGAAACGGAGGAATCCTCTATGGTCAGCTGCAAAATGGGCATAACAAAAGCACCGCATTCCAAACGAAGTTCTCCGTTTCGGATTGCAGCTAACCCACTCAAAAGGCAGCTACTACATTATTTACTTGTTCCGCCTGATACTGTTGAGCCATCAATGATCAAGTGATGCGATGTCTGGCGGTGAGCAGTTTTTCGTCTTGCTCAGGACGATTCGCTTTAGTCGATGTCAGCTTCGATTGCGTACAGTTCACTGAAGACTTCGGGCAGGTCGCTCGGATTTAGTTCCTCAATGCTATGTGCACCAAAGCGTTCAAGAACGGATTGTACGACAGCTGAACCCAAATATGATTCAACGAAAGCTGATGTGTTTTCAATGCTTATAATCCAATTTTGCCGTTCTTTGTTTGTCATCAATTCTCCTTTCCGTCCTTAAGCGCTAATCGGACTTAATTATTAGGTTTGAGCCGAATTCGAATCTCTGGTTATAAGTATACTCGGAATATGGCTCGCTGTCGTATCAATGAAAGATATACAGGAAAGGCAGTAAAACAGCGTTTTTTCATCATCCCCAAGTAGGAGATAGTGAAAAACCGCTGTTTTTATATCTTTGAAAGATAGCAAAATTTTTACAAAAAGTAATTACAATAAATTATCTAATTCCACTTGTAATTATCATTATTTTGTGCTATAATTAAGATATGTTTAACTATGTGAAGGAGGACGCCAATGGCTGCTAAGAAAAGTAAACAACCAATGGAACATTACAATATGTCTGACCTGCTGCGTGGGCAGGCATCGAAAATCATCACTGCCATATCGGAAAAAGACACAGCCGGTTTTGTGTTGAAGAACGGCAAGCCATTAGCCGTGATTATTTCCAATGACCGATACGAGCGGTTGCTAAAGGCTGGCATTGATATCACCGAAATATGACAGGAGGATTGCTGAAATGGCAAAAACGAAAATTACTCAGGTTATGATGGATGACTCCACCCTGAATGTGAATAAAGAGGTTGACATGGTCTTTTCCATTGCCAACACTCTGCGCGGTCCCTACAAGGCCGACAAATATAAAGACATCATCATTCCGATGATTATTATCAGACGCCTGGAGTGTGCTCTCGCCACAAAGGACGCAAGTGGGAAAACTCGCAAGCAGAAGGTAACCGAGGCTTTTAAGAAGAATCCCCAAACGCCCCAGCAGGTGCTGGAGCGTCTTGCCGGATACCCGTTTTATAATACTTCCGATTTTGACCTTGCCGGGCTGCTAGACGAAGCTCCCGCAATCGTTGAGAACTTTCATTTTTATCTGGACTCTTTTTCTCCGAACATCAAGGATATGCTGATAACCAGGCTCAAGTTTAAGGAGAAGATCACCGACCTTGATAAAAACAACCGTTTGCTCGGTGTTGTAAAAAAGTTCTCCGAACTTGATTTGAATCCCGAAACCATAGACGGTCACAAAATGGGTTACATGTTTGAGGAAATAATACGCAGATTTTCTGAAAATGCTGAGGCTGGTGACCACTACACTCCTCGTGAGGTAATCCGTGCCCTTTCAAGCATTCTTCTTGCCGAGGGATGTGATGATGTATTCAGCGAGGGCAAAGAAATTACCGTATTGGATATGGCGTGCGGCACAGGCGGTATGCTTTCCACTACGCACGATTTCATTAAGCGTATGAATCCTGACGCCACAATTCGCCTTTTCGGTCAAGAAAACAACCCGGAGTCCTACGCCATCTGCCTTGCAGATATGCTTATCAAAGGACAAAAGGCAGATAACATCCGCTTTGCCGACACGATGAAAGAGGACTGCTTTGAGAAAACAGATATGCGCTTTGTTATCGCGAACCCTCCCTTCGGGCTTTCCTGGGGAGGCAAGGATGCCGGTGACGGCGTAGAAAAAGCCGTCCGTGCTGAAGCGAAGAAAGGCAAGAACGGTCGATTCGGTGCGGGACTTCCCGCTACAGGCGATATGCAGCTTCTGTTTATGCAGCACGCAATTGCCAAGATGAACCGCAAGAACGGACGCGCCGCCATTATTTCAAATGGCTCTCCGCTCTTCTCAGGCAATACCACAAGCGGAGAAAGTCAGATCCGGCGCTTTATGCTGGAGAAAGATTTGATTGAGGCAATCATTGCGCTTCCGTCACAGCTTTTCTACAATACGGATATCGGCATCTACGCATTTATCCTGTCGAAAAACAAACGAAAAGAGCGTGTAAATAAGATACAGTTAATCAATGCCGTGGATATGTGGGAGCCGCTGAAACGCTCCCTTGGCAAGAAACGCCGTGAGATTTCCAAGAATCAGATCGACTTAATAACCGAGGTGTACGCTGCTTTTGCTCCCGGCTCAAAGACACTCTATAGTGAAAAGCGTAAGGCTGACTGCAAGATTGAATGCCGTATCTTTGACCGTGAGGAATTCATGTATAAGGAATGGGCAGTATATCAGCCCCTGCAAAGGCGCGGTGTTATCAATACTGAATCCATTGAAGCTCTGCGTACCAGCGCATACTTTACGGCTAATTCCAATCTTTACAACGAATCCGAACTGGCAGAGCTTGAGGAGATAAACCCCCGCGATGTCAAGGACGAAAAGAAATATCAGAAGTACAAGCGCGGCAAGGTGTTTATTGACGCTGTCCTTGCTGCTTTGGAAGCGCATCAGTCCGGCAAGGTTTATATGGACTTTACGCTGTTTCAGACAGCAGTTAAGGACATCATCAAGGATGTGGAGGGATACACCGACTCCCGTCTGAACGGCATCGTTATGGAGATGAGCGTCATCGACAAGACCGCCGTTGTGCAGAAAGACCGCAAGGGCAATGTCCTCACCGACCCGACCACAAAGGATACGGAAATCATCAGACTGAATCAGGATGTGCAGGCGTACTTCGAGACCGAGGTTTTGCCTCATGTGCCAGACGCTATCTGGGTCTATGAGTTTGATTCCAAGAAAGCGGTCAATGCACAGAACAGGGAGCGACTCGGAGCGGAATTTCCGTTCACGCGTTATTTCTATGAATACAAAGCACCGGAGTCCGCAGATGACCTTCTGTCGCAATTCATGGATATAGAAAAGGAACTGAGTCACAAGATTGCCGACCTTACAGGAGGTGCGCAATGACCACAGAAATGAAAGACAGCGGAGTAAAATGGATCGGCGCCGTCCCCGCTGATTGGAAAATAAATAAGATAAAGTACATCGCAGTTCTCAAAGGCCGCATCGGCTGGCAGGGCTTGACTTCGGACGAATACACGGACGACGGAGCCTATCTCATCACAGGTGTTGATTTCGAGAACGGATGCATCAATTGGGATTCCTGCGTTCATATCCCGATGCGCCGCTGGGAGGAAGCACGCGATATTCGGATTGAAGACGGCGATCTGCTCATAACGAAAGACGGCACGATTGGCAAGGTTGCTATCGTCAGCGGATGTAACGCTCCCACTTCTTTAAACAGTGGTGTATTGCGTATTTCAACCATGGACGGCTACGACCGTAGGTTTTTGTATTGGGTATTGCAGTCGGATGTGTTCTGGACATGGTTTGCGGATAAAAATGCTGGAAACAGCACAATCCAGCATCTCTACCAGGGAGATTTTGCTGAATTCAAGTACGCTGTTCCTCCAATATATGAGCAGAGGACTATTGCTGCTTTTCTTGACGATGAGTGTGCCAAGATCGATAGCATCATTGACGATTTGGAACGGCAGATAATAATTCTTGAAAGTTATAGAAACGCCGTTATAACTGAAGCAGTAACTCACGGATTAAAAAAAGCTTCTGTTCTTTTTGATACTAAAATTGAATCTGTAGGATTACTTCCATCAGGATGGACTGTAAATAAAATCAAGTATGTTTGCACTCTTGTCAGAGGTGGCTCGCCGAGACCTATCGAAGATTTTCTATCAGAAGACGAAAATGATGTGAACTGGATTAAAATTGGTGATACCAAGAAGGGATATAAGTACATCGATTCCACTTCCCAGAAAATAATCCGTGCTGGTGTTTCGAGAAGTCGTTATGTAAAAAAGGGAACACTATTGTTAACCAACTCCATGAGTTTCGGACAGCCGTATATCTTGAATACTGATGGCTGCATACATGATGGATGGCTTGCATTCTCTGAATTCAAGGACATCAGCAAGGAATTTCTTTTCTATGTTCTCATGTCAGAGCTATGCCTAAAACAGTTCAATAAAGCTGCCATCGGTGCTGTCGTGGATAACCTCAGTATCGAGAAAGTCGGTTCAACATACATTCCGATTCCATCTCTGGAGGAACAAGTTGATATTGTAAGTTACCTTGATAAAGAATGTGCTAAAATCGATGAAATCGCTGTTAGAAAAGAAAAGCAATTGACACAAATGAAAGAACATAAATATGCCACGATTTACGAATATGTCACGGGCAAGAAACGAGTAAAGGAGGTCACAAACTATGCCAATTAAAGCAGATCAACTGAAAGAAAAAGAGGATTATCAGAAGCTGATACTGGAACATCTGCGTGATGATGACGGCTATCGCATCCGTCCTGCGGATAAGTTCTCTCCCGGTCTGGCGATGGATACGGAGATGCTCCTGGAATTTCTCGAAAACACCCAGGCGGACACGATGGAGAGCCTCCGAGCCATTTACAAGGAGCGCACCGAGGAAACCATCATTAATTACATCAACGCCGAGATCAACAAGCCGAGCCGCGGTCTGATTGATGTAATCAAACACGGCGTGGAGTTTGACAGCGGCTACGAACTGAGGCTGATGTACCGCAAGCCGGACAGTACAAAAAATCCCGTTGCAATTGAACACTACAACAGGAACATTTTCTCCGTTATGGAGGAGGTTTATCACAAGACCGATGAACGTATTGACCTTGTGCTGTTCTTGAACGGCATCGCCATTTTTGCCGTGGAACTGAAGTGCAATACCTCCGGGCAAAATTATGAGGATGCCATCAAGCAGTATAAAAACGAGCGTGACTGTACCACCCGTCTTCTCAAGGAAAAGGTAGGTGTATTCGCAGCGTTCGCTATGGATTTGAACGAGGTGTATTTCTGCACAATGCTGATCGGCAAGGACTCTTTCTTCAATCCATTTAATATAGGTTATAAGTTTGGTAAAGGGAATCCACATAACGAACAGTCTGGCATCAATGTCTCCTATATGTGGGAGGACATATGGACAAAGGATAAAATTCTCTTCCTCATCGAGCGGTTCATTTACATCAAGACAAAGGAACGCAAGAACTCCGACACAGGAAAGGTGCATCGAACAAAAGAGCTGATATTTCCGCGCTTCCACCAACTCCGCGCTGTGGAAAAGGTCATGAACGATGTCATTCTCAACCACTCGTCCTGCAACTATCTGATTGAGCACTCGGCGGGCAGCGGCAAGACCGAGACAATTTCGTGGCTTGCTCATATTCTGTCCACAGTGCATGATGCCAATAACAATAATGTGTTTGATACTGTACTGGTCATCACCGACCGTATCGTTGTTGACCGTCAGCTGCAGGAAGCCATCATGGGCATGGAGCATAAAAGCGGACAGGTCAAGGTCATGGATGATAAGTGCGACTCCAACGACCTGGCGATTGCTCTGCACGGCAACACGAAGATTATTGTTACGACCATCCATAAATTTTATTACATCCTCGACAACAAACTGCTTACCAACCTGAAGGATAAGAGATTCGCTGTCCTGATTGATGAAGCTCATTCTTCCACTGAGGGAATTTTCATGCAGTCCGTGACAACAGTTCTGACGAATGAGGAGACCGAGGAAGAAAAAACCGAAGAAGATAAGATACGCGAGGAAATCAAAAAGAGCGGCAAGCAGCCGAATGTCTCCATGATTGCCTTTACCGCTACGCCCAAGCCAGATACCATCCAGCTTTTCGGTACACTGAACGCTGAAGGCAAAAAGGAATCCTTCGATCTGTATTCCATGAAGCAGGCTATTGAGGAAGGATACATTCTAAATGTCCTCGACAACTATGTGACATGGAAAACCTACTGCCACATCAACAAGGCTATCGAGGATGACCCGGAACTGAAGACAATTGCCGCCAAGAGAAAAATGGCGCGGTTCATCGATTTGCACACCACGAACATCGCACAGAAGGTTGAGATCATAGTGGAGCATTTCCGCGCAAATGTCGCTCATCTGCTCGGCGGCTCTGCCAAGGCGATGGTCGTTACTTCATCCATCCAGGCAGCCGTGGAATACAAGCAGGCGTTCGTGAAGTATATCCATGACCACGGTTATACGGATATCAAGGCTCTTGTCGCTTTCTCCGGCAAAGTCAAAATCAAAGGCGTGGAATACTCTGAGTACGGTATGAACCAAATCAAAGAGGAGGAACTGCGCTACGAGTTTGACCGCAGCTGCTATCAGGTGCTTATCGTTGCGAACAAGTATCAGACGGGCTTTGACCAGCCGAAACTGGTGGCAATGTATGTGGATAAAAAGCTGAAAGGCGTGACCGCTGTGCAGACGCTCTCCCGCTTGAATCGTATTTATCCACCTTATGGCAAGACCACCTTCGTCCTCGATTTCAAGAATGATTACGAGGATATCAAAAAGGCGTTTGCACCGTACTACAAGGACACCATCCTGTTTGAAACCATTTCTCCGTCCGATATCCGTGACCTTGACCGTGAACTGGACACCTACGACTTCCTTGATGTGGATGACATCGACGAATTCAACGGCTATCTGTATCAGGCAAAGCGGTCAGCACGGGACAAGGAGCGGATGTGGAATCTACTCGATGTCGCTGTGAAGAAGGTTGAAAAGAAGTCCGAAACCGACCAGGAGGCTATCGTCAAGACAATCCGACGTTTTCTGAAGGGATACTGCTTCCTCATTCAAGCTACGGCATATGAAAACCTCGAACTTCATAAACGGTATAATTTCCTGAGTTATCTCATCAAGGAAATCAATGTCGGCGGCGGTGGAAACAACTTTGACATTGCCGATAAAATTACTGTCAGTGAATTCCGGCAGGAACAGACAGGCGAACACAAGAAGCCGGAAATCGAGGCACAGTCTGAAGTAAAAATCAAGAAGCCGAAGCCCGCCAGCGTGGAGGAAGAACAGAAAAAGCGTCTCTCACAGATCATTGACGAAGTAAACGCACTCTACGATAAGAAGTACGGTACAGACTTCGCAACGAAGTCTGCCATGCAGATAAGAGACCTGCTCCTTCAGAATCCCGAATTTAAGGAGCGGCTTACGAAGAGCGCAAAGAATAACTCTCTTGATGATTTCAAATTTACTTATGACGATTGCATACAGGATGCCCTCGTGGAAGGTTACGACCAGAACGCAGATTTTTACACTCTGCTTCTGAACAATGAAGAAGTCCGTGCGCGGATCGCAAGTGTATTCATGAGTGAGATTTATCGTATTCTGCGCGGAGAAGATAAATAGGAGGGACACCGCCCATGCAGAACGATAAAAATCCATTCATGCCTTTTGTCGAGGACTTTGAGGCAGAGGCGGAAGCCTTTCTGCGGAAGTATTGCAAAGAAGTCCTCGACAGCCCGCAGGCAACACCTATACGGGATATAGCGCAAAAGCAGATGAACCTCGACATCGTGGAAACCGAGAGCCTGTCTCCGGATGACAGCATTCAGGGAGCGATTGCTTTTACGGCAGGAATCATCGAAGTCTATGACTGGTCGTCAGAGGAATACATAGGTTATGAGGTCACGCAGCCCACTGTGTTCCTTGACTCCGACATTCTTAATCCCGGACGGGCAAATAACACGCTTGCGCACGAATGTTACCATTGGTATAAGCACAGGGCATATTTCCGCTATCAAAATGTGCAGAAGCTCGGTTCTGAGTTTGCATTTCGATGCTTGATCACAGGACAGCATGACCGTAACGAACAATGGTCTGACATTGAAAAGATGGAATGGCAGGCTCGTACCATAGCGCCTAAAATCCTCATGCCACGATGCACTGTGAAAATGCTTCTCTCTGAACGTCTGGACAACATACAGAGCAGAAATGTTCAGTCATCAGTATTAAAAGCTGTTGTTGAGGAGGTTGCGGAAACCTATAAGGTGTCGAAGCAGTCAGCGGCAATCCGTGTATCCGAGTTGGGATTTCCGCAGGCATTCGAATTATATGACAGCGAAACTGTGGTTATAGATCGCCGGCACCGCAAAAGCTCCACAGCCGCAAAGTTCCACCAGCAACCGATTGACGAAGTTTCTGCATTCCGGCTCTACATGAAAAACGAGTTTCTGAAAGCTACACTCGACACAGGTGCATTCTGCTTTGCTGAAGGATACTTTGTCTTGCGAGATGAGAAATATGTGCTACCCGGTGAGGACGCCCTTTTCCTTACCGAATACGCAAGGCTTCATCTCTCGGAATGCACACTCGATTTCTCTTACAAACTGGTTTGCAGCAGAACAAGCGTCCGTGATGTCCATTATATGTTCCGCGCCGATATTGAATACAAAAAACTACCGTCCTATGATTCCAATACGCAGAACATGGACGAGTACAACAAGGCTATTGCAAAGGCTCTGGACGATGCAGACACGGAATTTCAGAAACAGCTTAAGCGCAATCGTCTGGTTAATGAAACAACCTCGCAGCGGATGTGCAAGTACATGGATGCGGCGCATTGGAACACAAGTATTTTTCAAAGCAAGACACTCCTCGCGCCGATGGACTATACTCGTGTTTATCAGAACCATAAGTTTAAGGTGCCCTCCTACACCGCTATGGCGGTAGGATTGGAATTAACGCTCCACGAAACCGAAGAGGCTCTGCGACTCTCCGGCTTGGGCTATGATAACAGCGATGATACGGACTACGCTTATATGTACATACTTTCGGCTTTTCACGGTTGCCCGATTGACGAGTGTAATGTAGTCCTAGAGAAATTGAATGTAAAGCCGCTTGGAACAAAACCCAAAAAATAATCTGAATATCTACATTTCAGATTTTCGTGAATTAATGAGGCGGCACTATGCCAAGGAGTAAAACTTTAAAACTATTTTAGATTGATGGAGAGCTGAGCGAATGGATTAAGTCTCTGAAAGGACTCCTTGAAACGGTTGAACCTTTTAATTTTTCGCATACCCTTTAATTATTCCAAAATCAGTACACCGCAAGGCTTACACCCTACGGTACAGTCGGTCATGGAACGGCAGAAATCTGTAACTGAATAAAGCAAACAAGGGCTTTCAAAGTCAGCATTTGACCTCAAAAGCCCTTATTTTATGCCTTTTTCGGCGGTTTTGACCCCGGAGAAAGCTTTTTCTATTGTATCAAAATCAGCAGGAACATTGAAAATGAAGTACAGCAATATAATGCAATTATTCGGGAAAACGCTGAAGAATTTGTTATTCTCAACTGGTAATAGTTCACTTTTTAATAATCTCTATACCTTTTAACGAAAAGTATGCGGGGTGTGCAGTTTGTATCAAAGTAGGTCACTACTTTCATAACAGGACACCAATTTTGATACAATGCGTATCTTGATTGGTGTCCGTTTTCTTTATCCGAAAATCCTTGTTTAATGGGATTTATCAACACAATTTAACGAAAGAAGGCTCTGCGATGACCGAAAAACGGTCACGGCGGAGCCTTTTCTTTTTTTCGCCTTTATACTATTTAACGAAAGGTCGTAAGTGTGTGCATTTTCGGCAAAGGGGTGTGCACTTTTTAATTATTCATAAATTAGCAATAAGCCGCAAGGCTTGCTCATTAAAATTTGAGCAGTCCTGCGGCTCTGTTATTTTACTGTTCTAACCTTAGTGCCGCTTCCATAAACATCTACTTTTAACCCATTGCAGCAACATCTGCATATATTAAAATTCAATCTGTGGTTCAGAACTGTGAAATTTAGCCACTAACAATATATAAAGTTGGGGTGATAAGTATCAAAGCTTTTCAGAAGTAAGTTTGATGCAGAATGTTTAAGATTTACGCCAACTGAAAAGCCACTATGCCCACGATGCAGATCATACTTCCGATTAAATTGAGCCGTGAACGCTTTTCTCTGCGGATCAGACCTATCACAAAAAGCGTTACAAGGATCATCGGCTGAATGAATGAGTAATTTGCAAGGCTTATAGATATAACCGCATTTTCAAGCAGCATTCCGAGCGTATTGGGGATTCTGGCAAGCACTACCTTAACAACGCCGCTTCGATTATTCTTAATAAGCTCCCTGATATGAACTCTCGGCAGCATTATCAGCGAAATTATCACCATAGCCGGAAGAAGCTGCATTGTTGATGAAGCATACGGAGAAAAACTCCTTATAATAAGCCCATACCCATATTTTGAAACAAGATACAGCACCAATGGCAGAATTATCTGTTTATAGTTTACGCCGCCTTTGGATGACCTTGCAATAAATACAAGGCCTGCGGCTGTTGCAAATATACAAATCAGTTTGATAATATTGAGTTCAGACCCGAAAAGTATATCGGTGAAATAAGACGCAAACAGGGTTATCCCAAGCCACGCTTTCAACTCAAAGGCGGAAAGCTGTTTCAGCACCCGTGCGCTCATCTGGAATTCAAGCATTTTGCACATTGCAACCAGTAATACCGCTAAAAATGATTGCCAAGTCAAGCTGAAACTTAAATTCTGAAACGGCAGACTTAAAGCAAGGAAAACCGACATCGACGAGCACATCAGGAATGTAAATTCATCGCCGGAGAAGTTGGCTTTGGCAGCGGCGTATTTGTCATTCAGCGAGCATATTGTATAGCAGGCTGTCACAGCGAGCATCAGAATAACAACGTTCATAATCGACCTCTATTATGATGAATAAAAACATACAGATACGTTTATTTACCTGTCCAGAATGCATAGTCGGTTCTTGATGTTCCGTCGCTGAAATATGCTTTCGCACATATTTTGTTCTTTGTGTCGGGTATTATCTTTATATTTTTCCACACGAAAACAGTGTTCTCGTTATCGGGAAGTTCGCACCGGGACATTCTGCCGTACGAAACATCATTTATACAAAGCTCCACTGCGTCCGCATTTGAATATACCTTTACAAAAGGCACATCACAAGCTCTGAATTCATGCCTGCGTTCAGTTATATAAACGGTTTTTTCGCTACTCCATACGGACCTGTAAAAGAAATATACGTCCTTGGGAATACGCTCCCTTGTGCAAAGTCCCTTGTCATTGAGCGACTTTGTATCTCCCTCTGTTCGCCCGTAGGACGCAAAATCGAACATACACCATATAAATTCAGCCCACAGGTACTTTCTGACCGAGAATTGTTTCCACAATATCTCATGCAGCTGCGATTGATAGTTCTCATAATGCCGTACTCCGACAGGGTCTATATCGCTTTCCCAATTCACATTATCCTTGTGCTGCGAAATTGCCCCACCGCCGCCGTATTCGGAAAGGCAGACAGGGCGCTTTTCCTTTTCGTTATGGTATAGGTCTAGCCATTCGCCGAAATTCTCCGCACTGCCAGCATCCTTATACCAGCCAAAATAACGGTTATACCCGACCACATCGGCAGGAAGCTCCAGAAATCTGCCGTAAAACTGATTGTCTGCAAAGGTTTTCAGCCTTGTATCATCCTCTTTGCAAGCAATTTCATAAAGCTCGCTGTAAAGCCCGAATATTTCATCGGTCATCTGGTGAAGTTCGTTGGACAATCCCCAGACAATAACTGACGGGTGATTGTAATTCTGCCTGATAAGCTCACGAAGCTGCTGTTTTGCGTTATCTCCAAAGCCGTCTGAAATGACATGAGCATCGCTTTCATCGGCAGACATTTTATTGATTATGCCTATCTCCGTCCATACGCACAGACCCAGCCTGTCGCATAATGAATATTCGTGGTCACAATGCTGGTAGTGAGCCATTCTTACAGCGGTACAGCCCATGTCACGAATGATATGATAATCCCGCTCACGCTGAGCGTCAGTCATTGCCCAGCCGGATTCGTAACTGTCCTGGTGGTAGTTCACCCCATGGAGCGGATATGGCTTGCCGTTGAGGAAAAAGCCGTTATCGGCATCTATGCGGTACGAGCGTATTCCGAATTCCTGTTCAATGCTATCGACGGGTTTCCCGTTGCAGAATAAGGTTATCTTTGCACGATAAAGAGCGGGAGAGTTTACTCCGTCCCAGAGTTTTGGGCGGTTGATTTTTCCCGAAAGCGTTATCCTGTCTTTGTCCGCTCTGCCGAAAAATTCCGTTACAGGCTTTCCCTGCGGATTAAATATCACAGCCTTAGCCTCTGCGGTTTCGGCTTTATCCAGCTTGACAAGTATGCCTATATCCGCAGATGTTTTAGAAATATTGCGTGGGGTTATATATACTCCGCAGGAGCCGCTGTCGTTCAGAGCAATATGAACAGGCTCGACTGCAATAAGCTTTACACCCCTGTACAAGCCGCCCATTTTTGTGAAATCGCCATTGTCGGTTATCGGTGCAATATAATCGGTGGGAGCATTCGATACGATAACAGCTATCAGATTGTCTTTGTCCGGGTATATATAGTCCGTAATATCAAATCTGAATGCTGAATACCCTCCGCTGTGCTCTCCTGCAAACCTGCCGTTGATATAGACTTCCGCAACAGTATTTGCACCTTCAAATTCCAGATAGAGTTCTTTTCCGCTGCATTCTTCAAAACTCAGCGCAAGGTTTCTGCGGTAGCACACAGTTCCACGGTAGTAGTTTTCTCCGTCGGCAACTGTCATTCTGCCTGTGCTGTCTTCGGAATTGTATGTATGCGGAAGTTCAACAGGCTGCCATGATGTATCTTCATATTCGGGAGAGATAGCATAATCTTTCGATATATTCATTCCTACCGGAAGCTTTGTGAATCTCCAGAAATCGTTTAGTTCCCTGACTGTTCTCAAAAAAATCACCCCTTCGTATTTTAACAGATTATAACGCTTATTGACAAACAAGTCAATGAATGATATTATTAAGATATAACGATTTTAGCACAGGCGGTGAATTAATTTTGAAATTCTACGATTATCCGATAATCAGTAAAGAAGGCAGTCTTCCTGTCTTTTTGGTGAGCGTAGGGCTGAACGAATGGCAGTATCATGTAATCTGCGGCAATGGTGACAATTATGCCAAGGCTCTTTATTGTACAAAAGGAAGCGGCGTACTTATAATAAACGGGGAGAAACATATAATAAATCCGTACACCGCATTCTTTATCCCTGCCGGCTGTCCGCATGAGTATTATTCAACGGACGAATCCTGGGATACGCATTGGATAAAACCGTCAGGAAAATCCTGCACCGATATGCTTAAAGCACTCGGCTTCGACAAGCCGAAAATCTTCCCTCTTCCAAAGGAAGAAATTACATATCTTGACCACTGTTTCAGATGTATGCACGAGGCACTTCTCTCTGACAAGGTTGACGGAAATTTCAGAGCGTCGGGCTATCTGTACAGCTTTTTTATTGAATTGAGCCGTCTTGCAACGAAAGGAAAAGGCAGTGTACAAATCACCCCTGCGGTAACGAAGGCGATCGCTTATATTGACGAGAATTATATGAAACAGCCCGGTCTTGAATCCATAAGTAAAGCAGCAGGCGTTTCTTCGCAACATCTGTGCAGATTATTCAGACAGACCTTGAACTGCCGACCGATGGAATATATCACAAAACGCAAGATACAGGCGGCTAAAATGCTTCTGGCGGAAACACAGAAAACTGTCGAGCAGATAGCTGAAGAAACAGGCTTCTGTGACAGCAGTTATTTTTGCAAGATTTTTAAAAGGTTTGAGAGTATTACTCCGTCGCAGTTCAGAAATGCAGAACAGGTTCTATGAAATTTGTAAATTGACAGCCGGCATCGTATGAAAAACAAAAAGGCATCACGTTTTGATACATGATGCCTTTTTTCTATTGTAGCTTTGCATAAACCTGCCGGATACGATCAGTTATTTTTACGACCGGCTCTGTTCAGCAGCAGGAGCGATACCATAAGTATCAAGGGAAATGCACAGCCCGAAAGCATACCTTTCTGCATATCATTACCTGCATTCTGGGTGATATTTCCTACAATAGCAGGACCGAGTGCTCCGCCGAGGTCGCCTGCCATAGCGAGAAGTGCAAACATTGCAGTACCGCCGGTGGATATTTTGCCTGAGCAGATGCTGATAGATCCGGGCCACATGATACCTACCGAGAATCCGCACATTATGCAGCCGAGAAGACCGATTACAGGTATTCCCGACAGGGAGGCGGTGATATAACAGATCAGACACAGCATAGCCGAGCCTATCATAAATTTCATAAGATCGAGCTTTTCGCCATACTTCCCGTAGAGCGTACGGCTTATGCCCATTGTCACCGCAAACATACACGGTCCTGCTATATCTCCGACTGATTTAGTCAGTCCGAGAGCGGATTCTGCAAATGCCGACGCCCACTGCGCCATTGAAAGCTCCGAGGCTCCGGCGCATACCATAAGCAGTATCGCAAGCCAGAACAGCGGTACTCTGAGCAGGTCACGGATACGCATTCCCTTGCCGTCCTCGACAGGATGTTCAATGGGACATACTGAAAAATTGTATATGTTCACAAGTGGAATTATCGCCCAGATACAAGAGAGCCACTTCCAGTTTTCTATGCCGAAAACAGTAAAAAACAGTGTTGAAATGAGTATGACTCCGACCGAACCCCAGCAGTAGAATGAATGCAGCAGACTCATTGCGGCTTCTTTATGCTCAAACGGGCAGGCTTCAACTATCGGACTTACAAGCACCTCGGTAAGACCGCTTCCCATTGCATATATGATTGTGCTTACGATTATTCCTGTGAACGGGTCTGGAAGCAGTTCAGGCAAAAAGGCAAGTCCGATAAGTCCCAGTGCCGAAAAAGCCTGCGAACCGATAACGCATTTCCGATAGCCGATTTTGTCGGCGAAACGTGCGCACAGCACATCTATGATAAGCTGAGTAACAAAAAATACCGACGAGATAAGGGCGATTTTCCCAAGCGGGATACCATAGCCGTTGTGAAATGTGAGAAATAGAAGCGGGGCGAAATTAGCCGCTATTGCCTGCGTGATGAATCCAAGATAGCAGGATATAAGTGTTTTTCTGTAATTCACAGCCATATTGACAAACTCCTTGACGATTGATATAATCAGATTATATAGCAAACATCATAACATTTCAATGCACAAAATCACATTTTTATTACACAATATCGTAAATCAGGTGAGAATATGAGTGATGAAATCAAAAAGGACAGGATAATAACGGATGAAACATTACGTGAAACTGCAAGTCACGGCAGCGAAGAATATCCCTTCTGCTACTATTATGAGGACATCTGGGATTTCGACTTTCACTGTATCGACTGGCACTGGCACCCGGAGGTCGAATTTGTTTATGTACAGCAGGGCATGGCTGATTTTCTGGTGGGCGGAAACAGGTATGTTCTCAGCTCCGGCGATGGAATCTTTATAAACTCTCAGGTGATACACAGGTTTGAAGCCACGGACAGCGCCATCATTCCTAACATTGTTTTTTCACCTGTTCTGCTTGCGCCGCAGGGCAGTCTGATATACAGCAGATACATCAGACCGATAATCGAATCAACTACTGAATGTGTGATTTTTTCTGCCGAAGAAACAGCGCACCGCAGCATTATAGAAACAATGAGGTCGATATTTGCCGTGCAGGGTTCAGGCACAGCGTCTGAAATGAAAACAGCAGAGCTGCTGCTGAAACTATGGCGTCTTTTATATGAAAGCATACTGATAACAGATTGCGGTTCTATGTCCGTGCATTCCGCACAGACGCAGGCTAAGCTTCAGATAATGATGCAGTATATTCACGATAATTACAGCGGTCAGATAACACTGGACGATATTGCCCGAACGGTTCTTATAAGCAAAAGCAGTGTTCTCAATATTTTCAGGACATACCTGCATACATCGCCGATAAATTACGTTGTAGAATACAGACTGAAACGCGCATCAAAGCTCCTTGTTGATACCGAAAACAGCGTTTGCACCATAGCGCATGAAACAGGATTTGAGAACATCGGCTATTTCTGCCGCAGATTCAAAAAGCTGTACGGCGTTACACCGATATATTACAGGAATCATTGCCGCAGTGCAGAGTAAAAATCAGGTACGCTCCGATTTTCATTTTAACGATTCAGCCTCAGTGCCATCGCCTTATCTTTCTGACTGCGGAGATTTTACAAGTCGTAGAAATACGACTTGTCAGACTGTCGATAAACCTATATAATTTTTGAAAATGGGGTCGCAGGGGCGTAGCCCCCGACAGGGTCTAGGGGCGGTAGCCCCAGTAAAATCCCCCTTTCCCGGGGAAAGGGGGCAGGGGGATAGGGGTAGTGAGTTAGAAGTTTGTTTCAAAAACATACTTTTTCTACAAACTGACAAGTCGTAGAAATACGGCTTGTTTTTTTATTCGCCATACTCCGACGCATATAATTATCATTCAACATAACGACCGGTATACATACAAGTATATTTGATACAACCGTCTGATAATATTCTCAAAATATACAATAAATATACATAGGACTATTTTGATATGGAAACATATATGAATACAGCAACAGATTTTTATTTTATTTTCCGAATAGTGTTAGTTTAAGCTGACTTAATCATATTATAGCAGTAAGACACTTACTATTCACCTATCTTTCGATTTTTACTTTTTGAATGTAGCTATTTGGTGAGATATTAACATTTTTTTACTTGCATCATACAGATTAAAATGATATAATACAAAATGAGGTGTATAATATGAGAATTTGCTATATAGATGATAACGAAGAATACCTGAACAGTTTCAAAGATAATTTCAAAGATGTATTTTGTGAAAATGATTTCACTTTTATGCAGTATCCGAATGAATACATCGGCTCTGATGATGTCGCTGATATTGTTATGCTTGATATAGAGTTCGGCAGTGAGGGCAACGGACTTGATTATCTGGATTGTATAACGAAGAAATCAGGTTATACCCAGATAGTGATAGTTACCGCTTATACCGAAAAATACATAGAAGATATTTTTATGCAAAAAGAGAATGTTGCAGGGTTTCTGAAAAAGCCTATCGACAGGGAAACTATGCTCAGGGTCTTTGCTAAAGCAGAGATGCTTATAAGAAACAAAAAGGCGGAAGTAACCGTTAGAACCGGAAAGTATGAATATGTGACATTGAAAGCGGATGATATTTTGTACATTGAATCTGCCGGTCACAATCTCAATTACATTACCCGCACAAAAGAGTATACGACACAGGGAAAGCTGGATGACCTTATCGAGCAGCTTCCGTCGTTTTTTGTCAGATGTCACAAGAGCTATTTTGTTAATCTCAATAAAATCAAAGGCTTCACGGGCGATTATATTCTTATAGAAGGAAAGCCGGACATTTCCGTGTCACGCTCCAAAAAGACCGAATTCATAGAAGCATACAGAAACCATCTTCAGAAATAAAACGGACGGGAAAAACATGAAAATAATCAATGTTGACAATATATACGCATGGGTGATACTTGTATCTTCAATATCGCAGGTCATTATTACGGGATGGACATTTTCGCAGTGCTTCAAAATCAGGATTTCTAAGGTTTTGTTTACGGCATTGATTATCCTTGTTTCCTGCATTGCAATCGTACCGCCGACCTTTTTTCAGATTTATTTTCCGATAAAGGCGGCGATTTTGTTTATTCTTGTGTTTGTTGTGTTCAAGCTGTCGTCTGAATCCGATTTTGTTAAGCCGTTTATCTTTCTCTGCCTTGATATGCTTGTAAATATTACGCTTGAAATGCTGCTGATGATGACGGTTACATTAATCGGTATCAACGATTTTCAGGATGTAAACGATGTCTATACATTCAACCGTATGATATCGTCGCTTATGTTTACAGTGATTTGTATACCGTTCAAATATCTCATAGCACTGCTGTGGAACAGTATAGTAAATAAAAGTACGTCCTCAAGGCTCAATTTAAGTCTGATATTATTTCCTGCGGCACAGACCTTTGCAATGGTCGGTATGGTCGCAGATCACGCAGGCAATGCCGATGCAAAGCAGCACCCTATGGTTCAGGCAAATTCGACACTGGTGCTGACGATTTCGTTCCTTACGTTTCTTGTCGCAGATATAGTGTATCTTTATTTTATGGCCGATCTTGAGAAAAAGGCAGCGCTTGAACGTGAGGTAAGCTCGCTGAAATATGCCCGTCAGCTTGAAGAACAGCACTTTAAGCAGATAGAGGAAAAGCGTTATGAGGTGGCGAAGATACGTCACGATATAAACAATCAGCTTATTGCGATAAGAAGTATGATGAGGGACGGACATATAGAGCAGGCGGACGAAATGCTGGGCACACTGGAAACAAGAGTTGCAAGAACAAAAGAAGCACAGCTATGCTCTATACCGGTAGTAAATGCCGTGCTGGAAGAAAAAGCCGGTGAAGCGCAAAAGTACGGTATAAGGCTCGAAACGAAAATTGATCTTTACGATACAAAAAATATTTCTCAGAATCATCTATGCAGTGCGTTTGCAAATATGATCGACAACGCTATCCGTGCGGAGCGTGGCTTCACGGAAAAAGACAGCGACAAGAAAATCATCAATGTCGATGCGGTGAGCGATTCGGTAAGCGTGTATATAACCGTCAGGAATTATGTATCTGGTGTTGAGATTTCAAGAGAGGACGATTCCTCGCTTCACGGCTACGGACAGCAGATACTCGGTGATATAGCGCAGATTTATTCGGGAAGGTTTGAAAAGTCGGAAAAGAACGGCGAATATACCTGTACGCTTGTTATGCAGATGAAGGAACGTCAGACAGAGGATTTTGCCTGATTATCCGTAAGAGCTTTTTGGGGGATAAAAATGGATTTGATAAACACGGAAAATATTTTTGCGTGGGGTACGCTGATTGCTTATTTCACGCACGGGATTATTACAGGGTGGTCATATTCGCTGTGTTTTAAGGTCAAGGCGACGAAGCCTGTTTATATGGCGATAATGATTATGGCTACTGCGGTGATACTGGTGCCGTCTGTATTTTTCAATTTTTATGCACCTATAAAGTCGATAGTATTGTTTTTCGTTGTGTTTCTTGTACTCAAGCTGTTGTCGGAGTCGAATTTTGTCAAATCGTTCATTTTCTGTTGCTTCGATATGCTGATAAACGTAGGACTTGAGCTTTTGCTGCTGGGCTTGTTGAACTTGCTCGGAATGAATGATTTTTATGATGTCAGCGAATTTTACACGTTCAGCAGAATGGTAAGTGCGATTGTATTTGCGGTTATCTGTATTCCTTTCAAATATCTTTATGCATTGCTTTGGAACAGGATAGTAAATAAAAGAATAACCTCAAAGCTAAATCTGAGCCTTATACTTTTTCCGTTTGCCGAGATGCTTGCGATAATAGGAGTTGTAGCCGATCATCTCAATCAGACGCACAGTAATTATCAGGGAGCGGAGCAAAAGTCCAATGTTATTCTGACGGTTTCGTTCATAACGTTTATCGTTGCGGACATTGTCTATATGTATTTTATATCCGATATTGAGAAAAAGGCTGTGCTTGAACGTGAGGTAAGCTCGCTGAAATATGCCCGTCAGCTTGAAGAACAGCACTTTAAGCAGATAGAGGAAAAGCGTTATGAGGTGGCGAAGATACGTCACGATATAAACAATCAGCTTGCAAGCATAAAAAGTATGGTGCATAGCAGACATATAGAACAGGCGGAGGAACTGATAGGCGAGCTTGAAAATACTGTGAGCAGGACGCAGGAATACCGGTATTGCTCGATACCTGTAGTAAATGCGGTGATATCCGAGAAGAACAAAGAGGCTGAAAAGTACGGCATACGGCTTGTAACAAAGATAGACATTCCCGATTCCGCCGGAATAACACAGCATCATCTTTGCAGTGCGTTTGCAAATATGATTGACAACGCTATCCGAGCGGAGCGTGGCTTCACGGAAAAAGACAGCGACAAGAAAATCATCAATGTCGATGCGGTGAGCGATTCGGTAAGCGTGTATATAACCGTCAGGAATTATGTATCGGGTGTTGAGATCTCAAGAGAGGACGATTCCTCGCTTCACGGCTACGGACAAAAAATACTGGGCGATATTGCCGAAATATATTCGGGTACGTTTGATACAACGGAAAAGAACGGCGAATATACCTGTACGCTCGTTATGCAGATGAAGGAACGTCAGACAGAAAATATATAAAGGTTGCAAAAAAGTAATATGAAAATTGTTAATATTGATAATGTATATGCGTGGCTGTATCTTTTTTCTTCGGTACCGCAGATGATTTTTACCGCATGGGCGTTTTCACGATGCTTTGAACTGAAAGTGTCGCAGAAAGTATATTATATTGCTTTTACAGGGCTTTCCTTCGCTCATCTCGTTCCACAGATATTTTTCGGCTTATATATCCCCGCAAAGACGTTTGTCCTGCTTGCACTGCAGATAGTCATGATGTGGCTGATGTCAAAAAGCGGTATAGTTAAAGCGATTATTTTCAACGGCTTTGATATGGTTATCAATATGCTGCTGGAATTTATAATATTCCTGAGCTTTTTCGGGATTTTTATTACAAATAACGGTATTACTACAGATGTATATACAAGCGAAAGAGTAGTTGGCTCCGTGCTTTTTACGACGCTTTCGTTACCGCTTAAATACCTGCTTGCTGCTGTATGGAACAAGATAGCCGGAAAGAAACAATCAAAGCTCCGTATGAGCCTTATAGCTTTTCCTGTAGCGCAGGTGCTTGTTATCACAGCAATCGTATCAAGCTTTTCGCAGGTGTATATGAATATACTTAAAGTCGATATATTGCTTGTCACAACAATAGGTCTTGTGATTTTTGCGATTGCCGACCTTATATATATGTTCTTTATTTCGGATATTGAAAAGAAGAACGCACTTGAGCTTGAGGTAAACTCGCTGAAATATGCCCGTCAGCTTGAAGAACAGCACTTTAAGCAGATAGAGGAAAAGCGTTATGAGGTGGCGAAGATACGTCACGATATAAATAATCAGCTTGCAAGCATAAAAAGTATGGTGCACAGCAGACATATAGAACAGGCTGAGGAGCTGATAGGCGAGCTTGAAAATACTGTGAGAAATACGCAGGAATACCGGTATTGCTCGATACCGGTAGTAAATGCGGTGATATCCGAGAAGAACAAAGAGGCTGAAAAGTACGGCATACGGCTTGTAACAAAGATAGACATTCCCGATTCCGCCGGAATAACACAGCATCATCTTTGCAGTGCGTTTGCAAATATGATTGACAACGCTATCCGAGCGGAGCGTGGCTTCACGGAAAAAGACAGCGACAAGAAAATCATCAATGTCGATGCGGTGAGCGATTCGGTAAGCGTGTATATAACCGTCAGGAATTATGTATCTGGTGTTGAGATTTCAAGAGAGGACGATTCCTCGCTTCACGGCTACGGACAGCAGATACTCGGTGATATAGCGCAGATCTATTCGGGAAGGTTTGAGAAGTCGGAAAAGAACGGAGAGTATACCTGTACACTTATACTCGGTAAAAAAGCGTACAGCGAGGAAAAGATATAATTGGAAGCCCAAAGAGTAGGTAAATCTACCTGCTCTTTTTTATTTTGCAATAAAAAATTATCGAAAAACGATAAAAATCTATTGACAAACGGAAATCCTTGTGATAAAATACAGATAACAAAAAACGATAAATGCGTCAGGAAAGGGCGGTATTATGAAAAAACAAAATTATTCTGTAATGACAACCTCAATACTTGTAAAGGCGGTATTCGTGCTTATAATCGTATGCTGTATATTTGCACCTTTAATTGTCCGTGTCTATGATAACGGTATCATCGCACTGACAGGAAGGTCGGTGTATATGCCTATGATAATCACTCTTTATCTTGCGGCGGCGGTAGCACTTGTGCTAGTTACGGCGCTTGACCGTCTGCTGTCAAATATCAGGCACGACAAGGTGTTCATACCCGCCAACGTGAAAATATTACGTCTTATATCGTATTGCTGTTTTGCTGTAAGCGTTATCTTTATCTATTTCAGCTTTATAAGACCGTTTGCGTGGCTTGTGGTTATAGCGGCGGCATTTTTCGGACTGATATTGCGTGTTATAAAGAACGTCTTTGAACAGGCAATCATATTAAAGGAAGAGAACGACTTTACTATATGAGCTGTGAGGTACTGATATGGCAATTGAAATAAATCTTGATGTAATGATGGCAAAGCGGAAAATCTCATCCAACGAGCTTGCCGCCGCAATAGGCATAACGCCTGCAAATCTGTCGGTGCTGAAAACGGGCAAGGCAAAGGCAATAAGATTTTCAACGCTTGAAAAGATATGCGAGGTGCTGCAGTGTCAGCCGGGAGATATTCTGTACTATAAAGGCGGTGGAGAAGATGAATGAATACTATAATTATGCGGAAAATGCGGAGCAGTGCGGTAACGTTCCGCCGGTGAATGTATACGGCAGAGCAGACGGGCAGTTCGTACAGTCTCAAAGGCAGCTGCAAGGTCCGCCCGAAGCGAAGAAAGTATACGGCATCCGTGACTTCATATTCGCTGTGATGACCGTTATAATCGGCTTTATAACACTGAAGCTGTTCTTTACCGAGGGAGAAATATTCCCGTTTGCAGAGGTTATAGCGTCGGGCTGGTATCACGTTATAGTGGCGACTCTTGCGGTTATGGCAGTGATATATATCGGCAAAAAGCCGACCGCTTCACAATGGGCGATTTTCGGCTGTGTGATGCTGTTCTGTGCTGTTCCTGTGTTTTCATCGACAGGGCTTGTAAGATTTTTGTCGTGGGTATATGCCGCAATACTGCTCTGTTACTTCGCTTACAGCTTTATAACATCAAAACCGCTGTTTTCAGACGGATTCTTAAGGGAAATATGCGAGGCTGTATTCGCATTGCCGTTTGCAAACTTTTCCACAGCACCAAAGTGCATGGCTGTTCCTTTTGCAAATAAGGAAAAAGGAGAAAAAAGCAAAACAGCGTTATATATTCTGCTCGGAGTGCTTTGCTCAATTCCTGCCGTGATTATAGCGTGTACGGCACTTTCGAGCGCCGATGATAATTTCGGAAGATTATTATCAGGTATAACAGGCGGATTTTTCGACAACTTTTTCAGCAACGTAATAATTCTTGCGGTAAGCATACCGCTGTCATTCCTGCTGTTCGGAGCAATGAGCGGTGCTAAAGGCAGAAAGCGTAAAATGACAGGCGATACAGGGAGAGCGGCAAAGGTGCCTGCTGTCGCAATATGTTCTGCGCTGACACCGCTTATACTTATCTATCTTCTGTTCTTCGCCTGCCAACTGCCTTACTATCTGAGTGCATTCGGCGGAGTTCTTCCCGACGGCTACAGCTACAGCGGATATGCCAGACAAGGCTTTTTTGAGCTGTGCGGAGTGGCTGTGCTTGACCTTCTGGTAATATTTCTTGCGGGTGTGCTTGCAAAGAGAAACGAAAACGGCAGAAAGCCCGTTGCCGTAAGAATATATTCGGCAGTATTCGGCGTCACCACTATACTTCTGATATGCAGTGCAATGTCAAAGATGATAATGTATATCGGCGAATATGGGCTTACCGGGCTTAGATTCTATACATCGTGGTTTATGATACTGCTCGGCATAGTTTTCCTTGTGCTGATTCTGCACGAGATATTCCCCGGTATGAAAACAGTGGCAACGCTTTTCATATCGTTTACCGTAATGTTCGGTGCACTGTGTTTTTGCGACCCTGACGCAAGAATAGCTCAGTACAATGTTGAAAGCTATCTCAGCGGTGAAATTGCTGAAACAGATACAGGAAGCCTTGCTATGCTGTCTGAAGGAGCCGCACCTTATGTAGAGCGTCTGAAAGACAGCGACAGTGCTTATTACAACTGCTGTAACCGTGTATTGATAACAATGAAGGAGAGCCGGACTTCAGGCGTATACTTCCCTTTGTCATTTACTTCTTTAAAAGCAAATGAAATATATGACAGGATATAATTTTTTGCGGATGGCGATTTTTCGCATTAAAATGCCGATTTAGCTATTGACTAATTTTCAGCGTTATGTTATACTAATGTGAGAAAGATTATCAGTTTATCCACGGAGGTGTAATATGACGATATTCTATGAGTTTGAAGGTAAGCTGTATGCTAATATAACAAACAAATGTCCGTGTTCGTGCGTTTTCTGCATAAGAAAGAACGGCGACAGCGTTGCGGATAATGACAGCCTGTGGCTTGAGCATGAGCCGAGCTATGAAGAAATTATCAAGGCGTTTGACGATTTTGATAAGACAGGACTTCACGAGCTTGTTTTCTGTGGTTACGGCGAGCCTATGGAGCGTGCCGATGTTCTGCTTGAGGTTGCAAAGTATGTAAAGCAGACTACCGATATGAAGATCCGTATCAACACAAACGGACTTGTTGATTTTATCAACCCTGCGTTTGATTCATACAAGATGAGATATATAATAGATTGTATTTCCATAAGCCTTAACGCTCCAGACCCTGAGAGTTATCTTGAGGTCTCACGTCCTAAGTTCGGGCTTCCGTCATTCAATTCTATGCTTAATTTTGCCGCAACGGTAAAAACTATCGTGCCTGAGGTTATGTTTACCGTGGTTGATATAATAAAGCCTGAGCAGATTGAGCAGTGCAAGGAGCTTGCAGAGGGGCTTGGTATTCCTCTGAGAGTTCGTCATTGGGTCACGGATAACGAGAGTTATACCTGACAGGAGGGCAGTATGAATTATTCTCAACAGAGAAATTGCATAATGAATATCGTTGTTTCAAATCCTGTCCACCCTACCGCCGAGCAGGTCTACGATATAGCCAGACGCAGTTATCCTAAAATAAGCCTCGGTACAGTTTACCGTAATCTCAATCAGCTTGCGGAACACGGCATACTGAAGAAAATATGCAGCTCTTACGGAAGCGTACGTTTTGACGGCAGGACAGATCCGCATTTTCATATGATATGCAGCTGCTGTGAAAAGGTCTTTGATGTGGAACTTGGTGAAATGATGTGTCTTAACGATAAGATACGCACAAAGTATGACTTTGATGTTACCGAGTACGAGATAAGCATCAAGGGTATATGCAGTGAGTGCAAAGAGAAGCAGGGTAAAGGCGAATCGGCGTGAATTATCTCGAAGATTATATAATTAAAGTGGGCAATTTTGTATTTGCTCACTTTATTTTTATCTGAAAAAACAGGGAAACGCTTTCAATCTATTGCTTTTTTATCCGAATAAGGCTATAATAAATAGGATAACTAAAAAAGGAACGTGATACAATGCTTATAAGAATAGCAGGTACGGTCAGCGAGTCTATTGTAGACGGACCGGGAATAAGATATACGATATTTACGCAGGGCTGTCCGCATCACTGCGAGGGCTGTCATAACCCCGAAACGCACGATTTCAGCGGCGGCAGGCTTGCGGATACCGACAAGATATATAATCACATTGCGGAAAATCCTCTGCTGAAGGGTGTTACTTTTTCGGGCGGAGAGCCGTTCTGCCAGCCTGCACCGTTATATGACCTTGCAAAGAGGATAAAGGAGAACACAAAGCTCGATATAATGGCATATACCGGTTTTACTTTTGAACAGCTTATTGAAAAATCAAAGACGGACGAAGATGTTAAAAATCTGCTGTCGGTTGTTGATATACTGGTCGACGGAAAATTTATACTTGCCCAGAGAAGCCTTGAACTTCATTTCAAAGGAAGCCGCAATCAGAGGATAATTGATTGCAAGAAATCACTGGAAACGGGTAATGTTGTAATTAAGGAGTTGTGATGAAGAAAAGAACGACAATTCGCATTTCTGCGTTTTTGCTGTGCTTATGCTGTGCTTTTTTCACCTCGTGTAAAGAGGATGACGGCAAGGGATATGTGTTCGGTTATGATATATCATCGAATCCCGGAAGCCTTGACCCTCAATACGCTTCTGACAGGGAATCATATCTTATAATCGGCTCGGTGTTCGAGGGCTTGTTCAGGATCGGAGCGGACGGCAATGCAGAAAAAGCAATGGCTGAAAGCTATACCGTTTCGGATGACGGGCTTACATATAACTTCAAACTGAAGCAGGACAGATACTGGACAGATGTAAACGGCTACAGCAAGAAGGTAACGGCCGCCGATTTTGTTTTCGGCTTCAGAAGATTATTCCTGCCGGAAACCAGAGCGCCGAAGGCATCGGAATATTTCTGCATAAAAAATTCCGATAAGATAAACAGCGGAGAAATCACCGACCTGTCACAGCTCGGAGTTACGGCGCAGGGGGATTATTCGCTTACAATAGAACTGCAATATACCGAGCCGTCATTTGCGATGCTTCTTGCTATGCCGGCGGCTATGCCGTGCAACGAGGAATACTTCATCAAGGCACAGGGCAAATACGGTCTTGACGCAGAGCGAACTGCGTCAAACGGTCCGTTTTATGTTAAGACGTGGAATTATGACGCATGGAGCAACAATAACAATAACCTCGTTCTTCGTTACAGCGACAAGTATAATGAGCATGACGAGGTAACTCCGCTCGGACTTAACTTCTTCATTGAAGATAATCATATTACTGATTTCACCGACGGAACATCGCAGAGCATCGTTCTTTCAGGCAGTAAGGCAAAGAGCTATCTTGACAAAAATTATATCTATGACGAATTCTCGACCGCTGTTTACGGCATTACAATGAACACATCAAATTCGATATTCAGGAGCGACAAGCTCCGCTACGCCTTACTGTATGCGACCGATACCGCAGAGCTTGAAATGCCTTTCGGATATACCGTTGCTGATGGAGCGGTACCTCCGTCTGTAAAAAATTCGCTCGGAAGCTATCGTGATGTTGTGGGCGGCAAGGCAGTGGTAAAGCCCGATGAGATAAAGGCATATACGGCATACCAGAGTGCGTGTGCCGGTATTGACAAGGCGGATTTGTACAGCGTCAATATAATCGCTGTAGAAAACCGTGACGAAGAAATAGGCGAATCGGTAAAGGGCATTTTACAGCAGTGGCAGGCAAAGCTCGGAATGTATTGCAGTATCTCGTATATCAGCGAAAGCGAATATGACGAGAAGCTGAAAAACGGCGATTATACGCTTGCACTGACACGTCTTAACGGCAGTTATAATTGCCCTGAGGCGTATCTTAACAGCTTTACGGATAACGTGAACAAATACAGTGCTATGAACAGCGATTATTCGAAACTGCTCGAAAAAGCATCGCAGGCGAAGGATGAGAAGGAGGAATATGAGCTGTGCAGACAGGCGGAAAAACAGCTTATATCCGACGGCAGATTCATTCCCGTTGCATACGTTACTGAATACTTTATCAGTACGAAAAACTGTGAAAATATAATTTATGACGCATTTACAGGACAAGTCGACTATCGTAATGCGCTCTATTTCGACTGATAATATGACAGCAAAGAGAAAAAACAATAAAAATTGCGGGTATTGATTGACTTTTTATTATAGGTATGATAAAATCAATGTAAGCGATTACAAAGGCAAAGGAGGCAAATTTGTATGGAAAATAGAACAGAATTACAGCCGTACAGCGTCCTTATGTCGGTATACAGCGGAGAAAATCCCGAGTTTTTCGCTCAGAGCCTTGAAAGCCTGTATATACAGACTTATCCTGCGGATGAGATAGTTGTTGTATGCGACGGCGAGCTGAATGAACAGCTTGACGGAGTGCTTGAGCAATACAGCGAAAAGTTCGGCGGTAAGCAGAAGATACACCGCCTTGAAAGTCACGGCGGCACTGCAAAATGTGCTAACACAGGACTTGCTATTTGTAAGAATGAATATATAATGAAGATGGATTCCGATGATATATGCCTTGAAAACAGGGCGGAGAAGCAGATGATATATCTTGCACAACACCCTGAGGTGTCAATACTCGGCAGTTATATTCAGGAATTCGACAGCGATACAGGTAATGATATTGCTGTCAGAAGACCGCCGACAGAAAATGAAGCGATAAGAAAATTTGCAAAACGCAGAGCGCCGTTCAATAACCAGACGCTTGTATATAAAAAATCGCTTGCGTTGTCGATAGGCGGATACTGCGAGGAACTTGAACGCTGTGAAGATTATGACTTTATGGTGCGTATGCTGATTGGCGGTGCAGTAGCTGCAAACATTCCCGAAGTTCTTGTACGCTACAGGGTAACGGCCGGAAATCTGAACCGCAGACGCAACTGGCGTAACACAAAGAGCTTTATTGCGGTCAGAAAAAAGATAAGGAAGATGGGATTCTCAGGTTTTATGGATTTCCTTATTCCTTGTGCAAGCCAGATAATTCTGTTTATCGTACCCGGCTTTGTGACCGGATTTATCTATAAAAAACTGCTCCGAAAATAAGAATGACCTTTGCAAAAGCAGAGGTCATTCTTATTTTCGGATATACAAATCCCCCGACTTTGAAAATCGGGGGATACGTTTTACTTAGCGGTAGTTACCGCCGCTCTTACATAGTTGCTGTACTTAGTTGAACTGCCGGAGGTCTTATATGCTCTGATTCTGAACGTATAAGTAGTGTTCGCCTTAAGTCCTTTTGCAGTGCAGGTAAGTGTACTGTTGCTCATTGTCTTTGCTATCTGAGTCCACTTGCCGCCCTTGTACTGTTCGACAATGTAGCCTGTAGCGGTTGTGTTTTTGTTCCACTTCAGAGTAGCGGTCATTTGGGTAACAGATTCCTTTGTAAAGCCTGTTACATTCGTAACGCTCGGTGCGGATGTTCCCGCAGCAAGTCTTATATAAGCGGTTTCGGTGGTTTTGCCGTTTACCGTCTTGTATGTTTTGATGCGGAATGTGTAAGTTGTGCTTGCTTTCAGGTTCTTCGCAGTGTACGAAGTATTGGTGTTTGACGCTGTTTTTGTAAGCTGTACCCACTTTCCGCCTGTGTACTGTTCAAGCACATATCCTGTAGCGCATGAATTCCTGTTCCATTTTACAGTAATGCTTGAATCTGTAGAGGATTGCTTTGCAAAGCCCGTAACATTTGCAAGTGTGGTGGTACCTGCAACATTCGAATATAATCCGGTCAACACAGTGTCACCGTATCGGTACGCCCTGATTCTGAATGAGTAGGTCGTTCCGTTTATAAGACCTTTCTCAGTATAGCTTGTTGTGTCAACAGGAAGCTCTGCTATATCGCACCACGATCCGTTCTTGTATCGTTCAACGAAGTAACCGACTTCACCTTCACATTTATCCCACTGTAACGTAACTGAGTTTGTTGTAGTTGATTTTACCTTGAAGTTAGTAACATTTTTAACGACAAGCTTGGCAGTTCTTGCCGCAAAGCGTACATAATCGCTGTAGGCATAGATTCCCTTTTGGGTTTTATACGCCCTTATCCTTAATGTGTAAACCGTATCCGGTTTCAGATTGTATAAATCGACCGCAGGATATTCACTGTCATTTATCTGTACCCACTTACCGCCTTTGTACTGTTCGGTAATATATCCATCAGCGCCTTCAACTTTATCCCAATTGATGAAAATTTCTGTGCTGGTTTTATGCCTTGCTGTGCAATTGGTAACACTTGCGGGAGGAGTCAGCTTTTCGGGTATCTGTTCCTTCTTGCCGTACTTTATTACAGCATCAACAAAAGCCTTATCATACCAGCCGAGTGTTGAACGGTTGAGATGACCGTGGCATTCGCCCTTGTCACTGCCGTTGAACACATTGTTATCCCACAGCATACAAGGTACACCGTATTCGGCTGATTTGCCCATATAATACTGCGCCCACTTTACACGTTCAGCCGTGTTGTTTTTGTTGGAGGCACTGGTTTCGCCGATTATTGCAGGGATACCTTTATCAATGAAATGCGATTTTATTGTGCTGTACAGATAATCCACTTCATTTTTCAGATCATTCTTAAATTCAGCTGTGCCGTATGCGTTAAGAGCAAAATTATAAGGTGTATATGCGTGTACCGACACGATAAGACGATTGGGCGTAGAATCATCCGGTAATTTGAAAGTTGATGTTGTACAGCCATCTATGGATGCACCGTATCCCGGAACCATTATACATCTGTCGTTATTTTTGCCGCCTGCCGCACGGATAGTGTCAACCGCTGTCTGATTGAGTGTGTTTATTACACTGATCGAATCACGAACTGCACTGTTGGGATTATTTACAGGAAACCACCACTCATCGCCTGTGCCGACAAGTCTTGGCTCGTTGAGCGTTTCAAATACAAGATGCTGGTCGTAGTCCTTGAAATACTTTGCTACCTGCGTCCATATTGATTTTACGAATTTCACCGACTGGGTTTTATATGTAGACGAAGGGTAGTAGTACTGTGTGGATGTGTCGTGGTGAATGTTCAGGATAACGTACATATCGTTATCAATGCAGTAATCTACAACTTCCTTTACTCTTTTAAGCCACTGAGAGTCGATAGTGAAGTTGTCACCGGTCGTGTGGTTGCCCCACGATACAGGTACTCTTACTGTGTTGAAGCCCTGTGCTTTTACGGCGTCTATCATCGCCTTTGTTGTTTTCGGATTTCCCCATGACGTTTCGCTGTAAAGGCTGTTTCCGCCTCCTGTAGCGTCAAGGGTGTTTCCTAAGTTCCAGCCTGTGCCGATGAAGCTTACAAGCTCTGTTGCTGTGTTACCGTTCATCTCTGCCGCTGATGCGACCTGAGTAACACACATCGTCATCAAAGCCGCAATTGCAAAAATTGCTACGGCTGTAACGACAGAAAGGGTTTTCTTTGCTGTTGACATTTTTCTCTCCTTATTCCCGGTAATTTGCCATTATAACATTCCTATTATAATATTCTTTATATCAGAAAGCGGAGCCTGTTTTATGACTGCGCCTTCTTCAAAAGCAACACACGGCATACCATATACAACGCAGGAATCTTTGTCCTGACCTATCGTATATGCGCCGGATTTTCTCATTTCGGCAAGACCTGAAGCACCGTCACGTCCCATGCCTGTGAGAATTATACCTATAGTTCCTTTTCCTGTAACCTTTGCTACAGAACTGAACAAAACATCAACAGAAGGGCAGTGCCCCGAAACCTTTTCACCGGGCTTGGAGGTAACATATAACCCACTTGAGTCCCTGTGTACCTCAAGCTGTTCCGATCCGTGTCCGAGTATTATAAGACCCTGTCGCAGCCTGTCGCCGTTTTCAGCTTCTTTAGCGTTCATCTTGCATATGCGGTCAAGGCGGTCGGCGTACATTTTCGTGAATCCGACAGGCATATGCTGTACTATTACGATAGGCGGAGTATCCGCAGGAAGATCCTGCACAACTTCTATTATGGCGTCTGTACCGCCCGTGCTTGCGCCTATCGCTATCATTTCAATCTTACCGCTGTTGCTGTAAGGTCTGATTATATCGCTCCGCTTGCTTTTCTGCGGTGCTGTCGTTTTTTTGAAAAGAACAGCAGGATCGCTGCCGTCCGGCGACTGCATGATTTTATCAAAGTGCGGTTTATCGGCAGATTTACGCTCGAGCGTATTATGAGTGCCGTTATTGATGATAGCTATCAGCTCTTTTTCAAAAGCAACAAGACCCGCCGCACCGCCGCTTGTGTTTTTGATTGCACCAAAAAGCCCGAATCGCTTCGGGTCGGTCAGTATTCTGTCATTATTGGTTATGAGCACCGACGGAACATCGTTCAGTGCCGACGGCAGACGATAATATACATCCGCCATCAGATCGTTTATAACGGCAAAATCATAGTCTGCTTTTTCGGCAGAAAGAGAAAGCTGTTTATAGTCAACTATTTCAGATTTACAGTTATGCAGACTGCGGTCGATGATTGTTTTTGTGACCTGACTTACAGCTGCACTGGTTCCTGTTATAAGTATGCGTAGAGGCAAAACCTCACCTCCGTCTGCGGCATTATGCCGTCATATTGTGCAAAGCCGTTATTTAAGCGGTCTGCGGTAAATAGCAGGTTTAATATATTCATAATCGGTTGAATCTCTCGGAATACTTTCTGCGTGACCGATGAACAGGTATCCGCCCGGTCTTAACACATCGTAAAACCGCTTTACTAAAGCCAGTTTCGTTTCCATTTCAAAATAAATCATTACGTTACGGCAGAAAATCAGATCAAACGGAGCTTTTTTAAAGGGTATCGGCTCCATCAGATTGAACGTGCGGAAAATCACTTCGTTGCGAAGTGCCGGCTTTACCTTACATTTTTCGCCGTCTATCCTGTCAAAATACTTCTCAAGCCAGCCGGGTGGCAGATCCGTAAGTCCGCTTTCCAGATATACGCCGTTCTGAGCGCCTGCAAGCGTTTTCAGCGAAATATCGGTAGCGAGTATCCTTGTATCCCACGAAGATTTTTCACTGCCCAGAAATTCGCTTATGTGCATAGCTGTAGTGTACGCTTCTTCTCCGCTTGAACAGCCTGCGCTCCATATACGCATTGTTTTGCTTCTTGCGTTGGTCTGCTTTATAAACGGAAGAACGGTGCTTGTAAGGTAAGTAAAATGCTCCGGTTCACGCATAAAATAAGTATGATTTGTGGTCAGCTTTATAAGCAGACCGTCAAGCTCTTTACCGCTTCTGTCATTCATACAGCAGTCAAGATACTCGTCATAGTTTTTGAATCCTCGCTCAAAGAGCATATTACCGAGTCTGCCCTCGATAAGTGTGCGTTTGTGAGAAAGGTTTATGCCGTAGCGCTCTCTCATGAATGATACCAGACGGTTGAATTCATTATCTGTTATTTTAAGCATTACGGCTCACCTGCCTTACTTCATTTCTTCGCTTGCGTGTTCGTCTATCAGTTTTGAAACGTCAAGGACGAGTTTTATTCCATCGTTCATTTCAAGAATGGACTTGATGAATTTATTCGAGTTTACACCTGTAAGCTCCGGTGTCTTTGATATATGCTGTTCGGTTACGGGGATAACGTCCGCAACGCTGTCAACGATAAGTCCGACCGATACATCACCTGTCGAAACGATGATTATGCAGGTGCGGTCGTTGAAAGGAATCTCTTCCTTGCCGAATCTGCTTCTTATGTTCACAACAGGAACAATCTTACTGCGGACATTGATTATGCCCTTGATATAAGACGGTACACCGGGTACGGCGGTTATGGGCGGTACTTCTATGATTTCGATGACATCGGGTATTTCAATGCCGTATACCTGCTCGCCGATATAGAAGGTCAGTACCTTAGTTATTTCTGTATTCTGAGGATCTTTCTTTGCGTCCTCCATTGCCTTCTGCGTGTTCAGAAGTTCCTGTAATTTATCATTATAATTCTCTGACAAAGTAAAGCCTCCGTTTCCTTAGCCGATAAGATTATTTACATCTATTATGAGCGAAATAGTGCCGTCGCCCATTACGGTACAGCCCGACAGACCCTCCGCCTTGATATTGTACTGGCTGAGGTATTTCGGGAACGGTTTTACAACCACGGGCTGTTCGCCTATCAGCTTATCTGCAAACAGGCAGACATTCTTTCCGCCGACATCGACAAGAAGCAGGATACCGTCCTCAAGCTTTGTGACCTCGGTCGGCATATTGAACTTTTCGTGCAGACGGAGGATAGGATAGCACACGCCTCTTATCATTATCATTTCGCCCTGCTTTGTATCGTTGAGCAACTGGTTGTTTGCAACCATAAGGCTTTCCTTTATAGATGAGATCGGTACTGTAAAGATAGTAGAGCCGACTTTCAGCTTCATACCCTCAACTATCGCAAGTGTGAGCGGTATTCTGATTATAAAGCTTGAACCCTTGCCCTCTTCGCTTTCAACGGTAAGTGTACCACCGCACTGTTCGATATTACTGCGTACAACGTCCATACCTACGCCTCTGCCGCTGTATTCCGTAACCGTATCATTGGTCGAGAAGCCGGGCAGGAGAATCATGTTCTGGATTTCCTTCGTTGTATATTCGCTTTCGGGCTTTGTAAGAAGTCCGTTTTCCTTTGCCTTTTCTAGAACCTTTTCGCAGTTGATGCCTGCACCGTCATCTGAAACGGTGATGATAACTTCACCTGCCGAGTGCTTTGCAGACAGCTTTACAGTACCCTTTTCGGGCTTACCCTCGGCAATGCGGACATTTATATCGTCCTCTATGCCGTGATCCATACAGTTTCTTACAAGGTGCATAAGAGGATCGTTCAGGTTATCTACTATGCTCTTGTCAACCTCGGTCGTTTCACCTTCAAGAACAAGCTCTGCTTCCTTGTTCAGCTTTATCTTCATATCACGGACAATTCTGCCCATCTTCTGAAATACGCCTGCAAGGGGTACCATTCTGATAGACATTACAGTATCCTGAAGCTCGTCTGTCAGCTTTCTGAGTTGTCTTGCCGCCTTTGAGAAGCTCTCAAGCTCAAGACCCTCAAGATCCGGGTTTGCTATTACCATTGACTCGGTCGTTATGATTTCACCGACAATATCGTGCAGTGTGTCGAGCTTTGACAGATTTACGCTGATAAGGCTCTGCTTCTGACCGCCGTTAGCCTTTTTAATGTCCTCCTGAGCCTTTGTGACCGCACTCTTTGCGGCAGGCTTTGCAGGAGCAGGCTGAGCTTGCGGCTTTTCCTCCGTCTTTGCAGGGGCGGCAACGGGGGCAGCCTCTTTAACCGGTGCGGGAGCAGGCTTTTCTTCGGCAGGTGCCGCAGACGGTGTGTCTATTATTTCGTAAGACTCTACGTTTACTGCACCTTCTATAGCTTTAATTACCGTATCATTGTCGCCGTCAAAGCCCTTGAAGGTCACAAGGAAACCGTTCTCGACAATATCCTTTGCCGTATCCGCATTGGATTCAACATCGGGAGGAGTACAGCTGATAACTTCGGCAACATCCTTTATCTTTGTCAGCAGAAGGAAAGCACGGAGGTTTTCCATCTTACAGCCGTCCTCAAAGAATACACGGACGGTCATGCTACCCTCAACGTTGCTTCCTGCAGGAGCGGCAGACGCTTCCTTCTTTGCCGCAGGAGCACTTTCCGCAGGAGCGGCACCGCTTTCCATTGCTTTTAATCTTTCCGTTGCGTCTTCGAGCTTTTTGAACGTTTCCGAGAAGTCGGTAGGCGTATAGTCGTCATCCCCCGAATTCTGTATATACTCAATTTCAGCCTTATATAGATCGGAAACCTCAAATATAAGTTCATATACAAAATGTGCGTCCTTCGCAATTTCGGGCTTCTCCCTTATTACAAAGAACATATCCTCGCCCTTGTGCGCAAGATGCTGGAGATTTTCAAATCCCATCATCGCAGACGAGCCTTTGATTGTGTGCATTATTCTGAATATCTCGTTGATATCCTCCTGCGAGAATACATTTGCATCCTCTGTTCTGAGAAGAATTTCATCGAGCTGTTCAAGCAACGTATTGGTTTCAAATATGTACATTTCGAGCATGGATTCCATGCCGGGTTCAACCTTTGCCATATACAAAACCGCCTTTCCCTGATTTTTTTATTTTGCAATCGTAAGATTGATATTGATAAATCCCTTGAAATGTGCTAAACTTAAAGTCAAGCAATGCGATGCACGGCTTTAAAATGTGCATCTGAAAGGAAATATATATGCCCAACATTCCACAGATTACGGCTCCTGTTTCCAACAGTAAGAGCTATTCGTTCACTAACCGGCAGTATGACGGTAATATAGAACCGTTTGATATGGTCGAGCTTGCTCAGCCTATCAAAGCATCTACGGCGCAGGATAACGATTCCGCCGCCGCTATGATGATGGGCAGAAAGAATCTCGCTCCGCTTACTGTTCAGATAAAAGATCCCACTATGGCGGTCGAAACGCTCAAGAACCTGTTAAGTTCGGATCTGCTCGAGCAGACGATGATCAACGGTTACACAGAGCTTTACGACGATATGGATGAGCTTATCAAGAGCTTTTATCTTGCTCCCGAAAAGCTGGTCCGTGAGATTCAGAACCAGGAAAAGCAGAACACGATGTTCAGCGGTGATGAGTTTTACAAGCTGCTCCACGGTATCCTGAAGACCACCACAAGCCCCGATATAAAAGAAAGTATCGGTCAGCTACTGAAAGCACTCAACTATTCGTCAAACAAGCAGGAGATACTTAATGCACTCGGTGCAAATCTCAAATTCCTGTCCGAATATTTTTCACCGAACGAGTCGCTCTCACGCAAGCTCTCCGATTTGTCTTCACAATGGAAGAGCAGTAGTGCGGCTGATATGTTCGAGCCGCTCAAGAGTGAAACGCTCGCACTGCTGAAGGACGTTTCCGCAAGTCTTCTGAACGATGAAAGAACACAGACGTTCATTCCGCTCATAATACATAATCTTTCACGCTACAATACCAACAACGGTATGCTCAAGGAGAGCTTTGCAAATCTCCTTGCATATATTCCGTCTGATGATATGCGTAGGGAGCTGTCCGTCGCATTTGGAAATCTTCTTAAAAAGATCTTCAGCAAAAAACAGCTCAGCGAGATGTCGGATATTCCTGATAGTTATAATAATACACTAAATCAGTCCGAAAATCAAGACTATTTAAGCATTTTTGACAATAAAGCTGAAAAATTAACTCTGTCTTTGTTCATTAAGTCACATTTATCCGATGAAAGCTACCTTGCGGAGCTGGATTTGTCCAGGGATAAGCTGGAATTTCTGACATCGCCGTTTGACGAAGGAAAACAATCCGGATTGCAGACACTTAAGAATATAATAATGGCAATGCTGACAGGCACTGACAGCCGACAGATTATTCCTGCGGTACATCGTGATTTTCAGGGGCTCAAGGATATGGCGGCACTTGTTGACTATCTCAATGAGATTCTCCGTGAAATGCCGGATATACCTCAGCGTGACACGCTTTTTGAGTTTTTCACCAATATAGTAAATGAGATGGCACAGCGTAAGGAACTGCCGCCTTCGAGCAATATCCCTTCCGCACCGTCTACTCTCGATAAGCTGACCGATTTTATCGGTAAGAATATAAATCACGAGGCTATTCAGTCACTGGACGATTTCAATGCGTCGAATCTTCTGCAAAGCCTTCTCAATGCACCGGGTGTATTCACTCCTCTTGCACACTATATCCTGCCGTTGCAGATTGAGGATACAAAGGCGTTCGGCGAGCTGTGGGTCGATAATGACGAGAACAACCCCAACAACACGCCTGTCGGACAGAAGAATTATCACTTGTTCCTGACCTTTGACGTTGAATCAATAGGCAGATTTGAGGTCGATATGTACGCACTGGGTGAAAACATCAATCTGTCGCTTCTTTATCCCGAAAAGTTCGGCTTCAAGATAAAAAAGCTGACCGATAAAATCGACCTTATAATAAGAAATATCGGCTATAAGCCCGCAAAATTTGAAACTGCGGTGCTGAGAAAGCCTCATGTGCTGACAGAGGTTTTCCCGAAAATAATTGACAGGAGGAAGGGTCTTAATGTCCAAGCGTAATTTAGGAAAGCAGGCTGCGGCGGCGCTTAAGTACAATCCCGACCTTAACTATGCTCCGGTCGTGGTAGCGTCCGGCCTTGGCGAGCTTGCGAAGAAGATTATAAATATCGCAGACGAGAACGGCGTTCCCGTTTACCGTGACGACAGCACGGCGGCGCTTCTTGTAATGCTCAACAGCGGTGAAACGATACCGGTCGAGCTGTACAGAATTATTGCGGCTATCTATGCGGAGGTCGTTTACTCCGCCAATGATATGAAAAAAGGCAAATAAGCCAAATACAAAAGAAAGAAGATAAAAGAAATGGTAAAGACAAAAAATCTCACATTAATGGTTACGGCGGCTGTGCTTGCCGCACTTACCTGTGTTGCGACAATGGTGGTACAGATACCTATGCCGCTTACAAAGGGCTATGTAAATCTCGGTGATGTAATGGTACTTACATCGGTATGGCTTATCGGCTCGCCGTGGGGAGTTGCGGCGGCAGGCATAGGCTCTGCGATGGCGGATCTGCTTACGGGTTATGCTTATTATGCGCCTGCAACGCTGATAATCAAGGCACTTATGGCAGTAGCGGCATTCTACATTGCAAAGTGCTTTATGAACGGCTCTTATTTCAAGTCGCTTGTCGGCAAGGTAATCGGCGGCGCTGTGGCAGAAATAATTATGGTAGCAGGCTACTTCGTTTATGCTATTATACTTTACGGTAATGTGGCAACAGCGGCGGCAGGCATTTTCGGAAACGCAATACAGGGCGCTGTAGGGCTTATAGCAGGCGTGCTTCTGACAGTTGCGCTTGAAAAAGCAGGAACGAAGAAATTGCTCGGTTTTGATAAGTAATCATTCATTATAGTCAGGCGGCGAAGGTAATTATACCATTCGCCGCCATTTTTTGACCATTCGTGCCATATTTGTTGAAATTCTCTTTATGGAATGTTACAATTGTATGATAGATAAGTAATGTATATCATTACTTGAAATTTTCAGATTAGGAGAGACAAATGAAAAGAAAATTTTCAACCAGAATCATAGCCGGCATAGCAACATCTGCCGTGCTTGCAGTCGGCACGTTGTCATTTACAGTAATCAACGCAATTGCCGATGAAGCGGTGAGCTATTACGGACTGTCCGCAGACGGTACGGTTGTAAGTGGAACGGTAACTGATTATACAAAGATAGCTTCATCCGATACCGCATGGGGCATTGCCGGTAAAGAAACGTGGTATGTGGCTGACGGTATCGTTAATATCATCACAACAACCTATGATTATGACAACAATAAAAATGTATATAATCCTGTAGAAATTAAAGGAAATGTAAATGTCATACTCAAGAACAATGCAGAGGTAAGTGTAGTGAACGGTATTGCCGGCACAGATGCAACAATAACCTTTTATAGTGAGAGTGAAAACGCAAGCGGTGTTATTGGCCTTATCGGAGCGTACGGCGATGATGGCAAAAATGGTCAAACAGAAAGTTTTGAAAGTACCACACCGGGAGAATCCGGCGAAAACGGACTTGTTGCAGTAGATGTCGCTTCGCTTACCGTTGCGGGCGGTACAATAACAATAATCGGTGGCGACGGCGGCGATGGCGGTAGAGGCGGCTTTTATACTGCCACCGGTGTCTATGGCGTTGGCGGCGACGGCGGTAACGGCGGTGCGGCTATAACCGATAATACAAAGGTGTATCTTAATGGCGGCAGACTTAACGTTACAGCCGGCAGAGGCGGAAACCCCGGTACAAATACCAATGTACCGTCTGAACAGCAGGATAATTATAAAGGCAAGCCGGGAAGTGACGGAACATCGGTAAGCGGAATATACGCCGTAAACGGTACTCTCAATGTCAATAAGCTCGATGATTCCGATACAGGCGATACTTCGGGCGATTTTAAGCTCCTGTCTGTGAACGGTTACGAAAATGCAAAGCTCGATATAATCGGTCACGGAACGGCGAAGGTAACTGACGGCACTATTTTTAAAACCTACGGCGATATTTCCGTAGCAGGTACTCTGTCTGTTGACAACGGTACGATACTCACAAACGGCAGTATCACAAAAGCCGACAGTGCGGCACAGATAACAAAGACGAACGGCGGCATTATCCGCAGGTTCACACCTGCTTACGGTGCCGGATATACGCTGGATTATGCAGGCGGTAAGTGCATTGCGGAAACCGGCTATAAAATAAAGCTGTCGGACGGAAATACTTTAATCGATATTGCCGATGCCAACACAATAGTATCGGAATCAAACAGACTTAATATTGTCCGCAGCGGTGACGGCGAAATAATAGATGACAGCGAGCCACGCACAAATGTAATGCCCTATTGCATAAAGGCGAATAATACGAATGAAACAACCGTAACGGACGGAAATGTCTTTGCTATGAGAGGAGTTTCTTCAAGGCTTGTTTTTGCTCTGAACGATCCCGATGAATACCGTTTCTCAGGCGTTAAGGTAACAGATATTGACGGTAATGCGATACCTGACAATATGTACACGTTTGACAGCACGACAGGCGAGTTCATAGCACTGTCGGTTGACTGCAACCTTATCGTGACTGCAGACGCAAGTCTTAAAGATGTTGAAATATCTGTAACAGACAGCGAAAACAATCCTGTGTCAACTGTCGACATCGGTACAGATTTTGATAACGGCAACCCGACAAAGACAGTATCGCTCAAGCTGAAAGTTACAGAGGGCGGTTTTATAACAAAGTACAGAGTAGTAAAGGAATCGGACCTTAATAAAGCAAGCGGTGCCATAACTGATACTTCTTCGTTCACAGTATCATACACTGCCGGCAATGAATGGGGTACAGCCGATGACGGTTCTTCAAAGCTTGCAAAGGGCGCAACGGCAACATTCACAGTTAAGCCCGACAGCAATTTAGCCGCAGGAACTTATACTGAAGATTTTATCGTTATAACAGACAGAACCGCTTATGCGGATGCGTCTGCGGGCACTCAGGATAAGGCTCTGGCACGTTTCACGCTGACTTATAAGGTTGAACACGAGAGTGACGGTAAACTGTATTATTCCGATCTTACCGGACACTATAATCTTTGTAAGAACTGTCAGATAAAAATCAATAAAGTAAATCATATATTTGATATAAAGACCGTAAATGAGAATACGCTTGCAGTTCCTGCAGATTGCGTAAATCCTGCCAAGTATTTCTATTCGTGCGAATGCGGAGCACACACAAATGACACAACGCTTGTATTTGAAAGCGGCGCTCCAAACGGTCACACATTCGGCGAGTGGGAAGAAAGTAAGTCGGCAAATTGCGAAGAAGGCGGTAAGGAAAAGCATATCTGCTCCGTCTGCAAGGCAGAAGAAGAACGTGACACAGCACCGCTAGGACACGATTGGAATGCCGAATACACAATAGATGTAAAGCCTACTTGCACACAGCCGGGTTCAAAGTCGATTCATTGCTCAAGATGTGATGCGACAAAGGATGTAACAGAGATTGAACCTCTGGGACATGACTGGGAAGATGATTTTACAATAGATGTAAAGCCCACTTGTACACAGCCCGGTTCAAAGTCTATTCACTGCTCAAGATGTGATGCGACAAAGGATGTAACAGAGATCGAACCGACAGGACATTCATTCGGTGAGTGGACGGTATCAAAAGACTCTACCTGTGTTGCAGGCGGTCAGAAAACAAGAAAATGTGAGACCTGCGGATACACTGAATATGAAGATACCGATATAGACCCGGACGCTCACGAGTGGGAAGAGGATTACACGATAGACAAGGAACCTACCTGCACGGTAGCAGGCTCTAAATCAATCCATTGCTCACGCTGTGACGCAACAAAGGATTCAACGGTTATCCCCGTTACAGATCACACCTACGGCGAATGGGAGATAGTAACGCCTTCAACCTGTACTGAAAACGGCGTTAAGAAACACGCTTGTATCCATTGCGGTTTCGAACAGACCGAAATTATAGAGCCGGCGCACGAATGGGAGGATTCCCGTACTGTTGATATTGCACCGTCATGCACTGAGCAAGGTGAGGATTCTGTACATTGCAGAAATTGCGATGAAAGAAAAGATATAAAGGAAATTTCTCCGAAGGGACACGACTGGTCCGAGTGGAAAACTCTCGTTGAGCCGACAATCACATCTGAGGGTAAAGCATGCAGATCCTGCAACGTTTGCGGCATAAAGGAGGAGAAAGCACTTCCTAAGCTCAGCGGTAAGAAGGAATGGAAACACGATGAGAATAAGCACTGGCACGTTGATGACAATGGCAATATAATTGATGCTGACGACCACGAGTTCAAGTGGGTGGTGGATAAAGAACCTACCGCCACAGAGCCTGGTATAGGCCATTATGAGTGTATAGCTTGTGCGTTTGAAAAAGCTCCCGAAGAATTCGGAAAGAGAAACCCCGAAACAGGTGCATCGTCACTTGCCGCCTGGATTGCGGTAGCGGCTGTTGCCGGCGGAGCAGTTCCTGTAACGTATAAGGCAAGAAAAAGAAAGAATAAGTAAGTAAAAGTATCGCAGAGCAGACGAAAGTCTGCTCTGTATTTTTGCACACAAAAATGCCCTGCAACGTCTGAAATACGTTGCAGGGCAGATTTTATGCGGTTTTAATGTTAAATTCTGAAGTAGTCAACGCCACCCTTGAACAGAAGCTGTTCCTTGTTGCCGTCAACATTAACGCAGGTATCTGAGCTTATACGCTCTGTATGACCCATCTTACCGAGTACACGGCCGTCAGGAGAAATGATACCCTCAATAGCACACATCGAGCTGTTGGGATTGTATGCAAGATCCATTGTAGGTTCGCCGTTAAGGTCAACATACTGAGTAGCAATCTGACCGTTTTCGATGAGCTTTGCGATAACCTCGTCACTTGCTACAAAACGTCCTTCGCCGTGCGAAATCGGTATGTTGTAAACCTCGCCCACCTTGCAGTGCATAAGCCACGGTGACTTGTTGGTGCAAATCTTGGTAAGAGCAAGCTGTGACTGGTGTCTGCCTATAGTGTTATATGTAAGCGTGGGGCTTTCGCTTGACAGAGGAACTATCTTGCCGAAAGGCACAAGACCGAGCTTGATAAGAGCCTGGAAGCCGTTGCATATACCAATCATAAGACCGTCACGGGCATAGAGCATATTCTCTACGGCATCCTTGATTTTAGGATTGCGGAAGAATGCGTTGATGAACTTAGCCGAGCCTTCGGGTTCGTCACCGCCTGAGAAACCGCCGGGAACAGCTATCATCTGGCTGTTTTCGATTCTCTTTGCAAATTCGTTTACGCTGTCTTCCATATTCTTTGCAGAAAGGTTTCTGATAACAAATATTTCAGCTTCACCGCCGTATCTGTTGAATGCGGCAGCCATATCGTATTCGCAGTTAGTACCGGGGAATACGGGGATAAGTACCTTAGGCTTTGCGATAGTGCCGGGAGCCTTGTTTGTGAGAAGATCACAGCCCTTGTCATAAGCAACCGATACGGGCCTCGGCATTTCGGGGAGCGAATTCTTGAAGATAGGCTCAAGAACAGCGTCATATTTCTTCTCAAGATCTGCAATGTCGAGCTTGACATCGCCTGCCGTAATCGTGTAGTCGCTCACTGTTTCACCGATAAGCTCTGCGCCCTCTATTGCGCCCTTAGCCTCGATGATGAATGCACCGTAGTGCAGACCGAACAGCTTTTCATCGTCCATAGCTTTAAGCTTTGCACCGATTCTGTTACCGAGCGACATCTTGAAGATACCTTCTGCAATACCGCCGTGAGCCAAAGTCCATACTGACAGGGCAGTGCCGTCGGCAATTGCCTTTTCTACTGTAGCAAATACCTTCTTGACGCTGTCAAAGTCAGGCATACCGTTTTCATCGTATGCAGGTGCAATGTAGTAAATATCACTGCAGGGAAGCTTGAATTCAGCGGAAATTATCTTGTCTGACTTTGCGGTTGAAACTGCGAAAGAAACGAGCGTGGGCGGAACATCTATATGCTCAAATGTACCCGACATTGAGTCCTTGCCGCCTATAGCACCGCTTGAGAGTGCAATCTGAGCCTTATATGCGCCGAGAAGTGCGGCAAAAGGCTTGCCCCAACGCTCAGGATCGCCCTGTGTACGTTCAAAATATTCCTGGAATGTGAGCCAGCACTTTTCGCTCTTACCGCCTGCGGCAACTACCTTTGCCATACTCTCGACTACTGCAAGAGCGGCTGCGTGATAGGGTGACTGACGGCTTACGAAAGGATCAAAGCCCCATGCCATTATGGAAGCTGTCTTTGTGTTGCCCGAAAGTACGGGGAGCTTTGCCGCCATAGCCTGTACGGGTGTCTGCTGTGTCTTGCCCGAATAAGGCATAAGTACAGTACCTGCGCCGATCGTTGAGTCAAAGCGCTGTACAAGACCCTTCTGTGAGCATACGTTAAGGTCGGTAACGAGCTTTTCCCATTCTTCCTTAGTGTTGTGTCTGCCTGTAGAATAGCTTACCGTGGGAGCGGGAACATATATATCCGTGTGCTTTTCCGCACCGTTTGAATTTAAGAATTCTCTTGAAATGTCGCAGATAGTCTTGCCGTTCCAGTTCATCTTGAGTCTGGGGTTTTCGGTAACTACCGCAACGGGAGTAGCCTCAAGGTTTTCCTTGCCTGCAAGAGCGATGAACTTGTCAACATCGTTCTTGTCAACTACAACTGCCATTCTTTCCTGCGACTCAGAGATGGCAAGCTCTGTTCCGTCAAGACCGTCATACTTCTTGGGAACTGCGTTGAGGTCGATTTCAAGACCGTCAGCAAGCTCGCCTATAGCTACGGAAACACCGCCTGCACCAAAGTCGTTGCAACGCTTTATCAGTTTTGTTGCGTTCTTGTCACGGAATAATCTCTGGAGTTTTCTTTCTTCTGGAGCGTTACCCTTCTGAACCTCTGCACCGCAGGTTTCGAGCGATTCAACGCTGTGCGACTTTGATGAGCCTGTAGCACCGCCGCAACCGTCACGGCCTGTTCTGCCGCCGAGCAGGATGATTATGTCACCGGGGACGGGGCGTTCACGGACAACGTTCTCCGCAGGAGCGGCACCTATTACAGCACCTATCTCCATACGCTTAGCCATATATCCGGGGTCATATATCTCGGCAACGTGACCTGTTGCAAGACCAATCTGGTTACCGTATGACGAATAGCCCTGTGCGGCTGTTGTTGTTATCTTTCTCGGAGGGAGCTTGCCGGGGATCGTCTTGTCAACAGGGAGCAGGGGATCCGAAGCACCCGTTACACGCATAGCCTGATAAACATAAGAACGACCCGAAAGCGGATCTCTTATAGCACCGCCAAGGCAGGTTGCCGCACCACCGAAAGGTTCGATCTCAGTGGGGTGGTTATGTGTTTCGTTCTTGAACATAAGAAGCCACTGCTCATCCTTGCCGTCAACGTCAACGGTTATTTTTACGGAGCAGGCATTTATTTCTTCACTCTCGTCAAGGTCGGGGAGAAGACCGTCTTTTTTCAGCTTTCTTACTGCGGCGGTCGCAATATCCATAAGGCAGACAGGCTTTGCACTTCTGCCAAGCTCCTCCTTGTCGAGCTTGTATTCCTTATATGTTTCGGCAATGTAGGGAGCGTCAATCGTTGCATTGTCGATTATTGTTCCGAATGTTGTGTGACGGCAGTGATCCGACCAGTATGTATCTATCATTCTTATTTCGGTAAGGGTAGGATCTCTCTGCTCCTTCTTGAAATATTCCTGACAGAACTTTATATCGCCAAGATCCATAGCAAGTGCATACTTCCTGATAAACTGAGCAAGTTCATCTTCTGAAAGAATGATAAATCCGTCAAGCACAGCTACATCCTTCGGGATATCATACTTTACATCAAGCGTTTCATACTGCTCAAAGCCGCATTCTCTTGCTTCTACGGCATTTATGAGATAGTGCTTTATCTTAGTAAAATCCTCATCTGAAATATCGCCCTTAAGGATATACAGCTTTGCGTATTTAACCGTGGGACGTTCGCCCTGACACAGCATCTGTATACACTGAGCGGCTGAGTCTGCTCTCTGATCGAACTGACCGGGTAAAAACTCGGTTGCAAACATCTTTTCATCAGCCTCAATCTCAGGCAGTGAATAATAAACATCGTCAACAGGCGGTTCTGAGAATACGGTGGGAGTAGCTTTTTCAAAATTCTCCTTAGTGATACCCTCTGCATCGTAACGGTTTACGATACGCACATCCTTGATACCTTTAATCTGAAGTGCGGTTTTAAGGTCTGAGAGAACAGCTTTTCCCTCAACGGCAAACTGCGGTTTCTTTTCCACATAAATGCGATAAACTGACATAAACTTCCTCCGTCGTTTTTTGTGATAGTGCCACAGGCTTTTGCGAGCGTGTAAAGGCACAAAACTATCAATACCTTTTAATTATACTACAATATCTGCCCGATTACAAGCATTTTATTTCTTCTCCGAAACAAAAATCACTGCCCGATGCTCCTGTAATTTGTACAGTAATTATATCCTGCCTGTTTGCGTCACTGCCGTATATGCGAACGGGAACGTACTGCGGGGTAAGGCCGTTTGCGTATTCTTCGCTTTCCCTGCGCTGAATAAGCACCTTTTCCGTCTTTCCCACGCACGAGCGGAAATATTCCTCTTTCAGCTTTTTTGCAAGGCTGCTCATAGCGTGGTATCTCTTTACGGCAATATCGTGCGCAACGTGGTCTGTGCGTCTTGCCGCCGCTGTACCCTCTCTGATCGAGTAGGTAAAAACGTGCATTGCCGCAAAACCGACTTTTTGGGCAAATTCGCAGGATTCTTGGAATTCTTTGTCGGTTTCCCCTGCAAACCCTACCATAATATCGGTAGTTATCGCACAATCCGGAAACGCTTTTCGCAGCCTCAGGACTATATCATAGTATTCATCGGGCGTATAATGCCTGTTCATACGCTTCAATGTAGCACTGCTTCCGGACTGGAGCGACAGGTGAAAATGCGGACAGAGCTTTTTCTGCGCCGCCATTCTTGCTATATCCTCATCTGTCAGCAGCTCCGGCTCAAGCGATGACAAACGTACACGCTCCACACCATCCACAGAGCATACCGCCTCTATTGCGTCCGCAAGCCTCAGCCCGATTTCCTGACCGTAGCAGGAAAGGTTGATGCCGACAAGCACCATCTCCTTATGACCGCACGATACCTGAAACCTTACTTCCTCGGTTATATCCTGCAAGGAACGTGACCTTACAGAGCCTCTGGCGGTAGGTATTATGCAGTAACTGCAGAATCTGTCACAGCCGTCCTCAATCTTTATAAACGCTCTCGTCTTGCCCATATCGGCGTTTTTCTGCTTTTCATATTGCTTTTTAACGGGTCTTGGCGGTATGGCAACCTGCTTTACCTTGTTGCCGGTAAAAACGTCTATCATATCCGCAATGCTGTCTTTATGCTCGGTACCCGTTACTATATCGGCTGACAGCTTTGAAGCTGTTTCGGGAAAAGCCTGAGGAAAACAGCCCGTAAGCACGACTATCTTCATAGGGTCGCTGCTTTTTATCCTGTTTATAAGCTGTTTCGCTTTTTTGTCGCTGTTTTCCGTCACCGAACAGCTGTTTATTATAACAATATCCGCCGTGAAAATATCGTCTGTTTTCTCGTATCCGTGTTCGTCCATAGCCTTTGCTACCGAAGCGCTTTCATATTGGTTGACCTTGCACCCGAAGGTCTGTACGGTATATCTGATAATATCACTTCCATAATAAATTGTGGTGAGTTTCACCAAAACTAAACTCCCGACAGCCTAATTATACTTTATTATTACGAAATTTGCAAGCTGTGGCGATTTTTTGACAATAATACTCTTGACCGTATCATGAAATGTGTTATTATATAGCTGTAAGGAGCGATAAGCACTTACAGTGATAAGGCGAAAACGGGAAATCAGGCTAACGGTTATCTCCGATTGAAAAAATTAAGTAAAATCAGTTAAAAGCAATTGACAACCGCCTTACATTTTGGTAAAATGAAATCAATCGGTCAGGAGCCGAAATTTGACCTGAAATATGAAAGGTAGGTTTTTTGTATGAAAACAGCTAATATCAGAATCAATACTATTGAAGACGTTAAGAATTTCGTAACAACAGTTACAAAGTGCAACTACGAAGTTGACATCGTAAGCGGCAGATATGCAATTGACGCAAAGTCAATAATGGGTATCTTCAGCCTGGATCTTTCAAAGCCCCTCGAGCTTCGTGTTCACAGCGATGATTGCGATGAGCTTATGGCTGAGCTTGACAAGTATATCGTTAAGTAATCTGTGATTCTTAATAACGAGACCCGCCGTGCTATCTGCACGGCGGCTTTTTGTGTCTTATTCGGTTACGGTTATCGAATTAGCGTATTTTATTTTGCACACAACGGTGTTCTTATCACCCGACAGCATTCCTATGCGGCTTCCGTTTGAATAGAGAATATCTCCGTCTGAAAGCAGTCTGTAATCCATTATCCGCTTTTTTAAAACGGTTATGTTACCGTTTTTATCACGCTTTACAAGCTCCCAGTCCGATGGGATTATACCGTCGTCTGCGTCACCGCTCAGCTGTTTTTCAGCTTTTATCAGATTTCCCTCGATGAAGGCTACACGCTCATCTGCGGTTTTGCTCTTTGCTGGATTTTTACCGCCGGTACGCAAAGGTTCTCCGCCGAACGCCATTGAAAACACGCTTAAAAATCCGCCGATAGCCTTGATTATCCTGACAGGGAACATCAGTATATCCATTGCCAGATTGCTTTTCTGCTTTGTCGGAACGTATTTTCTGCGTATGTAGTATATGTTTCCGTCGGCATCGTCCTGAGGTTTTATGCAGTCGAATCCTTCCTCTGCGATAAATTCGTCTATTGTTCCGCTCCGTGTATCGAAAAGACATATCGTACACGGGCTTTTTTCCGCAATCTCTCCGCCGCCGCTTGTCGCAAAGCCCATAGCAGTATAGTAGATTATATCGCTGTTCCTGCGTGAAATAAACGGGTGCGTTTCGCTGGTAAACCCTTCTGTGAGCTGTTCAAAGCTGCCGTTTTTCGTATCGACAAGGGCAATGTGATTTTCGTAATACCCGTTTCCTGCACTGACTACGCACTTCCCGTCATAGCAGTCAATATCGTTGATTATTTCTTCACGGTTTGCAAAAATATAGTTTTCTCCCTCGCTGTCCTTGAAGTACATACCGCCGACATTATCCGCAAAAGTCGTGTATATCAGCCTGTCGCCGCACGAACCGATGCCCCTGAGCATATCGAAGGCTTCATGCTCGCCGTATTCCTTCTGCTCAACGCCCATGAACTTTGCGCCTTTACCTGTGGTTTTCCATTCGTCACGGGCCTTCATCTTACGCACTGCGTCACGGTAGCTCTCCACACGCTCACAGTGAACGAGGTGTTCCTTGCCGTTTTCGATATTATAAAGCTCGCCTTCCGATAGGCAGTAAATATTCATATTATTCCCCCGAAGCTGTTATTTCTGTCCGTAGTAAGCGTTAGCGCCGTGCTTTCTCAGATAGTGCTTATCAAGAAGCTCCTGCTGCATAGGCTCGATATTTCTGTCAAGCAGAAGGTTGAACATAGCCATCTTTGCGACATTTTCAAGCACGACCGCATTGTGTACAGCGTCGATTGCGTCCTTGCCCCAGGCAAAAGGTCCGTGAGAGTGTACGTTTACTGCAGGTACGGAATCGGGATCGATGTTACGCTTTTTGAACGTATCAATGATTATCGTGCCTGTTTCCTTTTCGTATTCGCCGCCGATAGCTTCGGGCGTCATCTTGTCGGTGCAGGGTATAGCGCCGTAGAAATAGTCGCCGTGCGTTGTACCGAGCGCAGGAATATCAAGTCCGCTCTGTGCAAAGGTCGTACTCCACTGAGAATGCGTATGAACTATACCGCCGATGTTAGGAAATGCCTTGTACAGTTCAAGATGTGTCGGCGTGTCGCTTGACGGTCTTAAATCGCCCTCGACCTGCTCGCCGTCAAGAGTTACTACAACAAGATCGTCTACCGTCATACCGTCATATTCAACGCCGGATGGCTTTATTACGACAAGTCCTCTTTCACGGTCTATCCCCGATACGTTGCCCCATGTGAATGTTACAAGGTTGTATTTCGGAAGCAGGAGATTTGCTTCAAGCACCTGCTTCTTGAGCTTCTTCAACATAATACCGTCCTCCTGTTTTATTGGCATTTTTTGACGAAACTTCCGTCCATTTTCTTTATAAAATAGTTTCTTACATCCAGCGTTTCCTGCAGTGTAAGCTGATTTTTCGGCAGGCAGAACGCAAGGTTATATCTGAAATAGATTATAAAGCACTTTTCGATCTCGTATATCTTGAAAATCGTATCCCACTGTGCGTTTATATCGGTAGCTGTCCTTCCGCCGAACACCCTTACCGATGCCGCATCATAGCTGAAGGTACGCTTTGCGTTAAGCACCACCTTGCCGTACTTTATGCCGTCCTTTGCTTTCTTTGAAATGATAAGAACATCGGCAAGGATCACCGCAACGCAAAGAAGGCATACAGCCGCCGAAATATACAGCGGAATTATTCCCGCAAGCCCGATAACGAGCGATGCCACCGCAAGTACCGCCATAGTGATAAACAGAATGTTATTCGACTTTTTGAGCGAGTATTCGGTGAATTTTACTAATGTGCGGTAGTCCTCCGCAGTAGTTGTTATCTCCTTTGAGAACAAGTTTTATTCTTCCTTTCGGTTATTATTGATTTCTTCCGAGCCAACAAAGCTGTCGTTTTTCCTTTTCGGCTCGGGTGTAATGTCGGTTTCTGCTTTTGTTACAGGCGTTTTTTCTTCGTCAAGAACTTTGTATATCTCATCTTTTTTCTGGATAAAGAGCAATTCGTCCTCGCCTGTAACTATATCGACCTTTTCACCCGATTCAATATCCGTGTGATATACGGATATTGCGTCAAAACGGTAATTCAGCCCGTTATATTTCACCCGAACCTTCCCGTAGCCGCTCCCTGCTATATTTTCAAGTGCGACAGCCTCATATCCCGTAAGATCGTCGGGCTTCGGCGCTTTGCCGTTCACAAAACTTTTCACGGCAGGAGAAAGAAAGTGCATACCGATAAAGTTCACAATAAAGCCCATAGCAATATCGGCGGGAACTATGAAGTACCACGGCAGTGAAAGCTGCAGCAGCATCAGCCCGAAATATCCGAATACAGCGGTAAATACCGCATATCCGTATATCCCCTGAGGAATAAACTGCTCGATCGGTATAGTTCTGCCCTTCGGCAGTCTGAAGCCGAGGTTTATTTTCAGCCTGAAGAACAGAAGCATTACAAGAAGTCCGCATATGCCGACTGTACCAAGTACGGAGCAGACTATAAACAGTACACGCATATTATTCCTTATTTTCGGATTTGGGAATTACGGTAAGGCGTACCTTTACTATTCTTCTTTCGCTGACTTTAAGAACCGTTATTCTGAAATCGTCTGTTGTAACGCTTTCGTTTGTTTCAGGGATCTTACCGAAAAGCTCAAGCACCCAGCCGCCGACGGTCTTTGCGTTGCCGTCTATTTTCGGACTGTCTCCCGTGCGGTTATGCCAGTAACGCTTGAAAGCGGTCAGCGATACATCGCCGTTGACGTTGAACTCGTTTTCCGATACGAATGTGACAGGGGCGATTATCTCATCGTTTTCATCCCATATTTCACCGACAAGCTGTTCGAGTATGTCTTCAAGAGTGACTATACCGAGCGTTCCGCCGTACTGGTCGAGTACGACAGCCATATGTACCTTGTCCTTCTGCATCTGCTTCATTATATCGCTTATCTTCATCAGATGAGGAACATAGTGAATCTCCTGCATTATATCACGCAGTAAGAACGTTTCGTCATCTTTTTTAGTAAGATATTTCTTGAAAAAGTCTTTCTGGCTCACAAAGCCGATAATGTGGTCTATAGAGCCTTCGTAAATGGGAAGTCTTGAATATTCCTCGTTGATAAAGGTTTTCTTTACCGTTTCAATATCTTCGTTTACATCGACTGCAATGACGTCTACACGGTGAGTAATTATCTCGTCAACTACCGTTTCGTCAAATTCAAGAGCAGACTTCACAAGGTCACGCTCCTGTTCTTCAAGTACGCCCTCATCCTCGATTTCGTCTATTATAGCCATAAGCTCCTGTTCTGTTACGGTAACCTCCTTCTTGTTGCCGAACAGCTTGTTTGCAAGCTTTTTAAGCAGTATAAATAAAGCCGACAAGGGAGTGAATATGAATGTAAGGAATGTGATTATTCCGCTCGTTGCGACCGTCAGCCCTTCCGAGTGGTCTTTCGCAAGGCTTTTCGGCATTACCTCACCGAATGTGAGTATCACAAGTGTCAGTACCACTGTCGATACGAGTGCCGCATTGTCAGCACCCACCACGGCGGTTGCGAGTATAGTACCGAGCGAAGATGCGGTTATGTTTACTATGTTGTTTCCGATAAGTATTGTTGTGATAACCTTATCGTATCTGTCAAGCAGTTTAAGCGCCATTTTAGCGCCCTTAGAGCCGTTTTCAGCCATGCTTTTGAGCCTTATGCGGTTAGCGCCGGTAAGTGCCGTTTCGCTGGCGGAAAAGAACGCCGAACAGGCGATCATTATTATGATTATTACGAGTAATTGTATTTCCATACGTTAAAATATACCTCTTCTTTTTGATATAGGCGCTACAGTTTCTTCTGCAGCCTGCTAAAAAATATATGCACATTAATATTACCATATCTGCGGAACACGGTCAATATTTTTATCCGAAAATTTTACTTTTTTTCTTCCACGGAGGTCAATACTATTTATAATTTACGCGTTAATACTTGAACTTGAAAGCAGAATGTGATATACTTAGTTGTATTATTGCATATAAAGAACGAAAGAAGAGGAAGAGCTATGGCAAAGAAAAGAATAGCCGTGCTGTTCGGCGGTGCGTCCGCTGACCATGCCGCTTCACTGCATACCGCATACAGCGTTCTCAGTTCCTTACCCAAGGAGATTGAGCCGCTTGCAATAGGCATCACAAGAGCAGGAAGATGGCTTTTTTATCCCGGTAGCTATGAGAATATAAAAGACGGCAGCTGGGAGCAGGACAGCGACTGCTGTTCATGCGTGATAAGCCCCGATATGACGAACAAGGGCGTTATAAAGATAATTTCCGACGGCGAAAGCACAATTCACCGTATAGATGCCGTGTTCCCCGTGCTTCACGGAAAATACGGCGAGGACGGCAGGGTACAGGGCTTGTGCAAGCTGGCAGGCCTTCCCGTCATCGGCAACGATTTTGCGGCGGCGGCACTGTGCAACGACAGACGCATAATGGATCTTGTGCTGTCCGACAGCAACATAAAGGTTATCGAGAACGTAACCTTGCATCGCAGTGAGATGAACGATATGACGGCGGCGATAAAAAAGATAACCGGCAAGCTGAGCTTCCCGATATACACCGCACCGACAAGCTGTTCAACATCGGTCGGCGCCTGCAGAGCAGAAAACGAAAAGGAGCTTGAAGAAGCGATAAAGGCGAGCTTTTCGCACCACCCTTATATCATAGCCGAGAGTGCCGTTAAAGGCAGAGAGCTTACCTGTGCCGTACTCGGCGCAAAGCATCACGATGAGCGGGTAGCGATAGGCGAGCTTGTAAGAACAGACGACAGCATTGATAAGCTGTCCGAATATATAGCGTCTACATCGGAGCTTAAAGTGCCTGCTAAGCTGGACGGCCTTACTCAGAACAAGATAAAGCAGACAGCAAGAGCCGCATACGATGCACTTTCCTGCAAGTGCTTTGCAAGAGTCGATATGGTGCTTGACAATGACGGAGAGGTCTATGTAAGACGTGTAAGAGGAATACCCGGCCTTGACAGACAGAGCATATTCACAAGGCTTGTGACAGAAAGCGCATACAGCTACGAGGAAATGCTGAGAATGCTCATCGGCGCTGTAGTTGACCTCGATTGAGGCTTTGAAAGGAACAACGAATAATAAATGAAAAAGAACGTATGTATTACGATAAAAAGTACGCAGACGGTAGATCAGGATAAGGATTCCACCGAGTTGTTTACATTCGGCGCTATGGAAAGCACCGAGAACGGCTTCCGTCTGTATTACGATGAAAGCGAGGCTACCGGTTTTGCCGGAAGCTCAGTGACGCTTGAGGTGACCGATGAAATGGTGACTATGACAAGGAGCGGCAAAGCCATCAGCTCTTTGTTCATAGAAAAAGGAAAGAAGCACCACTGCCATTACGGCACGGAGTTCGGCGACTTTATGATAGGCGTATGCACTGATGAAATAAGAAACGAGCTTGCAGAAACGGGCGGAGAAATATATCTTAAATATACGCTCGACATCAATTCAAGCTATATGTCGGAAAATGAAATGTTTATAAATGTCAAGGAGTGTAACTGATGAACAATATGATAGAGCTTGCTAAACAGCAGGTAAAGGAAACGGTAATGAACGCACTGGGCAGACTTGTTGCCGAGGGCAAGATAGAGGCAGTACCCCTGCCGGCTTTCAATGTTGAGCGTCCTGCGGACGTATCGCACGGAGATTTCTCCTGCAATGCCGCAATGGCAAGTGCAAAGGCTCTCAGAAACAATCCGAGAGCAATAGGTCAGATGATAGCCGATGCCGCAGTGCTTGACGGCACAGTATTCGAAAAGATTGAGGTCGCAGGACCGGGTTTTCTGAATTTCTTTATAAGCCCCTTATGGTTCAACGAAACTGTCGGCGAGGTTATTTCAAGCGGCAGCGACTACGGTAAGACCGAGCTTGGCAAGGGCAAGAGAGTGCTTGTTGAATTCGTATCGGCAAACCCCACAGGTCCTATGCACATCGGTAACGCAAGAGGCGGCGCACTCGGCGACAGCTTATCTTCCGTACTTCAGTTTGCAGGCTATGAGGTAGAGCGTGAATTCTATGTAAACGATGCAGGAAACCAGATAGAAAAGTTCGGCAAATCGCTGTCCATAAGATATATGCAGATAGCGGACGGCAACAAGGCTGATGTTATCGCATCATACGGCGATGATGACGTATGCCGCAAGATATTTGAAGATGAAGAAAACTTCCCTATGCCCGAGGACGTTTACAAGGGTGTTGACATAATCGAACACGCATATAATTTCTATAAGATAAACGGCGACAAGTTTGTAAATGCAGATGAGGAAAGCCGTAAGTCCGCACTGGTAGAATACGCTCTGCCGCTCAACATAGACGGGCTTGAGAAGGATCTTGCAAAATACCGTATCGTATACGATACTTGGTTCAGAGAAAGCTCGCTTCATAAGAGCGGTGCGGTAAAGCAGATAGTTGATATGCTGACAGAAAAGGGTCAGACATACGAAAAGGACGGTGCAATCTGGTTCAAGGCGTCCGATTTCGGTGACGATCAGGACAGAGTTCTTGTCCGTGCAAACGGTATCCCTACCTACTTCGTACCCGATATTGCATATCACTACAACAAGCTCGTTACAAGAGGCTTTGACAAGGCAATAGACATTCTCGGTGCGGACCACCACGGATACATCGCAAGAATGAAAGCCGCCCTGACAGCGCTCGGCGTTGACGCAAGCAAGCTTGATATCGTTATAATGCAGATGGTAATGTTGGTCAGAAACGGTGAAACGGTAAAGCTGTCAAAGCGTTCAGGCAAGGCTATAACGCTTTCGACCCTTCTTGACGAAGTACCGATAGATGCGGCAAGATTCTTCTTCAATTTAAGAGATCCCAACACTCACCTTGAATTTGACCTTGAGCTTGCCATTGAGGAAAGCTCAAACAACCCCGTGTTCTACGTTCAGTACGCTCACGCAAGAATATGCAGCATTCTGCGCCGTATGGAAGAAGAAGGCACAGGTTACAGCAACATTCCCGTATCGGAGCTTAACTTCAATCATCCCGCAGAGCTTGCGCTTATACGTCATATTGCGGCTCTGCCGAACTGCATAAACGAAGCGGCAAAGGATTATAATCCCTCAAAGATAACAAAGTATCTGTGCGATCTCGCACAGCTTTTCCACAAATTCTACGACAACTGCAAGATAAAGGGCGAGGAGGAGAATATCCTTCAGTCAAGACTTTCTCTTTGCGTTGCCACAAAGACAGTATTCAAGAATCTGCTCGATCTGCTTAAGGTCGATGCACCCGAAAAAATGTAACTTCAGAAAGGAATCAATATGGACAGCAATCCCGTCAGTCAGGATATACCTATACGATTGCCGATACTGCTTGACGGCGGTACCGGCACAGGACTCGAAAAATACGGCTACGACCATACCGTTTCAACGGCTCAGTTTGTCTGCGAACATCCCGAAGCCCTTACGCAGCTTCAGCAGGGCTTTATTGACGCAGGCTCGCAGATACTCTACACCGCAACACACGGTGCAAACCGTGAGAATCTGAAGGCATACGGTGTCGAGGACAAAACAGAACAGCTTAATGCCGCCGCCGCAAAGATAACCTATGACAGCTTTCACGAAAAGGCGCTCATTGCAGGCTGTCTGTCGTCAACGGGACTTTACATAGAGCCTTACGGCGACTACACGTTTACCGAGATAATGTCGGTCTACAGACAGCAGGTAAAGGCTTTGTCGCCTTACTGCGATATGTTTGTTATCGAAACTGTGCCTGCACTCTGGAATATGAGAGCCGCCGTGCTTGCCTGCAAAAAGGAAAACAAGCCGATAATAGCAACAATGAAGGTAGACGAGGACGGAGAAACCGCAATAGGCACAAATGTGCTGTGCACCTTGCTTGTATTGCAGGCTATGGGTATATCGGCATTCGGTCTTAACTGTACCTCGGCAGATCTTTGCCCCGATATTATTTCCGAGATTGCTCCGTATGCGAAAATTCCTCTTATAGTAAAGCCGAGCGCCGTATATGAACAGGACGGCGAAAGGCAGAGCATATCGCCCGAAGAATTCGCATTCGCCGTAAAGAAGTCGGTTCTGAGCGGCGCTGAGATTGCAGGCGGTTGCTGCGGTACGGGAAAAGAGCATATCGCCGCACTGCGTGAAATGTTTGCATCTCTTGATGCATCCGAGATAAATCCCGTTGAAAAGCAGGATACCTCTCTTGCACTGGCGACCGAAAACCAGATGTTCTTCTTAGACCCCGAAACAACGGAGTTCTCGCCTGCGGTTGAATGCGGTCCTTATATGGAGGACGACATTGCACAGATGTGCGGCGAAAGCTATGATGTCCTGACAGTAAGCATAAACTCTCCCGACGACGCTATCGACTTCGGCAGGAATATGCACATGGCTACACTGCCTGTAGCGTTTTTATCGGATGACGAGATCTCGCTCAAGATGGCACTTATGCTGTATCAGGGCAGAGCAATAATAGACAGAAAATCACTTATAGAGCCTGAAAAGCTGGAGGCTATGGCTGAAAAATACGGCGCTGTGCTGTATTAAACAGCCGAAATATTCTTCATCACGGAAGGAAACACGGAATGTACAAATCTGAAAAGCTATACTACCGAAAAGCGTTCTTTATGGCAATGATAATGGGTGCTATACTCTTTTTGCCGTTTGTTCTCATAGACGGCGGATATTTCATCTATTACGGCGATTATAACGCTCAGCAGATACCTTTTTATACACTTTGCAATCAGGCAATTAAAAACGGCAGCTTTATGTGGAGCTGGCAGACGGATCTCGGTGCAAACTTCATCGGTTCATATTCGTTCTATACGCTCGGAAGCCCGTTCTTCTGGCTGAGTATGCCGTTCCCGGCGGAGTTTGCAAAATATCTTATGGCGCCCTTGCTGGTGCTTAAAATATCGTGCTGTTCGCTGTTTGCTTTCGCATATATCAGAAGATTTGTAAGAAAGCCGCAGTCGGCGCTTATCGGCGGACTGCTGTACGCATTCTCCGGCTTCTCGATGTATAATGTGTTCTTCAACCATTTCCATGAGGCTATGGTAGTATTCCCTCTTATGCTTATAGCCCTTGAAGAAACCGTAGTAAACAAGAGGAGAGTATTCTTTGCGCTTACTGTTGCGCTCAACGCATTTGTAAACTACTTCTTCTTTATCGGAGAATGTATTTTCCTTGTGATTTATTTTCTGTGCAGGCTCACCGACCCCAAGTTCAAGATTACGGTTAAAACGTTCCTTGTGCTTGCGTTTGAATCGGTCATCGGCGTTGCGCTTGCCGGCGCAATGTTTGTTCCTGCAATATTGACCTGTATAGATACGCCCCGTTCAAGCAATACTTTAAACGGATGGAATCTCGTATTCCATAATCCCGCACAGAGATACGGACTGATTTTCCAGAGCCTGTTCTTCCCTGCGGATATTCCTGCAAGACAGAACTTCTTCCCCGATTCATCGGCAAGATGGGCAAGCGTATCGGCATATCTTCCGCTTTTCTCTATGGCAGGTGTCATATCGTTCATCAAGTACAAGAAAAAACACTGGGCAAAGTGGCTTATGCCGATATGCCTTCTGTTTGCGCTTATCCCCGTTCTTAATTCCAGCTTCGTGCTTTTCAACAACAACTATTACACACGCTGGTTCTATATGCCGATACTTGTCGCTTGCTTTATGACGGCTTATGCCCTTGAAAACAGCGAGATAGATATGAAGTACGGCCTTAAGTGGTGTGGATTTGCCGTAGTGCTTATATCTATGGTCGGAATACTTCCGTCTGAGGTATCGAAGGACATAGTCGATATCGGCACGGGAGATACGACAACAACAAAGGTGACCGAGCTTTTCAAATTGCCTAATGAGAAGCTGCCGTTCTGGATTTCCGTCGCTCTTGCAATAACCGCAATTTTAGTATGCTTCCTCCTTGTAAGAAACAAAGCGAAAATCAGAACAAATAAATTCCTGCAAAAATCCTATTGCTTTACTATGGTTGCGTGCCTCTGCTTCTCGTACTACACGCTGATATACGGCAGAGCGATAGGTCCGAAGGTGGGCGATTACAACAATATTGTAAACGCTACGATAGAGCTTGACGATGACAGCTTTTACAGGGTAGAAACCTACGGAGTTACCAATAACGCAAATATGCTGTGGGGAATGTACGGCTTCCGCAGCTTCCACAGCATTCTTCCCGGCTCTGCATTTGAGTACTACAGCGGAATGGGATTCAACCGTTCGGTAAATACCGATCCCGACGGATCATATTACGCTATGCGCTCGGTAAATTCCACAAAATATCTCATTATTCAAAGCTACAAGCTGGAGTACAGCGATACGGTAACGTTACTTGAAAATCTCAAGAACTTTGAAAAGATTGACGAGCAGGACGGATTTACTATATTCAAGAACAAGGCTTATATCCCGATAGGTTATTCGAACAGCTACTATATTTCCGATGACGAGTACGAAAAGATTGCTAAGAGTAACCGTGACAATATGCTCGCCCGTGCTGTCGTGTTGACAGATGAACAGATTGAAAAATACGGCGATATTCTGCCCGAGCTTGAACCTGACAGATATTCCGATTTCAACTATTATACATTTGAAAAGGACGCACAGGAGCTTGCAAAGACGGCTGTAGATACGTTCACACCTACGGCAAACGGCTTTAAGGCTACTTCCTCGTTCACTGAGGACAGATTCGTTACGTTCACAGTACCGTGGGAAAGCGGCTGGAGCGCAACAATCAACGGCGAGAAAGCCGAGATAGAAAAGGTAAACCGTGGCGTGATGGGAATAAAAGTACCTGCAGGCGAATGCAATATAGAATTCAATTATGTTACACCCGGACTTAAAGCAGGCGTTGTCTGCACGGTCGGAGCGGCATTTATTATCGTTATATATTACATCGTTCTGAAAAAGGTATTCAGATATAAGCCGAACCCCAATGTTCATCTGTACGAACAGCAACAGCTTGATACCGTTATAAATCATAACGCATATATCAGAACGATAGAAAAAACGGTTGACGAACAGCTTGAAAGCAATGAACTGTCCAAGGGAGATAACGGCAGTGATGAAAGCAACGAAAATGCGGATATATCCGATGATGATACAGCAGAATAAACCGCAGAAAAGAGGACAATATGCATTTATTTGAAAAGACAATCGACAGTGAAGTAAAGTACGAGGGAAAGATTCTCACCGTATGCTCGGATAAGGCGGAGCTTGAAAACGGTGCGATAGTATCCCGTGATGTTATCCGCCACAGCGGCGGTGTGGGCGTTGTTCCCGTTACTGATGAGGGAGATGTTCTGTTTGTAAGGCAGTTCAGATACCCGTTCCAGAAGGTACTTATGGAAATTCCTGCAGGAAAGCTCAACGCAGGCGAAGATCACGCAGAAGCCGGCAGGAGAGAGCTGCAGGAGGAAACAGGCTGCACCTGCAAGCAGTTCAGATATATGGGATATATGATTCCTACACCGGCCTACTGTCAGGAGATAACGCATATGTACCTTGCGACAGGACTTGAGGGCGGAAAGCAGAACCTTGACGATGACGAATTTCTTGAGGTCGTGAAGATACCGCTTGATAAAGCCGTTGAAATGGTTATGAACGGCGAAATCGAGGACGGAAAGACACAGCTCGCTTTACTTAAAGCAAAGATGATACTCGGCTGAGCGACCGCATATAATTAACTCTATTGACTGAAAGGACAGGAGTACAATGGAAGATTTCCTTACAGGAAAAAAGCACGTTCATTTTATCGGCATAGGCGGAAGCGGTATGTATCCGCTGGCGCAGATACTTCACAGCAAGGGCTTTTATCTTACAGGCTCGGACAATAACGAAACAGAAACGCTAAAAGCGGTACGCAATATGGGAATACCCGTATATATGGGACAGAGAGCCGAAAATATAGAGGGTGCTGACCTTATAGTATACACTGCGGCTATAATGAGCGATAATCCTGAGCTTATCGCCGCTAAAGCAAGCGGTGTAAAGACCGTAGAACGCTGTGAGCTGCTCGGACTTGTTACAAGCTGGTACAATAAGGCTGTATGCGTATCAGGCACACACGGCAAGACAACAACATCTTCAATGCTGACGCATATGTATCTTGCGCAGAACGTTGACCTGTCTACCGTTATCGGCGGAAAGCTGAAAGCTATAGGCGGCAGCGGAAGGGCAGGCTCAAGCGATGTTATGGTATGCGAGGCGTGCGAATTTTCAAATACGTTCCTGCACCTGTTCCCCAATATTTCTATAATACTGAACATTGACGCAGACCACCTTGATTTCTTCAAGACAATGGATAATCTCAGAGCGTCATTCACAAAGTTCTGCGATAATACGACCGACATTCTTGTCGTAAACGGCGATGATGAAAACACGATGAGAGCGGTTAAGGCATCGGGCTTTGACAAGCAGATCATCACATTCGGAAAGACTGATAAGAACAGATATTACCCGGAAAATATCAAGCGCATATCCGATTTTCAGACCGACTTTGACCTTATGGAAAACGGCAGTAAGATAGAGCGTATTTCAATACACGTTCCCGGTGCACATAATGTGCTTAATGCGGTAGCCGCCTGTGCCGCCGCACTTGCTACGGGAGTTACCCCCGAAAACATCAATAAAGGACTCAGCACATTCTGGGGTGCCGGAAGAAGATTTGAACGTCTTGCGACTATCGGAGGCATAACCGTTGTTGACGATTACGCTCATCACCCTGCCGAAGTAGCCGCAACGTTAAAGACGGCAAAGGCTATGCAGGATTTCAAGCGTGTATGGGCTGTACATCAGCCGTTCACCTATTCGAGAACCTATACTCTGATGGATGATTTCGCCTCAGCGCTTGAAATTGCAGATAAGGTCGTGCTTACCGAGATAATGGGCAGCCGTGAAAAGAACACATACAACGTCTATTCTGCCGACCTTGCGGCCAAGATTCCCGGTTGCAAGTGGTTCCCCACCTTTGAAGAAGTGGCACGTTATGTTGCAGACAACGCCGAAAGCGGCGATATGATAATCACGCTGGGCTGCGGCGATGTGTATAAGGTCGCATTCAGGATTGAGGAGATTCTGAGAGAGAAGTACGGCAAGTAATTCAAATAATTCGACATTTAAAAGCTGTTCGCATTAATTTGCGGACGGCTTTTTACAGCTTTTATTGACCGTTTCGGATAATTATGCTATAATTTAAATATATCAAGAACATAAAAGGAGAAAAAATGGGACTTGGAATATTTAACAAACTTTCGGCACCGATAGTTCTGAAAGAAGACAGCAATGCCGAAGAACAGTTAAGACAGATGGAATATTATCTGCTCGTTGCTCCCGATGCCACAAAGCAAGTTATAGAGCGTGACAAGCAATTCGTAAAATACGGTATAGCAGGGGAAAATGCTATTATGTATGAACTGAAAAACAGTCATATTCCTATGTATATAATTCATGATTTGTACTTGGAATATAACGGCTGTACCGCTCAGATTGATTTTCTTATTATAACCAGAAAAGTAACAATACTAATTGAAAGCAAAAATCTTTACGGTAATATTTTTGTTGACAGCAATGGCAATTTCATACGCAGAACAGGAAACGGAAAAACGTTCAGACAAGAAGGCATGTACAGCCCGATAACGCAGAATGAAAGACATCTGGCTCTTATAAAAGAAATGCGCAAAGGCACCAAAAACTTTTTGACAAGAGGATTGTTTGAAAACAATTTTGATAACAATTACCGTTCACTTATTGTAATGGCTAACACTAAAAGTATTATAGATTACAGATATGCTCCGAAAGACATAAAGGATAAAATCGTCAGAGCGGACGGACTTGTAAGAAAAATCAATGAGATCTGTTCCGATAACAATATCAGCGAAATGTCGGATAAGCAGATGAAAGAACTGGCTGATTTCTTTATGGCTCATCATACTCTTAACAAGAAAAATTATACGGCTAAATATCAGAATATGATAAATCAAGAAACAGCGAAAGAAACGCCTGATAAGCCCGTTTCCTGCTCTTTTGCGAAAGATAACGCTTCTATCCCGCAATGCGTTGCCACACCCTTATGTACTGCCGATATAAGCGGATTCGATGCTACCTTATTGGCAAATATGGCTGATGAAAATATAGCCAACTACGAAAACCTGCCTTTATACAAGGCGCTTAAACAATACCGTTACGAAAAGAGCAAAGCCGAAAACATCAAGGCATATTATGTATTTAAGAATGATGAACTTATAGAAATTATCAAGCTGATGCCAACTGCCCCTGAACAACTCAAAAGTATAAGAGGATTCGGTGAGGGAAAAATACAAAAATACGGCAATGAAATTGTAAATATTGTTAACAAGTACCGGGAAATAACTGCCCCTCTGTATCTTCACAGAGGGGTTTATTTTGTTATTGATAAACTTACTTTGCATTGATTGTCATTTTATTTTTTGCAAATTTCTTTGTACGAAGTATTTGAATACATTCCTTTTCCTCAAAAATTCCGCTGTCATCAAAACAATCTCACACTCCCACACAGCTCGTAAGGCTTACTTTTGTTTGCAACTAACCTACACAAAAATCACCCCTGCGTTGCATTAAATCGCAACGCAGGGGTGTTATCTGTTTATGTTTACTGAGCAGTAGTTTCTGCCGCTGTTGTATTGTCGGGAGCGGGAGTTTCCGCCGTGTTAATTTTGCCGCTATTGATGTAGATTTTGTCAGGCATATTGAATAAATAACGCTCCGATGCTAAACTTTAAATATAAAATATACAAATTTTCTGTATAAAATATATCTGCCTATATACCTATATAAGCGTTGCAGATAAATCACACACGGGGGAGTACATGGCTGTTACTGTAGTATTGATGAGAAAAGATGAGCTTTTCCGGTACAGGCTTGAAGAAGGGCACAGTGTTACATTCGGATCTCACAAAAAGGATAATGTATATGTGGAAGGATTTTCTCAGAGTCAGATTGCTATCAGGTATCTGCCTTCGGGAATAACTCTCAATGCAGTAAAAGCATATAATTGCGAAATGACAGATGTACCTCTTGACAGTATGATTATACTCGACAAAAATGAATGCACCATACTTTATATCAGTTCATTTTCAGACAGATCGGAAAAGAAAATCCGCCTTGAATACGGAAGCGTATTAAAATTCGGACGAACCGGGGATAATGATATAATGCTTAAATTCCCGTTTGTTTCGTCATTACACTTTATTCTGAGATATGAAGACGGTGTAGTGCGTGTTGAGGATACAGAGAACGCAAACGGCTTGTACCTTAACGGTAAGCGTATTAAAAAGGCAAAGATGAAATCCGGCGATGTTCTGTCAATACTCAGCATAAGCATATTGCTTATAAACGGTGAGCTGTATTTTGAGAATACCGGGAATAAGATTTCAATAGATTATGCACGAATTGAAAATAAAAACAGGTTTTCTGCCGAACATGCCCGTGACGGAATGAAATACAAACGTTCCCCCAGGATGCAGCAGAAACTGCCTTCAGAGGATATTATCCTTGCCGCACCTCCCGCAAGCCACAGGAAATACGAAAAATCCAGAGGCGTAATTGCTTCACTTTTTGGCTCAGGAGCTATGTTCGGCGCAAGTATGCTGACAGGCACTATGTCACCGGCGTTACTTGCCGCCCGTGCAGCAAGTCTTGTTATGCCAATCAGCAGCGCAGCGTCATCTGGCAGTAATGACAAAAAGCGAAAGAAAAGTTTTGAGCAATACGAAGCGATGCGTCACGAAAAATACGGAGCATATATCGATGAGCAGAAAGCCCGTATTGAAGCAATCGCACGCATTCAGCGTGAAATTCTGACAGAAGAAAATCCCGATCCCGAAATATGTATTGAAAACGTAGCGCATCTTAACCGTAGTTTGTGGGAACGTATGCCGTCCGACAGGGATTATCTCGATGTGCGTGTGGGAATGGGATACGAAAAGCTGTGCGTCAACGTCAAAAGCAGAACCGACAGCAACGGTTTTCAGCTTGAAAGCGATGAAGTCAGAGAGCTTACCGATAAAATCATCGAAGAAACAAGAATCGTTGATAATGTACCCGCCCGTATTTCTTTTGTACGCAACAATACCATAGGAATTACGGGAAACAGAGGCAAAACAATAAATCTTATAAGAAATATGCTTATTTCGCTGACTTCACAGCATTGCTTCAGCGATGTTAAGATCGTAGGCTTTTTTGATGAAGAAGAAAGAGAAATCTGGGAATCTCTCAGATGGCTTCCTCATATATGGAACGAAGACGGAGCGTATCGTTATCTTGCATATAACGTTAAAAATATGCACGAAATATGCGATGTTTTATCCGATGTAATGAAGGTCAGAAAAGACAGGGAAAGAGGCTATTGCACAAGCAAGCCCATAATCGCAAAACCGTATTATATTGTACTGTTCGGCTCGAAGAAAATGGCAGACAGCGAACCTTTTGTGAAGGAGTTGCTTGAGAGCGATGCTTCTGCCGGGTTCACGTCACTTTTCCTGTTTGACGATATTTATTCGCTTCCGAATGAATGCAAATTTATAATCGATCTTGATAACGGACCTTACGCTTATGCAAAGAACGAATCCAACAATAAGTTTTATTTTACCCCCGATTTACCTGTTTCCACAGAAAAATTTGATGAGTATGCAAGAAGTATTTCAGCGGTAGAGCTTGACATCCTGGCGTCTGAAGCTGGAATTCCGGATTCGGTAACCTTCCTTGAGGGATATGGCGTTAAAAAGGTGGAGGAGCTTAATGTTTCGGACAGATGGAAAACGTCAGAGCCTTACAACACTCTCGCCGCACCCATAGGAGCAATGGCTGGCAGTAAGGTTTTCAGCCTTGATATACACGATAAGCACCACGGTCCGCACGGACTTGTCGCAGGTACGACAGGCTCCGGAAAAAGTGAGCTTTTACAGACGTGGATATTGTCAATGTGTGTATGCTATCATCCTCACGAGGTAACATTCGTAATCATTGACTATAAAGGCGGAGGAATGGCAAATCTGCTTGAGCCCTTGCCTCACGTCGTGGGAAAGATAACAAATATCGGTTCCGATATAACAAGGTCGCTTCTTTCGTTGAAAAGCGAAAGCATAAGAAGGCAGAAGATTTTTGAAAAAGTCGGCGCTAACCATATTGATAAGTATCAGAAAATGTACAGAGAAGGAAAAGTAAGCGAGCCGATGCCGCATCTGATAATTGTGTCGGATGAATTCGCAGAGCTGAAAAAAGCCGAGCCCGATTTTATGGCCGGACTGGTTTCAGTGGCAAGAGTGGGAAGAAGTCTGGGTATACATCTTGTTCTGGCTACACAGAAGCCGGGAGGTGTCGTTGACGATCAGATATCCAGCAACACAAATTTCCGCCTGTGTATGAAAGTGCAGACTGTCGCAGACAGCCGTGAAATGCTGAAAAGACCTGATGCGGCAATGATAACCAAATCCGGCCGTACATATGTAAGAGTAGGCGAGGATGAGTTGTTCGACGTGTTTCAGGCCTTCTGGAGCGGCGCATCCTATTATGATAAGGCGAAAATATCCGCCCGTCATGTAAACGAGGTGCGTATAATAGACGACAGCGGCAGAAGGATCAAGACTACAGACGACAGCTTTGCAAGCGCAAAAAGCGATACCGATCAGTTGCAGGCACTCATAGCCTATATCTGCTCTGAAGCCGTTAAAAACGGTATAAGTAAGCCCGCTTCACCGTGGAAGCCCGAGCTTCCCGAAAAAATATCGCTAGGCGCAATGCTTACCGAAAGCACATTTGACGGAAACAGATGGGGAGAAACCTCCGACGGTCTTCGTACGCCGATAGGGATATATGATATACCTTCAAAGCAGGAGCAGGATATTCAGTACATAGATCTTGCCGAAGAAGGCCATCTCGGCATTTACGGTACGTCGGGTACGGGAAAGACGACCTTGCTTAAGACTATAATCTGTTCTTATTGTCTTAATTATTCTCCTGCCGATGTCAATATATATATTCTCGATTGCGGCGGCTGGAGCATGGGTCGCTTGTTATGCCTGCCTCACGTTGGCGGTGTAGCACTCGACAGCGAAGAAGAAAAATTTGAAAAATTTCCGAAAATGATAAGTGATGAGCTTTCACACCGAAAAAGTCTTTTTGCCAAAAATTCCGTAGGGACGCTTACAGCATACAGAAAAAACGTTGCTGATGATATTCCCGCTATTATTATCGCTATTGATAATATAGTTCCGATGTTTGATCTTTATCCCGATATGGAGCCTTTTCTGGTGACGCTTGCCCGTGAGGGCGCTTCATTCGGAATATATCTTATCTATACGGCAAACAGTACATCGGGAGTACGCTATAAGGTACAACAGAACATAAAAAATGCCATTGCATTCGAGCTTACCGATAAGGGCGACTATTCAACGCTCGTAGGTAAGATTGACGGCTTGCCTTTACCTCATAATCCCGGACGTGCTTTCTTCAAAGGCAACCCTCCGGTTACATTCCAGTCTGCCATGTACAGCAGCGGAAGCACTGAAGCGGAAATGAACGCCTCGTTGCTTGAGATTGCAAAAACAATGGCGGAAAAATGGAACGGTCCTTTGCCAAGACCAATACCGGTAATGCCCGATACGGTAACCGCAGATAACTTGAAAAACGAATACAACAATCGTTATCTGATACCAGTAGGTATAGATAACAGCAGCCTTGTTACAGCGTTTGCGGATATGACCGACAATTATTGTATGCTGATAACAGGAACAATCGGCAGCGGTAAAAGCAAGATGCTTTCGGCTATCGCAAAAATGACCGCCGAGAAGCACGAAAACAGCGAGATATTCGTGTTTGACGGGCTTTCTGAATCATTGTCAGGTCTTAAACAAACAGCTAAAGAATACTGCGTGTGCAATGATGACGAGAAAGTTTCCGGACAGCTTGCATACATAATTTCCGAGCTGAACAACAGACTCAAGGCACAGAAGGAAGCACGAGCGGCAGATGAAGGCTCGTTTGATGCGAAAAAGTTCATATCGGAATATAACATTATATTCATAGTGATAGACGATCTCAAGGAATTCGTCGAATCCGTGTCGGATAACAATAAGTCACGGATGGAACGTATATGCAGGCTGGCGACTGACTTCGGCGTGATTGTGACAGCGGCGGGACGAATGGCGGATATAGCAAAGTTCAATGAGATTGAAACGCTTACAAGGCTGATAGTTTCATATCAGAACGGCATAGCTATGAACGGTACGCCGGCTCAGCATACATATTTCAGCAATGATCTGAAATACAACGAAAGAGACAGCGAAGCGGGAGAAGGGTTCGGATACCTGTTCTCCTCAGGAAAGTGCAGAAAGATAAAACTGATTGTATAGGGAGAAAACTGATGATTACAGCACAATCGGAAGGGCTTGAGCAAATATCTCTTATGCTAAGAAAAGCCGCAGAGGATACAGAAAATACTACAGGGAAAATCGTCAGGCTCACAGGTGAGATCATAGATGATCTTCAGCTTGAGAGTATATCAGACAAGACGGAAATAATGACGGTTCTCGAATCTCTGTGTACGCAAACAGAAATTATGTCAAACAGGCTGTACGGCTTCTCAAAGACGGTTTGCGATGCAGAAATATCGTACAGTGAGCTTGAAAGAAAAAGCTGTGCGGAAATTGATCGTCTGAGCTGTATGATTGATTCACTCGGTGCCGAAATCGGCTATTTATGTTCTGCAAATGATGTTGCGGTAGAGGAGCCGTCACCAGAAGATAATATTCAAAACAACACAGAGCTTCTGGTAACAGGCAGTATTCAGGAGCTGCAGATGACGAATATAGCGGCAATCGGGAAAGCAATAGAGGAAAAGTATTACATATCGGCAATAGGAAAAGTCGGCAGTAAAGATGATGAAGATAATGACAGTGAATGATAACAGAACCTTATATAAGCTGACTACCGGCGAAATATATGTGCTGGCAGGTCTGCTGGGATACAATACGGTATACGGTACGGAAAGCGATACGCTTGACGGCTGGAGAGATGATATAGACGGTAATGTTTCTCAAGCGGTCACGGCTCTTACCGACAGCGGCTATATTGAGATTTCGTTCGGCGGAACGCTTTATATCGGATCAAATTTAAAGACAATGATTGACTGCTTATGTAAGCCTGAAACAATAACGTCAGCGGTCATATCCGCCGGCAATTGTCGATCCGAAAGATATATCATTTCCGCCGGCGGCAAAAGTGTAACACTTGAAAGAAACAAAAACGGCAGAGCGTATCGTATGCTGCTGAGCAGGGATTGCAACGATTTTGACGTGTCGCATATCATCGGAAAAGCATCCGATATGAATGCAAAAAACGAAGCTGTATCTCAGTTGCAGCTGCCGTACGAATGCGCCGAAACAGCAAAGACGCTTATAAGCCGCTTTCGTGAAGAAGATGCAAAAGAGCTTCTTGAAAAACACCTGACGCATAAAGACGCAGAAAAAGTTTTCGGGATACTAAGCGGCAATACGGATATTATTACAGTGAAAACCTACAGGATGAACGAAGGTCTGTGTCGGTGCGTATACAATAAGCTCTTGGCAGCAGGTACGGTCAATGCCGAAATTTCAACAGATAACAAGCGGAACATTCGGATAAAGTATATAGCTTCCGATGCAATTGAAAAAATCAAGAGCAAAATTTCTCTGCTGTAAGGAGAAAGCCTTATATGAAAAAGATAATAATTACGATTGTAAAGAAAAGCCGTGACGAAAGCGGAGAGATCAGATGCGATATAGAGGTCCCGACAGAAGTGAGGACTGACACACTGACCAAAGACATTGTGCAGGCGCTTGAGGGCTATTGCAAAAAGCCGATGAAAGCTGATGGCGGCACAGGCTTATACCTGTGCAGACGGGAAAAAGCTCTCGAACCCGAAAAGACCTTTGCCGAAAGCGAAGTCAGAAACGGAGACATCATACTGATTACGGAGAACTGATATGGAAGAAATAACATATAACGATGTTCTTGTCCATTATCAAAGGATGATGGCGGACATAACCGATGAATTACAGCAGTTGGAAAACAGCTTGGAAAAAATCTCCGTTTTTTCGCAACAGACGTGGAAGGGCAAAGCCGGGGATGCCTGTTTTGAGAAATTACAGGAGCTGTGTGACGAGGTAAAAAAGCAGCTTATGAAAGCGCAAGAGCTCTCAGAAGCATTCAGACAGGCGAGGGTAAATTATGATATTCTGTTTCCGGAAGTGATACATCAGACAGATATATCAGAGGAATGATTTGACTGCCGAAAAGGCTTCAAATATAAATACTTTTGAAAGAAGGAAAACAAAATGGCACTTATTCAGGTAACACCGGATCTGCTTAACAGCAAGGCAAACGAGTTAAGAGGCCTCAAGGCACAGCACGATGAGGCAATGAGCAAGATGAGAACGCTTATACTCGGCCTTAACGAAGTATTCAAGGGCGATGCTCAGGACGCACTGGTAGCTAAGTACGAAAGTATGCAGCCCACATTCAACAATTTCTCTCAGATGCTTGAGGAATATGCAAAGCTCCTCAATACATCCGCTCAGAAGTTCCAGGAAACAGATCAGTCGCTTCAGACCAGCATAAACGGCTTCGGCAACTGACATCAGGCAACAGGCTATGCTATGCAGGATAATGTCCTGCAAATGCATAGCTTATGAATGTTCCTGTAAACACTTCAATGGTTTTACGGGCATATTCATAAGCTATGCATAATTCACAACAGGTTCGGAGGTGCTTAAAACGGTTAATATTGATTGTATAAGGCTTAGGGAAAAAGCCGCAGACGCTGAAATGTTATGCGGACAGATTAAGAACATCCGTGAAAGAACAGAAAGATGTGTGATCGGTCTGTGCGGAGAATGGCAGGGTGCAGCGGAAAAGGCGTACAGCGGAAAAATACTGTATGTCGGTAAACAGTTTAAAAAAGTCGAGGAAGTTATTGACCGTATATCAAGGATAATGTCGGAGCTTTCCGATGAATACGAAGAACTGGATGATACCATCGGTTCTGTTATAAAGTCAATATAAGGAGTTGGATTTATGGATAATGAAATTGTGCTTTCGGCAAAGGAGTTATATTATCTCGGTAAGCTGATGCAGGCGAGGTATATCGATTATTCGTATATCGCCGCAATGGATGACGTGGGAAAAAATTATTCCGTTTTTGAATCCGAATCGGAAAAATCACTTTCCGATAAGGGCTGTATCGAAGAAGATTTTGCAGGCGAAAAGGAAGTAAACCCCGTACTAGAATGTTTGCTTGAGCCGGTATTTTTCGGCGAAAGAGAAGTGTCGGTAAACGTTTGTACCGTAGGTGAGGAGCCTGTTCTGAACCGCTTGAATTTTCACTTCTTTGAGGATAATATAACAGCAGTTGACCTTTCGGACGATACACTTAAGCTGACTGCGGCAGATGACGGTATGATAAGAAAATCCGTTCACGGTATTCTTCCGGAAAACTATAGCGTAGAATGTCGGAAGGATGTCAAGGTAGAAAAGGAAATGATTACAAGACTCATTATCGTAAAGTCCGCAACCGTAGGAAAAGGCAGCGTTATAAGAAAATACATAGAGGCGGACGGAATTGTATTCGGTGAAAGCGATTCGGGGCTTGAAAGCATGACAAAGGAAATGTTCGTTGATGAAGTATACAGTTTGTTTAAAGGAGGAAACTGATGGCATACAGGGATATGAACGGCAATATAACCATAAACGAGAATGCCGCAAATGCGGATATAAAACGACTTTGTGCGGCAAAGCAGTATCTTGTCGATTCTGAAAACGCAATCAACAGTCTTATAAAGCAGGCGGCTGACGGTCAGGGAGAAACGGCGACAGCCGTAGTGGAAAAAGCCAATGAGCTTAAAATGCAGATTGAAAAGCTCATTTCCGCTCTCGAAAACACAGAGGATTATATCAGCCGCACCGTAGCGAAATACAAAAGAATCGATAAAGAGGTTACCGAATCGATTATCAACAGCACAAGGATATTCGGTGACGAAATAAACGGAGGTAATTAAATGGCTCTTATAAAAATCAACGACACTGCTCTCATCGAAAGCTCTGTAACAATCGGAGAAAAGATAAATCAGCTCAATGATATGAAATCACGGCTGAATTCCATTGCAGGAGCAATCTCAGATTCATGGCAGGGATCGTCAAGTGCCGCTTACGCAAATGTCCTGCATGACTTTGACATCAGAACAAGCGAGATGATGGAGATACTTGAAGCGTTCAAGGAATATATAGAAAAATCAACAACGGATTTTAAAGAAATTGACAGAAAATCAGCCAACAGAATACGCAATTCATTCTGAAAGAAAGGAACGGATTTATATGATTTCTATAGATACCGATATGCTGAGGCAGCTTGCCGCAGCGGCAAAAGAAGCAAACGAAGCGATAGAAAATGCGACCTTACGGCTGACCGCAATAACCGAACACAGGGACTGGGGCTGTAAGGAAAAGAATACAATCAATGAATATACCGTAAACAACAAGAAAAAAATCAGGATACTTCAGGATAATTCAAGCTCGTTTCTTTCTGTGCTGAATGATGTCGTGAATGATTTTGAAAATACCGAGAAGAATGTGTGCAACAACACCGGCGGAATAGATTCGATAATAGCAAATGCTATGGATGCCGCATGGGGTGCAATCGGCGTAATCGGCAAGCCGCTCGAAACCGATAACAATATGCTCCCTTATCACAATCGTCCTGAGGTTATCAGTGAAGCCGCCGTCAGTGCGATCGATTCTGTTATAAAGGACATTCCGCAGTTCAAGCCTGCGGTTGATATGCCGGGTGCGGCGATATGCAATTTCAATGATATAGATCTTTCTGCCGGAGGTGAAAAATAAATGAGTGAAACTATAAAGCTGTCGCCCGAAATGCTAATATCACAGGCGGCACAGCTTTCAACGCTAAGCAATGATTTCAACAACCTGTTTGACAGTGTTGTATCGGAGCTTAACACAATCAACGGTAACTGGAGCAAAAACCTTGCAAACAACTTTGCAGGAAAGATAGTAAGTGCGCAGAACGGCTTCAGGTCGGTGGTTGACGCATTGAACAACGGCTCGGAAGCCGCCCGTATATGCGCCGAGTCGTTTGAGAACATTGACGATGTACTGGCAAAAATGATGTCAGGCGGAGGAAGCGACGGCTCTGCAGGGGCGACGATTATCGGCGGAAATGCCATCAGCGGATCGGTTGATATAATCGAAGCTGTAAAGAATGAAATCGGTAAAATTCCGGAGCAGATCAAAACTGCCGGAGAAGCTCTCAAATATCTTGAAGACAAATACGGAGAATTGCCCGAAGAAGCGAAAGTTATCATCGATGCAGTTGTGCCTAAGGGCTTGAAAACAGCTTACCAAATAACAAGCGACCTTCTTCAGGGCGAGTTTGATCTTGATAATGTGATGAGTGCCATAAAGTATGTTGCAGGAAGCTCACTTGAAGTGAGTGCGGTTATTTCGGCAATAGACTATACGCTCGATAAAGGCAAAGATTACTTGAATAAGGCTCAAGATAAAGCTACACAGAATATTCTGGAAGGCGATTTATTAGGTGCGTCCGCTAATGCTTTCGAAGGGTTTGTTGATACAGTCGGAGGCGGGGTGGCAACCGTTGCAGGTGATCTTATCGGCGGAGCCATAGATAAGACAATCGGAAGAATTCCCGGTATCTCTACCGCAATAAAGCTGTGGACCGGGGGAAAATCCATCGGTTCTTATGTTGAAGACGGCGCCGCATATGTTGCAGACGGAATAGACAAAGTAACCGATATAATCACAGACGGCATCAACGTTGTTACAGATGGATTCACAAAAGGGGTACAGAAGGTCGGCAACTGGTTCTGTGGTTTGATTGGCTTTTAATGAGGTGGAAGAATGGAATTATTACCTATAGGCTCTGTAGTGCAGGGCAAAAAACTTAAATTCTGTATAATCGGATATTCCGACATCAATACAGACAACGGAAATGTATGGGGATATTATGCTGTACCGTGCCCTACAGGCTTTTATAACAGCACGAGTATAGTATTCATTCCTTTTGATAAGGAAATGAAGGTTGTATACGATGGCTATAAAACTAAAGAAAGTAAAGCGGCATCTGACTTTATTTCTGTAATCAAGGATAATCTCGGTGATATTACCAATGAACAGCTTGTCGGTGAATTGAAGCGGTTCAAAGAAGAAATCGACAGAAAGGAAAAACAGCTATGAGGTATTATCCGGTAGGAACAGTGGTATCTGTCAAGGATTCAAACGCAATGCTGATGATAGCGGGTTATCTTCCGAATGTAAAGGAAGGTAAGGTTTACGATTATTTCGGTGTTGCATATCCGTTCGGAATGTTGAAAATGGATGATTATATATGCTTTGATCATAAAATAATCGATAAGGTTGTTCACATGGGTTACAGCGACTCACAGACCGAAGAATTTCTTGACCAGTACGAAGAAATGCTCGGTCTTCTCAAAGGAAATAATCATTCAGAGGGTTTCGGTGAATAATATCGAAACAGAATTACCCCGGAGTTTTTATGCTTGAATATTCAACTATAACAAATAAAGGCGACAGGAGCGTCAACGAGGACAGCATTGCGGTTATACCGTCAGGTAAGTCAGGCTTTGCCTGTATATTATGTGACGGTCTTGGAGGGCACGGAATGGGTGATGTCGCATCCGGATGCGTATGCGACACGTTCCGGAATATGCTGCTCGGCACAACCGAAATGTCCGGTTTTCTTCCTGTCGCATTACGTTGCGCACAGGCAAATCTTATGAGAGAACAGATAAGGCTGAACGCTACTAGGAAAATGAAAACAACCGCCGTTGCGCTTGCCGTTGATGATAAAAAGGCTTATGTGGCGCATATCGGTGATTCACGGCTGTACATTTTCCGCAAAAATAAGGTTATGACAAGAACGCTTGACCACAGTGTTCCTCAGATGCTTGCACTGTGCAGGGAAATCAGGGAGGATGAAATAAGAAATCATCCTGAACGCAGTTCTGTACTTAGAGTAATGGGTATAGAATGGGAAAAGGATATGTTTGATGTTATGAAGCCTGTTCCGCTGAGAAAATGCGATGCGTTTTTACTTTGTTCAGATGGATTCTGGGAGCTGATAACCGAAGAAAAAATGTGCGAATATCTTAAAAATTCAGATTCGGCTGATGAATGGCTCGGTATGATGACAAAAGAGGTCAGAAAAAACGGAAAAGGCAGAGAGATGGATAACTATTCCGCCATTGCGATCCGTAACTTATAGAAGGGAAAGATGTATAATTGCAGATTTTTGATGATAATTACAGCTTTCTGAAAGAAAACCGCAACGCAGAGCTTGTGCTGTATTCTGTAAAAGGCGGACGGGAAGAACAGCAGGACTGCTCAGGCTATGAGATTGCAGACGACAGGCTTATGGCTGTGATCTGTGACGGAATGGGCGGAGAGAACGACGGAAAAAAGGCGAGCAATACAGCCGTCGGAGAATTTCTAAATCAGTATTTGCTGTCTGAAAATGACGGTAAGCCGGACGATTTTTTTGAAAAAGCGATTGTTTCCGCAAATTCGGCTATTTGTTCCTTTACCGATAAAAACGGTAATATGGTGTGCGCCGGTACAACAGTTGTCTGCATATTGATAGCTGACGGTTTGCTGAGATGGGCTTCCGTAGGCGACAGCCGACTTTATATACTGCGTGACAACGAGCTGGTTCAGGCAACAACAGACCATAACTATGCGCTTTCGTTGTCCGAACAGCTGAAAAACGGTAATATAGACAGGCAGACCTACGAAATAGAAATGCTGCAAGGTGACGGCCTTACGAGCTTTCTTGGGGTCGGCAGGGAGATGCAGGTCGATATAAATGTCAGAGGTATTCCGTTGCACAGCGGTGACAGGATACTGATGACAACAGACGGATTGTACAAGCTGGTTTCCGATGAGGAGATCAACCGCATATTGACTAATTTCAAAAATATCGGTGAGGCGGTGCAGGCGCTTGAAATGAAAGCATCGCACGGAGCGCTGAAAAAAAGGACAGTGCGTGACAATATGACAATCGCACTTGTAAATATTAAATAATCGGAGAAGAACATGAAGAAAGTCAGATGTTTAAACGGACATTTTTTTGATAGCGACACTTATGACAAATGCCCGCTTTGTAATTCCGTAAAGGTTGAAGAAAATGATGCGAACGGTGTCGAATCAGCAAAAAGTGTAATGCAGGAGAAGAAGCACCTGTTCCCGTGGATGAAGGATAACAAGAAGGCTGCCGAGATAGTCCGTGTAGAAGACGGAGCGGTTGATAAGACCTTCAGCATATTCGGCAATGATAACGATAAAAGCAAGCCGATAAATGAAATCTATTCCTGTTCCGCCGCTAAGCCGGCGACAGATGCGGCAGGTGCGGACAGTCACAGCGATAAAAAGGTTGAGGACGCTTCAGTCAAAAAGAGCGAGCCGCCTGCAGCCTTTGAAGAAAGCAGAAACAGCGTCGCTGTTTCGATAAAAGATGAAATCAAGAATGCACGTCTTGACTCAAACAAGACAATAGGCTTTTTCAGTATGCCCGTGCCAAAGACGCAGGAAGACGGCACCGCTTCGACAAATATTCCCGCAACACAAAACGAACCTCTTGTAGGATGGATAGTGTGTATCAAGGGCGTAAACTTCGGAAAAGGATTTTCGCTGTTTTCCGGTATGAACTCGGTGGGAAGAAGTGAAGAAAACCGCATAGTGATACCCGGCGACAACGGTATTTCCAGGCAAAAACACGCTATGATAGTGTATGAGCCTAAGAAGCGTGTGTTCTATATAAAATCGGGAGAAAGCAGCGGACTTACATACGTCAACGATGAAATAGTGATGGAAACAAAACAGCTGGAAGCCTGGGACAAGATAACGCTCGGTGACAGCGATTTCCTGCTTATTCCGCTGTGCTGTGACAGATTTTCATGGGAAGATTATATAACAAGATAAGGGGATATAAAAATGAAGCGATGCTTATCGTGCTTTAAAGAATTTGACAGCAAACTGGAGATGTGCCCGTTTTGCGGAGAGGATTATGACTCTGACCCGGGGCTGCCTACCCACCTTATTCCCGGAACAGTGCTTTTGGGTAGATATTATATCGGAAAGGCAGTAGGCTCAGGCGGCTTCGGCATAATTTACAAGGCTTTCGATCTTAAGCTCGAAGCGATTGTTGCGGTCAAGGAGTTTTTTATCGGAAGGATAATGACCAGAGCCGCAGGCGAGGATAAGGTGATTGTCAGCAAAAAGTCAAGACAGGAGTTTGAATACAGAAAAAGAAGATTCCTTGCGGAAGCAAGAAATATGGCAAAATTCGGTGACAGCAGATTTATTCCGAATGTATTTGAATATTTCGAGGCTAACGATACCGCTTACATAGTAATGGAACTGCTCGAGGGCGAAACCCTGAATATGTATATGGCTGAAAAGGGCAGGATAGATATGCAGTTTGCCGTGTATATAGCTACTGAGGTCGGCAATGCGCTTTCTGCGCTTCACGAGTATAAGATAATACACAGGGATGTTGCGCCCGACAATATATTTATATGTTCCGATAAAGAAAGACACGTCAAGCTGCTTGATCTCGGTGCGGCGAAGCTCGCTGACAGCAGTGACGATGTTATAGATATAATACTTAAACCGGGTTATTCCCCTGTTGAACAATACGACAGTATGGAAAACGCAGGAGCCTATTCTGATATATATGCGCTCGGCGCAACGTTGTATTATATGTTGACGGGAGTAAAGCCTGAAGAATCGACAAACAGAAAAATACAGGATACGGTTGTGCCGCCTCACGAGCTAAATCCGGATATATCATCCAACCTCAGCAATGCGGTAATGAAGGCTATGGCTGTCGAAAAGCATATGAGATTTAAAAACGTAAGCGAGTTTCTGGCGGCTGTTAACGGTGAAAGAAAAGTGCTTTCGCCCGATAGGGAAAAGAATATGCGGCGTGCAAGAAGATTTATCGGGATAGCGGCCGCCTGCGTCGTGCTGGGTGTCAGCACCTCTGCGGTTGCCGGTGCCTATCTGTCGAAGCGTTCCGAGCAGACGCTTGACAGCGCCGTGATAAGCGTGTGGTACTCAGTGGCTGACGGCTCATACGAGGCGGCGGCAATGAAAAGCATTACCGACGATTTCACCGATAAATTCGGCAATGTAACAGTGGAGCTGACGGCAATTCCGGAGGCGGAATATGCAGACAGGCTGAAAACGGCGGCAGAGAAGAATGAACTTCCCGATCTGTTCGAAAGCAGCGATATTCCCGACGATCTGTTGAAAAATGCCGCAAGCGTGGACGCTGTGCTTGATTCTGAACAGGCGGACAACTGTCTTTTTATCGGAAAGAATAAAAGTATGTTTTCTTCGTCCAAAAAAGTGCCGCTCGGTATAGAAATACCTCTTGCGTGTGTTATTACAAACGGTGCAACAAGCGTAAAGTATGACAAGGAGAGCTTTTCGGATATTTCGGATTTCGGAACGGATATTATTGCGGTGGCTGACGATGCGGAAAAACTGACGGAATACAATTTCGGCACGTCAGTGTATGCGAGCGAGAATGAATTCCTCGACAACGAGGAAAACAAGTGTGCGGTTATGCTTGCAACTACTATGGATATAAACAGGATCAAAAGCACGATTACAAATTACACCAAATCATTTGTATATTACGATTCGGATAAGATTCGTTGTGATTATGTCTATGAATGGAGTCTGGGAAACAAAAGCGAAGCTCAGGTGAAAGCCGCCGAACGTCTGCTGTCGTGGATGCTCGGAAATGTTTATCAAAGTACGCTTATGATCAGTAAATGTAATGACGGACAGATACCCTTGAACGAAACGTGCTTCAAAGAGAAAATAAAATCAAAAAATCTGGCGTATATAGGCGATATATATACCAAGTTTGAATTTACAGGAGAGGAAACCCACTAAGATGAACAAAAGATGTATGGGCTGCATGGAGCAGTATGACAGCGGGCTTGAAATTTGCCCTTATTGCGGATATGTAGAAGGAACAGGCGCAGAAGAAGCTATTCATATGGCACCCGGCTCGATCCTGCTCGACCGCTATATAATAGGAAGGGTGCTGGGATACGGCGGCTTCGGAGTAACGTATATTGCGTGGGACGGTAAGCTCGAGCAGAAGGTGGCAATAAAAGAATACCTTCCGAGCGAGTTTTCCACAAGGATACCCGGACAGTCCTGCGTAACGCTTTTAGGCGGCGAAAAGAACGAGCAGTTCCGTGACGGATTGAAGAAATTCGTTGAAGAAGCGAAAAGGCTTGCCAAATTTCAGAATGAGAGCGGTATAGTAAAGGTGTTTGACAGCTTTACAGAAAATGAAACAGCATATATCATAATGGAATATCTCGAGGGCGAAACGCTATCCGACCGTCTTAAACGAGATAAGGTTATTCCTGAGGATGAAGCGGTTTCTATGCTTATGCCTGTAATGAGATCTCTGGAAACGGTACATAAAGAGGGCATTCTTCACAGAGATATAGCGCCCGACAATATATTCCTGACTACTAACGGTCAGGTCAAGCTGATAGATTTCGGCGCTTCGAGGTATGCAACCACATCGCACAGCAAAAGTCTGACCACGATAATCAAGCCCGGCTATTCACCGAAGGAACAGTATGACAGCAGAGGCGATCAGGGTCCTCATACCGATGTGTACGCACTTGCCGGAACGCTCTATAAAATGATTACAGGAGTAACTCCTCCCGAAGCAATGGGAAGAAACGCAGAGTGCGAAACAAGAAAACGAGATCCGCTGATGCCGCTTCATAAGTATTGCAAGAGCATATCACAGAAACGTGAAAATGCAATTCTTAATGCGCTGAATATCAGAATCGAGGACAGAACGCCCGATGTGGCGTCATTTATGAAAGAGCTTGACTCCGAGCCTCCGGCAAAACGCAGATACGGAAAGATAAAGAAAATCGATCTGTATCACTGGCCTGTCTGGCTGAAGGTAGGCATACCCGCTCTGATGGCGGTTGTAATAACCTTCGGCGCACTTCTTGCCACAGGCGTAATTAACTTCCCGTCGCTTTTTACGGAAGAAATCGTTATACCGGACGGAATCGTTTCTGTTCCGGATGTTGAGGGACTTAGCAAGGATGAGGCTATAAGGCTGATTGAAGAAGCAAATCTGACAGCGTCATCTGAGGGAAGCATCGAATCGAAATATATTGATGCGGGAGTGATAGTATTGCAAACTCCCACAGGAAGCTCTTATCTTGAAGAAAACGGCATCGTCACCCTTATGATAAGCAGCGGAAACGGTGTAGTAAAAGAGGAAAACGGAGTATGCACCGTGCCGTATGTAATATGGGACGATAAGAAAACCGCATTGTCAAAGCTGAAGGAAGCAGGCTTCGACAAGCCCGTTATAGAAGAAAAGAACGATGATAACGTTGCCGCAGGAAAGGTAATCAGCCAGAGTATCGAAGCAGGAGAAAAGGTTGAAAAAGGCACTACTGTGACTATAGTTATATCAAAGGGCTCTAAGTCGATGAAAATGCCCAATGTAAAAGGTATGACCTATAGTGAAGCAGAGAAGACCCTTAAGGCGATGGGTCTTGTTGTAGCTGCTCAATATGAGAAGAATGACAGTGTTCCCGAAAATACGGTTCTTAAGCAGAGTGTTAAGGACGGAGATAATGTAAGCAAGGGCACTAAGATAACTCTTACAGTATCAAGCAAAAACAATACGCTGAAAGTCCCCAACCTTACAGGCGTTGATAAGGCGTCAGCCGTTTCACAGCTTGAAAAGCTCGGATTCAAGGTAACAATACTTGAGGGCGAGTCCGACGCACCCGAAAATACGGTATACGCTCAGTCGCCGTTGCCGGGCAGTGAGCAAAAATCCGGCACATCGGTAATAATATATGTCTGCACCGCAAGCAACGAGCCTTCGCTTGTAAAGGTCGGAAACGTGACCGGCAACAAGGAGAACGAAGCAATATCAACGCTTGAAAAAGCGGGATTCAGCGTAAGTGTTAGCAAGGAATACAGCGACAACGTTGCCGAGGGTGTAGTAATACGTCAGGAGCCTGCCGCAGATACCGAGAAGAATTACGGCTCAAAGGTGGTTATTTATATCAGCCGTGGCGTTCAGACGCTTACTGTCAATAATGTTGTCGGCAAGAAACGTTCCGAAGCCGAAAATACGCTTAAGAAAACAGGCTTTGCTGTTGAGATAAAGGAATCGTTTAATTCCGCAGTTGCTCCCGGTAAGGTTATCAAGCAGTCGCCTCCCGCAGACGAGAAGCTGAAAAAGGGTGGCAAGGTCACGATTTATGTAAGCAAGGGCAAGCAGAAGTTCGATGTTGCAACTGTATACGGAATGACCGAGGATGAAGCAAGAAAAGCGCTTGCAAAATTCGATGTGAGCGTTGTTTATGACGGATACAGCACCGATATTCCGTACGGCAGCGTACTAAGTCAGGAGCCTGCCGGAGCAACATCGCTTGAAGAAGGCTCTGTAATCAGGCTCACGCTCAGCAAGGGTCCAGACTGGTCGGATTATACAGATACTCTGCCGTCCGAGGTTACTTCTGATGAGTACGAGATAACAGAACAGACACGCTACAGCTACCGTGACAAGCAGACAACCACATCGAACGATTCAAGCAAGGACGGCTGGACGCAGTATGACAGCTCATGGGCGTGGAGTGAATACGGCTCGTGGAGTGGCTGGTCAAGCTCTTGGGTAGGCTCAGATGACAGCAGACAGGTAGAAACAAAGACTGTTACAGATAAAGAAGCCTATACTGAATATACTTATAACAGAGTTGTAGACAAAAAGAACGGCTGTAGTAAAAAAGGATTTGTTTATTTCTGTATAAATGCCGCTAAATATAACTATAAAAGTCATAATGGTCATTTCCAGAAAGAAACGTATACAACACGGAATAGGCTTTCAGCCAATACCGCATTCAACAAAGAGAAGTATTTCTGCAATTGCGGAGAACATCCTTATTATATCACCGGATATTTAACTTCTTCGGGTGATAAATGGTATAATGAAACAAGCAAGTATTATCCTGCCGTCACCCACACAGAATACCGTTATCGTGAAAGACGGAAGATTTACACCTACTATTACTACAGATGGGACGATTGGAGCAGTTATTCGGAAAACGAAGTCAGCCAGACGTCAGACAGGGAAGTACGCACTAAGACTTATTACAGCTACAGAAGAAAGTGATCGGTAAGTCTGCAGGGCAGTGGCACGGGCAGAAATGCCTATGCCACCTGCGTGACCCGTATCGACAATATGCTTCCCGCCAACCCCCCCCCTTCCACAACTCATAATGCCTACTTTCACAATTAACCTACACAAAAATCACCCCTGCGTTGCATTAAATCGCAACGCAGGGGTGTTATCTGTTTTCGTTACTGAGCAGTAGTTTCTGCCGCTGTTGTATTGTCGGGAGCGGGAGTTTCCGCTGTGGTCGTATCGCTCGGAGCGGGAGTAGTCGCTGACGGGCGGATGCTCTTTCTTGTAGTGGTGGTAGCCTCTGTTTCGGTTATTGTCGGGATTGTGGCGATTTCGATTTTCTTGATTATTATCGAAACTGCGGGTTTAGAGGCGATGCCGGCCTCATCGTCAATGGAATTGCCGGATGAAACCTCGACCGCACTTATCTTGTCAAGGAAATCAAGCCCTTCTATAGCCTGCCCGAATATCGTATATTTACCGTCAATGCTGAATGCACCGCCGCTTGAAAGGTACTTTGCTTTTACATCGTCCGGAACGGAGTTGAGCTTTGAAAGATAATCGGTATAAGTCTTTTTGTCCTCCTCCTTCAGTCTGTCCTTGTATTCTTCAAGGTCGGAGGAAATATTCGCAGCAGTCTTTGCAATATCAAACGGCTTTTTGTTGTTAACGATAAAGAACTGGCTGTTGATGCCGTCACTGCCTTCCGCATATCCCAGCGCACCGTAATAAGCTCTCATACGGTTGTTCGTTTCACGGGGAATCTCGGTCTTGTCGGCTGTTGTTCCGCCTGTGCCGTTACCCCTGAGCGAGCCGCCCTGTATCATAAAATCCTTGATTACTCTGTGGATTGTCTTGCCGTCATAATATCCGCTCTGAGCCAGCTTGACAAAGTTATCAACGCCCTTAGGCGCAACCTCGGGGAAGAGTTTGAAACGTATCTTTCCCGTTTCCTCGCCTATCTGAATTGTCATTTCGGCAAGGGTATCGCCGGGTCCTACGGTTATTTCTGCTGTGTTATCGTTTTTCTCGTTATTACAGCCGCTTGCCGTTATCATGGCTGCGGCGAGAGTTACCGCCGCTGCAGCTTTGCATAAAGACTTAAACCTCATTTTTATCGGTCCTTTCGCCTGCAGGCTTTAGTTTGATGATGAATCCGAAGAACCTGCCGTTGAGCTGTTACTGCCGCTTGTACCGTTGGATTCGTTTTGAAGCTCTGCAATTTCTTTGGCAGTAAGATATTTGTCGGAAGTAGGTTCTTCTATGGTGAACTTTCCGTCCTTGTAGGAGTCAAGTGTAACTTTTACTATTTTGATTTCCTCAAGAGGCTTCATAGTGCTCTTGTCGGAAGCCGACCAGAGTATCTTGTCGAGCGTGTCAAAGCCGTTTATCACCTGTCCGAAAACCGTGTAAGTGCCGGCAAAGCCCGGAACACTGCCTCTTTTCTCAAAGGCTGTTATAAGCTCATCTGGGATTACCTGTGCGCTTGTTTCCTGGTCTGTATAGCCTCTCAGCTCTTTTTTGTTTTCTTCGGTTATCTCAAGCGCTCCCGTGAAGAAGAAACGGCTGTCCGAGTAGCCCTGCTGTGAGCTGTATCCTAAAAGTGCGCCCTTGAACGGCCAAAGGTTGACTGAGCATTCGTTCTCAATGAACTTGCCGTCGTCGGTAATGCCCTCCGTACCTTCATCGTTTGAAGCGCCGGTAATTGCGTAAATACCTTTTTGTAACGCAAAGAACGGCTTTCCGTCATAGAATCCCTCCTCGGCACGCTTCTTGAAGTTTGCCACGGTTTTGGGTGCGAATTCGGCATATAAAACAGCCGTTATCGTGCCAAGATTTGTTTCTATCACTGCAACGTCCTGACCCTCCGATGGCTTGTTGAGCTGTACCAGATCCATCTGTGTAAAGTCGTAAGTGCCGAGTGCGTTAGTTGTCTGATTGCCGAGCATTGAACAGCCCGAAAAGGCGGTTACCGTAATTATTCCGGCTAATACCGCCGCTAATTTTCTTCTGAATTTCAATTTGTATTCCTTTCAGTTTATGCTTTTTATAAACATTTTGTCTTAAAGAAAAGCCTGCTGCTGCAGACAGTTCTTCTTTTGCCTGTTTTATTTATTATATTTCACACCGCTTTAAAAGTCAAGAAATCAGCGGGTTAAAAGCGTTTTGAGCCACGTTTTGACAAATGAGATAATACACTCAGTCGCCGAGCCTTAACATTTCGTCTATGCAACGCTTTGCGCCGAGCCTGATTTCTTCGTCAAGCACGATTTCTTCTCCTGCATTGCCGCATACGCAGTTGTATACTGTGGCGAGATTTGTAAGGTGCATATTGTGACAGACGCAGTCCTTTGACAGCGGATAGAATTTCTTGTCCGGCTCGTCAAAGCTGAGATGCTCCACTATGCTGTTTTCTGTGCCGATGATAAATTCTTTTGCGTCACTTTTTTTGGCATAACTCATTATGCCCGTTGTACTGCCTGCATAGTCAGCAAGAGCCGTTACCGCCGGAGCACATTCGGGATGAACAAGAAGAAGCGCGTCAGGGTGCTGTGCCTTTGCTTTTTCAACATCCTTTACTGTCATACGCAGATGGGTAGGACAGCCGCCGCTCACCAGCTTGAATGTCTTGTCGGGGCATTGCTTCTGAACATAATCGCCAAGGTTGCAATCGGGTATGAAAAGTATCTTGTCGCTGTCCAGCTTTTTCACTATCTTTACTGCGCTTGACGAGGTCACGCATACATCGCATACCGTTTTAAGCTCCGAGGTCGTATTGATATAAGCCACGACCTTATAGTCAGGGTACATCTCCTTAAGCTGCAGGATAAGGTCCTTATCCATCTGTTCAGCCATAGGACAGCCTGCATTGCTGTCTGAAAGTAAAACCTTCTTTTGAGGTGAAAGTATCTTTACCGTTTCAGCCATAAAGCGTACTCCGCACATAAGAACAGTGCTTTGAGGCGCTTTTGCCGCCATCTGACTCAATGCAAACGAATCACCGACAAAATCGGCTACATCCAGTATATCCTGTCTTTGATATGCGTGAGCCAGTATGCAGATGTCTTTTTCTTTCTTTATTCTCAGGATTTCATCCTGCATTTCTCTAACTGTCATTGCTTGTCCCTTTCTTAAAACCGGCGGGTTGATTTATTTGCATAAGATTATTATACCGTTTTTTACGGTTATCGTCAAGTGAAAAGCCACGAACGGCAATAAAAGTATGCAGAAATTCACAGCACGACACTCCTGTGACCTTTAAAATCCGTTTCGGCAATTCTGCGTGATATAATTATTCGCAGAGCCGTTTACAGCCCTGCGAATATATCGGCTTACCGGTTTGTGCGGTTATGCGGCAAAAACCGCATATTAAAGCTGCTGTATTGCGAGGATTGAGCTGTTGTAGCTTGATTTCAGCTCGTCCAGCATTTCCGGAGTGGTTTTGTCCGTTTTCTGACGCAGAGCCTCGGTGACCTTATATGCGGCTTTGTAGAGATTTTCAAGCCCGAGATTAAGGCAGATACCTTTAAGCGTATGTGCCGCACGAAAAGCCGTTTCATAATCATTGTTTTCAAGTGCGGCGAAAATATCCCTGTAGCTTGTGTCCTCTGTGAACTTGTTGAGATATTTTGTTATCATCTTGTCGTCAACCAGCCTTGCAAGAACTTCCGAATAACTTCCTCCTAGCGCCCTGTAACATTCTTCGAGAGTCATTTTCCCTCCTTTGAAGCGTTCTTATCTAAATACATAAGTCTGTCTGCTTCTGTCAATGCGTTTTCTATCGGTTGGATTCCGTACACACCGCCGATAGCGGCGGCACATTTAATATCAGGGTAATCAGGCAGCTTTATTTCCGAGATTCTTTGCTTTATCTCCGATATTTTCTGATAAAACACAATTTCGGGAATATTAGCCATAAGAAGCACAAACTCATCGCCGCCAAGCCTTATAAGAATATCACTGCTTCTTATACATTCCTTTATGCTTTCGCATACCGCCTTCAGCAAGCAATCTCCTGCGGCGTGTCCGTAATGATCGTTTATGCCCTTGAAATTGTTAGCGTCAAGCATCGCCACAGCGTCTATATAACGCATGGACTTAGCCTGTTCTTCATAATAACGGCGGTTATAAGCGCCTGTCAGCGCATCGTGATACAGCTGTCTGTTATAGTTTACGATATTGTCCATAAAATCGGTTTTACCGTAAGCACCGAGCAGAACGCCGTCATTATCCTTGTATATCATCTCAAGCACATACGGCTTTCCGCTGATTTCAACATATTTTGAAATTATCTGGAATATGCTGTCGTCGGCAAATTCCAGCTTGCTGACCTGCCCACGCTTTTCAAAAGCCTTTGACGATACGCAGTTCTTGCAACGCTGTGTCTTGCCCCATATCGCATAGCATTTATCCCCACGGCAAGCGTTTATCATTTCCTCGTTGCCGGGCTTACAGCCGCTTCTGACGATTTCGTTGTCGGTTATATCGACCAGTCTTACCACATCGAATACCTGAGTCAGCTTGCTTATCGTTTGCCTTATTTCTGTGTCGTCGTTTTCTGAAATGCGGTATTCGGGACGAACAATAGCAAGCTCGCTGTCATTTATATCAATTATTCTGCCGAGTATACCCGTATATTTCGGATTTTCCTCGTTGCTCCACAGCGTCCTTATCCTTATTTCATACCAGCGGCGTGGCCCGTTTAGCGAAATATGCTTCTTTATTTTTACGACAGGCTTTTCTAAAGAAGCCTCGCTTTGCATAGCGTCCAGTATAGTCTGTATATTCTGTGCGCCGAGATAACCCTGCTTAAGACCTCTCGGATGCATAGTCAGCTCCTGAAGTCCCAGTACCTTAGCGCCGTATTTGGTCAATCGCAGTACATCAAGTATTGCGTCATACTCAAACTGAATTTCTCCCGAGCCGTCAGAGAAGAAATTCCAGCGATCTCTTGCGGCAATAGGCAGGTGAGCGGAGAAGTCGATTTTGTCCGAAGAAATCTTGTTTTCTACAAGCTCCTCGGTCGCACGGATGAGCAGTCTGTCGTCCTGAGTTGTGTCTATCGAGTCTGAAAACTCCGCAAGGATCTGCTTTTCACAGTCCTTAAGGCACTGAAGAAGCACAGGGTTGAAAGCACCGCATTGCCCGTCGAGTATCATTTCCATCGCTTTTTCGTGCGAAAACGCCTTTTTATAGCATCGGTTGCTTGTCAGTGCGTCATATACATCCGCAAGAGAAGTGACCTGAGCTGAGATAGGTATCTCCTCGCCTTTCAGCCCGTCGGGATAGCCTTTTCCGTCATATCTCTCGTGGTGCCAGCGACATATCTCATAGGCTTTGTCAAAAAGGGGATAGTTGTGCGTGTTATGCAGATCTTGAAGCATTTCCGCACCGATGACCGAGTGAGTTTTTATAACCTCAAATTCTTCCGCCGTCAGTCTTCCGGGCTTGTTGAGTATCTTGTCGTCTATCGATATTTTTCCTATATCGTGCAGGGAGGATGCTGTGCTGATAAGCAGTATATCGTTTTCTGTAAGGTGATACTTGTCCGTCTTTTCGATAAGATTCTGCAGAAGTATAGATGTAAGCTGTTTTATGTGATGAACATGCATTCCGCTCTCGCCGTTTCTGAATTCGACGATATGGGCAAGAACGTTTATCATCATACTGTTGTTCTTTTCGTTCTCGTAAACCTGCTCCTCAAGGGCACTTAGCAGCTTTTTCTGCTTGCGGTAGAGCATAAGCGTATTCGAAACACGTTTGTGTATGATAAAGCTGTCAAACGGTCTGATAATATAGTCGGTAACACCGAGTTCGAACGCTTTTCGGATGTAGCTCTGCGATGTTTCGGAGGAAATCATTATTACAGGAGTGTTATCTATCCAGTGGTAGCGTTTCATAACATCAAGCACACCGAATCCGTCAACAGCAGGCATTATTATATCAAGCAGAACGAGATCTATATCATATACACGCTCTTTGAGGATGCTGAGTGCTTCTTCTCCGTCAGCCGCTTCGACAATATCATAATCATCGCTCAGCATATCGCTCAGCATATCACGGTTCATCTCAGAGTCATCAACAATAAGTATACGGGCGTTCTTTTCCGCCGCATTATTCACATTATCCCTCCTTTGCAGATTATAGTTATCGGATTTTATTATCACTATATTTAAGTATAACCTTTTTTGGCTTTCAAGTCAATAGAAATCATAGAATTAGTGTATTGACAGCCGAATCGGTAATTCAGACGGATAACGTTAAAAAGCCTTTTGATATAGCTGAAACGAGCCTTTTGCTTTTTTGCAAACGGCTCATTCCAGACTGTCGATAAATCTATATAATTTTTAAAAATGGGTGTTTAGCGTTGCTTGCTATGTTGGTTTTGCATCGTGCAAAACTTTTGGCAAGCAACCAAAGCGTCCTTGCTTTGGGCGTAGCCCCAAGCGGGGTGAGGGCGGCAGCCCCACACTCAGCCCCGGCACGGACGCCGGGCGTGTATGCCCAAGGGCTTTGCAAGGACGCAAAGCCCACAAAGCGTTCTTATAGGGATAGAGAACAAGCACTTTTTTTGAAAAAACATACTTTTTCTACAAGCTGATGAGCCGTTTGCTTTTTTTGCAAACGGCTCATTCGTTTTAATCTAAATATTGTATAAACCCTGTCTTTTCCTTATCGTCATAACCTGCCTTACGGTAGAAATTCAGCGTGCTATCGAGTTTTGAGCCTGTCATAAGTATAAGCCTGTAGCAGTTTTCGGCCTTCGCTATCTCCTTTGCCCTTTCAAGACACGCAGTAGCAAGCCCTCTGCCACGATATTCGCTGTCTGTCACTACATTCTCAACAAACGCATAAGGACGAGGCCCGTGCGTCATATTCGGCACTATTATGCAGGTGCAGCTTGAAACTATCTTCCCGTTCTCCTCAGCTGCTATTAAGTGATAGTCGGGATCATTCACAAGCCTTTGCCACAGTTCTTTGGTTTCGCCCTTATATTCCGGCACGCTTGTTTCGTGCAGCTGACAATAAAGGCTCATCAGCTGTTCGTATTCATCTTCATTGACTTCTCTTATCATATAGCCTCCTTTGACAAATCAATCAGATTCCGATAAAAAAAGAGTGTCACTTTCGCAACACTCTTTTTAACTTTAATTACTGCTGCTGTTCTGCAGTATCATTAGCTGTATCAGGAGTAACGGCATCACCGATATTGTTGTTATCGCTTCCGCCGATAACGTCTTCCTCATCAACCTTGTCAGGAACGGGTCTTTCAACCATTTCCTTGTTGAGAATACCGAAGTTCGACTTACCGTTCTTCTTGATTTTGTACATTGCATCGTCAGCCATACCGATTATCTCATCAACGTGCATCGAAGAATCCTTGATGATTGAAATACCGATACTTGCATTGACGCTGAGCTTGTCGCCGTTATCCGATGTAAAGCCTTCCTTAAGTCCCGACAGAATATCACGGGCTACTCTTGTAGGCTCGTTTGTTTCAATGTTTCTTACGCAGGCTACAAATTCGTCACCGCCGTAACGACCCGCAGTACCGAATCCCTTGATTACAAAATTGATTGTATTTGCAACGAATTTCAGCACCTGATCACCGGTAGCGTGGCTGTATTTGTCGTTGTAAATCTTGAAGTCATCAACGTCAATGAACAGAATTGCCACCTCGCTCTTGCGGACATTGATAAGCTCGATCTCGTTATCAATGGTACGCTCGATGGATTCACGGTTATAAAGACCTGTAAGGCTGTCGTAGCTTGCTCTTTCCGTAAGGAGTTTTTCACTCTTCTTTGCACGGTCAATATCAACGATAACGCCGACAATCTTAGCAATGTTTCCATCTCTGTCACGGATAGTCGCAGTACGCATAAGTATCCATATATAGTCGCCGTAGATGTTCTTCCAGCGATACTCGTTGCCTTCGAATTCCTCGCCCTTTGACAGCTTTTCGAGATCCTTGTGATAACGGTCGTTGTCCTCAGGATGAACCTTAACTTTAAGAAGGAAGCTGTCACCGAAGTGGTCGGAGGGGGCACGGTAGCTGAACTTCTTGTTGAAGTTGTTTGAGAAGAATACATCGTTAGACTTGAAATTCCACTCAAAGATTATGTTATCCGACATTTCGATAATAGTACGGTATCTTCCTTCACTTACAACAATATCATCTATAAGATCGTTGAATGTACGGGCAATCTGACCATACTCGTTGTTTGCGATAACGTTGATTCTTGCCTCGTGGTCGCCTCTGTGTACCTTTACAAGCGTTTCTTCGATAACCTTGATAGGCTTTGTTATAATGAATACCAGTACGATTGCACCTGCTGTGAAAATAATCGCAACTAACACTATCATGCCGACAATGGCACCCATCGCTTCACCCGACAAGGTATATGCCTTATCGGTTTCTGCAATTATCGCAAGCGTCCAGTTGCCTTCTTCGCCTTCATTTATGGTAGGCATCTTTGAAGTAAAGCTGATTGTGGGAATAACACCGCTGTCTGTACCCTTGAAGTTGTCGACCTCGACAGCAGAGCCGGTCTGTGCGGCTTCCGTAAACTTGAGATAAGCGCTGTTCTTCTTGTCCGAAGTATTGCCTATGTAGCTGTCGTGCATAATCGAGCCGTTAGGATCTATCAGTACCAGCTTACTGTTGTTTGCAAACTGAGAAGAGGTTGCGAATGACTTGAGGGCAGTGTTATTGAAGAATGTTACTATATAATAGTCGCCGACTGAATACTTTACCACAAGTCGCAGGCCGTTTGCTGTTTTTCCGGGGAAGAGAGGATCGTTCTTTTCCTTGTCGCCTTCATTGAAGTTTGTATATACATCGGGAGTATAGAATGTAACCTCTCCGTCTTTTCTTGCACATATATTTTTGAGAGTACCGTACAGCACGTCATCTCTGGTAAGATCGTTAAAATCTTCGTTTGTTCCGACAACGGGTCTGAAGTCGCTCTTGTTGACAATCATAATTCTGTCGATTCTGACATTTGGATTGTCGGCAGAAGCTATATTTGAATAAATAGACAAAGCGTCTGTAGTTGTAGGATTTTTTTCCTTGTCGAAGCTCAGTATATCCGGATTGTCGGCTATCTGCTTTGCACTCGCCGAAATTATACGGAAATACTCCGATATGTTATATGTCTGATTTTCAGCCATAGATTGCGCTGTCTGCTTGTAATTCTTCATGGCAAGTTTATTCATCTCGACATCTGCGATACAAGCAAATGCAACAGACGGAATGATTACAAAGCACGCAAGTACCGTGATCAGTAAGCTCTTGATTTTCATAAAAAAATAACCAACCTTTCCCACGTCTTTTACGGTATATTCCTATCCTTTACGGACGATGGTCATACTAATTCTCAGGATATTATATCATATTTTTGTCTGATAGTAAAGCGTTTGTAGCGATTTTATTAGATTTCACTAATACAAAGCGGTTCGTTTTGTGCAAAAAAGCAAATTTGTGTAATTGCTTAACCGAAAACCGTTTCGGCGATTGAAAAAATGGTGTTTCACTTTTAATTATGCGGTGCCTTTGAATCGGCAGGTATGAAAACAGGTCTTGGCTTCCCGCTAATATTCCCCGTTCTCCTTGTTATCTGTGTTATATTCTTTATATTTCAGAGAAAACGCAGATTATCCTGACTTCTCGTATTTTTCCTTTACAAACCCCATAAAATATGTTAAAATATGAATTTGGAATACTGTTTTTATAACGTTTTAAGATAAAATGAATTTACAGGAAAATTGCGAATGAAAATTGATCAGATAAAAATGGGCTCGCTCCTCTCATATCTGTCGCTGATACTGGGTACGGTTGTTTCGCTTGTCTACACGCCTATAATGATAGAAAGGCTCGGACAAAGCGAATACGGTGTTTACTCCATAGTTCTTCCTATGGTATCGTATCTGAATCTTTTCAGCTTCGGTCTGGGCAGTGCGTACACAAGATTCTATACAAGATACAAGGAAGCGAACGACAAATACAATATGGCAAAGCTGAACGGTATGTTCCTTGTCATATACTCCCTGCTCGGCGTACTTGTGCTGATAGTCGGATTTACGATAGCCGCAAATCCCCGTCTGGCATTCGGTCAGAAGCTGACAGAAGAGGAGATAGAGCTTGCCGTAAGACTTATGTATATTATGACCGTCACAGCGGCGGTCAGCTTTCCGCTTAGTGTATTTGAATCGAATACTATGGTCAATGAGCGGTATATCTTTCTTAAACTGCTTGCCATAGTAAAGTCGGTAATCAACCCCCTGCTTATAATACCCCTTCTGATGATAGGGCTTCGCTCTGAGGCTATAGCGTATATGAGCCTTGCGTTCACGCTGTTTTCGGGCTTGCTGAATATCATATACTGCAACAGAAAGCTTGCTATACGGTTTTATTTCCGTGACTTTGATTTCAAGCTGCTCAAATCAATGTTCAAGTTTACAGGCTGGGTATTTGTCGGCATTGTGGTCGATCAGCTGAACTGGAGCGTCGATAAGCTCCTGCTTGCATGGATGCACGGCTCGAACGAGGTAGCTACCTACAACGTAGCATCACAGCTCAACATCTACTATATGTCTATGGCTACCACGTTTTCGGGAATACTCACCCCCAGAGTTCATCAGATGGTGGCAAATAAAGTCCCCGACAAGCAGATAAGCGATTTGTTTATCCGTGTCGGACGTTTTCAGTTTACCATCCTCACAATGATTCTGTTCGGATTCGTGGCGGTAGGCTATCCATTCGTTCTTCTGTGGGCGGGTGAAGCCAACGCAAACGCATTTGTTATTGCGCTTTTGCTGTTCATACCTACTATTCTTCCGAGTATTCAGAATCTCGGTATCGAAATTCTGCGAGCAAAAAATATGCACAAATTCCGCTCGCTTGTATATGTGCTTGTCGCCGTGCTTAATATAGTGATAAGTATACCGCTGTGCGCCCTGTTCGGTGCCGTCGGTGTGGCGATAGGTACGGCTATCCCTGTTTTTATCGGCAACGGACTTATAATGAACCGGTATTACAATAAATATATCGGACTTGATATTCCGAGATTCTGGAGGAGGATTACAGCGCTTCTTCCATCGCTTGTCGTTCCTGCGATAGCGGCGATACTGATTGCCTGCCTTGCTCACGCTTCGGGCTATCTCGGAATACTGTTCTGGGGCGTTATCTACGTTGTGATATTTATAGTATCGGTATGGCTCATAGGACTTACTCCGAGAGAGAAGGAGATTGTAACTTCTCCGCTTAAACGCATAATATATAAGATATTATCAAAGTTACTCAGATTATAAACAAGAGGTTTTGTAAATGACAAAGTTAAAGACATTCTTCCGCAGGCTGTTTGCAGGCAGCTTTAAACGTATGTTTGGCTATATCGGAACGATTCATAAGGAAACCGGCAAGAACAGATTCATAATGTTCTTTGATATGATATGGTGCATTTTCCGCTATTCTGTCGGCTATATGGATTACCGTGTGTTCGGCTTTGCAAATATTAAAGGCAAAAACAGACGCACGTTTATGACAATGAACGATAATATAACCATCTCAAAGCGTTGCAATGACAGGACGTATTTTCATATATTCGATAACAAATCCGAATTCGACGAAGCGTTCAGAGAATACATCGGCAGAGATTTTCTGAACCTTGAAAAAGCAACGGCGGACGATCTGCGTGAATTCTGCAAGGGTCGTGAAACTGTATTCGCAAAGCCTGTAAATCAGTTCGGCGGCGAGGGCATAACCAAGGAAACAGTAACTCCCGACACCGATTATGAGGCGCTTTACAAGCGTCTTTGCGACAACAAGCAATATCTTGTCGAAGAAACGATAAAGCAGAATGAACAGATGGACAGGCTCAGCCCCTCGTCTATAAATACGATCCGTATGGTGACCCTTCTGCACGAAGGCAAGGTACATTTTATGTATGCTCTTGTCCGCATGAGCAACGGCACAAACTGCGTTGATAATATTTGCAGCGGCGGTATGTATGTTTCGATAGGCGCAGACGGCGTGATACACAAGAATGCCTACTGTGACGCTACCGGCGTATATTACGAGGAACACCCTTTTACACATACAAAATTCAACGGCTTTGAAATCCCTATGTTTTTCGAAGCAGTCGAAATGTGCAAAAAGGCGGCTCTTGTAGTACCGCAGGTCGGCTACATAGGCTGGGACGTTGCGATAACTCCCACAAGACCTGTTCTGGTGGAAGGAAACACCCTGCCGAGCTACGATATGTGCCAGAACTACGGTCACATCGACAATAAGACAGGCGTCAAACCCCGATTTGTCGAAATACTCGGTGAAGAATATTTCAAGTAATTTTACGGCTGATATAAAACAGGCGGCGAACGTATTATGCGTTCACCGCTTTGTTGTTTTACTCAGATAATTAATTTTTCGTTTTGATGTGGAGATTATCCACGAAACCATGTGTATATTGCAACAAGCCATATTACAAAAAGCACTTCCGCTCCACTGCTTGCGCTATACCCATGCATGTAGATTGCAACTTGACAAATGGAATATATCCAAAATACGCTGTTTGGCTTGCGCTATACCCTTGCATGTAGATTGCAACACGAATGCTCGCCGAACGCTCACTGGACTCAATACTTGCACTATACCCGTGCATGTAGATTGCAACCGGTTTCGCCGTCATTTACAATCTGGAAATAGTACTTGCACTATACCCGTGCATGTAGATTGCAACCGCCGTTTCGGCAGAACATACTTATAAAACAAAACTTGCACTATACCCGTGCATGTAGATTGCAACTGCAAAAACACAAATATAGACGGCATACGGGATTAATATCGTATGCATTAACCTTATCGAGTGTATCCACTATACGAAAAAATTACGTTTTTACAATGTACTTTCTCGATTTACGGACGCCAAGCCGCCCGGATTGAATGTGAATTATACATTCGCACTCAACCTTTATTATAATACTGCTCGATTATCTTGTCAATATCTTTAATTGCAAGATTTTGACTTGCGTTATAGTCAGCATTAACCTTGAAACCACACTTTACACATTTGAAAGTCTTCTGTTCGGGACGATTTTCTTCGGCTATATGTCCGCACTTACTGCAACGCTGACTGGTATATTTCGGATTTTTATACTTTACTTCTATCCCAAGCGCTTTTGCTTTGTATTCTATTTTTGTCTGCAAATCAAAATAAGTCCAGTTTTTAAGATAACGCTCATTTTTATTTTGTGTAATACCTTTCAAATCTTCCATCTGAATTGTACCGCAATTATTTTTCACGGCGTAATCGACTACAGCCTTACTGTATTTGTGATTTACCGTATCTCTGAATCGGCTGATTTTATCCTCAATATTATAAGCAGGTTTATTTCTAGTGTTTACTCCGTGACCTATACGTCCATCACCACAATATTTACCCTGTTTCAGCATCTGGACTTTATTTGCCTCAACCCTTTTTCTGAACTTATCAATTTCTCCGCCTCCTATAATAAGCCTGTCATAACTTCCGTAAACTGAAGCCACCAAAGGATTTATAACGCCTAAGTCTACTCCCAGTATTCTGTCTTTATCAAGTGTCTTGTCAATTTCTTTTGTAAATTTGTAACCAAGATTTATGTACCATTGTTTTTTCTTCTTATTATACATTATCTTACTTGCGGTGATAGTATATACTTCATCGAAGCACCTTTCAAGAATAGTTCTTGTGCTGTCGTCTTTGACAAGCAATTTGAATCTTACACTGCAATCTTTAAAATTCAGTTCTTTTTGTTTATCTTTATTGATTAATGCCACTCTGACAAAGAAATTGTCATTTTCATATAAAAGCTGTATTGCTTTGTTCTTGATATCAAGAGGTTGATTTTCTCTGTAATTGATTATAGACTTATCTCCTCTTAATACGTCTTTTAATGAATTTTTATATTCTTTATATGCTATTTCAGCCGACTGCGAAAGATTACCCGAGTAAAGGTTATAATCACCTTTAATCCGGTCATATAAATAACCTCTCAACGATATTCCGAATATTTCTTTATCTTTAGGATATTCTTCATGTGTTTTAAAATATTCACTTGAATAACCGCTCCATTCCCAACAAAGTCTTATTACTTTGTTTTTTGCTTCTCTCGTCTGTTTTTGCAGATCCCAGAGCAATTTGTATATGTCATTATAATTGACATCTTTTCCATCTTTGTCAATTTGGTCACATATCAACGCTATCTTTACAACTTTATTACAAACCATATACTTTCCTCTCTTTCAAAAAAATATAGAACTCGTTTTCATTCTTCCTCCCCCATAAGCTCACTATAAACCTGCTCCCTTACACCCTCATCTTTAAGCTGCCCTGGCGAAACACCGTCCTTATCGCAGATATCATAAGAAGCTCCGTGAGCCGATAGCAGTTTTTCTATCTCGTCCTGTCCGTACACCATTGCATAGAACAGTGCCGTTCTGCCCTCATTATCAATAGTATTTACATCGGATCCGTGCTCAAGCAATAACTCGGCACAATCAATCTTTCCGTAACAGCTTGCTATAATAAGCGGTGTTGCGTCCTCCGTTCTGTCAGGCTCTGCGTTATTATTGAGCAGTAACCTTGCCATATCGGTATTGCCCTCTGCACATGCGGCATAAAGTGCCGTCATACCCTCGCCGTTCAGATTATTTACATCACAGCCGCTTTCTATCAGCATTTTTGCGTTTGAAATGCGGTTTTCCTGCGCCGCCCATTCAAGTGCGTTTCCGCCGTAACCGTCTTTCATGTTGACGTCATAACCGTTTTCAATAAGACAGCGGATAATTCCTCTGTCACCGTATGCAGCCGCATAGAAAAGCGAATTATCCTGCGAAAAATACGGAGATTTTTCGTTCTCTGCAATAAATTTTACCATGCCGTAGTTTCCGCAAAGACATGCACTCTCAAGCGGAGTATTCTCAAACCGCTCATACTCCTCCTGCGTTGTGCAATTCATTACATAATGCACAAGCTCAGTGTTTCCGTGTTCAACCGCCCATGCAAGCACACGCTCTTTTATTTCCCGGTGGTTATCAACAGCATGTCTGATTTCAGAAATATTTCTTCTTTCAAATAGTTCTTTGAGTTCGTTTTCGTTCACAGAATAATCCCCGCTTTCTTTGCTCTATACGGATATTATCTCACCTGAAAGCAAAAATGTCAACCTTTGTTTTTTATATATTCATCTTATGATATACCGAATTTTCTGAAAACTCATCAGCTTTCTTGCACTGATAAGGCACTCGGTAACTATGCCTATTATCATCTTAATCTCCGCTCAAAAAGTTTTCGTCCGATAGGTAAAATTACACCTATTAGGTGTAGACACGGATACCCGGGCATGATATACTGTTATACGGTTAGCTTCGACTAATTCATTGCATTAAAACTTTATGGGAGAATTTTGCCTATAGAACATACAAAAGCACTTGAAAACGAGGGTGCTGTCTTATTGGCGCAGAGCGACCGCCGCCCGTTCTGGCATTTCTTCGACCTTAAGGCGTATATTATTATGGCTTGTATGATGGGCGGAGGAATAGGGCTGAGAGAAGCAGGAGTATTCCCCGATGTCTTTGTGGGATTTTTCTATACCGGACTTGGCTGTGCGCTGGCGTCGGCAGGAATATCTTTTATCGCAAATTTCATAAGATACGAAAACTTGTCTGAAAAGTTTTTTATAACAAGCAGTTTATGTGGCAGGGCAGAATGCCTCAGCCGGTAACAGAAGAGAATGGTATGCGAAGATGACGAATCAGCCCGTGCATCCTGCCGAGCTTGTATATTACTAATTGGAAATTTCGACAGTGCCTTGTTGCTTCCCTATAAAAAAGATTTAAGCAGGCTAAAATTACTTGCCCGTAACATTCCGGATATAATAAGAACCCCCTTGTCGCTTGACAAGGGGGTTCGTTGTTATTTGATTTAACCGAAGATATTCAGAAGAACACCTGCGGCAACGGCAGAACCGATAACACCTGCAACGTTCGGTCCCATAGCGTGCATGAGAAGGAAGTTTGAGGGGTTTTCCTTAGAGCCGACTGTCTGCGAAACACGGGCAGCCATAGGAACAGCGGATACACCTGCTGAACCGATAAGGGGGTTTATCTTGCCGCCTGAGAGCTTGTTCATGAGCTTTGCAAGTAACAGACCGCCTGCTGTACCGAAGCAGAATGCGATAAGTCCGAGTGCAACTATAATAAGCGTCTTTACTGTCAGGAAGTTTTCGGCTGTTGCTGTAGCACCTACAACCGTACCGAGCATTATAGTGATAATGTTCATCAGCTCGTTTGATGCTGTCTTTACAAGTCTGTCAACAACACCGCTCTCTCTGAAGAGGTTACCGAGCATCAGCATACCAACAAGGGGAGTAGCGTCGGGAACGATGAAAGCAACGATAAGCGTAACTGCTACAGGGAATATGATCTTTTCTCTCTTTGTAACGGGACGTAAGCTCTCCATTACAATGGCACGTTCCTTCTTTGTTGTGAGCAGCTTCATTATAGGAGGCTGGATTACGGGAACGAGCGCCATATATGAATATGCGGCAACCGCTATCGAGCCGAGTAGCTGCGGAGCCAGCTTTGAAGTAAGGAATATCGCCGTAGGTCCGTCCGCACCGCCTATGATACCTATTGAAGCGGCTTCTTTAAATGAGAAGTCGACACCTTCAATACCGGTAAGGCTGAATGCGCAGGCACCGAGGAAGGTTACGAAGATACCAAGCTGTGCAGCTGCACCGAGCAGTAAGCTCTTGGGGTTTGCTATCAGAGGACCGAAGTCTGTCATACAGCCGATACCTAAGAATATCAGCGGAGGGAATATCTGAAGCTTAACGCCGAGATACAGTATATCAAGCAGACCGCCGTTATGAAGCACCTCGCCGTAGTTGACACCGTTTTCGGCAAAGCTCGCCGCTATCGCAGGGTCAGGGCTGATACCGAACATTTCCGGGTGGAACATATTCGCACCGGGAATATTGGTAAGCATCATACCAAAGGCGATAGGCAGTAACAGCAGAGGTTCAAACTTTCTTACTATCGCAAGATACATAAGTAAGAATGAAACGGCTATCATAAATCCCTGCTGAGGGGTTATGTTACAGAAGCCCGATTTTTGTGCAAGCGCAACAAGGGCATTCCAGAAAACGTCTAAAATTTCCATCTTGTTCTCCTTTTATTTGATCTGAGCTTTAAAACGAACGGGTATTCTCGTTTACACCCGCATTGCCCCAGCTTGAACGAGGCTGTTTCTCGGCACGTTTGATTCTCTTGATTGCATAGGTCTTTCCGTCACCTGCCGTATAAGCGGCGATTGCGGCTGAAATAACAGCAATAACCTCATCGTCGTTCTCGTCCTCTTCGATAAGCTCAACAGGAGCGGGAGCCGGTGCAGGCTGAGCGACTGTCTGGTCAGGCTTAGCATCCTTTTTCTTCTTGTTTCCCAGATTGCAGAAGAAGGAAATGATGTAAAGCAGTCCTATAAGCAGTCCTAAGATCAGGAAAACAACAACCATACCGGTAATAACCGTTGCCCACATACCGCTTATGTTTTCAGCGGCTGTCTTTTCGGTGATTATCGCCATAGTACGCAGTAAATTGTCCGTCATGCATAATTCTCCATTCTTAATTGTTCTCGCAATGCAGTGCCGTTTTTTGAGCATAACGACATAGCATAAAACTAATATAATTATACCTTATTTCAGATTTAAATTCAACGCTTTTCTTTGTAGATTTTTTAACAAATTTTCTTGATGAATTATGTGTATTTTTAGCGTAATTTTAGATAATATCACAAAAACGCAGTTGAAAGCCGTGTATCGTACTGTTAATGATGTATGAAGTGTTGTCGGAAAATCAAAAGGTGCCGCAAAAACGGCACCTAAGATTATAGAAAAGTCTTTTATTTGATGTTCTGTGCTTCTGCTATATCGTTCAGCTCTGACTATGATAGCAGGCTACCGATAGTGCTATTTGTCGGATAGCACTTCTCGGGTTCGCTATTCGAATAAATACACTTGTCAATATTGACGAGGGAAAGAACCAAAGAGACTAGGTGCAAGTCTGAGCCTCGCTTACGCAAGGCTCGTGCGCTCCGCTAAAGC